>Ga0070739_10005867_pt1 | contig 13782 bp, 11 predicted proteins | sample Coa_R1_7_FD_66445 | JGI IMG/M metagenome (GOLD analysis project Ga0070739, IMG submission 66445) | Surface soil microbial communities from Centralia Pennsylvania, which are recovering from an underground coalmine fire - Coalmine... | ecosystem: Environmental > Terrestrial > Soil > Unclassified ... | reverse complement strand
AATACACGGCGCGAGTGCCGAACAGAGCCCGGCGCGTGTCGCCGTCGCCCGGCGGCAGCGAGCGCAGGCTAGGGCGCGCGATCGGCCCGACGCCCGTGACGCGCAGGTTGACCCACTCGACGTGCTGGCGCGCGCCGCCCGTGCGCGGCTCACTGGCCTCCGCGCGCCGGCGATAGCTGTAGCCATAGGCCCGCTCGTGCGCGGCGTGGAACCGCTCCACCACCAGCGCCGCCGAGTCGGGGCCAAGCGGGCCCGGCGGCACCTCCGCCCGCAGCTCGGCGGACTGGCCGAAGTAGCGCAGGTCGGCCGAGCGCACTAGCGCTGCCGACCCCTCGGCAAAGCCCTGGCGGCGCAGCGCCGCCCGCGCCTGTTCTTCGAGGCGGGCATAGGTGGCGTCCAGCCGCGCGAAGTCGAGGCGGTCGTCGCGCTGGACCAGCGTCAGGACGTAGTCGCTCTTGAGGTCCACCGTCAGCAGCCCGAACGCCGACACGTTGCCGGGATTGGGCGGGACCAGCGCGCCGCGCAGCCCGAGCAGGTCGACGAGCTTGCCGGCCAGGAGCGGGCCGGAGCCGCCGAAGGCGACGAGCAGGTAATCGCGGACGTCCAGGCCGCGTTTCACTGTCACCTGGCGCACGGCGTTGGCCTGGCTCCAGGCGGCGATCTCGAGGATGCCCTCGGCGGTCCGCGACAGGTCGAGCCGGAGGCTGGCCGCCAGGTCGCCGATGCCGCGCGCGGCCAGGGCGGCGTCGAGCGGCACCTCGCCGCCGAGCAGGCGTGGGGGGATGCGGCCGAGGACGAGCGCGGCGTCGGTAATCGTCGGCTCGGCGCCGCCGCGGCCGTAGCACAGCGGCCCCGGCTCGGCGCCGGCGCTGCGCGGGCCGACCTTCAGCCCGCCGTCGGGCGCCCGCCAGGCGATCGAGCCGCCGCCGGTGCCGACGGTCACCACGTCGATCATCGGCACCTTGACCGGGTAGCGCCCGACCCGCCCCTCGGTGGTCAGGTGGGGCTGGCCGTCCTCGACCAGCGACACGTCGGTGCTGGTGCCGCCGGCGTCGAGGGTCAGGATGCGGCCGAAGCCCCGCGCGCTGGCCAGCCAGGCCGCCCCGAGCGCCCCGGCGGCCGGGCCGCTGAGGATGGTCGTGATCGGCTGGGCAGCCACCTCCGCCGCCGAGATCACGCCGCCGTTCGACTGCATGACGTAGAACGGCGTGGCGGGCCCGAGCGCGGCGCTCACCTCGTCGCGGATCTCGCCCACGTAGCGCGCCACCCGCGGCTTCACGAAGGTGTCGACGAGGGTGGTAACCGCGCGCTCGTACTCGCGGTACTCGGGCAGCACCTCGCAGGAGAGCGACACCGCGGCGGTCGGATGCACCCGCGCCAGGACGTCGCGCATCCGCCGCTCGTGGTCGCCGTTGGCGTAGGAGTGAAGGAAGCAGACGCCGATGCAGGCCAGGTCGCGGTCCCGGCAGCGCGCGGCGACCGCCTCCGCCTCGGCTTCGTCGAACGGCCGCAGCACCTCACCCCGGAAGCTCAGGCGCTCAGTCACCTCGTAGACGTGCTGCAGCGGGACGATCCGCTCGGGCTTCACCCAGAAGTAGGAGTTGCCGTAGCCTTGGGGCACGCTCTGGCGGGCGATCTCCAGCACGTTCCGAAAGCCGCGCGTGACGATCAGCGCCAGGCCGGGGAACTGCTCCTGGAGCAGGACGTTGGTGGCGATCGTCGTGCCGTGGGAGATGGCCGCCACCTGCTCCGGCCCGAAGCCCACCTGCGCCATGATCTTGCGGACGCCGTCCATGAAGCCCACGGCCGGATCGGCCGGCGTGGTCGCCGTCTTCGTGCTGTAGACCTCGCCCGTGTCCTCGGCGATCGCGACCACGTCGGTGAAGGTCCCACCCGTGTCGATGCCGATCCGATATCGCGTGCCGCCGCCCGGCCCCGGACCCTGCGCCATCATCCGCTCCCACGTTCGGACGGAACGATAGCAGGACGCGGCCGCGCGGGGCGAGCAGTCTAGCGACGCCCGATGACGATCCGCCAGGAGAGTCTGAAGAACCGCCGGACTGCCGGAGTGGCCCCCCTGCGGCTGTCGCACACCGCCGCGCCTAACACCACCATCGATAGCCCCAGCAGCGCCAGGAGGGCCCCTTCCGTCTGGCGGGCACTGCCGTACTTAGTGGGCGGCCCTCCCCCGACCGTGTCCGCGACGATGCCGCCCTCTGTTTTGGTCCCGAGGACCACGACGGCATCGCCCGGTCGAAAGCCGCTAGATGGGACCCGCTCCGCAGCCCTGGTGCCTCGGCAACCGGATAATCCAGGCGATAGCCTTGATTGACGACCTGAACGGTGCCGCCATCGACTGCCAACGTGACGGGAGGCGCAACCCCGCCCGTCTCCACCCAGCCCATGCTCCCGCGCCCTCTGCTGGGATACATCTCTACGTACATCGCCAGCCGCTGCGTCGGTTCTACGGTAGGCGCTCCCGGGTCGATCTGCCCGCCCATCGCCACCGGCTGCCCCGGCGCCATCGACTCGATCGCGGCCGCGGAGGTGAGAAGCCCCGTGGCGATCCGGTGGGCGGTGGCAAGATCGCCCCAGGCCAGCCAGAGCGTCCAGCCGGCGAGCAGCCCGAAGACGCAGGCGGTGCAGGCGCCGAGGAGCCTCGGATGTCGCTGGAGCGGCAGGGACGGGCTAGCAGGGGGCCCGGTGATTGTCTCGGTGGTAGGTACCCGAGGGTGGCTCCGACGATGTGGGGGACGCTTCCAGGCGACGAATCGCGTCGCCCGAAGCCTGGGCAAGGAGGAGCCGTCTGCCCAATAGTGCCGCCTGCGATCATGCCAGGTCTTCATCGCACCGGTGCCGCATGCGCTCGGTATGGAGGCGTCGCGAAGCACGATACCCGGGCGCTACGCGGCCGCCGGGAGGGTCGCGACGCGGCGGGGACGGCGCGCCTTGGCCGCGCTCATCAGCAGGGTGTGCAGCACGCCGCACTCGTAGGTAGTCAGATCGTAGCTGGCGAGCGCGCGCAACGGGTTGCGCAGCAGGCGGTGGCGGAAGGCCGCGTCGTTGTGGGCCCGCTCGAGCACCTGTTGGAACTGGCTCATGGTGTTCCTCCCGTTAGCGCGCGATTGACTTGCTACTCCCCAACCATACGCCGGGCCCGGCGCCACGACCGTGAGCCGGTTCACGTCGCATCGGTGATCGTGGTCACGACCGGCCAGTAAGTTGCATTACACTTCGTTAGCGCGGCCGCGTGGCCCGTGGTATCCTGCCCCCCATGGTGACGGACTCCGGCATCGTCCTGCGGGGCATCTCCAAGCGCTTCGGCGACGTCCAGGCCCTGGCCGGCGTGGACTTTGCCCTGCGACGCCACGAGGTCCACGTCGTGGCCGGCGAGAACGGCGCCGGCAAGACCACCCTGATGAACGTCCTGGCCGGCCTGTACCGCCCCGACGCCGGCGAGATCGCGATCGACGGGCGACCCGTTCACATTGGCTCGCCGCGCGACGCGCTGCGGCTTGGCATCGGCATGGTCCACCAGCACTTCGAGCTGGTCGGCCCGTTCACCGCCCTGGAGAACATCGTCCTCGGCGCCGAGCGTAGCGCCTGGCGGCTGCGCCCGCGCGCCCAGCGCCAGGCGCTCGAGGCGCTGATGCAGCGCTACGGCCTGGTGGTCGACCTCGACGCGCGGGTCCGGGACGTCTCCGTCGGCGTCCAGCAGAAGATCGAGATCCTGAAGGCGCTGTTCCGCGGCGTGAACGTGCTGATCCTCGACGAGCCGACCACCCACCTCACGCCGCAGGAAGTCGACGGCATGTTCGCCACGATGCGCCAGCTCGTCGGCGGCGGCCTGACGGTGGTCCTCATCACGCACAAGCTGCGCGAGATCCGCGCCGTCGGCGACCGGGTGACGGTGATGCGGCGCGGCCAGGTGGTGGGCACCCTGGAGCGCGCCGAGGCGAGCGAGGAGCGACTGGTCGAGCTGCTGATGGGCGCGCGGGCGAGCGAGCGCAGCGCACCCGCCGCCCCGCCGCCCCGTCCGAGCGGGGCGCCGCTGCTCGAGATGGACGGCGTCTCCGTGCTCGGCGCCGACGGGCGGCCCGTGCTCGATCAGTGCTCGCTCGCCGTGCGGCCGGGGGAGATCCTGGGCATCGCCGGCGTGGCGGGCAACGGCCAGCGCGAGCTGGCCGAGGCGATCGTCGGACTGCGGCCGATCGCGAGCGGACGGCTGCGGGTCGGGGGCCGCGACCTGGCGACGGCCTCGGTGCGCGACCGTCTCCTCGCCGGCCTGGCCTACGTGCCCGAGGACCGCCTCGGCGAGGCATCCTGCCCCACCTGAGCGTCGCCGAGACCTACGCGCTGGGGCCCCACTACCGCCTGTTCGACAATCCCTGGGTCTTCGACGAGGGGCGGGTCCAGGCGCTGGCCCGCCAGGCGATCGAGGAGTACGGCGTCGTCGCTGCCAGCGAGCGGGTGCCGACGGCGCGGCTGTCGGGCGGCAACATCCAGAAGGTGCTCGTGGCGCGGGCGATGCAGCTCGCCCGGATGGCGGGCACGGCGGTGCTGGTGGCGATGAACCCTGCCCGCGGCCTGGACCTCGGCACCACCCAGCTCGTGCACCGGCGGCTGCTGGCGCTGCGCGAGGCCGGTGGGGCGGTGCTCCTGGTGTCGGAAGACCTGGACGAGCTACTGGCGCTGGCCGACCGTCTGCTCGTGATGTACCGCGGCCGCGTCAACGGACAGTTCGAGCGTGGCGAGGCCGACCCGTACCGCGTCGGCGCGGCGATGGCCGGCGGGCAGGCCGCCGCCGTGGGCGCGGCCGGGGCGGAGGGCGGGCAAGCGGCGTTGGGCGCGGCCGGGGAGGGGGGCGGCCAGGCTGCCGCCGCCGGCGGGAAGGAGGGCGGGCGTGGCGACGCGCGCTGAGGAGGCGGCCAGCCGCGCTCGCGGCGCCTCGCTCGGGTTCTGGCAGTCGCTGGCCGGCGAGGTCGCCGTCTACGTCGCGGCCATCGCCGTGGCGCTGCTCCTGATCGCCTTCATCCTGCTTCTCGTCGGCTCCAACCCGCTCGTCGCCTACGGCACGATCCTCGGCTCGTCGCTCGGCAGCCTGGGCGGCATCGGCCAGACCCTGAACAAAGCCAGCCCGCTGATCCTCGGCGCGCTCGCCGTGGCCTTCGCCATGCGCGGCGGTTTCCTGAACGTCGGCGTAGACGGGCAGATCTACCTCGGCGCGATCTGCGCCACCGGCCTCGCCTTCGCTCTCGGCAGCGCCGTACCGGCGGCCGTGGCGCTGCCGCTGCTCCTGTTGGCCGGCGTCGTCGGCGGCGCGCTGGCGGCGCTGCCGGCGGCGCTGTTCCGCGCCTGGTGGGGCGTCAACGAGATCTTCGTCACGGTGATGCTGAACTTTGTCTTCTACAACCTGGCCGACTACCTGGCGACCGGCCCCTGGAACGATCCGATGGCCGGCGAGGCGATCAGCCGCTCGATCCCGCGCGCGGCCCAGCTCCCGCCGCTCCTGCCCACGGCCGGCGCCCACCCCGGCATCCTGTTCGCGCTGGCGGTAGCGGGCCTCCTGGCCGCCGTCCTCGGGCGCACGCAGCTCGGCTACGCCATCCGTGCCGTGGGCGACAACCCGGCCGCGGCGCGGGTGGGCGGCATCGCCATCGCCCAGGTCGCGCTGGTGGCGCTGCTGATCAGCGGCGCGATCGGCGGGCTGGCGGGGGCGATCGAGGTGTCGGGCTACCACCAGCGCCTGATCCTCGGCCTCAGCCCGGGCTACGGCTACATGGCGATCCTGCTTGCCGTGCTGGGCAAGCAGCGGCCCTGGGGCGTGGTCGTCGCCGCCTTCGCCTTCGCCGCGCTGGTCGTCGGCTCGGACTCGCTGCAGCGCAGCGTGCGGCTGCCGCAGAGCGCGGTGCTCGTCTTCCAGGCGATCATCCTGCTCACCGTCCTGTTCGCCGAGGCGCTCCGCGCGGGCGGCGTCGGGCGGCCCTTCCGCGCGCTCTGGCGGGGGACGCTGTGAGCGCCGACCTGTTCATCGATCCGCAGCTCCTGCGCCTGACGGTGACGATCGCCGCGCCGTTCCTGCTGGCCGCCCTGGGCGAGCTGATCATGGAGCGGGCCGGGGTCCTGAACGTCGGCATCGAGGGGATGATGGCCGTCGGCGCGGCGGTCGGCTTCCTCGTCACCTGGGCCAGCGGCGGCAGCTACCTGCTCGGGCTGGGCGCGGCGATGCTCATCGGCGCCCTGCTCTGCCTGCTCCTGGGCTACTACGGGATCAGCCTGCGCGGCCAGCAGATCACCGTCGGCCTGGCCCTGCTGGTGTTTGGCCAGGGCCTTGCCTCCCTGCTCTACCGCGCCGCCGTCGGCGTCCAGTTCGCCGCGCCGCGCGTCGAAGTGCTGCCGTCGCTGCCGCTGCCGGGCCTGGCCGCGCTGCCGGTGCTCGGCGAGGTGCTGTTCACTCAGAACGCGCTGGTCTACCTGGCCTTCCTGCTCGTGCCCGTCGTCCACCTGGTGCTGTTCGCCACGCCGCTCGGGCTGCGCTGGCGGGCCTGCGGCGACAACCCGCGCGCCGCCGACGCGCTGGGCGTGAACGTGGTGGCGCTGCGCTACGCCGCGACGGTAGTCGGCGGGCTGCTGATCGGCCTGGCGGGCGCCTACCTGCCACTGGTCCTCACCGGCGGCTACTCGGACGGGATGATCGGCGGCCGCGGCTGGATCGCGCTGATGCTGGTGATCCTCGGGCGCTGGCTGCCCTGGCTAGTGGTGGGCGGCGCACTGCTGTTCGCCTACGTCGAGGCGCTGCAATTCCGCGTGGCGCTGGTGACGAAGGCCGTGCCGCCGCAGCTCCTGCTGACGCTGCCCTACCTGCTGGCGATCATCGTGCTGATCTGGATCTACCGCGGCGCGCGCGCGCCGGCCGCCCTTGCGCTACCATACGACCGCGAAGCGCGCGGCTGAGGCCCCAAGGAGGTACCGCCATGTCTCGTCTACTCGGCTCGCTGTTGTCCGCGCTCGTGCTTCTCACGGCCGCTTGCGCGCCGCAGTCCGGCGCGCCGCCGTCCAGCGGGGGCGCGGCGCCCGCGCCGGCCAAGCCGGAGGCGGCGGCAAAGCCCGCTGCTGGCTCGTCGCTCAAGATCGCGATGATCCTGCCCGGCCCGATCCAGGACGCCGACTACAACGCCGTCGGCGCGCAGGCGCTGGATGAGATCAAGCGGCAGACGGGCGCCGAGACCGCCTTCTCCGAGTCGGTGGCCGTCGCCGACGCCGAGCGCGTGGCGCGCGAGTACCTCAACTCGGGCTACAACGTGATCGCCTTCCACGGCGGGCAGTTCCTGACCATCGTCCAGAAGCTGGCGCCGGCCTTCCCGAACGCGACCTTCATCATGGAAAGCTCGGGCCAGATCCCCGACCTCGACCCGAACGTCTGGAACATCGGCCGCAAGTTCTACCAGGGCTTCTACGTCCTGGGCGTGCTCGCCGCGGCCACGACCCAGTCGAAGAAGATCGGCTACGTGGCGGGCGTGAAGCTGCCCGACTTCGTCGCCTCGCTCAACGCGATCAAGCAGGCCGCGCACGAGCAGGGCGGCGACCTGCAGGTGATCGACGCCTTCATCGGCGACCAGAACGACCCCGTGAAGGCCCGCCAGACCACCGCGTCGCAGATCGGCGACGGCGTCGACTTCGTCGTCGTCAGCGTGAACCTCGGCGTGAACGGCGTTGCCGAGGCGGCGAAGGCGGCGCCGCGGCCGGTCTACTTCACCACCTACTACACGGAAAAGCCCGAGCTGGCGCCCGACCGCCTGACCGTGTCGCTGCTGTCCGACTTCGCCACGCCCTACTTGCAGGTGGTGAAGGCGATCCAGGGCGGCCAGCGCGGCGGCTACGTCGAGATGCGGCCGGGCAACGGCTTCCAGCTCTCCGAGATCCGCAACGTGCCGCCCGCGGCGGCCCAGAAGGCGAAAGAGGCCTTCGACGCGGTCGCGGCGGGCCGCAAGGACATCCCGGAGATCACGGACCACGTGATCGACTAGACCCCTCACCCCCCAGCCCCCTCTCCCACAAGGGGCGAGGGGGAGACGCGGGACGGACGACCCGTAGCCCCGGTCGTCCTACTCCCCTCCCCCCTTGGTGGGGGAGGGGCTGGGGGTGAGGGGGACTTCAGCACGAGAGAGGAAACAGGATGCAGGCGGGGACAATCGACGTCAAGGCGTTCAAGGTGGGGATGGGCGCGCCGGACGACGTGTCGGCGGCGGCGCGGCTGCTGGACGAGGGCGCCTTCCGCGCCCAGGACGTGGTGGCGATCCTCGGCAAGACCGAGGGCAACGGGGGGGTCAACGACTTCACCCGCGCGCTGGCCACGCTCTCCTTCCAGCTCCTGATCGGCCGCCACACCGGCCAGGCCGTCGAGGAGATCGCGCGCCGGGTGCCGATCATCTGGTCCGGCGGCACCGAGGGGCTGATGAGTCCCCACGCCACGATCTTCGTCCGCTCGGCGGCCGAGCCGGGCGCGCCGGACCCCGGCGAGAAGCGCCTCACCGTCGGCACGGCCTACACGCGCGACCTGCTGCCCGAGGAGTTCGGGCGGCTCGAGCACGTGCGGGTGGCGGCGGAAGGGGTGCGCCGCGCCATCGCCGACGCCGGCATCGACGATCCCGCCGACATCCACTTCGTCCAGATCAAGACCGGCGCCCTCACCACCGAGCGCGTGCGCGACGCGGCCTCGCGCGGCCAGACGGCGATCACCGGCGACACTTACAAGTCGATGGCCTACGCCCGCGCCGTCGCCGCCCTCGGCATCGGCCTCGCGACGGGCGAGATCGCCGAGGACCGCGTCTCGGACGCCGCCATCGGCCAGGACATGGGGCTCTACTCCGACGTCGCCTCGACCTCCTCCGGCGTCGAGCTGATGAACTGCGAGGTCATCGTGCTCGGCAACGCCCGCCGCTCGCGCAGCGCCTACCGCATCGCCCACGCCGTGATGCGCGACGCTATCGACGCGGCGGCGGTGCGCGAGGCGCTACGCCGGGCCGGCCTGCGCGTCGACTGCGAGCTGGACCCGGCCGACCTGCCGCGGCTGGTCAACGTCTTCGCCAAGTGCGAGCCGGGCGGCGAGGGACACACCCGCGGGCGCCGCCACGTGATGTTCGAGGACTCGGACATCAACTACACGCGCCACATCCGCGGCGTCGTGAACGCCGTGATCGCATCGGTCACCGGCGACACGATGTGCTACGTCTCCGCCGGCGCCGAGCACCAGGGCCCGCCTGGCGGCGGCGTCGTCGCCGCGGTGGTGCGCGCTTAGCGCGCCTGACAGGTGGAGTGACGGGCGAGGAGAGCAATCCCGTGAGCGAGGCGAACAAGGCAATCGTCCGACAGTACGTCGAGGCGTTCAACCAGCGCGACGTGGAGCGGCTCCGCCAGCTCTTCACGCCCGATGCGCTCGTGTACGGCGTCCTGGGATGGGGCGGCCTGGATGAGGCGGTCCCCATCTGGCAGGAGCTGCACCAGGCGTTCGGGATTCACCTGAGGGCCGAGGAGATCATCGCCGAAGGGGACACCGTCGCCGTGCGCTACACTGAGCGAGGGACGTTCCGCGGGGCGTTCCGGGGCCAGCAGCCGACCGGCCGGTCTTTCGAGCTAGTGGCGATGGAGTGGTTCGTGTTCAAGAACGGGAAGATCCACCGTCGGTGGGGCGCGCGGGACTCGGTCTCTCAGGCTCGCCAGATGGGACTGCCGCTCGGCTGATGCCGCCGGGCCTGCGCATCTGGCGGCACGGCCAGGGCTGGGCGTTGGCGCGCGGCGTGCGGCCGGCGCTGGACAGGCGCGCTCCGGCCGCGCTATACCCGAACGGCCGGCGGCTCGGGCGCCGTCTTGCGATCTCGCGTATCGTCGCTGTCCGCGCTCGCGCCGGGTGTGCAGGCTTGGCGATTCCTGGACTTAGGCAGGCAATGGTATGTGGCTCGCGGGTCGTGCGGGACTCCTCCCCGCCTCCTGGCGGCGAGCCGCGGAGCGGCAGGAGGGCATCGTGTACCAGGACCTGCGCGATTGGCTGGAGCAGGTGGAGGCGATCGGCGAGCTGCGGCGCGTGAGCGGCGCCGGGCTCGATGACGACATTCCGGCGGTCACCGAGATCGCCGAGCACGCGATCAGCGGGCCGGCCGTGCTCTTCGACGCCATCCCCGGCTACGACCCCGCCTACCGCATCCTGGTCAACCCGATCAGCTCGCTCAATCGCACCGCCCTTATGGCCGGCTTTCCGGTCGGCCTCAGCAAGCGCGACTACGTGCGGCTCTGGCACGAGAAGCTCAAGGACCTGCGCTGCCTGCCGCCGCGCGAGGTCTCCGATGGCCCGATCCTCCAGAACGTTCGCCGCGACGACGAGATCGACCTCACCCGCCTGCCCGCGCCGATCTGGCACCGCGACGACGGCGGCCGCTACATCGGCACCGGCGACGCCGTGATCAGCCGCGACCCGGACAGCGGCCGGATCAACGTCGGCACCTACCGCGTCAGCATCGTCGACGCCCAGCATGTCTACTGCTACATCTCGCCGGGCAAGCACGGCCGGATTAACCGTGACAAGTACTTCGCCCAGGGACAGCCTTGCCCGCTGGCGATCTCCCTCGGGCACGACCCGCTGCTGCTCCACGCCGGGGCGATGAGCGTGCCGGCGCCGGAGTACGACTGGGTCGGCGGGATCAAGGGCGAGCCGGTCGAGGTAATCGCCGGCGAAGTTACGGGCCTGCCGATCCCCGCCCGTGCCGAGCTGGTGCTGGAGGGTGAGGTCAGCCCGACCGAGACCGGCGTCGAGGGCCCGTTCGGCGAGTGGACCGGCTACTACGCTAGCGCCGCTCGCGCCGAGTACCTCGTCACGGTGAAGCGGCTCTACTACCGCGACGACCCGATCAACACGGCGACGCCGCCGGCGCGGCCGCCGACCGGCAAGCACCTGGCCCAGAACTGCATCCGCGCGGGGCTGCTACGCGAGGAGATGCGCGCGGCCGGTGCGCCCGACGTGCAGGACGTCTGGATGCTCGAGGCCGGCGGCGGCGCGCTCTGGATCGCCGTCTCGCTCAAGCAGCGCTACCCCGGCCACGCCCAGCAGGTCGGCCAGCTCGCGACCTTCTGCCACAGCGGCGCCTACATGGGGCGGGTCGTCGTTGTGGTCGACGAGGATATCGACGTCTACGACACGGCGCAGGTGCTGTGGGCGATCGCCACCCGCTGCGATCCCGAGCGCGACCTGCACGTCGTGCCGCGCACCTGGAGCACCCCACTCGACCCGATCATCCCCACGGCGCGCAAGGGCTTCAACTCGCGCTTGATCGTCGACGCCACGCGCCCCTGGGAGTGGCGGGATGAGTTTCCGGGCGTGGTCGGCCTCAGCCGCGAGGAGATCGATGCGGCGATGCGCAAGTGGGGCCCGCTCCTGTTCGGCACGGCGCCGGCGCTCAGCGGGTCCGCCGTGTAGGCTAGTATTCGGGGAGCGCTGACGTGCGCGGTGTTGGTCGAGGCAAACGCCGCGCGGGTCAAGAGTAAGCGAAGTCCCAGTCGGAGGCGGCGTGGCGCTGGCGGTCGCGGTTCATCCTCGGGCCTACCACGACTCGGTGACCCTGATGCAGGTATCGGCCGCGCTGGCGGCGGCGCCGGGCGTCGAGGCCGCGGCCGTGGTGATGGCCACGCCGCTGAACCGCGACTACCTGCGCGACAGCGGCCTCCTCGACGCCGCCGCCGAGGGCGCCGCGCCGGACGACCTGGTCATCGCCGTGCGCGCGGCGACCGCCGAGCAGGCGGCAGCGGCTCAGGCCCGCGCCCTGGCGCTGCTCTCCGGTGGCGCCCGCGACACCGCGCCCGGCGCGCCCCAGCCGCCGCGCTCGCTCACCGCCGCCCGCCGCCGCCTGCCGGACGCCAGCCTTGCCCTGGTCTCCGTGCCGGGGCCCTACGCGGCCGGCGAGGCCCGCCAGGCGCTCGGCGCTGGCCTGGACGTCTTCCTGTTCAGCGACAACGTGCCGGTCGAGGACGAGGTGGTGCTCAAGCGCCTGGCCGACGAGCGCGGCCTATTGGTGATGGGCCCGGAGTGCGGCACCGCGATCCTGGACGGCGTGGGCCTGGGCTTCGCCAACCGCGTCCGCCGCGGGTCGGTGGGGCTCGTCGGCGCCTCGGGCACCGGCCTGCAGGAAATCTCCGTGCTGCTGCACCGCTGGGACGGCGGCGTCTCGCAGGCGATCGGCACGGGCGGGCGCGACCTGTCAGCGGCCGTGGGCGGGCTGGCCACCCGCGCCGCCCTGCGCCGCCTGGCCGCCGATCCCCACACGGAGACGATCGGCCTCATCTCCAAGCCGCCGTCTGAGGCGGTGGCCCGCGCGGCGCTGGGCTGGCTGGTGGCCGGCGGCAAGCCAGCCGTCGCCTGCTTCCTCGGCGTCGACCTGGCCGAGTCGCCGCCGCCGGGCGTTGCCGTCGCCCACACGCTGGAGGAGACCGCCTGGCGCGCGCTCGGCCGCGGCGGCGCGCCGCCGGCGCTGGCGCCGGGGCTGAGCGAGGAGGCGGCCGCGGCCGCGGTGCGGCTGGCGCCGGGACAGCGCGTCGTGGCCGGGCTGTTCTCCGGCGGCACGCTGTGCGGTGAGGCGGCGCTCGTCCTCGGCGACAGGGTGCCCACGCGCTTCGTCGACCTGGGCGAGGCCGAGTACACGGTCGGCCGGCCGCACCCGATCATCGATCCCACGCTCCGCGCCCAGCACCTGCTCGCCCTCGCCGCCGACCCCGCCGTCGCCGTCGTGCTGCTCGACGTCGTGCTCGGCTACGGCGCCCACCCCGATCCGGCCGGCGCCCTGGCCGGACCGATCGGCGAGGCGCGCGCGCTGGCCGAGCGCGGCGGCCGCTACCTGCCGGTCGTCGCCTACCTCTGCGGTACCGACGACGATCCCCAGGGGCGGGCGGCCCAGACGGCGACGCTGCGCCAGGCGGGGGCGCTGCTCGCGGAGACGAACGCCATGGCGGCGCGCCTGGCCGGCGCGATCGCCGGCGGGAGCAGGTAGCGTGAAGGCGATTAACGTCGGGGTGCCGACCTTCGCCCAGGCGCTCGTCGCCCAGGGCGCGGCGGTCGAGCAGGTCGACTGGCGCCCGCCCGGCCGCGGCGACCCCGCCGTGGCCGCCCGCCTGGCGCGGCTCTGGGGCGACCCGGCGGTCGAGGCGGCCAACCGCGAGGCCTGGGACCGCCTGACCAGCGCCGAGCCCGTGCTGGTGGACCTGCGCCCGGCCGGCGAGGTGGTCCCGGGTATGACGCGCGATACGATCCTGCACGCCGGCCCGCCGATCGCCTGGGAGCGGATGTGCGGCCCGATGCGGGGCGCCGTGATCGGCGCGCTGCTCTACGAGGGGCTGGCCCGCGACGAGCGCGAGGTGGCGGCGCTCGCGGCGAGCGGCGCGGTGCGCTTCGATCCCTGCCACCACCACCGCGCCGTCGGGCCGATGGCCGGGGTCACCTCGGCCTCGATGCCGGTCTACGTTGTCGAGGAGCGCACGCGCGGCGGCCGGGCTTACGTCAACCTCAATGAGGGCCTGGGCAAGGTCCTGCGCTACGGCGCCTACAGCCAGGACGTGCTGGACCGCCTGCGCTGGCTCGAGCGCATCCTGGCCCCGCCGCTGGCGCGCGCCATCCAGGCCAGCGGCGGCGTGGAGCTGCGGCCGATCCTGGCCGAGGCGCTGCACATGGGCGACGAGGGCCACAACCGCAACCGCGCCGCCGGCGGGCAGTTCCTCAAGCTGATGGCGCCGTACCTCGCCGCG
>Ga0070739_10005866_pt1 | contig 13786 bp, 12 predicted proteins | sample Coa_R1_7_FD_66445 | JGI IMG/M metagenome (GOLD analysis project Ga0070739, IMG submission 66445) | Surface soil microbial communities from Centralia Pennsylvania, which are recovering from an underground coalmine fire - Coalmine... | ecosystem: Environmental > Terrestrial > Soil > Unclassified ... | reverse complement strand
GCCGTCGAGACCCACCTGAGTCCAGTCGACCGCATGGAGCTCGACCAGCGCCTCGATCAGCTGCTCGGCGATTCGCGCGCGCTCGCGCTCGTCGTCCAGCGCGGCGGGCAGGGTGTCGGTGATCACCGTGCCCTCCACGCGCTCCATCACGTAGAAGGGCGCGCCGATCACAGCCGGGTCGTCGCCCACCGCGAGGACGCGCGGAACGCGAACCGGCGTGGGCGCGAGGGCCTTCAGGAGGCGCGCCTCGCGGAGCACGTCGTGGGCGCTCGGCGGCAGGGGCCCGCGCGGCGGGCGGCGCAGGATGTCCCCCGTCGAGAGCGCGAACGTCACGTTCGAATGCCCGTCCCCGATCGGCTCGGCGTCGAGGTCCGCCGGAGCCTCGAGCCCGGACTCCCGCAGGAACGCCCGCAGCGGCTCGATCACGAGGAGTGGCTCACGCTGATTCCGCGCCCCCTCCTCGTGGGTCTCGACGATGTCGTCCGGTGCGGCGGCGGTCGGGCTCATGGGCGGGGCGCCTGAGGCTACCGGGCCGCGCGGAAGTGGCGCCGCCGGCGGCTCACGGGCTCGCCGGCGGCGTCAGACCGTGGTTCACGGGCCGGCCGGCGTCAGACGGTTGCCGGGGTGCGCCCGCCGACCACCCGGTCGAAGCGCCAACCGCGCAGCTGCTCGCGACTCCCGGCCAGGCCGACGACGATCGCGCCCGTTCGCCGCTCGATCGCGGCGATCAGCACCGCCAGGCGATCGTCGGGCTCGCCCGGCTCGACGAGGACCGTCACCCGGTCGGGGTGGCGGCGGGCGATCTCGTCGAGGAGCTGTTCGTCCGAGGCGGTCTGGTCGACGATCGCGAGCAGGTCACTCATCGACGTCGAGTCTCCATCGGCGAAGTTAAACGCTGCTTAAGCGCGCCACAGAGTTGCCTCTCATAATCCGAAGAGATGCCTGAGCTTCCCGAGGTCGAGATAACTGCGCGGCTGATCGGCGGCGCGGTCGCGGGCGCTCGCGTGGAGTCGGCGCTGGCCCCTGGCATCAACGCGCTGAAGACGTTCGACCCCCCGCTCCACGCGATCGAGGGCGAGTCGGCGCGGGGCGTGACCCGGCGCGGCAAGCTGTTCCTGATCGAGCTGACCGGTGGCCTGACGCTGCTCGTGCACCTGATGTCGGCGGGGCGGCTGCAGCTGTTCGACAAGCGCTCGTCGCTGCGCGATCGCACCTCGCGGCTGCTGGTGCGGCTCGACGACGGCCGCGAGCTGCGACTGCGGGAGTTCGGCACCCGCCAGCGGGCCTGGGTGAAGGTGCTGCGCGCCGATGAGGTCTCCTCGGAGGAGACGCTGGCGGCGCTCGGCCCGGAGGCCTGGCCCGACCCGCCCGAGCCGGCTGAGCTGCGCGCGCTCCTCGACCAGCCACGGCCGCTCTACGCGCTGCTCCGCGACCAGCACGTGATCGCTGGCATCGGACGCTCCTGGGTCGATGAGATCCTCCACGCGGCGCAGCTGTCGCCGTTCAAGCGCGGCTCGGATCTCGACGACGACGGGGCCGAGGCGCTGCGCGACGCGATCATCGGCGAGCTCGGCCGCGCGATCGCCCACTACGAGGAGCACTTGGCGCTGCCGATCCCCGACAAGCTGCCGATGCCGCTCCGCGTGCACCGCCGAAACGGCGAGCCCTGCCCCCGCTGCGGCGAGCGGCTCGAGGCCGTCTTCTACGAGGACTACGTGATGTGCTACTGCCCCCACTGCCAGACCGAGGGCAAGGTGCTCAAGGACCGGCGGCTCTCGCGCCTGCTCAAGTAGGTAGCGTCCCGCACGATGTCACTGCAGCCAGGCGACGCGGCTCCCGACTTCACGCTCCCTGACCAGGACGGCCACCCGGTGACGCTGTCGGAGCTGCGCGGCCGGAGCGTCGTCCTCTACTTCTATCCCAAGGCCGACACCCCCGGCTGTACGACGCAGGCGTGCGGGATCCGCGACCACGGGGCCGACTACGAGCGCGCGGACGCGGTCGTGCTCGGCGTCTCGCCCGACCCGCCGAAGAAGCTCGCGAAGTTCGCCGAGAAATACGGCCTGCCGTTCACGCTGCTCGCCGATGAGGACCACTCGGTGGCGGAGGCCTACGGGGTTTGGGTTCAGAAGAGCATGTACGGCCGGACGTACCTGGGCAACGAGCGCACGACGTTCGTGATCGACCCGGAGGGGCGGATCAAGGCCGTGCTGCGCCGGGTCAAGCCGGCCCAGCACGATCAGCTGGTGCTGGACGCCCTGGCCGCCTGAGTCGCCGGGGCCGCGCCCGCGATCTGCTGCCCCGACTCGAGGATCTCGATCAGGATCTCGGCGACCGCCGGGTCGAACTGGGACCCGGCGCAGCGGCGCAGCTCGCCGATGATCTCCTCCGGCGGCAGCGCCGGGCGGTAGGGGCGGGACGCGCACATCGCGTCGTAGGCGTCGCAGACCGCGATGATCCGCGCCGGGAGCGGGATCTGGTCGGCCGGCAGGCCGTCGGGGTAGCCGCGGCCGTCGACCCGCTCGTGGCTCGCGCGGATGATCTTCGCGACCGGGGCCAGCTCGGGCGAGCTGCCGACGATCCGCTCGCCGATCAGTGTGTGGCGGTGGATGAACGCCCATTCCTCCTCGTCGAGGGCGCCGGGCTTGGCGAGGATCGCGTCGGGGATCGCGAGCTTGCCGATGTCGTGAAGCTGGGCGGCGCGGATCAGATGGCTGCGGTCGGGCTCCTCGACCCCCAGGCGGTCGGCGATCGTGGCGGCAAGACGCGCGACCGCATCCGAGTGGCGCGACAGCGACGGGTCGCGCTCCTGGAGCACCGCCAGCAGCATCTCGGCGCCGTCGCGCGCAGCGCGGCCGCGCCGCTCGTGCTTGTGGACGTACATCCGCCCGTCGGCCAATCGGAGGGCCTCGACCGGGTCGACCGTCTCGTCGGGGAGCGTGGCCGCACCACCGGCAGCAGTGACGCGGAACCCGTTCCCGTGCTCGCTGAGAGCCTCGCAGCCGAGCTCGACAAGGTCGAGATCGCGCGCGTCCTCGCCGCGGGCGAGCAGGCAGAACTCGTCGCCGCCCATCCGGTAGGCGGTGGCGAGGCCGTCGAGGCTCCCCGCCAGCGAGCCGCCGAGGCGGGCGAGCAGGGCATCCCCGGCGGGGTGGCCGAACGAGTCGTTGTAGGCCTTGAAGCCGTTGAGGTCGAAGAGCGCGATCACCGCACGCTCCCGGTCAGCGACGGCCTGATCGAGGTCGCCCATCAGCTTGCGACGGTTGCCGAGGCCGGTGACGGAGTCGTGGCGGGCGAGGTGGTGGGCGTGGCGCTGCTCGTCGCGAAGCGCGATCCGCTGCCATCGCACCCCGGCCGTCCAGACCACGGCCAGAGTGGTCATCACGACCCAGATGATCGCGCTGCTCAGCGTCAGCGCTGCGCCGCCTGCGGAGATGTGGCCCTGGAGCAGGCTGACCAGCTCGCAGCCCGCGCCGAGCGCCACCGCCGCGCCGACGCGGCGCAGCGCCTGGGAGGCGCCGACGAAGATCACGGGAATCGCGACGAGGATCGAGTAGTGAGCGTTGGCTCCGGCGAGCGCCTGGAGCGCGGCGATCACGACGATGCTGAGCAGGCTGACGGCGAGCGAGGTGCGCAGCGAAACCCGCCCGGCGCGCAGCGACCCGATCCCGGCGAAGGCGAGACCGGGCAGGCCGGCGGCGGCGAAGATCCAGCCGAGGCCGCCGAGACTGTGGGTGGGCGGCCAGATCGCCAGCATGCCGGCGGCGAGCGTGGCCGTGAGCAGCCAGGCGAGGGCGCCCACCTTGCGCACCAGCTCGAGGTCGGCGGCGGCGTCGTAAGCGGCGGAGCTTCCCAGCAGGAGCTCGATCGGACTGCCTGAAGTTCGGCCCGGGTCCTCCATGAATGCCCTCCCACCGGTAATCGGCTGGTTGGCCCGGGATCTGAAGCGCTGTGGCGACGCGGCGCGAGGCCCGCGATCTGAAGCGCTGCGGCGACGCGGCGCTAGGAAAGGCCCTCGCGCGCTTCGCGCACGAGCGTGACGGCCTCGGGGAACACGACGGCCATGACCGAGCGCAGCTGCTCGGCCTGCTGCTCGGTGGTGCCCTGGATGTTCACGCGGTTGATCGCCGCGACCGTCAAATCGACGGCGAGCTTGATCGCGTTGTCCGCCCAGGCCAGCCGCTGGGCGCCCTGCATCTGCTCCGCGAACTCCCCGAGCCGCCGCTGGATGTCGTCCGGGTCGCCGAACAGCCCGCCGAAGCCGCTTCCTTCCATGCCTTAATCGTACTCCCCGGCTCTGGCCAGCACGGCGAGTGTCCCGCCGCGTCCGGCGAGCCCCGCGAACAGCTCGACGAGCGCTGCGACCGGGGCGAGCGGCAATGCCACCAGCGTCACCGCCAGGTCTGCCGAGGCGGCCGGGGCGTTGCGCTTCAGCAGGTTGTAGAGATACGACGGGCGGTGGGTCAACCGGCTGACCAGCGACTGCCACATCCCGAACGGGTTGTGCTCGAGGAGCACGTGGTGCTCGCTGATCGGCACGAACCCATGCGCGCGAAGCAGCGCGTCGAGGCCGCGAGCGGTGAAGTGGACCCGGTGGCGCGGCACGTCGAGATGAAACCAGCGCCGCCCCCCGAGCCGGGCCTGCCAGCTTGCGAGGTTGGGGACGCCGACGAGCAGCGCGCCGCCGGGCCGCAGCCAGCCGCGCATCCGGTCGAGCGCCGCGCCCGGCTCGTCGAGGTGCTCGAGCACGTGCCAGAGCGTGATCGCGTCGAACGAGCCCGCCGCGAGATCCGCGGTCGAGATGTCGGCGGCGAGCACCGGCACGCCCAGCGCGAGGGCGGTTTCGACTCCGCGCGCGGACGGCTCGAGCCCGAGCGCCTCGAACCCCCGGTGCCGAGCCGCAGCCACGAACCGGCCGCGCCCGGCCCCGGCGTCGAGCAGCGTGGCCGGGGGGACGACCATCGGCGAGAGCAAGGTCAGGCGGCGGCGGTCGAAGGCGTCCAGGATCGGCGCGGCGAGGCGCGCGAGACGAGGGGGGCCCGAGCCGTAGGCGCCCGACTCGTGGGCGTCGGAGGGAGCCGGCTCGAGCGTCACGGCCGACCCGCACGAGCCGCAGCGCAGCAGCGTGAACGCCTGCCCCCGCAGCGCCGGCTCGGCCGACTCGACGGTCCGCCAGCGCGCCAGCGCCCCGCCGCACGCCGGGCACGAGCCTTCCTCTGACACGGCCGCGAGTGTAGGCAGCGGCGACTCCCTACACTCGCCCACGAGATGGCCCAGACGCAGCCGAATCCCGTCCTTCGCCGGCGGATCGAGCTGGCGATAGCGATCGCGGCTCCCGTGCTCGACCTGATGCTGGCGGTCGGAGACCGGGTCTCCCGAGTGCTCTCGCCGGGTGAGGCCGAACAGCTCACGGCGCGCCTGCCCTACGAAGGAGAGCACGCGCCCCGGGGGCTGCCCTCGCGACGGAGCGCTCGATGAGCGCGATCGAGCCCGCCCTGCCCAACCCGCACCTCCAGGTCCAGTACGAGGCCGGGGTTCGCGTGCGGTATGCGGCGGTCGCCGTGCTCGCCGGCGTCCTGCTCGTCCTGGCGGCGGTCATCCAGGTGTCGGGCCCCCACACGACGGTCACTGAGCTGACGCTCGACCTGATCACCGCGCACAAGCGCTTCCCGCTCGACCTGATCGGCGCCGCGATCGACTGCGTCGGCCTGATCACGCTGGCGCTGATGCTGAACTGGCTGCACGCGATCTCCCGCGCCCGCAACCCGGAGATCCGCGACTTCATCCGCTGGCTGACCACGATCGGGGCGGTGCTCTCGGGCGCGATGGCGATCGCATACGCGGTCGTGATCGCCAGCAAGGCGAGCCAGTTCGTCGCGCACGGCGACCAGAGCTACCTGCAGGCCAACGCGCTCACGCACGGCGGCGTGATCCAGGTCCTGCCGCTCCTCGCCCAGCTCGGCTCGCTGCTCCTGGCCGCGGGCTTCGTGTGGGCTTCGCTGAACGCGATGCGGGTCGGTCTGCTGACCCGCTTCATGGGCTACCTCGGCGTGTTCGCAGCGATTCTCGTCCTCTTTCCGATCGGCTCTCCCGTCCCGGTCGTCCAGGGGTTCTGGCTCGTGGCGATGGGCGTCCTGATCGCCGGCCGCTGGCCGCAGGGCAACCCGCCCGCGTGGGAGTCCGGGGTCGCCGAGCCCTGGGCGCCGATGAGCCAGCCGCGTGAGCGCCCGACGCGCGGAACCGTGGAACGCCGCCCCGCCCGCGGGGACCAGCGGCGCCCGTCGCGCCGTGCCGCCAACGCGGCCCAGACTGCTCAGGCGCCGGCCGCGGCCGCCCAGGAGCAGCCGGGCGCCGAGCGCACCCGGGCCACGACGCCCAAGCGCAAGCGCAAGCGCCGGCGCTGACGGGCAGCCGCACACGCGAACCCCCGAGCACACGAACATCCGTCCAGCGCGGCGCCGACGCACCATAAAGATGTAGGACACGGCGTCGATAAGTCGGCTGTCGGCGATCGGCGAAGGCACGAGAGCCTCGCCGGTCGCCAGACCCCCTTCTCGACAGAGCCCCCAATGCGAGAGGTGGTCCCGCCCCCGTCGCGAGCGGCGAGGGCGGGACCCGCGGCTCTGTCGGCGAACGGCCGCCGCTGGCCGGGGCCAGCCGGCCGCTCATCCCCACTCAGGCCCGCTCACCGATGCCTGTTGTCAGCCGCGCGCGCGGGGGGCATCGTCCGTCTCACATCTGCAGTCAACCTGTAGGAGGGCTCGATGGAAGGTGCACAACTCGCGCACGGCTCACGCGAGGCCGACATCGCCCCCGCCCGACCGGTCGGGCGGGAGTTCTGGGGGCCAGCCGATCCGGTGCCGCTCGGGATCTCCGGATTCGCGCTGACCACATTCATCCTGGGTCTGGTCAACGCCAACGCGATCAGCGGCGCCGACGTGCCGGTGGTGCTCAGCGTGGCGGCCGTCTACGGTGGGCTGGCGCAGCTGCTGGCCGGCATGTGGGCGTTCGCGGAGCGCAACACGTTCGCCGCCGCGGCGTTCAGCTCATACGGTGCGTTCTGGATCTCGTTCGTGCTGCTGATCCAGTTCTTCCTGCCCCAGACGGCCAAGGCCAACCCGACGGCCGCGAGCCACGCGGTCGCGCTGTACCTGTTCTGCTGGGGCTTCTTCACGTTCTACATGTGGATCGCGACGTTCCGCTCGAACGTGATGCTGAACCTGGTGTTCCTGACCCTGTGGGTGGCCTATCTGCTCCTCGGTCTCGGAGCGATCGGCCACGGTCACACGACGATCACCCACTGGGGCGGTTACGTGACCACCGCGTGCGCCGTGCTGGCCTGGTACGTCGGCGCCTCGCACGTGATCACGAAGACGCTCGGGCGGGAGCTGCTACCGCTGTTCCCGCTGTCGCGGCCCTGACCGTCAGAGCGTTCGGAGCCTCACAGCCGGTAGTAACGTAAGAGACACAAACGAAGCCGAGACGGCTCGGGGCGCCACACCCGGCGCCCCGGGCCAGTCCCGACCTCACCAGGTCCAACGAAGGAGGGCTTCAATGGCGGAAACGGTGAAGGAAGCCGCCGGAGGCGAGCGCGAGTACTCCGAGACCGAGATCGCCGTCCACTGGCGCGAGGAGGAGTACGTCCAGCCGCCGGAGGGCTTCAAGGAGCAGGCCACCGCAGGTGACGAGTCGCTGCTCGAGCGCTTCCGCGAGGAGAACTTCCCGGAGTGCTTCGAGGACTACGCCGACATGCTCACCTGGGACAAGAAGTGGGACACGCTGCTCGACAGCAGCAACCCGCCGTTCTTCAAGTGGTTCGTCGGCGGGCGGCTGAACGCGTGCGTGAACTGCGTCGATCGTCACCTCGAATCACGTGGTGAGAAGAACGCGATCGTCTGGGTGCCCGAGCCCGAAGACGACGAGATCGTCGAGATCACCTACTCCGATCTGCACCGGCGGGTCAACGAGTTCGCGTCGCTGCTGAAGAGCCTCGGGCTCAAGCGCGGCGACCGGATCACATTCCATCTGCCGATGATCCCGGAGCTGCCGGTGTCGATGCTCGCGTGCGCCCGGCTCGGCGTGATCCACTCGCAGGTGTTCGGCGGCTTCAGCGGCGCCGCCTGCGGCCAGCGGGCGGCCGACTCCCAGAGCCGGATCCTGGTCACCGCCGACTCCTACTACCGTGCCGGCAACCTGCTCGACCACAAGGCCCGGGCCGACGAGGCCGTCGAGGAGGCTCGGCGGGAGGGGCAGGAGATCGAGAAGGTCCTCGTCTGGCGCCGCATCCCCGGTGAGTACCACTCCGAGTCGGAGATGGTCGAGGGCCGCGACTTCTTCATCGACGAGCTGCTCGAGGAGCACGCGGGCAAGGAGGTCGAGCCCGAGTCGATGCCGGCCGAGGACACGCTGTTCCTGATGTACACGAGCGGCACGACCGGCCGCCCGAAGGGAGCCCAGCACTCGATCGGCGGCTATCTGGCCTACGTGACCGGCACCTCCAAGTACTACCAGGACATCCACCCCGACGACACCTACTGGTGCTTCGCCGACATCGGCTGGATCACCGGCCACTCCTACATCGTCTACGGGCCGCTGGCGCTGGGCACGACGACGGTGATGTACGAGGGCGCGCCGACCCACCCCGACCCGGGCCGGCCGTGGCGGATCGCCGAGAAGCTCGGCGTCGACATCTTCCACACCGCGCCGACGACCGTGCGGATGCTGCGCAAGGTCGGGCCCGACGAGCCCGCCAAGTACGACTACCACTTCAAGACGATGACGACGGTCGGCGAGCCGATCGAGCCAAACGTCTGGCGCTGGTACTACGACGTGGTCGGCAAGGGCAAGGCCGCGATCACCGATACCTGGTGGATGACCGAGACCGGCGGCTTCATGGGCTCGACGCTGCCCGGGCTCCAGCCGATGAAGCCCGGCAGCTGCGGTCCGGCGGCGCTCGGGATCCAGCTCGTGATCTACGACGAGGACGGCAACGAGATCCCCAAGGGCTCGGGCAAGGCCGGCTACATCTGCGTGCGCAACCCGTGGCCGGGCCGGATGCTCACCGTCTGGGGCCAGGACGAGCGCTTCATCGAGACCTATTACAAGCGCTTCAACAAGGACCCGAACTCCAAGGACTGGCGCGACTGGCCGTTCATGTGCGGCGACGGCGCCGTCCAGGCCGAGGACGGCTACTTCCGGATCCTCGGGCGGATCGACGACGTGATCAACGTCGCCGGGCACCGGCTCGGGACCAAGGAGCTCGAGTCGGCGGCCACGGCGGTGGAGGAGGTCGCCGAGGCGGCGGCCGTCCCGGTCATCGACGAGACCCGCGGGAAGATCGTCGAGATGTACATCTCGCTGAAGCCGGGCAACGAGGACGGCGATGCGATCGCCAAGAAGGTCTCGGCGGAGATCGAGCGGCAGATCGGCAAGGTCGCGCGACCCAAGAACGTGTGGGTCGTGCCCGACATGCCGAAGACGCGCTCGGGGAAGATCATGCGCCGCGTGATCGCGGGGATCTCGAACTTCGCCGATGTCGGCGACACCTCGACGCTGGCCAATCCGGAGGTGGTCGACGGGATTCGCGACTACGTCCAGGGCGAGAAGCGGGCCCGGGGCGAGGACACCCAGGAGCTCTCCAAGTCAGAGCAGCAGGAGATCGCCGCGTACGGGACGAGCTCGGAGTAGCGCGCGTGCGGCGGGGCGGCATGTCCGTCGCTCCGCCCCGCCCGCGGGGCGGCATGCCCCGTCCCGCCCGGCGGGGGCGGCATTGCCCGCCGCCCCCGCCGGCATCCGCGTCAGGGACTGATCCGCCGGCTCAGCTCGCCGACGTGGCGGCGCGCGACCGGGATCGTGTGCTCGGCTCCGAACCGAAGCGAGGCGGTCCCGCCCAGCTCGGGGCGGAGCTCGGTGGCCCGGTTGAGGTTGGCCAGATACTGACGATGGACTCGCACGAAGCCGAACGGCTCCCAGCGGCGCTCGAGGTCACTGAGCGTCACGCGCAGCAGGTAGCGGCCGTCCTCGACGACGATGCGCACGAAGTCGCCGTGCGACTGGGCGTAGAGGATCTGGCTGCGCGCGATCAGCCGGCTCGACCGGTTGCGCGGATCGTCGACGGCCAGGATCTCGCGCTCAGGCGATCCCGATCTGCTCCGCTCACCATCGCCATTGCCTGACTGCGCCGCGACCGCGGTGACGACCCGCTCGAGCGTCTCCTCGATCCGGTCGCGTGCCACCGGCTTGAGCAGGTAGTCGAGCGCGTGCAGCTCGAAGGCGTCGACCGCCGCGTCCTCGTGCGCGGTGACGAACACGAGCTGCGGTGGGGTGGCGAAGCGGCGCAGGACGCGAGCCAGCTCGAGGCCGTCGAGGTCGGGCATCCTGACGTCGAGGAAGATCGCGTCGTAGGCCTGTGCCGAGGCCTTGACGAGCGCCCCGTGGCCGTCGTCGGCACAGTCCACCTCGTCGACGGCGGGCGAGCTGCGCAGCAGCCTGGCGAGGTCGCGCAGCTGCGAGCGCTCGTCGTCCACGGCGAGGATCTTCAGCCTGCCGGCGCTCACTGAACCGCCGCGCCCGTCAGGCCCGGTGAGGCGAGAACGACCATCTCGTGATCCTCGGAGCGTCGAGGGACCGTCATCACGGCGGTCGTGCCGCGGCCCGGCGCGGACTCGATCCGCAGGGCGAAGCGCTCCCCGAACGTGGCCCGCAGGCGCGCATCGACGTTGGAGAGACCGATTCCGCCTCCGGCGCCGGCCAGCACCGCGGGGATGCGCGCCGGCTCGATGCCGGCTCCGTCGTCGCGCACGCGAAGCTCGACGTCATCGCCGACGATCTCGGCGCTGATGCTGACCTGCCCGGATCCGGCGCGGCGCTCGACGCCATGGCGGACCGCGTTCTCGACGAGTGGCTGGAGCGACATCGCTGGAACGACGACGCCGCGCACCTCGGCGGGCACGGTGATCGTCACATGGAGCGCATCGAACCTCGCCTGCTCGAGGCGCAGGTAGCGCTGCACGTGCTCGATCTCCTCACCGAGCGTGACGTAAGGGCGTCGGTCGCGGAACAGGTAGCGGGTGAACTCCGCGAAGTCGATCAGCAGGTCGCGCGCCTCCTCGGGGTCCTCGTGCACCTCGCCGGCCACGGCCGCGAGGGCGTTGTAGATGAAATGCGGGGAGATCTGGGCCCGCAGCGCGCGCAGCTCGGCCTCGGCGACGCGCCGCTCCTGCTCGGCCACGATCGAGAGCTCGACCTGGGCGGCGACGAGGCTCGCGGCCTCCTCCACGATCCTCAGCTCCGTGTGGCTCGGCCAGCCGGTGGCCCGGTAGAACGTGATCAGGGTGCCGAGCCGCTTGCCCTGGACGACGACCGGGGCGAGGACCGCCGAGCGCAACGGGCACCTCGGGTCGGACGAGACCAGACGAGGCTCGACGTGGACGCGGTCGTCCGGAGTCCGGGTCAGCAGACGCGAGAGGAGGTCGCCGGGACGGACCTGCTCGCGTCCCTCGCCCTCGATCGCGAGCACCGCCTCGGTGTCGGCGAGCGCGATCGCAGCGGCTCCCGTGAGGGCAAGCAGATGCGGCACGGCCTCCTGCGCGGTGTAGCCGGTCAGTCCGCGCCGCAGGTGCGGGAGCGTTGCGGTCGCGGCGTGCAGCGCCGACTGCATGTCGGCCGCCTTGCGCAGCGCATGGTGCCTCCTCCATGCCGCGAGGAGGACGGCGGTGACCGCCAGCCCAACCAGCACTCCGAGGGCGAGATCCATGACGCGCCGATACAGAGCTTATCCGGAGGTTGGGCGGGGCTTGCAATGATGCGCGCATGAAGCCCGTGACGTCCGCCCACAGCCGGTTCAGCTCCTACGAAGAGGCGTGCGCCGCCCACCGCTGGGAGGTGCCCGAGCGCTACAACATCGCCGCGGACATCTGCGACCGCCACCCGCCCGACAAGCTCGCGATGATCCACGAGGATCCGGCGGGCGAGGTGCGCCTCGTCGATTGGGGGGAGCTCCAGGAGATGTCGGCGCGGTTCGCCAGCGTGCTGGCGACGCATGGGGTTGGCCGGGGTGACCGCGTGGCGGCTCTATTGGCGCCGACGCCGGAGACCGCCGCCGCGTTCTTCGGCGTCTGGAAGACGGGGGCGATCCTGCTCTCGATGTCGGTGCTCTACGGCGATGAGGGGATCCGCCACCGGGTGGCCGACTCGCAGCCCAAGGTGCTCGTCACGAACGAGGCCAATCGCGCGCGTGTGGATCCCTCGCTCGTCGAGCACGTGCTCGTCCTCGACGATCAGCTGCTCGCGTCGGGGTCGCCCGACTTCGAGTGCGTCGAGACCTCCTCCGAGGACCCGGCGCAGCTCTACTACACGAGCGGAACGACCGGCCTGGCGAAGGGCATCGTCCACGCGCACCGCTACGTCCTCGCCCACAACGAGTTCGAGCTCTGCCACGACGTCCGTGCCGGCGAGCGCTTCCACGGGATGGGCGAGTGGGCCTGGGCGGCCGGGATCGTGCCGCTGATCGGGCCGTGGCGGCTCGGGGCGGTGCAGTGCGTGCTGCAGCGCGCGGGCGGCTTCGACCCCGAGCGCCAGCTGTCCTTCCTGTCCCGGCACGAGGTCGCGAACGTGTTCGCGACGCCGACCGCGATCCGCTCGATGATGGCGATCGGCGATGCGGGGAAGCGGTACCCGTGCCCGTTCCGGGTCGTGTGCTCGGCCGGCGAGCCGCTCAACCCCGAGGCGATCCGCTGGTTCCGCGAGCAGTACGGCGTGACCGTGCTCGACTACTACGGGCTGTCCGAGTCCTACCCGCTGTGCGGGAACTTTCCGTTCATGGAGGTGCGCGAGGGCTCGATGGGCAAGCCGCTGCCGGGCTGGGAGGTGGCGGTGCTCGACGAGGATGAACGCCCGGTGGCGGTCGGCGAGCGCGGTGAGATCTGCCTGCGGGCGCGGTCGAACCCCCATTACCCGCTCGGTTACTGGAACCGGCCGCAGGACACCGAGGAGGTGTTCGGGGGCGAGTGGTTCCATTCGCGCGACGCCGCCCGGGAGGATTCCGAGGGGTACATCTGGTACGAGGGCCGCGCCGACGACGTGATCATCTCGGCCGGCTACCGGATCGGGCCGTTCGAGGTCGAGTCGGCATGCCTCGAGCACCCGGCGGTCGCCGAGGCCGCCGCCGTGGCCTCCCCGGATGAGCGGCGCGGGTCCGTGGTCAAGGCGTTCATTGTGCTGGCGTCGGGGTTCTCGGCGTCGGACGAGCTGGCCGAGGAGATCATGGCGTTCGTGCGCGACCACCACTCCGCGTATGCGTATCCCCGTCGGATCGAGTTCGTCGAGGAGCTGCCGAAGACGCTGACCGGGAAGATCCGGCGGATCGAGCTGCGACAGCGGGAGATGGAGGGCCGGCGGGGCTGAGGGACCTTGCGGGCCTGAGGGGCCTTGCGGGCGGGGGGCTGGTCGAGCCGCCGCGCCGACCGCGCGCTGGCGCCGGTCGAGCCGCCACGCCAACCGGGCGCTGGCGCCGGTCGAGCGCCCGTGCCAACCGTGCGCGGGCGCTGGTCGAGCCGCCACGCCATGCGCCAAACGTGTTCGATCGGACAATTCGCGCGGGTGGGCGGCGGATTGTCTGTCTGAGCATGAAAAGCCTGTTCAAACGGACAATCCACTCGCTCGCGCGCGCAGTTGTCTGTCTGAGCAGGTGCGCGGCTGGAAAACCCCCCGCCTCTAATGTACGCTTCCGTTCAGTCCAGGGAACGGGAGGAAACACGGATGTCAGGGTCCATCGGCGGCCGGGTGC
>Ga0070739_10005865_pt1 | contig 13787 bp, 10 predicted proteins | sample Coa_R1_7_FD_66445 | JGI IMG/M metagenome (GOLD analysis project Ga0070739, IMG submission 66445) | Surface soil microbial communities from Centralia Pennsylvania, which are recovering from an underground coalmine fire - Coalmine... | ecosystem: Environmental > Terrestrial > Soil > Unclassified ... | reverse complement strand
CCGACCGAGGTCAGGGCCACCCCGGGCGGGGCCGAAACCTTCGCGCCCGGGGCGAAACCGAGGCTGACTGGGACATGGGTTCCGGGTGCGCCCAGCCGGGCCCGGAGCAGGGCCGACACGTCAAAGAGCGACGGATCCAGTTGCCTGCCCAGGTAGGGGCGCGCCTCGGCTGGGACGACGTACTGGTCCGAGTCAGCCGCCTGGTATGACAGGAAACCGCTGACCCCGCTGGGAACATACGCCGTGCGGCCGCCCTCGACCAGGACGGCCACCTGCTCCCCGGTCGGCAGCGTGACCGACCGCGAGGCCGGTCCCGAAAGTGGCTTCGCAGCGCCGGCATCGGCGGTGCTGTTCGCGTACGCCGCGCCACCGGGGTTCGCAGCCAGCCACAGTGCCGCGGCTACGGACCCTGCGAATGCGAATTTGCCGAGTGCCTGGAACATGGTCCGCGGCACCGGAGCCGTCCCCTGTGTCGCGCGATGTGTGTCCGGCAACGTGGACCTCCTGCTTTCGAAGCGGCATCGGGCCGCGGATACCCGGTCACTCGATCGCCGGTGTGTTGCCTATTGGTAGGGTGCGGATTTTTGACCAGCAAGCCTGAACGGTGGATCGCGGACAATTGTTCTGGCGCACGGTGCGGTGCCGCGGTCAATGCGCGAGGCAGCGCCGGTGACCGGGGCGTGACGTTCGGATCAGTCGTGCCATAGGCCGCTTTCGGCGACAGCCTCCCACTGGGTCGCCGTGCCAGGCGGGGTTGGGCCGGCGACCACGAGTGGCGGCCCCTCGGTCCCGTTGGAGACGCCGACGGCTACCTCCAGCCCATCAGGGCGCCGCCAGCTCACTACGAACGGGTACAGACCCTGGTCTGCTGGGCCGATGAAGATCGTCTCGACACCCCCGCCGCGGGGCGTATGCACGGTGCACCCCGCCGCAGGCGCGCCGACCGGACGGGGTGGTCCCAGATCCGGCGGAAGATAAGAGGGGCAGACGTAAGGCGTGGCGGTGGCGGACAGGGGTGTGAGCGAGACCGTCAGATCGATCCCGTCGCCGCCGTCGCCAAAATAGGTGACCGCGAGCCATCGCGTTCCATCGCGCAGTGTGCCGTACTTAAGGCCTGCCAGCTGCCCGTTGGTGGCCGGCACGAGTTGTCCCAAGACGGCGAGCATCTGCGTTTCACTCATCGGGCCCGCTGCTGCGGGCGATGCCCGCTGCGCCTGTAGCCGCGGTTCGACGGCCAAAGCGGCCGCGGCCAATGCGAGGACCGTCAAGGACAGCGCGATCAGTGTGCTGATCCGGCGGGCGATGCGTGCGCGGGCCAGCAGCTTCGCGGCGTGCTGGTCGCGCGCGATCGCGCGGGCGGCGACGACGGAAGGTACGGCGGCGCCATGATGGGTGATGGCACGATTGCAGCGCGCGACGATCTGAGCCGGACTGGGCCGCTGCGCCGGATCAGTGGCCAGACAGGCTTCGATCAGCGCGCGCAGCTCCTTGTCGCGCACATCGAGTGCTTCAGGCGCGGGAGGCTGGTGCACGATCCGGTAAAGCACCTCGGCCACCGGTCCCTGGCCGAAGGGCGGGTGCCCGGTGGCGGCGTAGGCGAGTACCGCCCCGAGCGCGAAGATGTCCCCGGCCGGCAGCGACTCGCCTCGCGCGGCGCGCTCTGGGGCCGTGTAGCCGGCGGTGCCCACCCAGCCGCCGGTGCGGGTGAGCGTCGAGCCGTCCATCGCCCGGCAGATCCCGAAGTCGATGACCTTAGGTCCGTCGCGATCCAGCAGCACATTAGAGGGCTTAAGGTCCCGGTGCGCGATCCCGGCGGCGTGAATCGCCGTCAGCGCCTCGGCGATACCTCCCGCCAAACCCCATACGGCGGGTTCGGGCAGCGGCCCGTCCTCTTCGACGACCTGCGCCAGCGACGGACCGGGTATGAACTCGGTAGCCATCCACGGCTGTCGCCCAGCCACATCGGCGTCGATCAGCGCCGGAGTGTGCCCGCCGGCCACTGACCGCGCCGCCTCCAGCTCCGCCGCGAAGCGACGACGGAAAACAGCGTCGTCCGCGTATTCCGCGCGAATCACCTTGACCGCGACCGGCCGCCCGACCGGGCTGGCCCCGAGATACACCACGCCCATCGCGCCCGCCCCGAGCCGACCGCGTAACCGGAAGCGCCCCACCCGCCGCGGCTCGCCCTTGGCGAGAGCCGTGATCCCCGAGCGCTCCGGCGTCATGCCCTCCAGGGGTGCAGCCGCCACCGCGCTTAAGACGGGATCGGGATCGGGATCGGCCGCGCGAACAGCCGCCTGCTGCTCTCTCCATCGTTCACGCCAAACCGCCAGGTCGCCCCGGCACGCACGCACGTACGCCTCGGTCACTTCCCAGGTCGGCAACGCTTGACCGGACGCCGCCGCCGACAGCGCAGACTGGGAAACTTGTGCGATGCGCGCCAACTCCCGATAGGTTGGCGAACCAGCAGCCACGCGCAGATCCCGCAACCCCTGCGCGAACCCCTTGAGTGGACCCTCGTCAAGCGGCCGCTCCAGCCGGCCCATTGCCCACTCCTTCCACAGCCGCACGCGCACGCTGTATCGCAGGATACTGACCTGCGGTGACGGTGCAACTTTCATCCCATGTCTGTGATTGATGGCACGTAAGATTACGGAATAGGTCAGGCTTATATCAGCAATACTTGACCATAGATCCGATCTATGAGTCACTTCGCCGAAGTGGGGCCAATGAAGGCACCGCGCTCTTCTCGGGCGAAGGGGATCTGATGACGCCGCAACCGAATCGCCGCGATGTGCTGAGACTCGGTACCGCCCTCGGGGCGTTGGCAGTACTCGGCGATCTGCCGCGCTTCACCGCCGCGGCCGAGGCGGCGACGGTCCGGCCGGCCGGCCTCTCGCTCGTGCCGGCTTCGGCTGCCACCACGTTGTGGTATCAGTCCCCTGGCTCGGAGGCGAACGTCATACAGCAGGGACTGCCGATCGGCAACGGCCGGCTCGGCGCGATGGTGACCGGCGATCCGGCGGCCGACGCGTACTTCCTCACCGATGTGAGCCTGTGGACCGGGTCGTCCAACGCCAGCCTGGGCAGCGATGGACAGTTCCCCTACGACAACGGCGGCGACTTCGGGTCCTTTCAATCGCTGGCCACGGCGCACGTGAACGTCCCGGCCCACAGCATGTCAGCAGTCTCCGGCTATCGGCGCACGCTGGATCTGAGCAACGGATACGTCTCAGCTACCTACCAGTACGGCGGTGTCACATACACGCGCGAGGCGTACGCCAGCCACCCCGACGACGTGGTGGTCGTCCGCCTCAAGCAGAGCGGCGGCGGCAGCTATACCGGCAGTGTCGCGCTGAGCGGCACGCACGGCGAGACGACGCAGGCCAGCTCCGGCACGATGACCGCGTCGTTCGCAGGCACTCTGGCCAACGGTCTCGCCTACGCGTGCGTGGCGGCCGTGGCGGCAACCGGCGGGACGCTCTCGGTCAGCGGCAACCAAGTTGCGTTCGCGGGATGCAGCGAAGTCGTCATCGTGTTCTGCGGCGGCACCAACTACACGCCGAACTCGGCGGTCGGCTACAAGGACACGAGCGTCAACCCGCTCAACTTCGCGCTGAGCAAGGCGCGAGCTGCCGCGGCGGTGCCAGGTGACACGCTGCTCGCCACGCATGTCGCCGACTACCAGGCGCTCTACAACGCCCAAACGGTCAACCTCGGCTCGTCTTCTGCCGCCCAACGCGCCATGGACACCCCGTCGCGACTGGCCGCGCGCGCCGCGAGCGGCGCCGCGCCCGACCCGGAGCTGGAGGCGAGCTATCTCCAGTTCGGCCGATACCTGGCCATCACCGGTTCCCGCGGAATCCTGCCGGCGAACCTGCAGGGCATCTGGCTGGACAACAACAACCCGATGTGGCACAGCGACTACCACACCGACATCAACATCCAGATGAACTACTGGCTCGCGGACCGGGCCGGCCTGCCTTCGTGCTTTGAGATCTTCGCAGACTACTGTCTCGCACAGCTGCCCGGCTGGACCGCCACCACGCAGTCGCTGTTTCAGGACTCGCGCAACGGCTTCCGCAACTCCAGCGGCAAGGTGGCCGGATGGACGACCGCGATCAGCACGAACATCTGGGGCGGAGGCGGCTGGTGGTGGCACCCGGGCAGCAGCGCATGGATCAGCAACACGCTCTACGACCACTACCTCTACACCCTGGACACCGCCTATCTGCAGAAGATCTACCCGCTGCTCAAGGGTGCCTGCCAGTTCTGGGAAGCCCGGCTGATCACCGATCCGAGCACTGGCTTGCTCATCGACGACAGCGACTGGTCCCCGGAGCAGGGGCCGACCAACGCGAAGGGCATCACCTATGCGCAGGAGCTGGTCTGGCAGCTGTTCGGGAACTACGCCGCCGCTGCCTCGGCGCTGGGCCAGGACGCCGCCTACGCGGCCACCATCAGCGGCCTGCGAGCCAAGCTCTATCTCCCGCAGGTCAGCCCCACCACCGGCTGGCTTGAGGAGTGGATGACCCCTGACAACCTGGGCGATCCCGCGCACCGGCACCTCTCCCCGCTGATCGGGCTGTTCCCCGGGGACCGCATCACGGCCGACCAGAGCCCGGCGGCGCTGCTCGCCGGAGTGACCAACCTGCTGACCGCGCGCGGTATGAGCACGTACGGCTGGGGCATGGCCTGGCGCGCGGCGTGTTGGGCCCGGCTGAAGAACGCCGGCAACGCGTATCAGGCCGTGATGACCGTACTGCGGCCGTCCGTGAACTACAGCAACGGCGCGGCGATCAATCTGTTCGACATGTACAACCTGAGCAGCAGCAGCTCGTTGTTCCAGATCGACGCCAACTTCGGCACGCCCAGCGCGATGCTGGAGATGCTGCTCTACTCCCGCCCCGGGCTGATCGAACTGCTGCCCGCCACGCCGTCGGCCTGGTCGGCCTCCGGCAGCGTTACCGGCCTCCCAGCGCGCGGCGCATTCACGGTGGACATCGTCTGGAGCGGGGGCCGGGTCACGTCAGCGACGATCCACGGCAAGCCCGGCGCCACGACGACCGTGAAGGCCGGCACCTGGAGCCAGGCCGTGACCATCGGCTCCGGCGGCTCGACCACAGTCACCCCGAACGCTACCGTCAGCACGACGTTCAAGCTGGTCAACCGGCGCAGCGGAAAGGCGCTCGACGACCCCGGCGCGTCGAAGAGCGCGGGCACGGCGCTGATCCAGTGGACCGTCAACGACGGCGCCAACCAGCACTGGACCTTCGCCCCGGCCGCCGGTGGCGCCTACACGATCGCCAACGTCGCCTCGGGGCTGCTCGTCGACGTCAACGGCGGCTCGACAGCCGACAACGCGACGATCATCCAATGGTCGGCCGACGGAGGCACCAATCAGCTGTGGACCATCTCCGATGCCGGCGGCGGGTTCAGCAAGTTGGTCAGCGTGCGCAGCGGCAAGGTCATCGGCGTGAGCGGTGATTCCACGGCCGACAACGCGGCGATCGTGCAGCAGACCGACACCGGGGACATCAGCCAGCACTGGCAGATGATCGCGGTATAGCTGCACAGTTTCAGGCTTAGATCCGCAGAGTTTTGACGATAGGTCCGAACCTTGAGTCACTTCGCTCAAGGTGGGAGCCGTGGCGGCGCTGCGGCTTGCTCGCTCGCCTGTCCGGCCTTTGGAGGCACCGGTGAAGAAATGTGCTCTCGTCCTCAGCGTCGTGTTGGCGGCTATAGCCGGGCCGCTGGTGCCTGTGACGGCTGCTGCGGCGGCTCACGCCAGCACCAGGGTGGCGACCGGCCAGCTGACCAATGCCAGCTCCCGGCAGAAGATCAATTTCAATCGGGGGTGGAAGTTCCTGCGTTCGGACGTGACGGGAGCTCAGAGTCCTGGTTTCGACGACTCGGCGTGGGGGCCGGTGGCTTTGCCGCACGACTTCGACGCTCCTTACAACGTCGGCGGCTCCAGTGGCGGGGGGTCGTTCTATGTGGGGTTGGGCTGGTACCGCAAGCACTTCACGGTTCCCTCGTCCTGGAGTGGGCAGCGGGTGGAGTTGGAATTCGAGGGGGCGTTCTCGGTCACCGACGTATGGGTCAACGGCACCTCGATCGGCGAGCATCGCGGCGGGTACACCGGGTTCGTCTTCGATATCACCAGCGCTCTGCAAACCGGTGACAACGTGATCGCGGTGCGCGTGGACAACCGCTGGCGCGCCGACCTCGCGCCGCGGACCGGCGACCACCAGTTCAGCGGAGGCATCTACCGGGACGTCTACCTGAACGTGACGAACAACGTGCACGTCACCTGGTACGGCACGTTCGTCACCACGCCAGCGCTGACCAATCCGGAGTGGGACACCAGCAATCCCGCGTACTACCGCAACATCGACCTGTCGCAGTACCCGAACGACAGTGCCCTGAGTGCGAACCTCGCGGCCCGCCGCTCGAACGTGCGGGTGCAGACCGAGGTGCGCAACGACAGCGCCGCGCCGGTCGACGTCTACGCCCAGCAGCAGGTCAGCAAGCAGGGATCGAGCACGGTCCTAGCCACGTTCAACTCGCCGGTGCAGACGATCGGCGCGGCCAGCACGAGCACGCTCGACGCGCTCAGCGGTTCCCTCTCGGACACCGCCAGCATGTTGCAGGGTCTTGACCTGTGGGCACCGAACAATCCCGCGCTGTACACGGTGACCACCTCCCTCGTGGTCGGCGGCAGCATCGTGGACACCTACACCTCGACCTTCGGCTTCCGCAGCGCGCAGTGGAAGGTGGACGGCTTCTACCTCAACGGCGTCAAGACCCTGCTCGTCGGGGCGGACGTGCACCAGGACCACGGCGGGTGGAGCAACGCGGTCACCAACTCAGGCTTCTTGCGCGACGTGAGCTACATCCGCGAAGCCGGCATGAACTTCATCCGCGGCTCGCACTACCCCCACGACCCCTCGTTCGCGGACGCCACGGACAAGCTCGGCGTGATGTTCTGGTCGGAAAATCCCTTCTGGGCGACCGCGACCACCGGCATAGAGCCCACCCCGACCGGCACCGTCAACGACTACAAGGCCGACGGCTACCCGCAGAACGCCGCCGACCAGCCGGCCTTCGAGCAAAGCGCCATGGACACGCTGCGGGACATGATCCGGGTCAACCGCAACCACCCCTCGATCATCAACTGGTCCATGGGCAACGAGATCTTCTTCACCTCCTCGGCCACCCTGGGCAAGGCCACCGCGCTGGCGAGCAAGCTGCGCGACTACTCCCACCAGCTCGACCCGACCCGCAAGGCGGCCCTCGGCGGCGTGCAACGCGCCTCGCTCGACCAGCTGTCGGTCTGCGATGTCGCCGGGTACAACGGCGACGGCGCGAAGATCACCAACACCTGGATGCCGAACATGGTCACCGAGTACGGCTCGTACACCTCCGACCGGCCCGGAACCTACGGCCCCACCTACGGCGACACCCAGGACCCGAACAACGCCTCCAGGTTCAAGCTCAACACCGACAGCGCCGGGCTGGCCATCTGGGCCGGCTTCGACCACGGCACCATCCTGGACCCGAGCTTCGCCCGCATGGGCATGGTCGACTACTACCGGCTGCCCAAGGACCAGTGGTACTGGTACCGGGCCAACAAGGCGAACTGGTCGAGCCTCACGAACATCGCCGACCCCACGCCGGTGGCCCGCGAACAGTCCACCTCCGGCACCGCGACCGCGATGACGCTGGAGACCGGCCGGTACTCCTCGGCAACAATCACTGACGACGGCACCACGGACACCCAGCTCGTGGTGACCATGCGCAACGCCTCGGGCGCGTGGGTCAACGACACCCGCACCGTGACATTGACCGTCACCAGCGGCCCGGGAGTGCTGCCCGGCGGCAAGTCCTACACCTTCACCCCCGGCACCAACACGTTCGACGGGAAGGCGGCCATCGAATTCCGCTCCTACTACGCCGGCACGAGCACGGTGACGGCCACCTCGGCGGGACTGCCCAGCGCCACCATCACCATCACGACGCTAGACACCGTCGGCGCCGGTAGCGAAACGGAACCCGCCAACTTCGACAACTCAGCCCTCTGGGGACAGACGTCCAACGGGACCGGCTCGGAAATCGTCGGCGGCCAGTCCGGCCGGTGCGTGGATGTGCCCAACGCGAGCACGACGAACGGGACGCAAGTCCAGCTGTGGGACTGCTCGGGCGGCGCCGGCCAGCGCTGGACCCTGACCTCGGCCAAGCAACTGCAGGTGTACGGCAGCAAGTGCCTGGACGCCAGCGGGCGGGGCACCAGCAACGGCACCCAGGTCATCATCTGGGACTGCAATGGCGGCACCAACCAGCAGTGGACCATCAACCCCAACGGCACCATCACCGGCGTGCAGTCCGGGCTGTGCCTGGACGCCAACGGCGCCCAAACCGCCAACGGCACGAAAATCATCCTCTGGTCGTGCAACGGCGGAACCAACCAGCAATGGAGCCTGCGCAGCTGACCCGCAGACCCCTCGACCTCGTGGCTCCTGCACGCTGCCCGTCGCGTGCAGGAGCCACCAGGATCAACTCGCGCCCTCGGTAGTCATGCAGACCGTACGCTGTGGCGTTGCGAACGCCCCGACGGGTGCGCTTCGGATCTACCATGTTGCCGGTGATCTTGCCGGCGCGGGCGGGACGAAGCGGAGGAAACCAGTGACTGGCAGCAGCGATGCTTACCGGATCCGCCGCTATGGCACGCAATCTCATCAATATGGTGAGTACTGGCCGGGCCGCACCGGAGCGCTCGTCATCTTGATTCACGGAGGCTACTGGCGGGAAAAGTATCGGCTGGATCTGATGCATCCGATGGCCGCTGACCTGCAGGCCCGCGGATACTCCGTGTGGAACGTCGAGTATCGGCCGATGGACATCGCCGGAGGCGGGTGGCCGGGGACCTTCGAGGATGTCGCGAGCGCGGTGGACGCCGCCGTGGATCTCGACCCGGGAGCGATCGACCCTGAACGGATCGGACTGATCGGCCATTCAGCGGGTGGGCAATTGGCGCTGTGGGTCGCGGGCCGCGCGGAACGGAGCCCGATTACCCCGGTGGACGACGCGAGCGCCGCAGCTGCGGGACAGTTTGCATGTCGGGTGACTCCGAAGGTCGTGGTCTCGCTCGCAGGGGTCTGCGATCTGGCGGCCGCGGCCCGGCTCGGCCTCAGCGGGGGAGCGGTGCTTGAACTGCTCGGCGGCGGTCCGGGTGATCGGCCGGAGGTCTACGCGCAGGCGGATCCGATGTCGGCCGGCCCGCTCACGGTCTCGCAGCTGATCGTGCACGGGACCGCGGACGAGGACGTGCCGTACGAGCTCAGCCGACGCTACGCCCTGAACGCGGGAGAGCGCGCGGCGCTGGTGACGCTGCCGGAAACGGATCATTTCGATCTGATCGACCCGGCGAGCGCCGCATGGGATCGGATCATGCGAGAGCTCGTGCCTCTGCTGCCGGCCTGAGCGCATCGCGGGTGAGCCGCGGCCGTCCCTCGATCAGTAGCCCTCGACGACGAAGCGGTCGCTGGTTCTCACGTAATCGGCGGCGCCCATACGGCCCACCGAGCCGAGGCGGTCGAGATCCACGTGGAAGCTCACCTCGTCGATCAGGCCTTCCTCCACGGCGACATGGACCACCTCTCCGACCACGACGAAGAACGCGCCCACCGGAATCACGGCGCTCGTGCGGCACTCGAAGGCGATCGGGGAACCCTCGACTCGCGGGGCGCGCACCCGCGAACCGGGAGTCGGCCGCAATCCGGCCAGCTCGTACTCCGACTCGCCGTATGGCAGGGGCCGCGCCGCCGCCGATGCCGCCTCCGCGAACTTCTCCACGAGCACGCTGACCGTGAACTCGCCGGTTCCGCCCTCGGCGGGAGGCCTGGCGTTGCGGCATGAGTCCTTCTCGGAGCCGTCGGCCCGGCGGCCCGCGCAGAAGAGCAGCGCCATCGGCGCGTAGCCGACCGCGGTGAAATAGGAAAAGGGCGCGAGGTTCACCGCACCGCTTGGCGCCAGCGTCGAAACCATCGCGATCGGCCGGGGGACCACGCTCCAGAGCAGCAGGTGCTCGCGCTGCCGCTCGGTCATGTCCGCGACATCGATCTCGAGCATGGCTCAGCCGACCGCCTTCTGCTCTCGGCGCAGGCTCAGCGGTCTCATGTCGGTCCACACCTGATCGACATGCGCGGTGCACTCTTCCAGCGATCCGGTGAACCCGGCCGGGGTCCAGCCGGCCGGGGCCGAGCGGCCGGCCGGCCAAAGGGAGTACTGCTCCTCGTGATTGATCACGACCTGATAAAGTCGCGATTCCGTGTCAGCGGCCATCGCAGTCCTCTACTCCTCTCGGTCACGCGGAGGTGCGGGCGAGTTCCTGGTCATGCAGCGCACCGCGCAACCGGCGCAACTCGGGGAAGGGCACGGTGACGCGGCGGGCCAGGAAATCCTCGCCGGAGGTTCCGCCGGTGCCGCCCTGCGAGCCGATCATCTTCGAGACCAGGCCCAGGTGGGTCAGCTTCCATCGCCAGTAGCCGATCCCGACGTCGAGAAGCGCCTCGGCCACCCGGTAGAGGGCGCCGCCGTCCACGCCGAGACGGCAGATCGCCGCCACGTCGTATCCATATGCCGCAGCGCAGCGAGTGAATGCGCTGTACAGCTCGCCGTCGCGCTCTCCATCGCCGATGAGCCGGCCGAGCACGCGGAACTGCATCGACTGGGCGCCGCTGGCGGTGCCCAGATACGGCCGGAACTCCGCGAAGTGACGCAGCGGCAGCCGCTCGAGCGCGACGACCTGTTCGTGCAGCACCCGCATCAGCTCCCGAGCGCGCACCAGCAGTTCGGTCCCGGTTTCCAGGGCGGCCGGCTGGTCGAACGGCGCCGACAGCAGCTCCTTGGCCAGGTTCAGGTCCGCGATGACCTGCTTGAGCCACAGTTCGCAGGACTGGTGCGCGACGATGAAGAAGTGCTCGGAGAGAACCGCGGCTCGGTCCATCGTTTCAGGGCTCTGGGTCTGCTGCAGCGAGAGCAGCGCGTCCGTCTGGATATAAGACGTGTAGGTGAGCTCAGCCATTGTCAGCTCCGGGTCGGTGGTCTGGGTCGGTTCCGGGGTCTGGCTTCGGGGATACGGCGGCGACGAACTCGAGGATGTCGCGGACGAGCCCGGCAGGGTTCTGCAACGCGTGGAAGTGCCCGCTGTCGCGTTCTACGAGCGTGAACGGTCCGGTGGTGACCTCGGCCCAGCCGGCGAGCGCGCCAGGGTCGATGAGCGGATCCTGCCGGCCGTGATAGCAGCGCACAGGGCACTCCATCACCGCGCCGGACGCCTCGGGCCGATAGCACTCGTGCGCGGTGATGTCCGCTCGCAGCGCGGGCACCATCGCCTGCGCGAAGTCTTCGTCTTGCGCGATCGAAGGATCGACGCCGCCGAGGGCACAGATCGAGGACCACAACTGCGCGTCGGGCAGCAAGTGGGTGCGGCCGTCGCTGCCGTGTTGCGGCGGATGGCAGCTGGAAACCATGAGCGCGGCAGCGGGACGGCTGTCGGCGGCCAGCGCGCGGGCCAGCTCATAGGCCACCAGGCCGCCGAGGCTGTGTCCGAACAACGCGACAGGCGCGGGCTCGGCGTCACCCAGCTCCTGCGCCACCTGCGCCGCGAGTTCCTGCACCGTGTACGACGCGGCCTCGCCGAAGCGGTCGCCGCGCCCGGGATACTGCACGGCGAGCAGTTCGACGCCCGCCAAGTCGTACGCCGCCCACGGCGCGTAGGCGTACGCGGCGCCGCCGGAGTGCGGCAGACAGACCAGGCGGATCTCCGGCGCCGCCGGACCGTCCGGAATACGCAGGCGGCGCACCGAGCGAGTACGAAGCATGATTTGCTCCTTGACTGCGGGTGTGTACGCACGTTCTCATGGCGCGCCGGGACCGGGCGGGCAATCTTTCGGCTCTCCGTCAGCCAGGCGGGAAGTGCGAAAGACTTCTGACACAACTGCCGCCCGCCGCGGCGGTGTCTGTGATGATCGGCTTGCCGTCGCCGTGACCAGTCGGCCGCGACACCGAATGACGCCGAATTCAGCACCCTTCTCTTCGCCAGTGGTGATGCGCACGATGAGCCGAACCGGAACGCTCTCCCTCGATCTGACCGATGCGCGCACGTTCCTCGAACAGGACCCTTACGAGTACTTCGCCGGGCTTCGGGCGCACGAGCCGGTGTCCTGGCATGAAGGCCGGCGGGGACAGCCCGGGTTCTGGGTGGTCGCGGACTACGCCAACGTCGTGGCCTGCTACAACGACCCGGCGTCGCTTGGCTCGGGCCGCGGAACCGTACTCGACGTGCTGCTGCGCGGCGACGATCCGGCCGGCGGCCGGATGCTCGCCGTGACCGACCGGCCCCGGCACCGCGAGCTGCGGGCCCTGTTGTGGCGGGCGTTGTCGCCGAAGGTGCTCGCCACGGTCGCCCAGGCGGTCGAGCAGTACACGGCGCGACTGGTGCGGCAGGCCGCCGAGCTCGGCGAGTTCGACTTCGCCGCCGAGGTGGCCGAGCACGTGCCGCTCAACACCATCTGCGATCTGCTGTCCGTGCCGAGCGCGGACCGACCCGACTTGCTCGAGTGGAGCAAGGGCGCGCTGACCGGCGCCGATCCGCTCGACTCCGCGGAGTCCCGCAACGAACTTGTCATGTACTTCATGCAGCTGGCCAAGCTGCGGCGCGCGCAGCCCGGCGACGACGTGGTGAGCACGATCGCCACCGGTACCGTCGGCGGCGAGCTGTTGACGCTCGAAGAGGTCGCGCTGAACTGCTACAGCCTGATCATCGGCGGCGACGAATCCTCACGGGTCTCGGCTATCAGCACGGTGAAAGCGCTGGCCGAGCATCCGGCGCAGTGGCGAGCCCTGGTGGACGGCCGGGTCGACCTGGAGACGGCCGTCGAGGAGGCGCTGCGGTGGGCCACCCCCTCGTTCCACTTCGCCCGCACGGCGACGTGCGACCACGTGATCGGGGGAGTGCGGATACGCGAGGGCGACATCGTGTCGCTCTGGAACATCTCGGCGAACAACGACGAGGACGCGTTCGTCCGGCCGCGCGCGTTCGACCTGGCGCGCTCGCCCAACCGGCATGTGGCGCTTGGACACGGTCCGCACTACTGTCTGGGCGCCTTCCTCGGCCGGGCCGAGCTGCGGGCTCTGTTGCTCGCGCTGACCCGCGCGGTGTCCGCGATCGAGCTTCGCGGGGCGCCCGTCCGGATCGAGTCGAATTTCCTGAACGGCTACAGCTCGCTGCCGGTGCGCTTTACGCCCCGGTGACATACCTCGCGGCGCAGCCGGACCGGCAGGAGAACTGGAATCGAGGCGAAAAGAGGGTGCGATGCGCGTGAACGTCGACCAGCAGCGGTGTGTCAGCTCCGGGCTGTGTGCACTCGCCGTTAGCGAGGTGTTCGACCAGGGCGAGCAGGACGGCGTCGTCGAACTGCTGCGGCCTGAGGTGTCGGGAGAACTCGCCGAACGGGTCCAGCGCGCGGCGCGGGTCTGCCCGGCTCGGGCGATCGCGGTCCAGGAAGAGGTAGGCGCCTAGGCCGTGTGTAAGAAGTAGCGTCGGATAAGGCCGCGGCGTCTGGCGCGTGCGATCGCAAGGCGGCGGAGCGCCCTCATCGCGCGGTAGCGGTGCGCGGGGCACGCGGGCCGGTCGCACAAGCGTGTTCTGCGGTAGTCGACCGCTTAATCACCCCGAGTCGCGGAGCACGCCATGCCACCCGTCACCTCCCCGCCGCTCGGCG
>Ga0070739_10005864_pt1 | contig 13789 bp, 11 predicted proteins | sample Coa_R1_7_FD_66445 | JGI IMG/M metagenome (GOLD analysis project Ga0070739, IMG submission 66445) | Surface soil microbial communities from Centralia Pennsylvania, which are recovering from an underground coalmine fire - Coalmine... | ecosystem: Environmental > Terrestrial > Soil > Unclassified ... | reverse complement strand
GGGCGCCGGCCCTCCCCTAGGATCCACACCCCCATCACCCATTCCCCATCACCCATCACCCACTCAGAATGTCGTTTCCAACGCCAGCGCGCGGCCCTCGTGCGCCGACCGGGTCGCCTTGAGAATGATCTCGAGCACGTGGCAGGCGTGCGCCGCGGTGAGCACCGGCTGCGCCTCGCCGTTGAGGCAGGCGACGAAATGGGCTGGGCCGGCGGCGATGAGGTGGGAGTGCGCCGGTCCGTTCGCGTAGGGGTCCGGGTTGGGCGGGCGGACGTCGTCCAGCCAACCCTCGATGCCGAGCGCGCTCTCGTCCGCGACCGAGATGTCCACCGGCCCCTCGCCGTTGTACCAGACGCCCGAGGCGAGACTGATGCTGCCGGTCGTGCCGTGGAGCTCCATCGCCGGCGCCTTGGTCCGCGGCACGGCGAAGCTGGAGAGGATCTGCGCAAAGACATTGTCCCCGAAGTCGAGATGCAGCAGCATGTGGTCGTTGGCGGCGACGTCAATCGGCTGCCCCGCCTGACGGCCGGCCAGCACGGTTCGCCGCGGAATGGCGACGCCGCCGAACGCCTCGACGCGCTTAGCGGGGCCGAGCAAGCCGGTGATGCCGTGCAGCACGTAGACGCCGGTGTCGAGCAGCGGACCCACGCTCGGGCCGTAGAAGACGCTCGGGTCGCCAGTGTAGGCGCGCCAGGAGGCCGGTCCCATGTTCGCCATCTGCCCCGTCGCCAGCGTGGGCCGCCCGATGCGACCGCTGGCGATGACCTGGCGGAGCCATTGGAAGCGGGTCGTCGCCATCACCGCGGGCGCGCAAAGGAGCAGCCGTTCCCGTGCCTCCGCCAGCGCGATCAACGCCTGAGCGTCGGGCACGTCACTCGCCAGCGGCTTCTCAGAGAAGACGTGCAGCCCGGCTTCGAGCGCGGCGGCGGTGATGTCGCGATGGAAGGGCGCGGGCGTCAGGTTGAGCACCGCCTCCAAGCCCGGCGTCCGCAGAAAGTCGTCGTAGTCGCTGGCGGCCTCCGCACCGTGGAAGCGCGCCGCCGCGCGCTCCGCCCGCTCCCGCACCGGATCGTAGCAGGCGACTACCCGCGCCGATCCGTTCGTCCGCAGAGGATCCAGCCCCGGAAAGTAGGTGCGAAACGCGACGTCGCCGCACCCGATGATTCCCAGATTGACCACGGTGTCCTCCGACACGAAAGGGGATAGGGGTTAGGGGTTAGGGGTTAGAGGAAACGAACGCGCGGCCGGCGCGTCCACATCACCGATCCCCTAACCTCTAACCCCTATCCTCTATCCTCTATCCTCTTGCCACGCGCATGACCGAGCGGACCATCGTCTCGATGCCGACGCCGAGGGCCTCCTCGTCGAAGTCGAAGCGCGGGTGGTGGTGGCCCCAGACGAAGCCCTTCTCCGGGTTGCGGCTGCCGACGAAGAAGAAGCAGCCGGGCACCCGCTCCAGGAAGTAGCTCATGTCCTCCGCGCCCATGCGCAGCCCGGGCGTGACCACGTTCTCGGGTCCGACGACCTCGGCGGCGACTTCCCGCACCACGTCCGCCAGCTCGGGGTTGTTGACCGTCGTCGGGTAGCCGAAGCGGTACTCGAAGTCCACCTCGGCCCGCATCGCCGTGGCGATGCCCCGCACCAGCGCCTCCACCCGCGTCGCCAGTTGCTTGCGCAGCTCCGGGTCGAAGGAGCGAACCGTCCCTCGCAGCTCGGCGGTGTCGGGGATGACGTTGTTCGCCTTGCCCGCGTTGAACGCGCCGACGGTGACGACGGCCTGTGCGGTGGGATCGGTCTCCCGCGAGACAGCCGTCTGCAAGGCGACGACGATCTGCGCGCCGACGGCGATCGGGTCAATCGTTTGGTGCGGGCGGGCGCCGTGCCCGCCCTTGCCGTGAATGACCACGTTGAAACGATCCGAGGCGGCCATGGCCGGGCCGGGGCGGACAGCGACGATGCCGAGCGGCTGGTTTTGGTCGATGTGCATGCCGAGCGCCACGTCCACCTGCGGGTCCTCGAGGACGCCCGCCTCGATCATCGGCAGGGCGCCCCCCGGTCCCTCCTCCGCCGGCTGGAAGAGGACCTTGACGGTGCCGGAGAACTGGTCGCGCCGCTCCTGCAGCATGCGCGTCACGGCGAGGAGCATGGCGGTGTGGGCATCGTGCCCGCAGGCGTGCATGACACCCGGCGTCCGCGAGCGGTATTCGACCTCGTTCTCCTCCTGGATCGGCAGTGCGTCCATGTCGGCGCGAACGAGCACGACCTGCGGCCTCTGCCCCGGTGCCCGCGGCGCGGTCCCGTGGATGAGGGCGGTAATGCCCGTCTGCGCGATCCCCGTCCGCAGATCCTCGACGCCGAGCGCGCGCAGGCGGTCGGCGACGAAGCGGGACGTCTCAATCTCCTGGAAGCCGAGCTCGGGGTGCTCGTGCAGGTGCCGGCGGTCGGCAATCACCCCCGGCAAGATCTCGTCTATGTCCGCGCGTAGGCGCTCATCGGTCGCCGCCACGGCTTTCGCATCCTCCTCGCTACGCGAACGGCCACGCATCCGCCACTGCCGGGACGATACCAGACTCGGGGCGCACATGGGCCGTCGGGCCGGCAGCGACTCGCGACCGGCTGCCAGAGAGTGCTTCCCGGATTATTCACCGGTAACGACGAGCGCCTTCGGTGGGCGTCATCCCGCGCTGCCCACTATTGGTTGTCAACCCGCGCCGCCCCGTTCCCAGTCATCCCGCGCCGCCCCTTGCCCTGTCATCCCGAGCCTTCCCCGTTCCCTGTCATCCCGAGCCTTCCCCGTTCCCTGTCATCCCGAGCCTTCCCCGTTCCCTGTCATCCCGAGCCGCGGCGAGGGATCTCGGCGCCCAGAGATCCCTCGCTCGACGCTCGGGATGACAACAAAGGTGGGCGGCGCGGGATGACAGGGCAAGGGGCGGCGCCGGATGACAGGGCAAGGGGCGGCGCGGGATGACGGGGAAAAGGGGAGGCGCGGGTTGACAGGTCCCTGGGGGGCGGCGCGCCCGTGACTCATCCGGGCGAACCGGGGGTTCGCTGACGCGCGGGTGGAACGGCATCCCGACCGCTCCGCGGCCTGCGCGGCTCGCGGTCGCTCGGTGCGACCACGCCGGATTCGCCGCGGTGGGCGAAATCGGGGGAGAGCGCGGATGCGTTGCCGAGGTGCAGCCACGGGGGCCAAGGTTCGGGCCGCCCGCGACGCGCTATCGTGAGAGGAAGGTGAGGACTTGCCGCACCGCCTCGTCGGGCCGCTCGAACAGCACGCCATGGCCGCATCCATGGAGGAGGTAGAGCTCGGAGCCGGCAATGCCCTCGTGGATCTTCCGTGCACCGGCCCCGTCGGGACCGCAGTCGAGCGGCGTTAGGATATCCGCGTCCCCTTGCAGGATCAGCGTTGGCGCCGTGATCTGGCCGAGCATCCCCGTCACATCGGCTTCGGCCATCGCGTCGCAGGCGTCGCAGAACACGTCGAGCGAGGCGTTGCGCGCGATCGACTCTTGCATCCAACCCAGCGAGTGGAGCGTGCCCCCCGCCATCTCGTCCAGGTAGGTGCGCGAGAAGGCGTGGGTGAGCAGCATCTGGGCCAGCTCCTCCGAGCCCAACCCGAACTCCTGCGCGATGCGCTTCCAAAGATGGAAATTCGCCCGCGCCATCCAGTCGCATTTGGCAACCGCGCCGTTGAAGACAAGGCGGTCTACCCGCTCCGGGTACTTGGCGGCGAAGAGCACGGCGATGAATCCGCCCATCGAGCCGCCGTGGACGTGGCAGCGCTCGACGTCCAGTGCGTCGAGCAAACCGGCGAGGTCGTCCGCCCACGTCTCCATGGTGTACCGCTGCTTGGGGCGATCGCTGTCCCCGTAGCCGCGATGGTCGTAGTCGATGACCGTGAACCGCTCCGCCATCCGCGGGGTAATCAACCCATACCCCTCATGCCCGTTGACGGCGCCGCCGATCTGCACGACGATCGGTCCCTCCCCGTTGATCTCGTAGTAGAGGTTCGCCCCGTTAACGCTGGCGTAAGGCATCTCGTCCTCCTCGCACGGCGCGGTGGCGGCGGCGACCGCCGCTCGCGCCGGGTGCTAATCCTGGGGCACGTTGTAAACGTACGCGGTGACCCCGCCGCAGACCATGAGGTTCTGGCCGGTGATGTACGACGCCTCGTCCGATGCGAGGAAGAGGAAGGCGTTGGCGACGTCGTCGGCGCTGGCCAGGCGGTTCATCGGCACCACCGGGAAGCGGTCCCGGAACTTCTCCATCGTCTCCTCGCCGACGAGCTGTACCGAGCGCGGCGTGTCCGCCGGCCCCGGGCTGACCGCGTTGACGCGGATGTTGTGCTTGGCCAGCTCGACGGCCATGACCTGCACGAGACCGATGATCCCCGCCTTGGTGGCACAGTAGGAGGCAAACTCGGCGCCGGCGCCGCGCGAATTGATCGAGGCGGTGTAGAGGATGGAGCCGCCCCCGGTCTCGGCCATGGCGCGCGCGCAGCGCTGGCCGAGGACGTAGGAGGCGGTGAGGATGACCGCCAGATCCTCAAACCAGATCTCGTCCCGGAACTCCAGGAAGGGGCACGGACCGTGAAAGGGGGCGGCGTTGCTGACCAGGATGTCGAGCTTGCCGCCGACAACCCGCAGCGTGTCCTCGACCAGCCGCTCGCAGTTGGCGACCTCGCCGACGTCGCACGGCAGCGCCCACGCCTCGGCGCCGAGCGCTTCCACCTCGGCTTTCACCGCCGCCGCACGCTCCGGGCTGATGTCGGCCAGGACGATCTTGCTCGCCCCTTCCTCCGCGAAGCGGCGCGCCGTCGCCCGGCCGAAACCGCTCCCGCCGCCGGTGATGAGGGCGGACCGCCCGCTCAATCGTGGTCCCGTCATCTCGTGCGCCTCCTTCCCGCGACCCGACCGTCGCGGCTACCGTTCGTCCTCGACCGTGACCCGATGGTAGAACGGGTAGAGGATGGCCGGGGCCGGCTGCCATCCGTGGACCCGACGGGAACAGACCCAGACATCGTCCGGCGTGAGCAGCGGGATGTAGGGCAGCGTATCCGCGGCGACGAGCTGCACCTGCGTCGCCGCCGCCTGCAGCGCCGCCGGTGTCTCGGCCCACAGCCAGGCGCGATAGGCGTCATCGAGCGCCGGCACCGAGGCGTGCTGCCAGTTGGGACGGGGGCTGCCCCAGGTCGCGGTGAAGCCGATGGCGGCATCCACCGGGTCCTGCCACAGCCACTTGTTGATGAAACTGGCGGGGCCAGCCACGAGCGCCGCGTAGAACGCTTGGAAAGTCCGCACCGGCGTCAGGTCCAGCACGACGCCAACCTCGCGCAGTTGCCCCTGCAGACCGGTCGCGATCGCGCGGTGGATCGCGTCGTCCTGGATCACGCACGCGAACGCCAGCCGGCGCCCACCGTTGGCGCGGACGCCGTCGGCGTCGAGCGTCCAGCCCGCCGCCTCCAGCAGGCGCCGCGCGGCCGCGGGATCGGGCCGGCGGCCGCGTTCGACCGCCGGATCGTAGAACTCCCCCCGCGCGGCGACCGGGCCGTAGGTCGGCGTGCCGTAGCCAAGCAGGGCCTCGCGCACGAGGCGACCCCGATCGATCGCCAGGGAGAGGGCGCGGCGCACGCGCAGGTCGTCGAACCCGAGGTCGGCCCGCTCCCAGTTGAGCGCGAGATAGGCGTTGGACGCCTGGCTGAAGCGAGTCACGGCGAACCGCGGATCCTCCTCCAGCCGCGCCACGTCGGCGTAGTCGGGGCCGTGCATGCAGGCGATCTCGCCCCGCTCCAGCGCCGCGACCCGCTCCCGCGGGTCGAGCAGCGCCGTCCACTCGATGCGATCGAGACGGGCCGGGCCGCCGGTCGCCAGGAAGGGCGCCGGCGACCCCGGGTAGCCCGGCCAACGCTCGGCGACCACCCGTTCCGGACGGTAGCTCACGAGGCGGAACGGCCCGGTGCCGTCGGCGTAGGCGTAGCCGGAGGCGTCCGGGTCGCGATCGCGCCGCGCTCGGTTGTAGACCGCGGTGTGCGTGCCCCAGAGCAGCGACGGCACGCGGGCGTAGGGATGGTGGAGGGTGATCGCCAGCGTCTCGGCGTCGGCCGCCCACATCTGGTCCACCGGATCCCAGTACCAGTGCTGGCGCCCGCCGTGCAGCTCCCAGCGGAGCCCGGTGAGGGCGGCGCAGACCGCCGGGGCATCGCACGGATCGCCGGAGTGGAACCGGCGCCCGGCCGGGATGTGGAAGCGCCATTCGCGCCGGTCGGGCGAGACCGTCCAGCGGTCGGCCAGCCCCGGCTGCGCCGTGCCGTCCGGCCCCTTCACCACGACCGTTTCGTAGATCGCGACGCTCGGCGGATCGATGTGGTCGCCGTAGGGATCGACGCGCGAAAACGGGTAGTCGAACCCTTCGTGCAGGATCATGATCCCTCCCGACTCAGTAGCCGGTAGCCAGTAGCCAGTAGCCAGTTGCCAGTAGCCAGTAGCCAGTAGCCAGTTGCCAGTTGCCAGTGGCAGGTAGCGTCGGGTGTTTGTACGCGACTTTCCATGTGGAGCCAACCGACTTCCGATAACTGGCAACTGGCTACTGGCTACTGGCTACTGGCTACTGGCTACTGGCTACTGGCTACTGGCTACGCAACGTTCTTCGGCACCCGCAGCTTGGCGAACTCGGCTGCGGCTTGCGCGACGTGGCGCGTGCCGTCCGCGAGCGAGATTGCCGCATGGCCCGGCAAGAAGGCGTCAAAGTCCAGTTTCGCGAGCTTCCGCACGCTCGCGGCGTACTCCTGGATCGAGCAGTCGGGGACATTCTGCAGGAGGATCGTACCGCCGAAGAAGACGACGTCGCCCTGGACGAGGTAGCGCCGCTCCCCGCCGTCGACCAGGAAGGAGACGTGGCCACGGCAATGGCCGGGCGTCTCCACGACCCGGGCCGTCAGCCGGCCGATCTCGACGGACGCGCCCTCGACGAGATCCCCCGTGGCCGGACAGGCCGGGAACCGATACTCGGGAGGGAAGAGACCGCCGGCCTTGGCCGCGGCCACGCTATTGGCCTCCTCGTCGCCGGCGGCGAGGACGCGCGCCGTGAGCGGGGAGGCGTGCACCTCCAAACCGAGTCGCTCGCGGAGCTGGGCGGCGCCGCCGGCGTGGTCGGCGTGGTAGTGCGTGAGGAGGAGGCGCGAGATGCGCGCCGGATCGTAGCCGTCGGAGGCGATGTTGGCGATGATGCGGTCCGTGTCCCCGACGTTGCCGCCGATGCCGCCGTCGACCAACACGAGGTCGTCCCCCCCGTCGAGCAGGTAGACGTGGCAGTCGCCGGGAGACGAGAGATTGAATCCGAACATGCCACCGCCGACGAGCGCCACGTCCGGTGTCAGCTTCACGACGTCCTCCTTGCGCGAGGGTGGACCGAACACGGCGACGGCTGGGTCGGGGCGCCATCGTTGGCGCTCGCTGCTGGATGCCGGGATATGATATTTTATAAAGAGCAGAGGCGACAAGGCGCGTTCCGCGGCTTTACGCGCGACCACGAGGGGCTCCCTTCCCTCGCGGGGGAACAGCGGATGCGAAACGATCTCACCAGTTCAGTGGAGCTCGTCTACCAGCGGACGCGGTACGCGATCCTCACCGGCGAATATCCGCCGGGGAGCCCGCTCCGCCTGCAAGAGCTCGCCGCGCGCAACGGGGTCAGCATGATCCCGGTGCGGGAGGCGCTACGCCTGCTCGAGGCCGAAGGGTTCGTAGAGACGGTCCAGAATCGCGGGGCGCACGTTGCCCCCGTCTCCATGGAGGACATGCTGGACGTCTACCGGACCAGGATCGTGCTCGAAATGGAGGCACTGCGGCAAGCCGCGCCGAACATCACGCCGCAGGTCCTGGCCAACGCCCGGCGGCTCAACCGCCGCATCGTCCGCCAGTTCGAGCACCGCGGCTATGCCTCGTACGAGGACCACCGCGCGTTCCATTTCGCCCTCTACGAACCCTCCCGCTCGAAATGGCTGCTGCGGCTCATCGGCATCGTCTGGGACCACACGGAGCGGTACCGGCGGCGAGCCGCTCCGAGGGTGAGTCCGGCGTCCGCGCACGAAGAGCACGAGCGCATCCTGGCGCGCCTGGAAGCGGGCGACGCGGAGGGTGCCACGCTCGCGCTACGCGACCATCTGGAGCACTCGATCGAGCTCTTCATCGAGGATTTCGAAGAGCGAGGCGAAGCCGGTACCGGCAGCCAATTGCAGCCGGCAGCGCCGGCGACACCCGCGGCGGTGGATGTCGTCTCCGCCGACGGGGGCGATGGCTGACACCGTGCGCGACCTGGGCGGACGGCCCGCAGCGCAGCGCCTTGGGCCCGCGCTGGAGCCGCGCCGTCGCGGCCGACGGTGGGAGGGCACTAGGCGGGCACGATGCCGCCGCCAGCGAGCGCGGCGTTGCTCCGCGGCTCCCTCGCACAGCGGGTGGGGCACGACCGCACCGACCGATCGCAAGCGGTGTTGACAGGTTCCGGGGGCCGTCCTATAGTGACCGCCAAGGATTATATTTTATAACGTTACGGCGCAGGGGGTGCCGGTTCGGCCAGGGTCGCGGTTCACGGGGTCCGCAGGACGTCAGGACGTGAGGCGCGGTCGCTCGGCCGCGCTCGGAGCACGGAGGAGCCAGCAGATGACGGACGAACTCCAACGATCGGACGCACTCGGGTCGCTCGTCGACGGCTATCGCCGGGCGCGGGTCAGCCGGCGCGAGTTTCTGCGCCGGGCGGGACTTCTCGGTCTCTCGATCCCGGCCGCGGCCTCGCTCCTGGCAGCGGCCGGCGCGGTGCCGGCGATGGCGCAGCAGCAGCCAAAGCCGGGCGGTCGCTTCACCATCGGCTACGACCGCGACTTCACCAAGATGGATCCGGTGCAGAGCAACTGGGCCGACCCGGGCTACAACGCGCTCTACGAGTACACGATGATCCGCGACCCGAAGGACGGGAACCCGGTGCCCGATCTGGCGGAGTCGTGGCAGATCGCCGCCGACAACCTCACTTGGACGCTGAAGATCCGCGACGGCCTGAAGTTCCAGAGCGGCGCCCCCTGCACGGCCGCCAACGTGGTCGAAGACTTCAACATCTTCCGCGACCCGAAGCAGGGCCAGAACGCGATCTTTTGGGCCAGCGTCTCCGACGTCAGCGCCGGCCCCGGCAACACCGTCGTCGTCAAGCTCTCCAAGCCGTTTGCGGCCTTCCCGGAGACGCTGGCCACCGAATACTCGATGATCTACAACAACGCCACGCGGAAAGCGGTCGGCGACCAATACGGCGCGACCAAGGCCGACGGCACCGGCCCCTTCACGCTCACCCAGTTCAGCCCGGGCAATCAGGTCCTGATGACGCGCTGGGACGGCTACGCGGGCTCGATCGTGCCCTTCGTTACGAACAAGGGGAAGGCCTATCTGGACGAGCTGCGCTACGTGCCGATCCTCGAGACGGCCCAGCGGGCGAACGAGATCGAGACCGGAACGGTGGACGCCGTCCGCAACCCGGGCGGCCAGGACGTGGATCGCCTGAAGGCCAACCCGGATCTGGTCGTGATGGAGTGGCCGAACCCCGCCAACTTCTTCCTCGCGCTCGATTGCGCCAACGCCGACCTCGGCTTCAACGACCTGCGCGTGCGCCAAGCCATCTCGCACGCGATTGACCGCGAAGGGATCGTCAAGGCGATCTACTTCGGCCACGCCAGCGCCACGTACGGGCCGATCGCCTCGAACTGGAAGTGGTACAACCCGGCGGTCGAGCAGTACAACAAGTTCGATCCCAACCTCGCCAAGTCGCTGCTCGATCAGGCGGGGTGGACGGTCGGTTCCGGCGGGGTGCGCGAGAAGAACGGCAAGAAGCTCTCCTGGACCAACGTCAACTTCGGCGATCAGCCGTTCAACGCGCCGATCATCGAGGCGATCACCGGGATGCTCAAGGACGTCGGCGTCGACATGAAGTCGGAGAGCCTGGGCCTGGCGCAGTTCGTCCCGGCGCGCGGGGCGACCCCGCCGCCGCCCTCCTTCAGCCAGGAGTGGCTCTGGTCGTCGCCGATGGACGTGCTGATCATCTTCGGCAAGGCGATCCCGAGCGAGGCCTACAACGGCAACATCGCCGCGCTGAACGCGGCGTTCGACGAGTGGCAGAGCGCGGCGACCGACGCGCAGCTCAAGGCCGCGGCGATGCAGGCGCAACTGATATGGGCGCAGCAACTCCCCAAGATCCCCGTCGTCACCGAGAACGCCATCTACGTCAATCGCAAGACGGTCCACGGCTGGCAGCCGTCACAGACCATGCTCTACCCGCTCTACAACGACGTCTGGGTCGAGCATTGATCGGGGTCGGTGGGGTCACGGGAGTGCCCCGTGACCCCACCCCAAGCAACCGCAGCCGCGGCTGCCGCCGGCTTGGGATGGTCGACTGATGGCGCGGTTTATTGTCCGTCGCACGCTCTACGCCCTCGTGCTCCTCTTCATCGCCTCGGTGGCGATCTTCTACGGCATGCGCGTCGCCCCCGGCGACGTGGCCGACGTGATGTCCAACCCGCTCAACAGCGTCTACTCCGCGCAAAACCTGCGCCAAAAGCTCGGCCTCGACAAGCCGCTCCCGGTGCAGTACGTGACGTATATGGGGCACCTGCTGTCGGGCAACCCCGGCAGCTCCCTGGTCACGGGCAAGCCGATCATGGCCACCCTCACATCGGCGGGCGGGTACACGCTGAAGCTGGCGCTCGCCGCCACGCTGCTCACCTACGCCACGGCCATTCCCCTGGGATTGCTCGCGGCGTGGAAGCGCAACTCGGTCCTCGACCAGGGGGTGATGGTCCTCGCCGTCCTCGGCATGGGGCTGCCCAACTTCTTCCTCGCCATCCTCCTGATCCAGCTTTTCGCCGTCAAGCTGCGCTGGTTGCCGATCGCCGGCTACGAGACGCCGCAGACGATCATCCTGCCCGCCGTCTGCCTGGCGGCGGAGGCGATCGCCATCAACCTGCGGGTGGTCCGCTCCTCCGTGCTCGAGGAGCTGAACCGCGACTACGTGCGCACCCTCGAGGCCAAGGGCCTGCCGGAGGGGCGGATTCTCTGGCTGCACGTCCTGCGCAACGCCTCGCCGCCGATCATCGCCCTGGCGGGGGTCATGCTGCGCACGCTGCTCGGCTATACGCTCATTGTGGAGACCATCTTCCGCTGGCCCGGGCTCGGCTACCAGCTCGTGAACGCGGTGCTGCAGCGCGACTACCCGGTCGCGCAGACGCTGGCCCTGCTCCTGACACTGGCGGTGATCGTCTTCAACCTTCTGGCCGATCTCGGTCAACAGTGGGCCGACCCGCGCGTGCGGCACCAAGCGGGGGCGGCATGATGGCGCAGGAGTCCGTCGGGCTCGCGGTCGACGAGGAGTTCCAGCCGGCCTTGCCGGTGCGCCGCGGGCGGACGCTCGGCGAGCGGCTCGCTCCCCTCCGCGCGAACAAGCTGGCGCTGCTGGGCGGGGTCGTGTCGTTCCTCTTCGTCGTGGTCGCCGGCGTGGGCTTTGTCATCCTCGCGGTGCCGAGTCTGCAGCACCTCTACCTCGACCAGAACGTTGAGGTCACGCTGACGCCCCCCTTCCACGGCGGCCACATCCTCGGCACGGACAATCTGGGGCGCGACATGGCCTGGCGGATCGTCGCCGGCACCGGCATTTCCCTCTTCGCCGGCTTGGTGGTGACGACCCTGTCCATGACGGTTGGCATGGCGCTGGGCGCGGTCGCCGGCTACGCCGGCGGCGTGACCGATCGCCTCATCAGCGGTCTGATCGACCTCACCTGGGGATTCCCGGTCATCCTCGTCGCGGTGATCTTCGTCGGCGCGCTGCAACCGGGGCTGACTGCGGTCATCGCCGCCATCAGCGTCGTCAACTGGGCCGGCTTCGCCCGCATCGTGCGCGCCCAGGTCGTCTCCCTGAAGGAGCGCGCCTTCGTCGAGGCGGCGCGCGCCTTGGGCATCCCGGCCTGGAAGATCGTCCTCCGCCACCTCATCCCGAACATGGTGGGAACCTCGCTCGTGATGGCCTCCTACTACGTCGCGGTGACCGTGATCGCGGAGGCCGGGCTCGCCTTCATCGGCCTCGGCGCCCAGCCGCCGACGCCGAGCCTGGGGCAGATGATCTCCTCGGGCCGGAACTACCTGTACATCGATCCGTGGGTCGCGATCATCCCGGGCATCACCATCGCCCTCATCGTGCTCGGCCTGAATACGCTCGGCGACGGCCTGCGCGATATCTTCGACCCGCATCTGCGGCAATGGTGAGGCGATGGCCCAGACGCTGACCCAGGCGGCGCGGAACGATGGCGCGTCCGAGACACCGCTCCTCGACGTGCAGCACCTGACGACGACGGTGCGCTCGCGGGGTCAGGCGCTGCGCGCGGTGGACGACGTGTCGTTCCAGGTCGGGCGGCGCGAGATTCTGGGGCTGGTGGGCGAGAGCGGGTGCGGCAAATCGCTCACCGCCCTCTCCATCATGCGGCTCCTGCCGCTCACGGTCGGCATCGCCGCCGGGTCGGTGCACTTCGACGGGCGGGATCTCCTCCGCCTCAGGCCTGCCGACATGCGGCGGCTGCGGGGCGACGACCTGGCGATGGTCTTCCAAGAACCGATGACCGCGCTCGACCCGGCCTTCACCGTGGGCTACCAGATCGTCGAGACGATTCGCGCCCACAGCGACCTCGGCCACGACGCGGCGCGGGCGCGCGCCGTCGCGATGCTCGATCGCTTGGGCATTCCGCAGGCGGCGCGGCGGATCGATGCCTACCCGCACGAGTTCTCCGGCGGGATGCGCCAGCGGGTGATGCTGGCGCTGGCGCTCGTCATGCAACCCAAGCTCCTGCTCGCCGACGAGCCGACCACCGCGCTCGACGTCACCGTGCAGGCGCAGATCCTCGACCTCATCGCCGAGTTGCGGCACGAGATGGGGCTCAGCGTCATCCTCATCACCCACAACCTCGGCGTCGTGCACGAGGTCGCCGACCGCGTGGCGGTCATGTACGCGGGGGAGATCGTGGAGACGGGCACCGTTGCCCAGATCTTCGACGACCCGCGCCACCCCTACACTCAGGGGCTGCTCAAGAGCATGCCGTACCTGTCGAAGCGGCAGGAGTCGTTGTACGTGATCCCGGGGCGCGTGCCCGAGTTGTGGGCGATGCCGCCGGCCTGCCGCTTCGCGGCCCGTTGCGGCAACCGCATCAAGCCGTGCCTGGCGCGGCACCCGGATCTGGTGGAGATCGAGCCAACGCATGAGCTGCGCTGTGTCAACCCCACCCCCTTCGTCCGCTGAACCGCTGCTGACCGTGCGCGGGCTGACGAAGCGCTTCCCCGTCGCCCGCGACTTCTTCGGGCGGCCGACGCGCTGGCTAGCGGCCGTCGCCGACGTGTCGCTCGACGTGCGCGAGGGGGAGACGCTGGCGCTCGTCGGGGAATCGGGCTCGGGGAAGTCCACCCTCGGCCGCCTGCTCCTGCGGCTGACGCCGGCGACGAGCGGCAGCGTCCGGTTTCGCCGGTTGGACGTGCTCGGCGCGGCGGGACACGATCTGCGCGCCTTCCGCCGGCAGGCGCAGATCATCTTCCAGGATCCGTTCGAGTCGCTCGATCCGCGGATGAAGGGCGCCGCCATCATCGGGGAAGGGATGGGGCACCTCGGCCTGAGCAAGACCGAGCGGCGCCGGCGCGTGGCGGAGCTGCTCGATCTGGTGCAACTGCCGGCAGACGCCGCCGACCGCCTGCCGCACGAGTTCTCCGGCGGCCAGCGCCAGCGC
>Ga0070739_10005863_pt1 | contig 13789 bp, 17 predicted proteins | sample Coa_R1_7_FD_66445 | JGI IMG/M metagenome (GOLD analysis project Ga0070739, IMG submission 66445) | Surface soil microbial communities from Centralia Pennsylvania, which are recovering from an underground coalmine fire - Coalmine... | ecosystem: Environmental > Terrestrial > Soil > Unclassified ... | reverse complement strand
CGAGCGCGATCGAGATCGATCTCGCGGGCGAGCGGGAGAGCGACGGAGGCGTCGTCGACGCGCGGATCGCGCGCGACGACGTGTCGCCCGCCTCCGCGCCGTCGGCGCCGGCGACGCGTGTCCGGTTCTTCGCGGTCGACGGCAGCACGTTCCTCGACGACGAGTACCTCATCAAGGGGGTGGCCGGGCGGATCCTGTTCGCGCTGCTCTCGCACCACGAGCGCGACGGCCGGCTCGAGTTCACGAACAAGGAGCTGCGCCTCGACCCGTCGCTGGAGCTCCCCGAGCTCCGGGACAACCTCGAGAGCCGCCTGATCCTGCTCAAGCGGCGACTCGACGAGCGCGCCGCGCCGGTACGGATCGAGAAGGCGGGACGGGGTCGTGTGCGGCTCCTCGTCGACGCGCCCGTCCGTCTGGAGTGTGTCGGCGCCGCGGCCGACGAGGACCGCTGACGCGGGCGACCGGTCAGGCGACGTCGCGCCAGCGGCGAGGACCGTCGCCACCCCAACCGGGGAACCGCCGGCGGAGCTCCGCCCGGCGCCGGCGCACGGTGACGAGCAGCGCGACGTTGGCGATCGCGAGCGCTGCGAACAACACGCCACCGACGGTCCGCCCGGCGGCGAAGCTCGTGACCGCCAGCGCGGCGAAGAGCGCCGCGATCAGGCACCGGATGACGATCACACCGTCGATCTTCTTCATCTTGTCTCCCTCTCTCCGCGATCGATGCTGCGCCGCACGGGCCAACGGCACGCGAGCGGATCGTGAAGATCGTGTGAGAGCGGTCGCCGCGGCGGGCCTACGGCGCGACGCGGTCGCTCGCGTCGTCCGGCGGCACCCAGCTCGGCAGACGCTTCTCGACGAACGCGCGGAACCCTTCGATCACCTCGTCGCTCACGATCGAGTCGTCGAAGGTGAGACGGTCGACGACGCCGTAGCGCGCGTTGATGATCCGCTTCAGCGCGAGACGAGCGCGTGGTGCGGCTTGCAGGACGTCGTGGACGACGCTCGCGGTCGCGCCCTCGAGCTCGTCGTGGGGAACGACCCGTGCGACCAGCCCGTGCCGCTCCGCCTCCCACGCGTCCAGCCGCCGCCCGCTGAACAACATGTCACGCGCGATCGCGACGCCGACCTGCTCCGGGAGGATCGCGGCGTGATAGGTGTCGGCGACGCCGCGCAGCAGCTCCGGCGCGCCGAACGTCGCGCGCTCGCTCGCGATCGTGATATCCGACAGCATCGCGATGAGCAGCCCGCCGCCCATGCACAGGCCGTTGACCGCGGCGACGACGGGCTTGCGCGACTCACGGATCGCGTCGAACGGCAGCACGCCCGTGCCCAGCAGCGCGCCGTAGTTCGTACCGCCGTCGTCGAACTGACCGCCCATCTCGCCACCGGGCGCGAAGACGTCACCGGTGCCGGTGATGACGAGCGCGTGCAGCGACGGATCCCCGTTGACCCGCTCCACCGCGCGGCGGATGCCGAAGTACATGTTGGGCGTGAGCGCGTTGCGACGCTCCGGACGGTCGATCGTGACGCGTGCGACAGGCCCGCGGCGCTCCCAGTGCAGGAACCGCGTGCCGAGGTCGGAGTCGTCAGGCATCTGCATACAGTATGCAGACGGGCCTCAGCGGCGCCGAGGGGCGCGGCGCGGCGACGGTCTACGGTCGCGGCATGGGCATCGTCGACGAGCTGCTCGCGCACGCCGGGACCTACGTCGGCGTCGACACGAGTCCCGGCGTGGACGATCGCGGAGCAGCCCGCATGGTCGTGTCGCCGCTCCCGGGCGGGTCCGGCGTCACGCTCGACTACGAGGTGCTGAACCCGGCGTCGCTCGACCGCGTGCGCGTGCACATCGAGCACACGATCCTCGCCCGCACCCACGACGGCGGCTCGATCATGGTGATCGGACACGACCACGCCGACTCCGTAGCGGTGCTGCGGGAGACCGATCCCGGGACGTTCGAGCTCGGCTCCGAGCCGGCACCGTTCCCGATGAAGGTCGTGGTGTCGATCCCCGAGCCGGGCCGGCTGCGTCATGTCTGGTGGTACGGGAGACCCGGCGGCGACGCCGAGGAACGCGACGTCGCGGAGCTGCGACGGATCGACGGATGACCGGATCGCACGAGGACACGGTTCGCTCGTCGTTCCGCCGGCAGGTCGGCCTGTTCAGCGGCGACGAGTCGTTGTTCGCGTCGCGTGGCAACCCGAACCTCGCGTGGCTCGAGCCGTTGCACGAGGACTCGCTCGCGCTCGAGATCGCGTGCGGCGCGGCACACGTCGCCGAGGAGGTCGCCCCGCACGTGCGTGCCGTTGTCGGCGTCGACCTGACGCGTGAGCTGCTCGCGCTCGGCGGCAGCCGATTGCAACAGGCCGGCGTCACGAACGTCGTCCTGCAGGAGGCGAACGCCGAGGCGCTCCCGTTCCTCGACGACTCGTTCGACCTCGTCTACTGCCGCGCGTCGCTGCACCACTTCGCCGATCCCCGCCGCGCCGTCGACGAGATGGCCCGCGTCTGCCGGCCGGGTGGCCGCCTCGCGCTGTCCGACCTCGTCGCGCCCGTCCCCGACGTCCGCGAGACGTTCGACGCGGTGCACCGCCTGCTCGATCCGTCGCACGTGCGCGCGTTCGTCGCCGACGAGCTGCCCACGCTGTTCCCGACCGGCTTCGCGGTCTCACCGGGCGTGCCGGCGACGATCCGCCTGCCCCTCGACGTCGTGCTCACCGAGCAGTCGGATCGCGACCGCGCCTGCACCATGCTGCGCGCCGAGACCGAGGGCGGCGCCGCGACCGGGCTCGCGCCGGCATGGCAGGACGGCGCGCTCACGGTCGAGTTCGCCGCGGTGTCGTTGCAGGCGATCAAGTCCGCGTGACGCGCGTCCTCAGCCCTCCGCGACGCGCTTGAGGTTGGCGAGGGTGTCGCGGATCCCGTCGCGAGCCATCTGCGCCATCCCGTCGATGCGCGCCGCGACGTCCGCGTCCGGGTTCCCGCTCGTCACGAAGTCGGGATACGCGGGCAGCACCTGCCACGACTCCGTCACGCGGGTGCCGCCGCTCACCGGTTCGAACGTGTAGCCCCAACGGACGAGCTCGGCGTCGCCGTCCGGGCCGTGGTTGACGAACGTGAACTCGCGGCCGGGCTCCGCGGCGACGACCCGGCAGTGCGTGTCCCACGTGTACTCGCCGATCGCGTTGTGACCCGTGAACCACGCGCCCTGCTTCCCGGCCTGCGCGGGATCGTTCCACGTCCCGCTCGTGCAGACGGGGCTCAGCTCACCCATGCGGGTGACGTCACTGACGATCGCGTACACCTCCTCGGGCGCGCGGTCGATCGTGATCGAGTCGGAGTGGCGGTACCGAGAGACATCCATGGGCGGAGGCTATGTCGCGCGGAACACACGCTGCCCCGCCACCCAGGTCTCCGACACGCGCGGCGGGTGCTCCGCGTCGAGGGGGCCGTCCAGGACGACGAGATCCGCGCGGAGCCCGGGCGCGAGCCGTCCGCGCTCGTGCTCCTGGCCGCCGGCGTACGCCGCGCCCGCGGTGTACGCGCGGAGCCAGTCCTCGTAGGGGACCGACTGGTCGGGACGGAGCACGGTGTCGCGCGACGTGCGACGCGTGACGCCACGGGCCGAGGTCAGGAGCGGCTGCGCGAACGCGCACGGACTGTCGGACGAGCCGGCCAGCGGCACACCCGCGCGCGCCAGGTCGCCGAACGGCATCCACGTGGTGTCGTCGAGCTCGAAGCCGTCGACCGCACCGCCCATGTGGTGCACGAACCCGGGTTGCACGACGGCGACCGCCCCGAGCGCGGCCATGCGGCGGACCTGTGCCCGGGTCGCAAGCGTCGCGTGCTCGACGCGGAAGCGGTGGTCGCCACCCGGGGCGGCTCTCGCGGCGTCCTCGAACGCGTCGAGCGTGGTGTCGAGCCCACCGTTGCCGATCGCGTGCACCGCGACGCGAAAGCCACGCTCGACCACGCGCCGAGCCTGGGCCGCGAGCCCGTCGAACACGATCCCCATCGAGAGCGGGTGCCCACCGAACGTCCCCCGGATCGCGGGGAGCACGCCGCCGTCGGCGAAGAGCTTGACCGCGCCCACGCGCAGCCACTCGTCACCCTCACCCGTCGGGGGACCGTCGAGTCGCGCGTCGTCGAGCGGGCTGAGCAACGCCTCGTCGTGCGGCATCGTGACCACGCTGACGGGTAGCCGGCGCTCGCGGGCGAGCCGCGCGTACTCGCGCTCCGCGGAAGGTGGGCACGCGGCATCGTGGACGCACGTGATGCCGTCGGCGAGGAGCGCACGTGCGGCGTCCGCGATGTGATCGGCCCAGCGGTCGGGGTCGCGGTAGGGCTCCATCGACCGCGCGTGCGCGACCGAGAAGGCCCGTTCGACGAGCAGCCCCGTCGGCTCACCGTCCGGTGCGCGCTCGACGACACCGCCGTCGGGGTCCGGCGTGCCGCGCCCGATCCCGAGCGCGTCGAGTCCCGCCGACGAGACGACGCACTGGTGGTAGCTGTAGTGCACGACCACCACGGGACGGTCGAGCCCGAGCGCGTCGAGATCCGCGCGTGTGGGCGCGAACCCGTTCTCGAGATCCGACCAGCCGACGGCGCGCACCCACTCGGCGTGCGGCTCCGCAGCCGCGTGCGCGAGCAGTCGCTCGCGCAGCGCGTCACCGTCCGTCACACCGGTCAGATCGGCCCACCGCGGGTGGAGCGCCGCGATGCACAGATGCGTGTGCGCGTCGATGAAGCCTGGCAGCAGGGAGCGGCCGTGGAGGTCGACGTACGTCGCGTCCGGGTGTCGGGCGGCGAGCGCGGCGTCGCCGACCTCGGTGATCCGGTCGCCTTCGACGACGAGCACGTCGGCACGCGTACGAGCCGCGTCCATGGTGAGGATCGGCCCGCCGGTGAACACCGTCGTCGTCTTCTTCGTCGTCATCGGATCTCCGCCGGACTCGCGCGTGTCGGGTCGAGACGGTCGGCGTGCCTAGTGTGTCCGGGATCCGCCACCCCGCGACACCCGAGGAGAGGGACGGCTTGAGCGACTACGAGATCCCGGAGCCGGAACCGAAGGAAGAGGACGAGAAGCTCGCGATCCAGTTGCGCCATCTCGCCGACAACGCGGTGCTGAAGGCCCGGCCGCAGGGCGACGAGCAGTGCGACAACTGCCGCTACTACCTCGAGCCGTCGCGCGAGATCTCGTACTGCTGGCACCCGAAGGTGCGCATCCTGGTCGGCGACCAGTGGTGGTGCCAGTGGTGGGAGGCGAACCCGGAGTAGCGCGACCGCTGCGTCAGCGGATGACGTAGTCGTCGAGCGCGAGGGTGCGCGTCATCTCCCAGTAGTGGTCGATCGACCACGGCGACAGCGTGTACACCTTGCCGGCCGGGTTCTTGTAGTGGCTGTGCGCGATCGACGGGTGCGCCCACACGAGCTGGCTGATCTCGCGTTGGTGCCACTCGGCGTACGCGTCGTGGACGTCCGGCCGGACCTCGATCGTGCGCGCGCCGCTGCGCAGCACGGCGCGGATCGCCTGGAGCGCGTAGCTCGTCTGGTACTCCGAGTGGAAGAACAGGCTCGCGCTGTGCGCGAGGTTGGTCCCCGGGCCGTACACGCAGAACAGGTTGGGGAAGTTCGGGATCGTGATGCCGAGATGGGCGGTCGGCTCGTCGCCCCACTGGTCGCGCAGCGAGACGCCATCGCGGCCGGTGACGTCCATCGACGCGAGGAAGTCGTTGTGGCGGAACCCCGTCGCGTAGCAGATGACGTCGGCACGCCGGAGCGTCCCGTCGACCGTGACGACGCCGTCCGGCACGATGCGCTCGATCGCGGTGCGCACCAGCTCGACGTTCGGCTTGCACAGGGTGTCGAGCCAGAACCCGTCGTCCTGCAGGATCCGCTTCCCCGACGCCGGGTAGTCGGGGATCGACTTCTCGATCAGGTCGGCGCGGTCGCCGAGGCGTGACCTGATCCAGCCTTCGAGCTGCTCCCGGCGCAGCGCGTTGCCCTCGTTGATCGCGAGCCCGTCGCCGTCGGGGTAGTCGGGATCGATGCGGTAGGGCCCGACGCCGGTCGCGATGCCCGCGTAGCCCATGAGGAACCGGAGCCACCGCGCGTAGAACGGGAGGTGGCGCAGCGCCCATCGCTCCCCCGCCGGGACGGCTGTCCGGTAGACGGGATTCGGGAACATCCACTGCGCGGTCCGCTGGTAGATCGTGAGCTGCGCGACGTCGTCCGCGATGGACGGCGCGATCTGGAACCCGCTCGCGCCGGCGCCGACGAGCGCGAACCGCGACCCGCTGATGCCGAGGTCCTGCGGCCAGCGCGCGGAGTGGAACGCCGGGCCGGTGAACGTCTCCATCCCGGGGATGTCGGGCAGCTTCGGGATGTTCAGCGACCCGACCGCGCTGATGACGAACCGCGCGTGCAGCACGTCGCGCGCGCCGTCCGCGCCCTCGATGTCGACGCGCCACTCGTCGTTCGCGTCGTCCCATGTGAGCGCGGTGACCGTGGTCCCGAACCGGCACCGCGGCGCGAGCTCGTACTTGTCGACGACGCGCGCGAAGTAGTCGCGCAGCTCGGGTTGGCGGCAGTAGTACTCGCTCCAGTGGTCGCCGGGCTCGAAGGCGTAGCAGTACTGGTGACTGCCGACGTCGACGCGGGCACCCGGGTAACGGTTCTCCCACCACGTCCCGCCCGGACCCTCGTTCTTGTCGACGATCGTGAACGGCAGTCCGGCCTGCGCGAGGCGGATTCCCGCGAGGATGCCGGACTCACCGCATCCGACGACGACGACCGGCGAGCCCGCCTTGACGTCGTCCGGGATCTCGTCGCCCCACGTGATCGCGCGGCGGTCGACGCCGTCGAACTGCATGTCCTCGAAGAGCATGTCGACCAGGCGCCCGTCGAGCCGCCGGCACGCGAGGAACGACATCATCTCGAGCAGGAGCTCCTGCGAGAGCGGGTGGGCGACGCAGCCGTGATCGCGGTACGCCGCGATCGCGGGCACGGCGCGGCGGCGCACGTCGTCGCGATCGTCCGGAGACAGTCCGCACTGGAAGTTGGCGGACGAGCCGAGCGCGGGCAGCGGACGCTCGCGGATCCACGACGGGTCGCCGGTCATGTGGACGAGGGAGCAGAGGAGCACGGGGATGCTCACGTCCTCGAGCGCGCGGGCGATGTGCGCGTCGTCGTCGGTGAACGGCTCGCCGGCGTGCCGGTTCGTGACTGGTTCGGTGCGCGTCATCTGCGGCGGTTCCTAGCTCGCGAGGTCGGTGACGAGGGCGCGGCCGAGGTAGCGGCTCGCCTCGAGGTCGTCGAAGATCGCCGGGAGGTCCGACAGGCGGCCGCGACGGGACACGTGGCTCCTCACCTTGCCGGCGGCGGCGAGCGCGACGAGCTCGCGCATGTCCTGGACCGTGCCGACCGCCGAGTACACGAGGGTGATGTCCTTGAAGAAGAACTCGAAGGGGTTGATCGAGATGTTGCCCTCGCTCGTCGGCGGCAGCCCGACCCCGACGAACAGGCCAGTCTTGCGCAGCAGTTGGAGGCCGAGCTCGAACCCCGCCATGCGTGCCGAGAACACGAGCGACGCGTCGACGCCGCCCGTCTCGCGTCGCACGGCGTCGAGCGCGTCCGCTGCGTCGACCGCGATGCTCGCCCCGAGCGAGCGCACGAACGCGAGACGCTCCTCGCCGACGTCGACGCCGATCACGTCGTAGCCGAACTCGCGCGCGAGTTGGACGGCGTAGTGGCCGAGCCCGCCGGCCGCGCCGACGATCGCGACGGGCCGGCCGGGCAGCACGCCGTGCTGCTGCAGCTTCTTGACCGCGCCGTACGCCGTCAGGCCGCCGCACGCGAGCGGTGCCTCGTCGTCACCGACGCTGTCGGGCAGCGTGACGAGTGACGGCGCCCAGACCGTGAACTGCTCCGCGAACGTGCCGAGGATCCCCTTGCTCTGCGCGCAGTGGCGCGGGCGGCCGCTCAGGCAGAACTCGCACGCCCCGCACCAGTAGCCGCCGCCGGTGCCGCCGAGCCCGAGGATCACGCGGTCACCGGTGTTCACGAACCGCTCGGCACCCGGGCCGAGCGCCTCCACGATCCCGATCGCCTCGTGCCCGACCACGCCCGACCGCGGGATGCCGGCCCAGTCGCCGCGCACGAGGTGCAGGTCGGAGTGACAGACACCGGCCGTCGTGATCCGCACCCGCGCCTCGTCGTGGCGCGGCTCGGGTGTCGGGAGGTCGCGGAGGTGCAGCTCACCGTCCTCCAGGCGCATGGCCTTCATCGGTTCCCCTCCCACCGGCGTCGCGGACCGCCACATGTTGGCGCGAACCGGCGGGACCGCGGGCGGGAGTACCGCGGACGTCCGGCGTGTTGACCCCCGCATGACCGAGTTGACCGCGGCACAGATCGAGTACCTCGACAGCCAGCGACTGGGACGGATCGCGACGGCCGGCGCCGACGGCCGGCCGCACGTGGTCCCCACGTCGTTCCGCTACAACCGGGAGCTCGGGACGATCGACATGGGTGGGCTCCACGTCGCGACGACGAAGAAGTACCGCGACGTCCGGGCCAACGGCTGGGCCGCGATCGTCGTCGACGATCTCGTGTCCACAGACCCGTGGACGCCGCGGATGCTGGAGATCCGTGGCCGCGCGGAAGCCGTGCCCACGGGCGGCGCCGGCTTCGGACCCGGGTTCGGCGACGCGTTCATCCGCCTGTACCCCGAGAGGGTCAACAGCTTCGGAATCGACTGACGACGTGCTGCGCCGGGGAGGCTACGAGCCGGGCGCGTGACCTCGCGACACGGGAAGGAGCAGCCATGGACGTCCAGCCGAGCAGACCGACCGCCAAGGGTCCCGACGAGTGGTTCACCGGCGCGGTGTGGATCGACGCCATCGCGACCGGCCGCGCCGACACAGCCCTGAGCGTCGCCTTCGTGCACTTCACGCCGGGCGCGCGCACGGCATGGCACTCCCACGCGATCGGTCAGACGCTCTCCGTCACGGAAGGCGAGGGACGCGTGCAGTCGCGCGGCGAACCCGTCGTCACGATCCGTCCCGGGGACGTCGTGTTCACGCCGGGTCACGAGTGGCACTGGCACGGCGCCGCTCCCGACCACTTCATGACGCACCTCGCGGTCTCGGAGGGCGACGCGGAATGGGGCGAGCACGTCACGGACGCGGAGTACGGCGCGCCGAGCGACTGAGCAGCGCGTCGCGCGGTCAGGCCGCCGTTGTTCGCGGAGCCGTCTCGCGGCGCATCAGGATCACGCTGCTCGCGAGCACGAAGACCAGGAACAGCGCGAACCCGATGAGGTCGAGCACCAGACCGAACGTCGCGATCAGGCCGCCGAGGCCGAAGGCCTGGAGGAAGAGCGTCACCGCGGCGACGATCGCCACCCACGCGATCCACCGTGGCAGTAGCGCGCCGCGGAGTGTCAACAGACCTGCCGCGGCGAGGAAGATGCTGCCGAAGACGTCGCCCACGCTGTCGATCGCGAACGTCAGGAGGTAGAGCGTGTAGGAGATGCCGTGATCGTGGTGCGCGCTGTATGACGCGAGCTTCCCTCCGAGGAGGCCGGTGATCCCCAGGTCACTCACCGCGTGGAGCGCGATCATCAGCACACCGCCGACGAGCACCAGCACGGCGACACGCCTGGTCCGTTCGCCTCCTGAGAGGAAGTCGTAGAGCTTCCAGACGTAGATCGAGAACGCGACGGAGTAGACGGCTGACAGCCCGGCGATCACGAGCAGCTGCGTGCGGTGCGCATCGAGCGCGGTCGCGATCTTCGCCGCCGAATCGTTGTGGTTGATCGGAATGCTGCCGCCGATCACGGACTCGGCGACGAGCGCGACGACGAAGACGATGCCCGCCGCCCAGGCGTACCGGTCCCACGTCCCCGCGTTGTGCGTCGTGCTCACCACGCGACCACCCCCGCCGCCTCGGGCGCGACGCACGGACCTCGTCACCGCGCGCCACGCGCGGACTCTAGGTGCTGCCGGACGACCGCACGCTGCGCCGAGCGGCCGCGCGAGGAACCACGGCAACCTCCTCGACGAGCTCCCCGATCGAACGGCGCAGCTCGGTGAGCGCTCGCCGACCCGCGCGTGTCGCGCGGTAGCACCGGAGCACGCGACCGTTCACGACCTCTTCGTGGTCGGTCAGGAGCCCCGCGTCGACCATCCGGTGCAGCAGCGGGTACAGCGTGCCGGGTGAGATGCGATGGCCGTGTCGCGCGAGCTCCTCGCTGAGCCACGCTCCGTGCACGTAGTCCTCTGCCGCATGGTGGAGCACGTGCACCGCGACCGCACCCCTGCGGAAGTCGCGCACGAGATCCATTCGCGCGCTCAGCCGGCCGGCTGGAACAGCTCGACGAGGTTCCCGGAGGGATCGGGGAACAGGATCTGTGAACCACCGGGGCCGGTGACGACAGGGTTGCGCGGCTGGAGCCCGGCTCGCGTGAGCCGGTCGATCTCGGCGTCGAGGTCCTCGACGACGAAGTGGATCCGGTTCCACCCGCCCGGCGCAGGACGTGTGCCGTCGGCCATCGCCCTTCCCGCCGAGCTGTTCGGCCCGCTCAGCAGCAGTCGCAGGTCACCGCGAGCGACATCCGCGAACGCGGGGCCCGCCTGCGACAGCACCTCGAAGCCGAAGTGCTCGGTGTAGAACGCGACGGCGACGTCGACGTCGTCGACGATGTAGCGGACGTTGACGACCATGACCCCTCACAACCTGATATCGGAGCACGATAACGTGTCGCGATATCGTACGCCGAGTCGATGGCACGGACGTCGACGGCACGGACGTCACGATGCGCTACCGGGTCTTGACGAGCACGAGCGCCACCGCCAACGCGACGACGCTCCACGACAAGGTCCCGAGCGCGCGTTCGAGCGGGCGGAGCAGGGTTCGCGCGTCGAGCGCACGGACGGTGCCGTCGTCGGCCCGCACCTCACCGGAGACGCGCTCGACGTGACGGCGCAGGAAGCGTGCCGGTGTGCTGAGGCTCCGCTGCGCGAGCGACAGCCCGAACGCGGCGCCGGCCGCGACGACGGCGACCGCGTCGACTCGCGCGCTCTGCACGAAGTAGCTCGTGAGCACCGGGAACGCGCCCCACGCGGCCGCGAAGCCGACATCGTTGTGCAGGCGTCCGCCGAAGAGCTCGAGGTTGTACCCGAAGAGCAGCACGGTGCCGACCGCGATGAACGCGCCGAGTGCCGGGCCGACCCGGCCGAGCCCCGCGATGCCGAGCGCGACCGCGGCGGCGGTCCCGACGCCGGCCGCGAACCAGAGCGTGTGGTCCGAGAGCCGCGTGTGCAACGGATGGCCGTGCACCTCGTCGAGCGCGTGCGCGGCGACGCCGACCGCGCAGAAGAACGCGAACAGCGTCGCGATCAGCCGGACGCCGTCGAGATGCGGGGCGAGGGTCGCACCGATGACGACGTACGACAGGTGCCACGCGGTGTAGGGCGGATGCAGGATCGTCCACCAGTCGCGCCAACCGCCCACGCGTGCTGCGTAGAACGCGGGGCGAGGTCGGTCGGTGTCAGTCACGCCTGGTTCCCCACATGACGACGCCGCCGCCCAGGCTCATCAACCGCGCGTCGACGCCCTCCATGCCGGCGTCGCGCCAGGCGGCGAGCGTCGCCGCGACCGGATGGGCGCGGTGGTGCGCAGAGATGTTCGGGCCCAGGAACCGTCCGACGTCGAACCACGCGCGTCCGGCGAGGGCACCCGCGGCGGGCAGCACGCCGCGCGTGTACACCCACCACCAGAACCGCCAGAACGGGTTCGGCGGGACGTGGAACTCGAGGCTCGCCATCGGCGCACCGGGCTTCAGCACGCGTGCGAGCTCGCGGAGCGTGTCCCGCGGATCCGAGACGTAACGCAGCAGGTAGGTGAACGTCAGGGCGTCGAACGTCGCGTCCGGGAACGGCAGCCGCTCCGCGGTGCCGAGCACGAGCTGGACGCGATCGGGCGCGTCCGCCCGTGCGACGTTCACCTGACCGCGGCGCAGCATCGCGTCGGTCACGTCCACACCGACGACGCGTCCGGCGGTCTGCGCGACGAGCTCGAGCGCGACGCCGGCCGTGCCGGTCGCGACGTCGAGGATCTGCGCGGGATCGGCGGGGACGACGTGGTCGAGCATCTCGCGCCGCCAGCGGCGGTTCTGACCGAGCGAGAGGACGTCCTCGAGCACGTCGTAGCGCCGCGGCAGGCCGGTGAAGAGGCGCTGCGCGAAGTCGTGCGGTTCGCGGCCGCGCTCCCGTTCTCGCCGGGCATCCCGGACCGACGGCACGCCCGTAGAGTAGGGCGCTTCCCGAGAGGAGGACCGGGTGGCCGAGCACCGGTTCGACGCCCTCGTCGTCGGTTCGGGTCCCGCGGGAAGCGTCGCCGCGCTGGTGCTCGCGCGCGGCGGCGCGCGCGTCGCGCTCGTCGACAAGGCGCCGTTCCCGCGCGACAAGGCGTGCGGTGACCTCGTCGGGCCGCGGGGGGTGCAGCTGCTGCGGGAGGTCGGGATCGACACGACCGGTGCACGGCGGGCGGGTGACATGGTCGTCGCGGGGCCGACCGGGCGTTCGGTGCGGCTGCCGTGCTTCCCCGGCACGAGCTATCCCGGCCACGCGATCGTGTCGCCGCGCACCGAGCTCGACGCGCGGCTCCACGACGCCGCGGTGTCGGCCGGCGCCCGTCCGTACGTCGCGCGAGCGGAGCGCCCCGTCTGTGCGGACGGGCTGGCGGGGTTCGAGCTGTCGAGCGGCGACGTCGTGACGGGCGACGTCGTGCTGGGTGCGGACGGCGCGACGAGTCGCGTCGCGGCGGCTGCCGGACTGGTCGACGACCGGCGTGTGCTCTGGGGGTTCGCGCTGCGCGCCTACGTCGACGCCGAGATCACCGCGCCGCGCATCCACCTGTGGGAGCCGGAGCCGTGGCGCGCACTCCCCGGCTACGGGTGGGCGTTCCCGGGCGACGTCGAGGGTCGCGCCAATGTCGGGCTCGGGATCGGCGTGCTCGCCGACCGCGCCGCCGCGGCCCCGGTCACGCGCGACTTCGACGCGTTCCTCGCACATCTCGATCGCACGGGCATCGTCGACCACGCACGGGCGCGCGTCGCGCGCCGCCTCGGAGGTTGGCTCAAGCTGGGGATGGTCGGCACCGTGCCGGCGCGTGGTCGGGTCCTGCTCGTCGGCGATGCCGCGGGCCTCGTCAACCCGCTCCAGGGCGAGGGGATCTCACAGGCGATGGCGAGTGGGCGCGCGGCCGCCGAGCTCGTGCTCCAAGGGCCCGGGGTCGCGGCAGCCCGCTATCGCCGGTTCCTCGCCGCGACGTTCCTGCCGTATCAGTCCGTCGCGGCGCCGTTCCATGCCGCGCTGCTGCCGCACCCGCGCGCCGTCGCGGCGACGGGACGTCTCCTCACCGCACCGGGGATCGGTCGCGCCATCGCCGGCGGATGGTCGGTCTTCTGGAACGACCTGCTCGACGGCGCGCGACCGGGGCCGGCGCGCACTGTCGCCACGACTGCACTGCGCGCCGGCGGCGCGGTCACCGCACGAAGCGCGCTCCGTCGTCGATTGGCGCACGACGTATCGGGTGAATGACGCGCGTGGTCGTGACGGATTCACCGTGGGTCGAGGCTGCGCGAGGCTCCCGCCGTGGGCCGGGTCAAGCGATCGAGGACCGCGCAAGGTGTCGCCGCCGAGCGCGCGCTGCTGACGGACATGGGTGTCCTCACCGATCCGTTCGCGCGCGGGATGCTCACCACGCCGTGGCGAGTGTTCGTCAGCG
>Ga0070739_10005861_pt1 | contig 13790 bp, 12 predicted proteins | sample Coa_R1_7_FD_66445 | JGI IMG/M metagenome (GOLD analysis project Ga0070739, IMG submission 66445) | Surface soil microbial communities from Centralia Pennsylvania, which are recovering from an underground coalmine fire - Coalmine... | ecosystem: Environmental > Terrestrial > Soil > Unclassified ... | reverse complement strand
GCGACGGGCCGGCCGTACGGCCCGGATTTCCCGGTGCTCACTGTCGCCGACATGGTGCGCACCGAGCGCCGCTTCCTCGACGAACTCGGCATCGAGCGGCTCGCCGCAGTGGCCGGAGGCTCGCTCGGCGGCATGCAGGCCTTCGAGTGGGCGGTGCTCTACCCGGACCAAGTCGACACCGTGGTGGCGATCGCGAGCACGCACGCGCTGCACCCACAGGGCGTGGCGTGGAACGCGATCGCACGCGAGGCCATCATGCGCGACCCGGCCTGGCAAGGCGGCCGCTACTACGGCACCGGCCGCGCGCCCGCCGCCGGCATGGGCGTGGCACGGATGGTCGGCCACATCACCTACCTTTCCGCACCGGCGCTGGAAGACAAGTTCGGCCGGCGGCTGCAGGAAGGCGACGACGTGCACTACACGCTTGAGCACGCCGAGTTCGAAGTCGAGAGCTACCTACGCCACCAAGCCGAATCCTTCGTCGGCCGCTTCGACGCCAACACCTACCTCTACCTGTCCCGCGCCCTGACGTACTTCGACCTGGCGCGGCAGTACGGCGACGGATCGCTTCAGCGCGCGCTCGAAGGCGTCGCGGCCCGCACCCTGCTGATAGCTTTCAGCTCGGACTGGCTGTATCCGCCCTCCGCCTCGCACGAGATCGCGCAGGCCCTCGGCGCGCTCGGCAAGGAGGTCGAGTACCACGTGATCGACGCGCCGTACGGCCACGACTGCTTCCTGCTCGAAGAAGAAAGACAGACCCCGATCATCCGCCGATTCCTGGACCGGGACGGTGAGGGGCAGTGACCGACGACTACGTGAGCGAGGCGACCATGAGCGACCGGCCGGCGCGCCTTGAGCAGGATCACGCCTTCGCCTTCGAGACCCGGCAGCTGCACGCCGGACAACGGCCGGATCCGAACACCGGCGCGCGGGCCGTGCCGATCTTCCAGACCACCAGCTACGTGTTCGAAGACCCCGAGTCCGCGGCCGCGTACTTCAATCTGCAGGAGTACGGCAACACGTACTCGCGCATCATGAACCCGACCGTGGCAGTGTTCGAAGAGCGCGTGGCGAACCTCGAGGGCGGGAGCGGCGCGGTGGCGTTCGCCAGCGGTATCGCGGCGCAGGCTGCGGCGCTGTTCACGCTGCTTCAGCCGGGCGACCACATCGTGGCCTCCGCGGCGCTCTACGGCGGCACGGTAAACCAGCTCAAGCACCTGCTGCGGAAGATGAACGTCGAGCTGAGCTGGGTCGACCCCGACGACGTCGAGGCGTGGCGCAAGCAGGTGCGGCCGACCACGAAGGCTTTCTACGGCGAGACGATCGGCAACCCCGCCGGCAACGTGCTGGACATCGAGGCCGTCGCGGCCATCGCGCACGAGCACGGGCTGCCGCTGATCGTGGACAACACGTTCGCGACGCCGTACCTGTGCCGGCCGATCGAGTGGGGTGCCGACATCGTGGTGCACTCGGCGACCAAATTCCTCGGCGGTCACGGCACCAGCATCGGCGGCGTCGTGGTGGAGGCTGGCACGTTCGACTGGTCCAACGGCCGGTTCCCGGTGGTCGCCGACCCCTCGCCCGCCTATCACGGACTGCGGTTCCACGAGACCTTCGGCGAATACGGCTACCTGATGAAGCTGCGGGCCGAGACCCTGCGCGACCTCGGCGCGGCGCTCTCCCCGTTCAACGCCTTCCTGTTCCTGCAGGGCCTTGAGACGCTTTCACTGCGCATGGAACGGCACGTGGACAACGCGCTCGCGATCGCCCGGTTCCTCCAGGGGCACGAGCTCGCCTCACGGGTGACCCACCCCGGTCTGCCGGAGAGCCGCTACCGTCCGCTGGTGGACAAGTACCTGCCGCGCGGCGCCGGCGCGGTGTTCTCCTTCGACTGCGCCGGCGGGCGCGAAGGCGGACAGCAGTTCATCAGTGCACTGACGCTATGGTCGCACCTGGCCAACGTGGGCGACGCGAAGAGCCTGGTCATCCACCCCGCCAGCACGACGCACCGGCAGCTGGGCGATGAGGAGTTGCGGGCCGCGGGCGTCGGGCCCGGCACCGTGCGGTTGTCGGTGGGCCTCGAAGCCGTCGAGGATCTGACCTGGGATCTGGAACAGGGCTTCGCGAACGTCAGGCAGGAGGCGGCGGCATGACCGACCTCGCGCGTTACCAGGACGCGTTAACCATCCAGCGCGTGCTGAACACGGCCCGCACGATCGCGATCGTCGGCTTGTCCGGCAACGAACTGCGCGCCAGCCACTTCGTCGGCTTCTACCTCAAACGCCACGGCTACCGGGTGATCCCGGTCAACCCGCGCGAGAGCGAAGTGCTGGGGGAGCGGTCCTACGGCGACCTGCTCGACGTGCCCGAGCCCGTGGACATCGTGAACGTCTTTCGCGCTCCGGACGCGCTGCCGCAGATCGCCCGGCAGACCGTGCACATCGGTGCCGGCGCGCTGTGGTGCCAGTTCGGCGTGATCAACGAGCCGGCGGCGCGCGAAGCCGAGGAGGGCGGCGTCGCAGTGGTCATGGACCGCTGCATCAAGGTCGAGCACGCGCGATACGCAGGCCGAATGCACTGGCTCGGTTTCAACACGCGGCGCATCACGTCCGTGCGCGCGGGTCTCCAGTAGGGCGAGTGAACCGCTACGAAAAGCACCTGTTCTAAGGTAACCATCTGACTTCGAGGTCATCCCGGTCTCCGCTGCCCGAATGCTGGTCTGCGTTTTCGCGCTGGCTGTTAAGGGAATGTCGTACGTGGACAACTGACTTAACAATCCGCGCATAGACCAGACGACGACTCAACACGGGAGCGGACGGTCAACTTATGGGTGATGTCCAGGTTGTCGCCGAATTCGGGGAAGGAATGCTCAGCTCCCCGTGGTGGGACGAATTCGCGGCGTCGACCGGGACAGTGTTCCACACGAGTCGTTTTCTCCTGCCTTGGTGGGAAGACAGGCGGGTGAAGAGCCCGAATTCCCGGCTCGTGACGGCCGGCGTCGTCGATGCCGACGGGGTCGTCGGGCTCTGCGCTTTCGAACTCGACGCGGGCTGCCTGTCCTTCGCCGGGGGTCGGGACGTCGTCGATTACATGGGTCCGATCGCGGCCGCGGGGCGTGAGAAGGACGTCGCCGCCGCGCTCGGCGAGTGGATGTGCGACAGCCTGTCGTGGAACCGAGCGCACCTGGCCGGACTCGCCGGCGACGCCGCGGCGGCCAACGCCATGGTCGACGAGATCTTGCGCCGAGACCCCTGCGCTATCGCCGCGACGTACGACCAGGCCCCGAGGATCGAGAAGGCCCCGGAGGGCTATCTCAGGGGCCTTAACTCCAAGCGCCGGGCGGACGTGCTGCGCAAGCGCAACCGCTTGATCGAGGCGGTCGGGCGGCTGGAACTGGTGGAGTCGACGCCCGAAACGACACTCGACCTGCTGGAGCGGCTCCTGTCCTGGAAGGCGCGGGCTAGCGTGGCGACGAGCGAATTCGTCGTCGCGTACGGCGATTTCCTCAGGAACATGCTGACCGAGTTGGCCGCCGCGGACAGCGGGTATGTCGTAGAGCTTCGAGCCTCCGACCGCCCGCTCGCGTCGGCCATCATGCTCCGGCATCGAGACACGGCCTACATCTACAACATGTCATATGACACGACCTTGACGGTCGAATCGAGTCTGGCACCCGGGGTGGTGCTGGTCTCCCTCCTCGTCGAACGCAGCCTCGACAGTGGTCTGCGGTTCGATTTCCTCAAGGGCGCCCAGGACTACAAGCTGCGCTTGGGCGGAGTACCCGTGGATCTGACCGCCATCACGGTCGAACGCTGACAGCAGGAACCGCTCGTACCAGCAGCAGGAACGATCTGCTGTCGCTGAGCGTACGTCACATCGGATAGGGCGACGTGCCCCGTGCGGTAGTCAACGCATCCGCCCACCAAGCGAGCTGATTGAGCATCGTCTTGGCGTAGAGCGGTGCCTGGGAGTCCAGCGGTGTGCCGTCCTTCCAGGCGGTGAAGTAATTCGGGAAGGCGAGCCCGTCGCGAATGGTCACCGCGTGCAATTCGGTCAGCACGTTCTCCAGGTGCAGCGCGGCGTGCCGGCCGCCGGCGGCGCCGCCGTAGCTGACGAAGGCGACGGGCTTGGCCGCCCATTGCGTGAAATGCCAGTCGATGGCGGCCTTGAGCGCGGCCGGGTAGCTGTGGTTGTACTCCGGCGTAACCAAGACGAACGCCTCGGCCTCGGTGAGCCGTTCGGTCAGGCTCGCCATCGACTCCGGACGCGGGTAGGAGGCACCGGCGCGCTTGGGGGAGACGGCCGGAAGCGTGAGCGGGATGTCGTACGCTGCGAGGTCGATCGAGTCGATGTCGAACCCGCCGTGCTCCTGTGCCTGTTGCGCGACCCAGGCGGCGACGACCGGCCCGAACCGGCCCTCCCGCACGCTTCCGATGACAATCGCCAGCCGGTGCTTCCGCGGCCTACTGGCCATGTGTGCATTAGTCATGGACAGCACTGTCCGGTCTTACGCGACGCGGAACCAGACCGGTCCCAGGCTGGCCCCGACAGGGCCACCCTGATCCATCCAGGTCTCTGCGGACGATGCCTAGACTTGCGGCTATGGGTACCCCGTTGGGCGATTACATTCGAGCCAAGCGCGACAGCATCCAGCCGGAGTCACTCGGGCTGCCCGACCGCGGTCCCCGCCGTACGCCGGGCCTGCGCCGCACGGACCTGGCCCTGCGCGCAGGCATCAGCGTCGAGTACCTCACCCGCATCGAGCAGGGACGCGACCGCAATCCGTCCCCGGCGGTGGTGAACGCACTCGCCGACGCCCTTGGCCTTGACGCTACGGAACGCGAGCACCTTCGATACCTGACTAAGATCAGTGGCAGCCTTTGCGTCTCGCACCGCGATCGCGCCGTGGCACCGCCGAACCGGCAGGTACGCGCGAGCGTGCTGGAAATGCTGCGCCTGCTTGAGCCGGCGGCGGCATATATCACCAACCGTTTTGGTGACGTGTTGGCTTACACGAATGGATTCGAGCGGTTGATGGCCGGAAGCGGCGTGCTTGAGGCGGCGCAGCCCAATCTGACGCGCTACGTGTTCACCGATCCGCGGGCGCACGACTTCTTCGCCGACTGGGATCAGGCGGCTGACGAGCTCGCCTTCGACCTCTGGCTGGCCCCGTCGGTGGAAAGCTCTGAGCAATTCCGCCGCGCGTTGGAGGCGGACGCCGGTGCGCAGTTCGCTCGGCGGCGCGACCGCCACGTGCCCCCGCCGCAGCTGCCCCTGCGGCTGAATCATCCTGCGGGCGAGCAGCTGCGTCTACAGCGCGAACGCTTGGAGCTGCCGCATGCGGACGCTCAGCAACTCGTTGTCTTGCTGCCCGCCGACGATACGACGGCACGCGCCATGGCGCGCTTGCACCACCGCGACGGCGGCGGCCTGCGGGCAGTCAGCTAGCGGCAGGGCGGAAGCGCGGTCCCGGGCACCCTGTCGCATCCGGACGCACCAGACGCCATGTCGCTGACCTGCGGCATTCGGCATCGTGCGCTCCTCATGCCGCGCCCACGGCGGTGGGCTGGTCAGTCGCCATACCACTCGTGCGCGAGCAACTCGTACGAGCGCACCCGGTCGGCGTGGTCGTGCGTGATCGTGGTGATGTGCAACTCGTCCGCTCCGGTGACGCGCTGAAGGGCGTCGAGCTTGTCGACGACAGCCTTCGGCGAGCCGGTGAACTGCGTCGCGGTACGGTCCGCGATGAGGGCTAGGTCGGCTTCGGTCCAGTCATGCTCGGCGGCCTCCTGCGGGGTGGGGAACTTAATGGCGCCGTCCCCCGTGCGGATGCTGCGTACCCAGGGGGCATAGCCGCGCGCGAGTTCCGCCGCTGTGGAGTCGTCCTCTGCGACGACTACGTCCGCTGACACGGTCACATACGGGTCGGTCAACTCGGGCGAGGGCTGGAAGGCGGCGCGGTACGCCTCTACGGCTTCGAGTGTTGTTCCAGGGCTGACATGGTAGTTCGCGGCAAACCGCAGTCCGAGCTTTCCGGCGGCCTCGGCGCTCTGACCCGCGCTGCTGCCGAGGATCCACACCTGCACGTCGGCTCCCTCACCGGGAGTGGCATGAGCCTCCTGGCCTTCGGGCGTGCGGTAGTCGCCAGCCAGCAGGGCGAGGATTTCTTCGACCTGCTCGCGGTAGTCCGCGGATTCGGCTCCGGGTAGATGAAGCAGCTTGTGGTTCAACCGCAGGCGCTCGGCCAGCCCGGGCAGACCCGCCAGTTGCTCGAAGCTGAACTTCTTCGGAATGAGCAACCCGTCGACGACGCGTCCGCCGGCGTCGCGCGCTGCGGCCTGCGGGCCAGTCGGGCTCTGCGGGCTCGACTGCGCGCCGCCGGGTGCCGGCAGTTTTCCGCCCGAGCGGCCGAGCCCCAGGTCGATGCGCCCCGGGAACGCCGCGTCGAGCAGGCCGAACTCCTCGACGGTGTTCAGCGCGGTGCGATGGCCGAGCTGGACGCCTCCCGAGCCCACCCGGATCCGACTGGTCGCCGCCGCCGCGAGCGCGATCGTCACCGCCGGGGAAGCTCCGGCGACACCGGGATTGAGGTGGTGCTCGGCGAACCAGTACCGCCGATATCCGAACTCTTCGGTGCGCCGAGCCAGGTCGAGCGTGTTGCGCAGGGCTTCGCGCGGGTCGGAGCCGGAGCTGATCGGGACCAGGTCCAGGACGGAGAGGGGTACGCGGCTCATGCTCGGCTCTCTGGATCGGCGGGCGGCTGCGGCCCGGACGCTTCAGACATCAACGTGATGACCCGGAAGGCCGGCGTGCCCGTAGTGACTCACGGATGCGCCGCAACGCACGCGGGCTCGGGTGTCAGTGCGCCGATACGACGGCGGCGCGTCCGGAAGATGTCAACGGCTACAGGAGCAGGACCACACTCGACCGAAGTCGATGTGGTCTCGCGAGGTGAGCCGGACCAGGTGCACCTCGCCATTGTGGGCACGTCTTGGCGACCCGGTCAATGCGTGGCCTCTTGCGTCCCACAGCGTGAACAGCGCATCGCCGAGGTTGACACGCGGGCGGATCGCTTGTCATGGTGTGCCCATGACTCCGCAGGCACTGCTCGTGCAGCGGCGGCACGTCGACCTGCGACGGCACGCCAGCGCGATCTGTCCCGCCTGAATATCCGGTGTTGACGTGCCGATGACTTTCCGGCATCAGGCGCACGCCGGGCGCCGCGCCTTCTAAGAGTTCTTCGCCTCCGAACCACGTTGCTCGCGCACTTCATAAGGCGTGCTGCGCAACTCGCGGGCTTCTTCGACCATCAACTACCTCATTCAGCACGGCCAGCACGCGCAATGGCCGGCGGCTTACCACCTCTCCCACGAGCCCGTGCCCAGCTTGAGACCGTGCCCAGCTCGCGGATCAATCCGCCCGGCCTGCCGCTGACCGACTCCTGACCGGAAGCAGGAAGCAAGACATGGCATTCGCACCCCTCCACCTGGCCGTCGCACTCGAGGGCGCGGGCTGGCATCCCGCCGCCTGGCGCGAGCCGGCGGCTCTGCCCGACGAACTGCTCACCGGCCGCTACTGGACTGAGCTGATCCAGGAGGCCGAGCGTGGGCTGATCGACTATGTCACCATCGAGGACGCACACGCGCTGCAATCCAGCTTGCCCGACAGGCCGGACGAGCGTATCGACCAGGTACGCGGACGTCTCGACGCGGTCCTGATCGCCGCCCGCGTCGCCCCGCTGACCCGCCACATCGGCCTGGTGTCGACCGCATCGGTCACACACACCGAGCCCTTCCATCTTTCCAAGGCGATCGCGTCGCTCGACTACGCGGCCAAGGGCCGCGCGGGAGTGCGAGTCAAAGTCGCCTGGAGCGCTTACGAGGCAGCGCTTTTCGGTCGCCGGCCGATCCCGGCGTTCAGCATCGAAGAGCACGATCTGCCGCTGGTCAGGGAACTGATTCAGGTGTTGTTCGAGGAAGCGGCCGACGTGGTGGAAGTGCTGCGCCGGCTCTGGGACAGCTGGGAGGACGACGCGGAGATCCGCGACGCGTCCACCGGCCGCTTCATCGACCGCGACAAGCTGCACTACATCGACTTCGAAGGGCGCTGGTTCCACGTCAAGGGCCCGTCGATCACGCCGCGCCCGCCGCAAGGCCAGCCGGTCGTGACCGTGCTCGCTCACGACACCGTCCCGTACCGGCTCGCGGCCCGCGCGGCAGACATCGTATACGTGACGCCGACCGACTGGCCCACGGCGCAGGCGATCGTGGCGCAGGTGCGCGCGCAGCAGGAGATCGCACGACGAGGGCACGAGACGCTGCACGTCTTCGGCGACCTGGTCGTCTTCCTCGGCAGGACGGCGAAGGAGGCGCAGCAGCGCAAGCAGCGCCTTGATGAAGCCGCCGGCGAGGAGTACACCTCCGACGCCCACATCTTCACCGGAACCGCGGCCCAGCTCGCAGACCTGCTGCTGGAGTGGCAGGCCGCCGGGCTGTCCGGCTTCCGGTTGCGTCCGGGCGCGATCCCCGACGACCTGGCCGCGATCACCGGCGCCCTCGTGCCAGAACTCCAACGGCGCGGCGCATTCCGCCGCGAATACGACGCGGAAACGTTGCGCGGCCTGCTCGGACTGCCGCGCCCCGTCAACCGCTACGCCCCGACCGGAGCGGCATCATGACCAAGCCGGTCAAGCAGATCCACCTCGCGGCGCACTTCCCCGGGGTCAACAACACCACCGTGTGGAGCGATCCGGCCGCCGGCAGCCAGATCGAGTTCGAGTCCTTCGCGCATCTGGCCCGCACCGCCGAGCGCGCCAAGTTCGACTTCCTGTTCCTGGCCGAGGGACTGCGGCTGCGTGAGCAGAACGGCCTGATCTACGATCTCGACGTCGTCGGGCGCCCGGACACCTTCACCGTGCTGGCCGCACTCGCCGCCGTCACCGAGCGGCTCGGCCTGGCCGGCACGATCAACTCCACCTTCAACGAGCCCTACGAGGTGGCCAGGCAGTTCGCGAGCCTCGACCACCTTTCCGGAGGCCGGGCGGCCTGGAACGTGGTCACCTCCTGGGACGCGTTCACCGGGGAGAACTTCCGGCGCGGCGGATACCTGCCGCAGGAACTGCGCTACGAGCGGGCCGAGCAGTTCCTGCGCGCCGCCTTCACGCTCTTCGACTCCTGGCACGGGGACGAGATCCTCGCGGACAAGGAATCAGGAGTCTTTCTTCGCGACCCGCAGGCCGGACAGTTCGCCGTGCGCAGCTCCCAGTTCGACATCGCGGGACACTTCAACGTGCCGCGCAGCCCGCAGGGCCGGCCGGTCATCTTCCAGGCCGGGGACTCGGACGCGGGCCGCGAGTTCGCCGCCCGCAGCGCCGACGCCATATTCAGCAGGCACGGCACGCTGGAGGCCGGCCGTGCCTTCTACGCCGACGTCAAGGGGCGCCTGGCCAAGTTCGGGCGCCGCGCGGACGAGCTGAAGATCCTGCCCGCGGCCACCTTCGTGCTCGGCGACACCGACGCCGAGGCGCAGGAGAAGGCGCATGCCGTCCGGCTCCAGCAAGTCAGCGGCCCGACCGCGCTGCGCTTCCTGGAGCAGGTGTGGAACCGGGACCTGAGCGACCACGACCCGGACGGTCCGCTGCCCGAGATCGACCCGGATCCCGGCGAGCACACCGTCGCCAAGGGCCGCGCCAGCGTCCGGATGTTCGGCGACCCGCTGGCCACGGCGGCGAAGTGGCGCGCGCTGGCCGACGCGAAGAAGCTGTCCATCAGGCAGCTGGTGATCGAGGTCTCCGGTCGGCAGAACTTCATCGGCTCCCCGGCCACCATCGCCGCGCAGATCAACGAATTCGTGCAGACCGACGCCTCGGACGGCTTCATCCTGGTGCCGCACCTCACGCCCGGCGGCCTGGACGAGTTCGCCGACACCGTCGTGCCGCTGCTGCAAGAGCGCGGCGTCTTCCGGGCCGAATACACCGGCACGACGCTGCGCGAGCACCTCGGACTGGAGAGAGCCTCATGGGCGAAGCGCCGTCGATGACGACCGGCAGCGTCATCCTCGCCGGCCATCGTGTGCTCGCGTCCGCGTCCGCGTCGGCCCACCGTCAGGTCCTGAACAACAGCGTCTGGGAATCCCTGCCGCCAGCTCTGGGTTTCGGGTGTATTAATTCAGAAGAGCCGAAATCTACGGTCATTGACTTACGTGGCGCGTACTGCAATCGTGTTCGTATGACCTCTGGCGCGCACCTCGTGGCCCGCCTGCACGTCGACCTTCGGCGGCAGGCCAGTGCCGTCTGTTCTGCTTCTCGGTAGCTTCTTTCGCTTCCGGCGGTGACCGCTTCCCGCCGCAGTTACGGCTCTGCAACGACCGTCTCAGCCTTCTGGCATTGCTATCGGTTCGCGTCCGCACGGCGCGAACCGCAGCAGCTGCCTGCCTGACTGACTGATTGACCAGCGCACACTCCCTCCCCTGACGAAGGGCAATTCGCCATGCCTGCGCACCAGCTCACCGTCTCCCGCGTCGCCGGGCACATCGGCGCCGAGATCGGCGGCGTCGACCTCGCCGAACCGCTCGACGAGCAGACCGTGGCCGCGATCCGCGCCGCGCTGCTCGAGCACAAGGTGATCTTCTTCCGCGCTCAGCGCCTCGACCACGGCTCCCAGATCGCGTTCGCGCGGCAGTTCGGCGAACTGACCCACGCGCACCCGCACGAGGACGCGCCGCCGGAGCAGTTCCCCCAGATTCTCACCATCGACCCGGACCGCTACGCCGAGAAGTACGGACAGGACTACCGCGAGGAATACCGCAAGCGTCAGTACTCGTACTTCTCCGGCTGGCACACCGACGTCACCGCCGCGGTGAACCCGCCGGCCGCCTCGATCCTGCGCGCCGAGGCCGTGCCCGAGTTCGGCGGCGACACGCAGTGGACCAACCTGGTCGCCGCCTACGCGGGCCTGAGCGCTCCGATCCAGCGCCTGGCCGAGTCGCTGCGCGCGGTGCACCGCTTCCGCATCCCGACCGACGAGGACTCCAAGATCGCCCAGCGGGTCAACGCGAACCTGCTGATCGCCGAGCACCCCGTGGTGCGCGTACACCCGGAGACCGGCGAGCGCGCCCTGTTCGTCAACCCCGGCTTCACCGACCACATCGTCGGCCTCACCGCCGTCGAGTCCCGGCGCATCCTCGACCTGCTCTACGAGCACCTGACCCGCCCCGAGTACACCGTCCGCTTCCGCTGGCACGCCGGCGACGTCGCATTCTGGGACAACCGCGCTACCGCCCACCTGGCCCCCAGCGACCTGGACCACCTGAACGTCCAGCGCACCCTGCACCGCGTCACCCTCATCGGCGACCGCCCGGTCGGCGTCGACGGACGCGAGTCCGAACTGATCGCAGGCAAGCCGTTCCTGGCTGAGAGCGCCGTCGTCGCGGCCTGATAGCCACCACACATCCGAGCCAGACCCGGCGCAAGGTCGCGCCCGGTGCACCGAAACAGCACCGGGCGCGACACCGCAACCCCACCAAGTAGCAGATACCGAATACCAGACAAGGATCGACCGTGACCTCCACCGCGGCCCGCCGCCCCGATCGCAGAGCCTTTCTCTCTCTGCTCGCCGCCACCGCGGTTCTCGGCCCGACCGCCGCGGCTTGCGCCTCCGGCGGCTCGAAGAAGACCGCGAACTTCGTGGCACTGGCCGCCTCCACCGGCGACCCCGAAGTCGGCTCCCTCAAATACCAGGGTTCGACCGGTTCGGTGACCTTGCCGGAGCTGGCCGCCGACCTGGGTTATCTGCAGGACCTCAAGCTGGACTGGGTCGGCAACACCATCAGCGGCCCGCAGGACATCCAGTCCGCGGCGACCAAGCAGACGGACTTCGGCGGCGCGTTCAACGGCGCGGTGGTCAAACTGGCCGCGGCCGGCGCCCCGATCACCGCCGTGGTCAGCTACTACGGCGTCGACAAGTACGCGTACAACGGCATCTACGTCAAGCAGGACAGCGAGATCCGGTCCCCGCGCGACCTGATCGGCAAGAAGGTCGGGATGAACACCCTCGGCGCACACGACGAGGCCGTCCTCGACATCTACCTGCAGCGCGCCGGCTTGTCCGCCGACCAGATCAAGCAGGTCGAGCCGCTGGTCGTGCCGCCGATCAACACCGAGGAGTCGATCCGGCTCGGCCAGATCGACTCGGGATTCCTCGGCTCCATCCTGCGAGACAAGGCCCTCGCGCGCGGCGGACTACGTGCCCTGACGACAGACTACGAACTGCTCGGCGACTTCAGCGCGGGCACCTACGTGCTGCGCAACGACTTCATCCAGTCCAACCCGAACACCGTACGGGTCTTCGTGACCGGTGTGGCCAAGGCCATCGAATGGTCGCGCACCACGCCGGTGCCCGAGATCGTGGACCGGATGAGCGCGATCATCGCCAAGCGCAAACGCAACGAGACCAACGCCGCCACCAAGTACTTCAAGTCCTGGGGCGTCGCCGGAACCGGCGGCGCCATCAAGCCCGCCGAGTTCCAGACCTGGATCGACTGGCTGGTGAAGCAAGGCACCGTCGCCGAGGGCAAGGTAACCGCGGCCAAGGTGTATACGAACGCGTTCAACCCGTACGCCAAGGGGAGCTCGTCATGACCACGCCGAAACTCTCGATCGAGCGAGTGGGCAAGGTGTTCGAGGGCCGCTCCTCCCGGGTGGCCGCGCTGGACGAGGTCACGCTCGACGTCGCGGCAGGGCAGTTCCTGGTGGTCGTGGGGCCGAGCGGCTGCGGGAAGTCCACGCTGCTGGACCTGCTCGCCGGGCTGACCACACCGACCTCGGGCCGGCTGCTGGTGGACGGCGCGCCGATCACCGGGCCGGGCCTGGACCGCGGCGTGGTCTTTCAGCAGTATGCGCTGCTGCCCTGGCGCACGGCGCTGCGTAACGTCGAGTTCGGTCTCGAAGGCAAAGGCCTGACGCGCCGGGCGCGTACCGATACCGCGCGGCAGTACTTGGACCTCGTTGGCCTTTCCGGATTCGCCGACCGTTATCCGCACGAGCTGTCCGGCGGCATGCGCCAGCGCGTGGCGATCGCCCGCGCCCTGGCCTTCGATCCGGACGTCCTGCTGATGGACGAGCCTTTCGCCGCGCTTGACGCACAGACCCGCGAGACCCTGCAAGACGAGCTTCTGCGTATCTGGGAGACCACGCGCAAGACAGTCGTCTTCATCACCCACGGCATCGACGAGGCCGTATATCTCGGCCAACGAGTCGCCGTGCTCACTTCACGCCCCGGCCGGATCAAGGCGGTCGTCGACATCGATCTGGGCGATCGCAGGCAGACCGAAGATGTGCGCTCCACGCCGCTCTTCGCCGAGTACCGCCACCAGATTTGGTCCGAGCTGCACGGCGAGGTCGCCAGAGCGCAGCGCTCTGAGCTGTCCGCGAGGGAGGTCGTCTCCGTTGGCTGACACCGAGGTTTTCAGCGCTCAGCTTCCCAGCACCATTGACCGGTCCGCGATTCATAGTCCTGATGACGCCGCACCCGTGGCCGCGCGTACCATGGCCCGCCGAACACCCGGCGATCGCATACGTCCACTGGTACGCCACCTCCTACACGCTGCCGCGACAGTCAGCCGCAAATCGATCGCGGTGGTCGCGTTCCTGGTGCTCTGGGAGATCGCGCCACGAGTCGGCCTGGTGGACTCGACCTTCCTGGTTCCGTTTTCCACCGCCGTTCATGCGCTCTGGGATCTGGCGCGCAGCGGCCAACTCTGGGATGACACCAGGGTCAGCCTCACCCGCTCCG
>Ga0070739_10005858_pt1 | contig 13794 bp, 13 predicted proteins | sample Coa_R1_7_FD_66445 | JGI IMG/M metagenome (GOLD analysis project Ga0070739, IMG submission 66445) | Surface soil microbial communities from Centralia Pennsylvania, which are recovering from an underground coalmine fire - Coalmine... | ecosystem: Environmental > Terrestrial > Soil > Unclassified ... | reverse complement strand
CGATAGGCCAAGCCCTTCTGAAAGATGGCTTCGGCGGCCTGGCGGTGCAGCGCCAGCCGGTCGGATTGCGCGTACTGCTCATCCCACGCGAGATCGAGCCACTCCAGCCCCTCGAAGATGGACTGCCGCGAGGCTTCCGTGTTGCGCTCGACATCGGTATCGTCGATGCGCAGGATCATCGCGCCGCCCTGCCGCCGCGCAAAGAGCCAATTGAAGATGAAGGTGCGCGCGCTCCCGATGTGCAGAAAGCCCGTCGGGGAGGGCGCAAAACGGACTCTGACCATGAAAACTTCATTGTATCAGGCGGGCGCTCTCCAGCCCTTGAATCCTGTCCCGAAATCGCATACTGTATCCCCATGAAATTATTGCTTGCTTTGTTCGCGGCGCTCGCCATCGCCGCCTCCGCCGCCGATATCAGCGGCAAATGGACCGGAACCGCCGAAGGGCCGCAGGGCACGCTGCAGCGCACCTTCACCTTCCATCAGGAGGGCTCGAAGCTGACCGGCGAGACCACCAGCGAATTCACGGGAAAATCCGAAATCCAGGACGGCAAGGTGGAAGGCGACGCGATTTCCTTTTTCATCAACGCCAACATCCAGGGCAACGACGTGAAGCTCACCTATAAGGGCAAAATCGCCGGGGACATCATCAAGTTGAGCTCCGAATTCGGCGGCGGCCAGGCTATCGAATGGACGCTCAAGAAACTTTGAGCATCGGGCGCTGCCCGCTAACTTGCTGATTCGATTCGCACCCCGGCAAAACCCGGGGCTTCCCACGTTATAATCGGGGTTTGCCTGAACTCCGCAAAGACCCGATCACGGGCCGCTGGGTCATCATCGCCACCGACCGCGCCAAGCGGCCCACCGATTTCATTCGCCAGCCCGTTCCTCCGCCGCCGCCCGGCATCTGCCCCTTCGATTACGGCAACGAGCATAAGACGCCGCCCGAAGTCCTGGCCTACCGCAACAGCGGCGGCCGCGACGAGCCCGGCTGGCGCGTGCGCGTCGTGCCCAACAAGTTTCCCGTTCTCGGTATCGAGGGCGACCTGAACCGCCAGGGCGAGGGCATGTACGACAAGATGAACGGCATCGGCGCTCACGAGATCATCATCGAAACGCCGCAGCATTGCCTCACGCTGGCCGAAATGCCGGAACGCCAGATCGAAGAGACCCTCTGGGCGTTCAAGGATCGCGTGAACGACCTCAAAAAAGACAGCCGCTTCCGCTACATCATCCTGTTCAAGAACCACGGCGAGGCCGCCGGCGCCTCGCTCGCGCACCCGCATTCGCAGCTCATCGCCCTGCCCGTCGTGCCCAGCACGGTGAAGGAGGAAGTCGACGGCGCCAAGCTCTTTTACGAAATGAAAGAGCGTTGCATTTTCTGCGACATCATCCGCCAGGAGACCCTCGCGGGCGTCCGGCTCGTCATGGAAACGGAGCGATTCACGGTCATCCAGCCGTATGCGCCGCGCTTCCCGTTCGAAACCTGGATTCTGCCGAATCGCCACGCTTCGCACTACGAGGATGCCGACGCGCCGGCGCTCAAGGACCTCGCCTGGGTCCTTCGCTCCACGATGCGCAAGATCGACAGGGTGCTCGAACAGCCGGCGTACAATTTCATCGTCCACAGCGCCCCGGTGCAGGAAGCCGAACTGCCGCATTACCACTGGCACTTTGAGATCATTCCCAAGCTCACCAAAGTGGCCGGCTTCGAATGGGGCACCGGCTTTTATATCAATCCCACGCCGCCCGAAGAATCGGCGCGATTCCTGCGCGATGCCGGCCTGGGTTAGCCGGGATAGAAGCGCGAGGAGGGCGGTTGCACCCTCCCTCGCCGGTCTGGTATAAACGCTAGTCGTTAGTGTGTTCCGCACGGGGAATTGGAACCGCAGAATGTCTGAAAAGCGAAAGAGTCCGCCACCCAAAACCACTGAAAAGGTGAGTAAACCGCAGGCATCCAAACCAGCACGCCCATCCGAAGCGCCCAAACCGGCCGCCCGTCCGGTTACCGGGCAGGGCGCTGTGGCCGTCGCGCAGCGCCTGGATGGTCCCAGGCAGCTCAGCAGCTTTGAAGCCGCGATGAAGCTTTTCCATGCGCGGCGCCTCGCGGAAGCCCGCGAGCTCTTCCAGACCGCGGCCGCGGGCCCGGAGAGCGACGTGGCCCAGCGTGCTCGTCTGCACATTGCCATGTGCGACCGCCGCCTGGAGCAGGCTGCGCCGAATCTGAACTCCGCCGAAGATTACTACAACTACGGCATCGCCCTGCTCAACGCCCGCAAGGTTCCGGAAGCCCGCAGCCACCTGGAGCGCGCGCTCGAAATGTCGCCCGGCATGGACCATATCCATTACGCGCTCGGCCTGGCCCAGGCGCTCGCCGGCGACCTGCCGAAAGCCTACGACAATCTCAAGCGCGCCATTGAACTGGAGCCGCGGAACCGTATCCTGGCGCGCCAGGATGCCGACTTTGCTCCGCTCGCCACCCATCCGCCCTTCGACGCCCTGCTTTATCCTGAAAAGAAGGGCTGGTAATCCGGCCGATAGGAATGGAAGATACCTCACCGCTGCGAGTCGTCGCGATCGGCGGCGGCACGGGATTGTCCGCGCTGCTGCACGGGCTGAAGCGCTTTGCACGGCCCTTCGACTCCTCGCCCGCGCTCGACATCACCGCCATAGTCACCGTCAGCGACGACGGCGGCAGCTCCGGCCGCTTGCGGCGGGAATTCGATGTCCTGCCGCCCGGCGATATCCGCAACTGCATGGTCGCGCTGAGCGAGGATTCGGCTCTCCTTTCCCGTCTGTTTCAGTACCGTTTCGCGAACGGCCGCGGGCTCAAGGGCCACAGCTTCGGCAACCTGTTCCTCATGGCGCTGACGCAAATCACGGGCGACTTCCCGGATGCCGTCCGCGCCTCCTCGGAAGTGCTGAAAATCGCCGGCCGCATCTATCCGGCGACGACCGCCAACGTGGCCCTCGAAGCCAGGCTCGCAGACGGCACCAGCGTCGTCGGCGAGACCCGGATCAGCCGCAGCCGCAGCCGGATCCGCGAAATCCGGCTCATCCCGCGCCGGGTCCCGCCGCTCGAAGCGACACTCGATGCCATCGCGCAAGCCGATGTCATCACCCTCGGCCCCGGCTCGCTGTTTACCAGCGTGATCCCCAACCTGCTGGTCAGCGGCATTGCCCGCGCGATTCGCCAATCGCCGGCCCTCAAAGCCTACTTCGTCAACCTGATGTGGCAGCCCGGCGAGACCACCGATTTTCGCGCCTCCGACCACATCCGCGCCATCCACCGCCACGCCCGCGGCCGGCTTCTCGATTACGCCATCGTCAACATCCGTCCGATCCGCCCGGCGCTCCAAAAGCGCTATGCGCGGCAGGCTGCTCTGCCTGTGGAAAACGATGTGGATAAAATGTGCAAACTCGGCGTCCAGGTCGTCGCCGGAGAGCTGGCGAGCAACAGCGAAAAAGTCCGCCACGATCCCGCCGCCACGGCGGCCATTGTCCTCGATCTCGCCCAGGAAGGCCGCCGCCGTCGTGCTGCAGGCGCACAGTCCGCGCAAGCATAATGGAATAGATGCCAGAATCTCTTTCTGTCGTGATCCTCGCGGCCGGCCTCGGCACGCGCATGAAATCCCGCAAGGCCAAGGTGCTGCACCGCGCCGCCGGCAAGCCCCTCGTGCAGCACGTCATCGATACCGCCGCGCAGCTTACGGCGCCCGAGCGCATTTTCGTGGTCGTGGGTCACCAGGCGGAGGAAGTCCGCCGCGCCGTCGAGACGCCCGGAGTCCGCTTCATCGAGCAGCGGGAACAGAAGGGCACCGGCCACGCCGTTGTGTGCGGCCGCGACGTGCTCTCCGGCCTGGGCGGCCACCTGATCGTCCTCTATGGCGATGGTCCGCTGCTGCGCGCCGAAACGCTCCGGCGGCTTTACGATCAGGAGCGCGGGTCCGATGCCGCCGGCGTTCTGCTCACCGCCATCATGGACGACCCCACCGGCTACGGCCGCGTCATCCGCGGCGCCGATGGCCGCGTGCTCCGCATCGTCGAGCAGAAGGCCGCCACGCCGGATGAACTCGCCATTCGCGAAGCCAACATGGGGATCTACTGCTTCCGCTCCGAGCTTTTTTGGAAGCACGCCGGCGAAATGCGTCCGGACAATCCCGCCTGCGAATACTACCTTACGGATATGGCCGAAATCCTGACGCGCGCGGGCCACCGCGTGGACGCCATGCCGATCGGGGACGCGCGCGAAGCCCTCGGCATCAATACGCGGCTCGAGCTGGCCGAGGTCGATCGCCTGCTCCGCGAGCGCAAGCTGCGTGAGCTGATGCTCGCGGGCGTTACGATCGAAAAGCCCGAGACCGTGAGCATCGATGCCGATGTCTCAATCGGTATGGACACCGTGATCGAGCCGTTCGTGCAGATTCGCGGCCGCTCCGTTATCGGCGAGAACTGCCACATCGGCGCGGGCGCGATCATCCAGAATTCCGAACTCGCCGACGAGGTCGAAGTCGGCCCCTACACCATCATCGGCAGCTCGCGCCTCGATCGCGGCGTCCATGCCGGCCCCTTCGCCCGGCTGCGCATGGAAAACCACGTGGAAGCAGGCGCGCACATCGGCAATTTCGTGGAGCTGAAGAAGACCCGCATGGGCGCCGGCGCGAAGGCCAACCACCTGGCTTACCTCGGTGATTCCGAGATCGGCGCGCGCGTCAACATCGGCGCCGGAACGATTACCTGCAACTACGACGGTTTCCACAAGCACCCGACGCACATCGGCGAAGGCGCCTTCGTCGGCAGCAATTCGACGCTGGTGGCCCCCATCGAGATCGGCGCGGGCGCCTACGTGGGCGCGGGTTCGGTGATTACGCAGCCCGTGCCGCCCGACGCGCTGGGCCTCGGCCGCGCGCACCAGGTGATTAAGGACGAGTGGGCGGCGAAGCGGCGGGCGATTGGCAAGTCAGCTCAGAAATCGTAGGGAATCCTGGGCACGTTGAGGAGGCAAGGGCAACCAAGAGGCGGGTCCTATGCATGGGTTCGACCAAGCCGGAGACTTCGGATTTCTAAGGGGCCTGACAGTGGAATTGGTCTGCCTAGGTCAATACCAGACTATCATCCACTTCGACCCGCAAGGAAGCATTTGCATGCATGGGCCGTATGCGCATCGCATCCCCGGCGAGAATCGCGAGATCGTACAAGCCCCATCATCCTGCGGGCCCAATGAACTATTCAGGCTCCTCGGCGCCTCCATCATTGAGGCCGCCGTGGTGGGTGGCGCACTCCAACTCACTTTCTCGAACGGTGACATGCTTACGCTCACGGACGACAGCGATCAATACGAGTCATTTGTCATAACAGTCGATGGTCGTGAAATGGTGATTTAGGAAGAAGCCGCCGATGGACGCCGATAAACGCCAATAAGAACTAATCGGAGTTCATCCGCGGTTATGGGCGGCCATGATTACCCAGCCACCGCCCGCTGCTTCGCCGCATCCCACCGCACGTACTTCCGCGTGCGGTAGCTCAGGTTGCCCATAGCCGTCGCGACCACGCCGTAATACCCGAGGTTCGCATCGCACTTGAGCGGTTCGTTGCGCCGGATCGCATTCAGCAGATTGCGATGGTGCAAATCCAGCGCTTCCGCGCCGGTCTTGCGGTGCACGACCGGCTGCATCTCCTTCGCGTACGCCTTCTGCGGCGTGATCTCGAAGCCGGTGGCCGTAAACTTCAGCGTCGCCTTGTGCCCGCGGATCAGGTGATCGACCGCCGTCTCGTTCGCCATCGACGATATCAACTGCACGGTCAACCCCTGCGGATAATCCAGCAGGATATTCAGCGTGTCCGGAATCTCCGCCGGGCTTTCCTTGAACAAGAATTTGCCGCCGCTCGCCACGGCGTGGTCCGGGAACGTCAGCCCGAGCGATTTGATCATCCTGGTCACGCGGTGCACAAAGAGGTCCGCCGCGATGCCGCCCGAATAATCCCAATACCGCCGCCAACTGAAGAAGCGGTCCGGGTCGAACGGCCGTTTGCGCGCCGGACCGAGGAACGCGTTCCAGTCCAGGTTCTCGCCGGGCCGCGCGTCGCGATCGATCGGGTTCTCCCAGAAATCTCCCTGGTAATTCCGCGAGTAGTCGATCTGCGCCAGCACCACCGGACCCAGCGCGCCCTGCTCGATGTAGCGGTGCGCCGTCTCATAGGAATCGTCCGACATGCCTTGCACGCCCACCTGCATCTTGAGCGCCGGCGTGTGCGCGACGCGCTCCGCCACGCGCCGCGCCTGCTCGATCGAGTAGCACATCGGCTTCTCGCAGTAAATGTGCTTGCCGGCCGCGATCGCATCCATCGTCATCTGGTAATGCCAGTGTTCCGGCGCCGCGATCAGCACGTAGTCGATATCTTTGTTGTCCAGCACGCGGCGATAGTCCTTCACGATCTTCGCGCCGGTGAGCTGCGCCGCGGCGTCGGCGCGCTTGGTGTAGGCGTCGCAGACGTTCAGGACGTCGATGTTGTCCGAATCGCGCATGCGGACCAGCGTCTTCAGGTGCGCGGTGCCCTGCGCGCCGCAGCCGATCACTCCGATGCGCATCCGCTCTCCCGCGCCTGAAATTTGCGCATAGGAGCGGGCCGTGGCCAGCGAAGCGCCGGCAAGAAAAGTCCTGCGGGAAACGTCGGTCATCGGTCCCATTGTACGCGCCGGCGTGCGCAGACCGTAGCGCACGCTTTGTGATAAATTGTCGAGACAACCGGGAGAACCTCATGTACACACGACGAGACATCGGCAGGATCGCGCTGGCCGGGCTTCCCCTTGCGCGGGCGTTCGGAGCCATCGACTCCAGGATCAAGGGCGTCCAGATCGGGGCCATCACCTACAGCTTCGGCAACATGGAGCTGGCGGACATCGTCAAGGCCTATACGGAGATCGGGCTGGGCGAAATGGAGCTGATGTCGAATCACGCCGAGGCGGCCATGGGCGCGCCGGCAGCCCAGTCCGGCCGCGGGCCCGGCGGCGGACAGGGCCGTGGCCAGGGGCGCGGGCAGGGACCGGGAGCAGGCGCGGGCATGCAGGGACGCGGCCCCGGCGGTCCTCCGCGCGAGCTGCCCATCCGGCCCGTAATGACCGAGGAGCAGATCGAAGCCGCACGCAATCAGCCGCGCGCCATCGAGCTGCGCAACTGGCGGCTGGCGGTGAAGGATTCGCAGTTTGCCGATCTGCGCAAGTCGATCCACGATGCCGGCATCAACGTCGAAATCCTCTGCTTCAACATGAATGAGGCCATCACGGACGACGAGATCGAGTACGCCTTCCGTATGGCCAAGGGCCTCGGCGCGAAAGCCATCTCCACCAGCACGCGCATGCCGGTGGCCAAGCGGCTCGGGCCCATCGCCGAGCACCACAAGATGATGGTCGGCTTCCACGGGCACGATAATGTCGCCGATCCCAACGAGACCGGCTCGCTCGAAAGCTACGCCAAGGCGCTCTCCTACGGAAAATACAATGGCGTAAACCTCGATATCGGCCATTTCACCTCCGCCAATTACGACGCCGTGGCGTTCATCAAGGAGCACCACGACCGCATCACCAACCTGCACCTGAAGGACAAGAAGAAGGACCACGGCCCGAACGAAATCTGGGGCGAAGGCGACACCCCGATTCAAGCCGTACTGCAACTTTGCAGCAAGGAAAAGTATCCCTTCCCGGCCAACATCGAGCTCGAATACCGCGTTCCCGAAGGATCGGACCGCGTCACCGAAGTGAAGCGCTGCTTCGAATATTGCAAGAAAGTGCTGGCCTGACCGGCGCCAGCGAGGGGCGGCGATCGCCGCCCCGGCGCACCAGTCAACGGTAACCAGCGTTACGTTTGCCGTCGGCTTCTCCCGCCGTTCTCTTGTACTGCCCGTCCGGCAGCCCTACAATCATCAGCAACCCGGGAGGGTTTCTAAATGTGGTTACGATTCGTCGTGGCGGCGTGCCTGTTCGCGGCGGCCGCATCCGCTCAACCGATCGAGGGATCGCCGGACGATGCCTATCAAGTGCGGTACGCGGCAAACCTCAACGTTGCGGACTCCACCGTCACGCTCCAGAACGCAGGGACGAGCGGCGGGACCATTTGTGTCAACGCTTATGTGCTCACCGCGGATGGGTCCATGCAGGCGTGCTGCGCCTGCCAACTGCCGCCCGATGCGCTGGCGTCCTGGTCAGTCCGGAACGACCTGATCAGCAACTTGCTCACGCCGGTCCGCCCGGGTCCGGCATCGGTGACGATCAAGCTCCTTGCTTCCTCGCAAGCAACCTGCAACGCCGCCACAGTAACCGCCGCGAATCTCGCGCCCGGCATGGTCGCCTGGGGGAGTACCATCAAGCCGGTCTTGCCGTCCTCTTATACGACCGTGGAAACCGAGTTCTCCAGGAAGGGGCTGAGCGCGGCGGAGCTTTCCAAACTGACTACGAATTGCGGAACCATCCAGTCCAACGGGTCGGGATTCGGTATTTGCAACTTCTGCAGACTGGGCGCCCAATAACCGGCATGGTTCAGACAGGCCATGGGAAGTGGTATCGTGCTGGTAGGGGGAGAGGATGTCCGACCAGCCTTTACGCAGCCTGGAGCAGTGGGACGACTTCGTCGCCTCACGCTATCGCGAGGGGAAATCAGAGGACGAATTCCGCCAGTATTCGCCGGAAAAAGACCCCGGTGTGGCCGAATTCTACCGCCAGAATCACGCCGGACAGACCGTCGATTTCGTCCGGGCGAAGCGCGCCGAGTACCTGCCGCTCGCACGGGGCAAGAAGAGCATCTGGGCGGCGGCCGATTACCTGAACACGCTCGTCGACGATAGCGACCCCGATACCGACCTCTCCCAGATCGAGCACCTGCTCCAGACTTCCGAAGCCATCCGCCGCGACGGTCATCCGCGCTGGATGGTGCTGGCCGGCTTCCTGCACGATCTCGGCAAAGTGCTGTGCCTCTATGGCGAGCCGCAATGGGCCGTGGTCGGCGACACCTTTCCGGTCGGCTGCGCCTGGAGCGATCAGATCGTCTATCGCGAATACTTCGCCGCCAACCCCGACCGCGCCGTCCCCGAATATCAGACAGAATGCGGCATCTACGAGCCCCACTGCGGACTCGACAATGTGATGATGTCCTGGGGACACGACGAGTACATCTATCACGTCACAAAGAACTACCTGCCCGAACCGGCGCAGTACATGCTGCGCTACCACTCGTTCTATCCCGCGCACCGCCACGGCGCCTATCGCCACCTGATGAACGCGCGCGACGAAGCCATGTTCGAATGGGTGCGGAAGTTCAACCCGTACGATCTGTATTCGAAGGGGGCGGAACGGCCGAACTGGACCGAACTCAAGCCGTATTACGAGGACCTGGTAGCCGAATATTTTCCGGCCGAGATCGACTGGTAGTGCGCCCTATTTCGCGAACTCCGCGGCGTTTTCTTTCGTCACCAGCGTTTCGCCGGTCGTAATCACCTTCGCCACCGGCTTGCCTTCGGCGGCATCGATCGCCGCGGCCACGGCTTTGTTTCCAAGCGCCTCCGGGTGCATCGCCACGTCCGCCGCCAGGCGTCCGGATTCGATAGCGTGAACCGCCTCCCGCGTCGCATCCACTCCCACGACCGCGATTTTGCCCGTCAGATTGCGCGCCGCGATGGCCTCCACGGCGCCGAGCGCCATCTGGTCGTTAGTGGCGAACACGGCGTTCAGGCCGGGATAGGTCGTCAGCAGGTTCTCCATTACGGACATCCCCATCGCCCGCTCGCTGTTTGCCGGCTGCACCGAGACGCATTCCACGCCCGGCGCCGCAGCCAGGGCATTGCGGAAGCCGGCCAGCCGGTCTTCGTGCGTCGCGACCCCAAGAATGCCGCGGATCACCGCCACCTTGCCCTTGCCGCCCAGCCGCTCGACGATGTAGTCGCCCGCCAGCCGCCCGGCGTGCCGGTTGTCCGCCCCTACGTAGCTGAGCTTGCCGGGCCAGGCGATATCGGTGTCCATGATGACCACCGGGATGCCCGCCGCCTTCGCGCGGTCGAGCACCGGCACGACCTCGGAGACGCCCGCCGGCGCCACCGCCAGTGCCGCGACGTGCCGTGTGATCTGGTCTTCGAGAATTCCGACCTGCTGGTCGATATTGATCTCGCGCTCGGGCGCGAGCACCGCCAGCCGCACGCCCGGATGCGCCCGCGCCGCCTCCTCCGCGCCCGCTTTGACGCGCTGCCACCATTCGCTATCGAGCGCCTTGACCACCAGCGCCACATCGATCGTTTTGGAATTGGAGCCGCGCCCGCAGGAGGCCGCGAGCAGCGCGGCAAGGAGGACAACCGGAATGGATTTCACCACCGCCAATTATACGGCAAGGCCGTTTTACGAACGGAAAACCGCTTGCGATCAGCGGTTGCGGTGTAGTGGAATCAACAGCTTAGCGAGAAAAACCGCCAATTCGTGGCGGTTTTGTGTTCGCGATAGTACTCCGCCTCCCCGCGCGTTGCGGACACCGATTGGGGCCGCTTACGGCGTCTCCCACGCGCGATTTTCCGTTTTCGGTTTGCTGCGGAAATGCCAGATCCAGGCGCCGAAGGCCGCCAGCGCGGCGCCGATCAGCATCGCAATCCCCTCACCTGTTTTCTCGGCGATCTTGCCGATCATTTTGTCCCAGAACTCTTCGCGATCGATCGGCAGCGGAAGGGCATGCACTTGTATCGTCTCGGTTTTTTGCAGCAAGGGGACCAGCGTATCTTTCCCTTCGACGTCCGCCAGCGCCCAGATGTATAGCACCAGCTTCGACTCGCCGTCCCGCTTCGGCAGGACATTCCACGTCCATGTCGAGGCGGCCAGGCTCGTTACGGCTTGCTGTTCATCCGGAGGTTCCACCGCGGTGACGTCGAACGCGTCCGGAGGATCGCCGGCCAGGTGTACGCGCATGCGCGGGGCCACGTTCACGGAATCGAGCGTAAAGCGCTTGGCGTCCAGACCGGAGTAGATATCGCTCGAGCCGGTGTCGAGCCGGACGATGACGACTTCGGGCCGCTTCACCTGCATGGTCCGCGTCGGCTCGAACAGAATTCTGCCGGGAGTCAGCTTGGGCACCGCCGGCGTGGCGGGACTACCGCCGGTGCTGCTGTGCTCAGGCTTCCCCGCTTTGTTAACGGCCCCCGGGTGAAGGAACTCATCCACGGTTTTAGACAGCGCATCGGTCGGCGCGGATCCGTCGCGGTAGCGCTGAAGAAATTTGTCCAGGTTGGTGTCGCGTGCGGTCGGGTAGAGCGCCGAAATCGGCGGCAGCGTTTTCGCAGGATTGAGCGCCGGCAGGCGCAGCCCGGGCGCGACCGTGTGGACAAGGCTCGTCGCCACCACTAAGACGCCGGTTCCACCGGTAACAACTCCCACCGCGGCCCGCAAGGTGCTCATTGCTCTGCCTGTTCTTGGAGATATTACCGCATTTCCGGGGGCAGATAGCCCTGCGCCAGACGTTCGAACGCCGCCACCTGCTCCCGCTCCCACGCCGCATCGCGCCCCAGTTCGCCCGCCAAAATGGCTGCCGCCGCTGGCGCCATTTCGAGGGCCGCGCGCGCATTCAGGAACAGCGCCCGCGTGCGCCGCGCCAGCGCATCTTCGAGCGTGCGGGCCATTTCGCCGCGCGCGGCGCGGAGGATGTCCGCTTCGGTGTAGGGCAGCGCCGGATGGAGCGGCGCGCCGCCGCCGCCGGCCTCCGGCCAGCGGTGGATCGGTAGATGCTGCGTCGCGCACGGACGCTCGGGCAGCCCGGCGTGCGCGGCGGCGCGGTCGACGCAATCCTCGGCCATGCGGCGGTACGTCGTCCACTTCCCGCCCGCGATCGTCAGCATGCCGGAAGCTTCGAGGCGGATCGTGTGGTCGCGGGAAAGCTCCGCTGTATCCTTGCCCTGCCCGCCCACCAGCGGCCGGATGCCTGCGAATACGCTCAGGATATCGCCGCGCGACGGCCGCTTCTCCAGGTATTGCCCGGCCGTCTCCAGCAGGAACGCGATCTCCGATTCGCGCGCGGCGGGCTCGAGCGGAGCTTCCGCCACCGGGGTAACGGTCGTGCCGATCAGCGTGTGACCGAGCCATGGAATCGCGAACATCACGCGCCCATCGGGCGTGCGCGGCACCAGCAGCGCCGTATCGCCGGGCAGAAATCCGCGGTCGAGCACGAGGTGCACTCCCTGGCTCGGCTTGAGAATCGGCTCCGCACGTGGCTCGGCCAGCCGCCGCACGGCGTCGGCGAACGGCCCGGCCGCGTTGATCACGATGCGCGCCGCGGCCGCGTGTTCCTCGCCGGTTTCGAGATCGCGGAAGCGGACGCCGGTTCGCGAAACGTCCGTCACCTGCGCGTAATTCAGCAGCGCCGCGCCGTGGTCGAGCGCGGTAAGGGCGAGGTGAATCAACAGCCGCGCATCGTCGAACTGGCCGTCGAAATAAAGGATGCCGCCGCGCAGGCCCTCGGCCCGCGCGCCCGGCAACCGCCGCAGCATCTCGTTCCGCGAGAGCAGATAGGGCAAGCCGAGCGACTGCCCCATCGCCAGCAGGCCGTACAGCTTCAGGCCCGTGCCGAAATACGGCAGTTCCCACCACCGGTACGCCGGAACGACGAACGCCAGCGGATGCACCAGGTGCGGCGCATTCCGCAGCAGCCGCCCGCGCTCCCGCAGCGCCTCCATCACCAGCGGCAGGCTTCCCTGCCCCAGGTATCGCACGCCGCCGTGGATCAGCTTGGTGGATCGGCTCGACGTGCCCTTGCCGAAATCGTTCTGTTCGAGCAGCAGCGTCGCGTAGCCGCGGCTGGCGGCGTCCACCGCAATGCCCGCGCCGGTGGCGCCGCCGCCGATGACGATGATGTCCCACGCATCCTTGCGGGCGTGAAAGCGCCGGTAGAGTTCCGCGCGGGTCATTTGAGTAGAAGCCAGGAGTTAGGAGTTAGGAGTGCGAGACATTCCGGCTCCTGACTCCTGACGCCTGACTCCTCGGGACCTACAGCTTCAGCTCCCAACCCTTGCGGAACACCGGCTTGACATATTTGTTCGCCTCCGCGCTGTTGGTGAAGCGCAGATTTTTGCTGTCCCACTCGAGCTTTCCCGGCACGCGGTATGCGATCCCGATCAGCGACAGCCATTCCGCAAACGGCGCCGTGATGGAGAAATCGGAGCAGCTCGGCTCGCCGCCTTTGCAGGCGCGGATCCAATCCAGCATGTGGCCGGGCGAGCGCGTGAGAAGCTGCGGCGGCAGCACGTATTCCGCCCAGCGCGCGGCCGGCAGAAGCTGCACGCCCTCGCCGCGGTCGCACGTGGACATGATGCCCTTGGTCCCGATGAACACCGAGCCGTTGCCGGTCAGAATGCCGGGCTGCGGCGGCGCCGAAGGCTCGCCGAACACCTTAACGCCCGGACCGCCCGCGCCCACCCGCGGCGCATTCGGATCGCGCGGCCTGCGCGGCGCAGGCGGCGCCTGGGCGGGCGCGCGCAGACCCGCTCCCATCGGCCGGCCCTTATCGGTCAGATTGTTCGGCCGCGGCAGAATGGTTTCGTTCTCCATGCCGGGAACATGGAACGCCTCGGCATCGCCCGGCCGCGTGGAATCGTGGAAGAAGACCTTCACCGGAGGCATCTCGCCGCGCGCCGGAAAATCCAGCCGCACGATGCCGCGTTCGGGGAACGTGAGATTGCTGTGCCCGACCTGCGACACGCACTCCAGGCTGGTCGGAGCGCCGAGCATCAGCGCGGTGTGCACCGGTCCCGCGGTGTGGGTCGCCCAGTTGCCCACCTG
>Ga0070739_10005857_pt1 | contig 13797 bp, 14 predicted proteins | sample Coa_R1_7_FD_66445 | JGI IMG/M metagenome (GOLD analysis project Ga0070739, IMG submission 66445) | Surface soil microbial communities from Centralia Pennsylvania, which are recovering from an underground coalmine fire - Coalmine... | ecosystem: Environmental > Terrestrial > Soil > Unclassified ... | reverse complement strand
CGTCATGCAGATGTTCACCGACCGCAAGATCAAAGGCATCGTCTGCCTGCGCGGTGGTTACGGCACGCCGCGAATCTTGCCGATGCTCGATTACGGAGCCATCCGCAAAAACCCGAAAGTTTTCATCGGTTTCAGCGATATCACCGCGCTGCATTGCGCCTTCCTGAAAAAATCGAACCTGCTCACGTTTCATGGCCCGATGACCGGCTCGCATCTCGTCAAATCCGACACGCCGGAAATCGTGCGCCAAAGCTGGCTCAAGATGCTCACCCAACCGGTCGCGTACGGTTCCATCTGCAAAGGCTATCATGGGAAAACCGTGAGCATCATCAATCGCAGAAAAGTTTCCGGCCAATTGATCGGCGGCAATCTCACGTTGCTCGTCGGCTTGATCGGCACCGCGTTTCAACCATCTTTCCGCAACAAAATCGTGTTCATCGAGGACGTGGACGAGAAACCGTACCGTGTTGACCGAAGCCTGACGCATCTTTTGAGCGTCGGCCTTTTACAGCAAGCCGCGGGCATCGCGGTCGGCATCAATGAAAATTGCCATGACCCGAACGCCAAACCGGGCGGCGAATATCGTCAAACTCTGGAAGACGTGCTGAAAGAAAGATTGGGCCCGCTCAAAGTCCCGACCGTCCTCGGCCTGCCATTCGGTCACATTCCGCACAACATGACCTTGCCCGTCGGTGGACAAGTGACGTTGGATGCGAACAAAGGGGATTTGGTGATTACAGAAGCGGCGGTGAAGTGATTAAATACTCAAGTACCCAAACACCCAAATACCCAAGAAAAGCTCAAATCCCAAAGAAATTACACCCTTGCGCGATTGGGTGTTCGTGCTTGGGATTTCTTTGGGTACTTGGGTCTTTGGGTGGGTATCTTATGCAAAAAACGGATTATTCGCCTTCTCCTCGCCAACCGTCGTCATCGGCCCGTGGCCAGGACAGATGATTGTCTCGTCCGGCATGGTCAAAATCCGCTGGCGATTGTTGCGAATGGCGTCTTCATACGAGATGTTCCCGCCACCCATCGAACTTGCAAAAATGGAATCGCCGACGATGGCAACCGGTTTGGCAAGGCCGCTAATGAAGTAAGTGATGCCGCCGCGTGAATGGCCGCTTGTTTGCCGCGTCTCAATCCGCAAATCGCCTGCGGAAAATTCCTGCCCGGCTTTGAACAGTTCCGCCCCGACAATGGCTTCCAACTCGCAAACATGCGCCTTCGCACTCGTCGCCGATTTTAATTTTGCCAGGTCCGCGATGTGGTCAGGATGCGTGTGCGTCAGAAAGATCAGTTCCGGTCTCAGATGGTTGTCGTGCACGGTTTTGATCATGCCTGAAGCGTCTGCGCCGGTGTCGAAAAAAACTGCCGCATTGCTTTTAGGGTCCCAGACCAAAAACGAATTGACCGTCATGTCCTCGTAATTGGTGGTGAACATGCGAAGGCCGTTGATCTGGCCGGGGTCTTTTGGCTTCCACGCTTTTTTGCCAAGCGCAACCAATTGTTTTGCGCCCAGCGACAATGCAGGCGCGATTTTGGCCACGGCAGCTTCGTCGAAATTGCCGGCTTTCGCGCGCGCGACGTCCGCCACGCTTACGCCTGCTTTTTTGGCGAGTTGTTCATCGGTGAGTTTCAAGCCGCGCTGGGCCTTGCCAATGACGTCGTTGAAATTATCTTCCAATGGATTCATGCGGGCAATCTATATACTTTTTGAAAAACGGCAATGCACGTTTTGAGAAGCGACATGGTTCATTTGTAGCGCAGGCTTGCAGCCTGCTGTATCGCAGAGTTGCACTCTGCGTGCGCGATGCAAGTCTGTTGGATCATTTCTCATCTCTTTCAATTCGTCCATTCTGCCGACTACAAGTCAGCGATACAGCAGAATGCAATTCTGCGCTACTCCCTCGGCCCTGACCTCGCCACAAGAATTGCGCAACGCCTTCCTGGTCTCCCAAAGTTACGCCTGTTGCTTCAAAATTTTTTCGGCGGATTTTTTCACCATATCGGCCAGTTCACGCGGCTGGATGACCACTGCGTTTCCGCCCCAGCCGAGAATCCAGCGCTCGATTTCGTTGAGGCTGGAAAGTTTCAGACGCAGCTCCACGCCGCCGTCCTTCAACTCCTTCAGTTGCTGCGAATCGTGCCATTTCTTTTCGCGAATGTAATCGGCCACCATTTCATTGAAGCGAATGACGACTTGAAATTCGCCCTGCGCGGAATGGACGCCGAAGCTGTCGCGCAATCTTTTTTCGAGTGAAAATTTCTGCGGCTTGGGAAAAGTCTTGCCGGTTTCGCGCAATGACTGGATGCGCGCGGGAACGAACGTGCGGATGTCCTTGCGCAAATGATCGTAGCCGAACATGAACCATTCGCCGTTGATGTTGCCCAAATGATACGGATCGATCACACGCGTCTCGGACTGGCGCTGACCGGCCTTGCGATAAACCATTTCAAGCTGCCGGCGATTGGCGGTAGCCTTGCCGAGCGCATCGAAAATTTCGAGATTCAAAATCGGCTCGGCGCGCGTGCGAAAAGAAATCGTCTGCTCCCAATCGGCCATGTTCAGCGAAATCGTGTCCGGCAATGACGCGGACATTTTCTTAAATGCGCTGATGAGCGGCTTTTCGAAATTGGTGCCGCGATATTGTTGCAACGCTTTTTCGGCGACGAGCAGCGCGAACAATTCGCCTTCGGTAATTTGAATCGTGGGAAACGCGCCGACGCTGCCGTCGTAATAATAGCCTCGTTTCACGCGATCGTATTCCACCGGCAAATCCATGCGGTAACGCATGAATTCAAGATCGCGCTGGATGGATTTGGTGCTGACCTCCATCTCGTTCGCGAGCGTGGTCGCGTTGGGATAATTGCCGGCTTGAAGCGCTTGATGGATCTTCATCATCCGCTCCAGCGGCGGTCGGGCGAACGGCGTGCGCGGGGAATGCTCGCTCGGTTTCATGCTGCCGATTGGCCAGCTTACAACGCGAGCTTGGAAAGCAACTCTTCGTTGGTCTTGTGCTTCTTGAGCGCGGCAAGCAACGTTTCCATCGCCTCAACTGGATTCAAATCCACCATCGTGCGGCGCAACTTGCGGATGGCCTCGATCTGCTTGGGCGGGAAAAGTTTTTCCTCCTTGCGCGTGCCGCTCTTCGGGATGTCGATCGCCGGGAACAAACGGCGGTCGGACAATTTGCGGTCGAGCACAAGCTCCATATTGCCGGTGCCTTTGAATTCCTGGAAAATCAATTCGTCCATGCGCGAACCGGTGTCCACCAGCGCCGTCGCAAGGATGGTCAATGAACCGCCCTCTTCGATCTTGCGCGCCGAGGCGAACATTTTGCGGGGAATTTCCAATGCGCGCGCGTCCACGCCGCCGGTCATTGTGCGTCCGCTGCCGCCGTGCACGCTGTTGTAAGCGCGAGCGACGCGGGTGATGGAATCCAGCAGCACGAAAACGTCCTTGCCGGATTCAACCATGCGCCGACAACGCTCAATCATGAAGCGCGAGAGGCGAACGTGCGTTTCCAAATCCTGGTCGTTCGAGGAAGCGACCACTTCAGCCTTCACCGAGCGTTGGAAATCGGTGACTTCCTCGGGGCGTTCGTCAATCAGCAGCACCAGCACATGCACTTCAGGATGGTTGGCGGTGACGGCGTTGGCGATCTGCTTCAGAATGGTCGTTTTGCCGGTGCGCGGAGGGGCGACGATCAATCCGCGCGTGCCCTTGCCAATGGGGGTGACCAAATCAATGATGCGGGTTTCGAGCAGGTCGGGGGCGGTTTCCAGTTGAAATTTTTCGACCGGGTCAATGGTGGTCAGGTTCTCGAAACGGACGGACTTGGTGTAATCGGCGAAAGGCATGTCGTTGACCTGGTCAACGGTCTTGAGCTGCGGGCTGTTGCCGCGGTGCGGCGGTTGGGTCGGGCCGGTCACGAGACAGCCTTCGCGCAGGAAATTGCGTTTGATGGTGTCAGGCGTGACGAAAATATCGGTCGGCTTTGGATGAAAATGGTTTTGGGCGGTCCGCAAGAAACCAAAACCTTTTTCAGAAATTTCCAGATAACCAGAGCCTACTTCTGGCGCTGTATTTGTCGGTGTACTCATATTTGTCTATGTGCTTGCTTGAAGGGTCTTGAAACTATCCGCTATCCCCGAAAACTTTTGGAATTCAGAATATTTGGGAAAACTGCCGCGCCGAAGAATGCTAAACTGCTAAACCGCGCGCTTCAGTCAGACCTATTGCAGTATATCTACGCCCAAATTTACACCCGCGCAACAAATTTTTTAAACTATCTTGACCGCCGGATTTCACTTTGCCATCAGCCCCCAACCTCGGCCTTGGCTTCCGCCGCCAACGGAGTGCTGAGGTAACGCTCGCCGGTCGAGCAGGCAAACGTCACAATCATTTTGCCTTTGTTTTCCGGGCGCTTTGCAACTTCCAATGCGGCAACCACATTGCACCCGGTCGAAATGCCCACCAAAAGCCCCTCTTCCTTCGCCAAACGCCGCGCCATCGCAAATGAATCATCATTAGTCACTTGGATACATTCGACAATCTGCGGATTGCCCTTGCTGTCCTTCAGATGAAGGTTTTTGGGAATGAATCCGCCACCCGTCCCTTGAATCTTGTGCGGACCCGGTTTTAATGGCTGTCCGGCAAGGCATTGCGAAATCACCGGCGAATCCTTCGGTTCTGCCGCGATGGCTTGAAAAGATGCCTTTCGCGGTTTGATGACTTCCACGCACCCGGTAATGGTGCCGCCTGTGCCGACTGCAGAGACTACAATATCCACTTTGCCGTCGGTATCGTTCCAAATTTCTTCGGCGGTGGTTTTGCGGTGGATTTCCGGGTTGGCCGGATTGTCGAATTGCTGCGGAATCCACGAATTCGGAGTTTCCTTGGCCAGTTGCTCGGCTTTGGCGATCGCCCCTTTCATCCCCTCGGTGCCTGGCGTGAGCACGACTTTTGCGCCAAGCATCGCCAGAAGCGTGCGGCGTTCCAGCGACATCGTTTCGGGCATCGTCAGGATGACTTTGTAACCTTTGGCGGCGGCGACAAAAGCCAGGGCGATGCCGGTGTTACCGCTGGTCGGCTCGACGATGACGGTGTCTTTCTTCAATACGCCGCGTTTTTCGGCGTCCTCGATCATCGCCATGCCGATGCGGTCTTTCACACTGCCCAGCGGATTAAAAAACTCACATTTCAACAAAACGGTGGCGTCCACGCCTGCAGTGACCTTGTTCAGTTTGACGAGAGGAGTGCGCCCGACTGTTTCAACGATATTGTTATATATGCGTCCCATAGAGCCTGATAAGTGATGATTTCGAGAACCAATTGAATGTTCCTAATGTTGGCCAAATTGGAAAACCCCGCAAGTAATTTTTCGTTGCGCAAAAAGACCGAAAAAAATCCGGGAAAAATTTTTTGAAAAAATAAATTGACATATTTGCGCTCAAATTGTATTTAACTTGTTAGTTAATTAACCATACGGTTTATTACAAAAATGACCAACGATCATCTCAGCGCCACATTCGCCGCACTGGCCGATCCCACACGGCGTTCGATCCTCTCGCGCCTCACCAATGGTGAAGTTTCGGTGAAGGAGCTTGCCCGGCCCTTCAACATGAGCCTGCCGGCCGTGTCCAAACATTTGCGGGTGCTTGAGCGAAGCGGGTTGATTGTCCGCAGCCGCGCCGCACAATGGCGTCCCTGCCGTCTCAAGGCGAGGCCGCTCAAGGAAGCCGTGGACTGGCTGGAACATTACCGGCAATTTTGGGAGGAAAGCTTCGACCGGCTCGACGATTATCTTCAGGAAATCCAACGCACGAACAAACCAAAGAAGAAACAAACGCAAAAAAATAAGAGCATTAAATAAGGAACCTTATGCCCGCACGAACAAAACAGTCTCTCGAAAAAAATATTCCTAAGGAATTGGTCATCATCCGCACGTTCCAGGCGCCGCGCGCGCTGGTGTTCAAGGCGTGGACCGACCCAAAACAGATTGCCAAATGGTGGGGTCCCCGAGGTTTTGCGAGCACCGTGACCAAATGGGACGCGCGTCCCGGCGGCAGCATCCGGCTTGAGATGTGCGGTCATGGCATGTCGCATCCGATGGGCGGCGTTTTTCGCGAAGTTGTCTCGCCAGAGCGGCTCGTCTTCACCACCACATCTTTCGAAGATGAAAAGGGAAATCCAAAGCTTGAAAATTTAAACACCGTCACGTTCGAAGAATTGAATGGCATCACGGAGCAGACATTGCACGTGGTGGTGCTCAAGTCATCGCCCGAGGTCGCGCAGGCGCTCGCGGGAATGAACGTTGGCTGGAATCAAACTCTCGATAGACTTATGGAATTTGTCCTCAAACCTGCATGAAGTTCGTTTTACCAATAATTCAACTCAACAAAATTATGATGATAAAAATATTGATTGCCGTCGCAATTGTAGTGGCCGTGTTCTTTGTCATCGTCAGCCTGCAACCCTCCGAGGGCCGCATCACGCGCGAACGCGTCATGCCCGTGCCGGGCAAGGCGGTCTTTGAACAGGTGAACGATTTTCACAAGTGGCAGACGTGGTCGCCTTGGGCAAAACGCGATCCCGCCGCCAAAAACAGGTTCGAAGGAGCTGCTTCAGGCAAAGGCGCGATTTTCGCATGGGAAGGCAACAAAGAAGTCGGCGCGGGACGCATGACCATCCTCGAAAGCCGTCCTGCCGAATTGGTCCGCATCAAATTGGAATTCTTCAAACCATTCGCCTCGGTCAGCGATGCCGAGTTCGCCTTCAAGCCGGAAGGAAATCAAACCAAGGTGACTTGGACCATGACCGGCAAACGGCCATTCATGGCGAAGATGTTCTGCATGTTCGTTGATATGGACAAAATGGTCGGCGGCGATTTTGAGAAAGGTTTGGCAGGGATGGAAAGCGAAGCGCAAAAATCCGCAAAGATGTGAATGTAAACAGCGCAAACTCTTTCGCTAATCCGCAATCGCAAATAAAGAAAGTCCCTGCCTGACCTTTCGTCAAGCAGGGCGAGTTGCAAACGTTACAAACATCAATCCGAGACTTTGATGTGATCTTTTATTTTGGAGAATTCGCCTGATTTGATGCCTTTGACATTCATGATGTCCTCAGGCGATTTAAATGGGCCATTCTGGGTCCGATACTCAACGATGGCCTGGGACCTCGCCGGGCCGATGCCAGGCAACCGTTCCAAATCGCCAGCGCTGGCAGTATTGATATTGATCTGCTCACCCGCGCCCAATTTTCCCGATTCGCTGCCGGTCGGTGTTGGCGCCTGTGAAGCCCGGCTCGATTTTTCGACAGTGCCTGCAGTGCCGGTTGATTCCCTGCTCGGCTCCGAAGTTGTGGCCGTCTCTTCGGATTCAGTCGATTTTTTCTTCCTGGATGCCCTCGTGCTGGATTTGTTTTCGGCCATCGCCGTGTGTCCAAAAGTAATGTCCTTTTTGAGCGCATTGAGCTTCGACTTCGTCATGCCGGAAACCTTTTGCAGGTCGGCCGCATTTCTATATGGCCGTCCGTCAATGATGTTTTGGGCCATAGTTGGACCGATGCCCGGCAACGTTTCCAATGTGCTCTTGTCCGCGGAATTGATGTCCACCTTGGCTGCCTTTGTGGACTTCTTCGTCTGGCCCGATGTGCCGTCCTTTGCCTGTAACGGCGCTTGGAACATGACAGTTCCCACGATCAACGCGGCCATCATGATTGCCCAGCGCAGCCGGGAACCGGAGAATTGAAGTGCTTTCATTTTGTCCCTTTCGCGTATCATTGCTTGCCGTGGCGTGATTGCCTTGCGGCATATTTTAAGAGTAGAGCACCCCTGATAACGGCAAACTTCCTCAAGAAACAATTCCGGCAAGCGGGGTCAACGCCCCAAAAAGCACCCAAGGATTAAAGATGAGCAACCGCAGCCAATGCCGCGCAATTTATTATTTCTCGGAAGCGTTTTTGAGCACGACTAGGGCCCCTCTTCTGCCCTTCGAATATATCCGTTCCCGGATTTTTTGCCCGAAATCGAGCACCGGTTGAATCTGCTTGTTGACCCACTTTGACACGACCGGCGTTTTGTCCATGGCAGGTTTTTCGATGAAACGAAACGTGGCGAAGGAGAACCACACCACGACCGGCGCAATACCCATGGCGACCAGCCAATACTCCGTCGAAGACCATGAAGCGGCCCTTGCCTCACCCATGATGAAATGGAACGTCACATAGAGAATGATTCCATGCAGCAAATAAATGCTGTATGAAATCTCCCCCAATATGCGCGACACCGGGTGAATCAAAATCCCGAAGAAATCATTTCCGCACGCAACGATGGCGAATGCAACCGATAACAGCAAAACAGGCCCCCATGCATAATAAGCAGTGGCATACCATAACAAACCCAGCAGGCAGGCGATTGCGACAAAGGAAGCAATCCATGAGCCGGCCATTCGGCGCACGCGCCCGGACCTTGCCAGCGCCGCCGCTGCCATTCCGCCCAGAAACGGCGCGGCTTTCCAAAACTCCGGATAAAAGAAATCGAGTGAATAGATGTCATCCATGTTCATCAGGAGGAGTAGAAAACCGAGGCTGAACAGCGCGAGCGCGAAGTAAAAGAACGGCGGGATTCTGCCGACCAGCAAAAAAAGGAGCGGCAACGACAGGTAGAAAAACCATTCGTATGGCAGCGTCCAGGTGACCGCGGCCGTCACGGTGCGCGTGTCCCGCACGCCATTGAGCAGCGGCGAACCGAAAATCGTGAAGCTCAGCCAGCGCGCCGCATCCATCACTTCTTGTTTCAGCGGGAGTAACAAGCCGTGCCGCGAACGTATCGCGACGATCAGGAACAGCAGGCACATCGCGAAAACGTAAAGCGGCGTCAGCCGCAACACTCGCGAAACATACAATCTTCCCCAATCGAGTTGTTTTTTTCGACCATCAATCAGCTTCGAAAAGAACAAAAAACCAGTGATCATGAAAAAGACAGCCACGCTGCTTTGGCCAAGATGGGTGTAAAAATTGGACGGGGGCACGGCCCAGTCGCCCTTATGCATGTAATAGTACCAGACACAAGCGTGATGGATGAAAACCGCAAATGCGAGATAACCGCGCAGTCCGTCAATGGGCAGAAATCGCCCTTGCGGCGGCGGCTTTCCAAACCGGTTGACCAGCAGCATGGCTGCAAGCAATCCGCTTATCAAACACAGAAGCGCCGGCCATGGACCCACGGGATTCATGATTACCAGCCTTACCATGAACGTTCCAGCAACAGGTATCCAGCCTCTTTTATAATTGCCCTATTCCCCGCAGGTTCGGAGACATCCGCATATAAAAAGTATGGAAGTATTGGAAATAGAAATGTTGGTTATTGAGGCAAGGAAGGAAAGACAGAATTTTTCCAGCGTCCATCACAAAAAGCACCAACGATTAAAGAAAAAGACGGCGCGACTCTTTACGTTCGCAAATGCGGTTGCGTGGAGAGACAACGCCGAAAAATTTGGAGAAGGAACTTCTCGACAATGACGCCAATTCCAGGCTGCGCGCTTTCCGATGGCCCTGCCACGTTTAGAACAGAAATTTGCAAGGTGGTCAGCCAGTCCCCGGCCAAACGCGCACCCACCCTGTCATGTGCCGAGGGATCACAAAGAAGGAGCGGCTTGCCGTAAAGAATGGCGCATTCGAAAGTCCATGCTGTTCCGGGATCCGGCCGCTGCTGCTGGACACGCGTCAATCGGCGCAGAATCAGCGTGGCGTCTGAATCACGGACATTCCACTCGGTCCGTAAAGAACGCGGAATTTCAGGCGCTTGAGGACTTGTTTCCTCAGGGGTTTCCCGCAACGGAAATTCGCTGGGAATTTTTCCTGATTCACACAATCGGCCTGGCGGACACCACCCGCCGATCGGCAAACCGGCCGCCAATGCGGCCCGCAATGCCGCTTGATCAACTCCTGTTTGACCGCCGCAAATCACTTTCATGTTTGTAGCATCACTTGAACGGCTTTCTCCGTGGTTGCACGAAAATCGCCAATCCGCAATCCCTCAATCGTGTCTGCCATCGGTCCGCCAACCGTTGAACACCCGCTCTCAATTGGCATTGGTCATGCTGTTTTGGAATGCCCGGCGATGTCTATTGCCGAGATTCGAAGAGATAATTATGAACGAAACTGATGCAAAACCTTGGCTTGCTACGAAATTGGCCAAAGCGTCATTCTGGCTGGCTGTCGGCGGCGGAATTGCCGGGTCACTCTGCCGACTCGATATCTTGGGCAGAAGTGTACAGGCGGACCTTGCGTTTTTGACGCTTGTATGCTGCCTGCTTGCCATGCTGTTCGCGATTGTCGCATTAATCCGCATCAGTGCAGCGGATGCCAAAAGCGTTTTCACGCCGGCCTTGTCCGGTCTGCTGCTTGGCCTTTATGGCGACATCATGCTTGGCCGGTGGGTCCGTGCGAATTGGGGCAAAAGTGCCGCCCCAACCAGCATCAATCTTTGGATCAAGCCCGGCGCCCGCCACCGTCCAAATCACGACGACACTGGTCAACCAGCAGCCGGTTTCTAAAATAAAATTCGAATGGCCTTCCTTTGAAAAGATTCCATATCTCGTTCCTCGTATCCAGAGCGAGGCAGCTCGCGAAAAAGGTGAAGACGCGGCGATGCTCCGCGCGTGGGCTGCGCATTTGGAAAGATTTTATGCGACATATACGAACACGTTTCTTAGCTCCAACAAGCTCCATGAGATTGACCTTCTCGACCCCAGGCTGATCGCCAGCTTTGATGACAACGAAGCCATTCGGCGTCGCCGCCTGGCCAACGATTACGCAGATGCCTGGCATAAACTTGACGATGCGGTTACCACCTTCTCAGGCTCATTCTACGATGACATGCGCAAGGAACAAATCTCCCCCGAGCGAACCAGCGCCGAGGCCCAGGCACTCATCAATTTTGTCCAAAAACCGGAAACAGCGTCAAAAATGGCCTCGTTGCGAAAGCTCTGCAAAGCAGAAGAGGACGTCGGGCGAGGATATAACTATGCAGTAAGCGCCGTGTTTGATTACGGAAGAATGGTCAGCAGAATGCCGAACCCGGGGCCGGGATTCCGAAAGCAAATGGATGATCAGCTTGGAAAATTGAAGGAGACAGAATTGATTGCGTCCGAAATCCGTCATGAGACCTTGGCCTGTTTGGGAAATTAGGTAACTGCGGGGGCGCATCCCAACCCTCAAAATCGTAAATCCTCATTCCTAAAAACAATAAGTCCCTGCCTAACCTTGCGGTCAAGCAGGGACAAATTGGGGGGTGGGAGTTCGCCGAGCTCTCTTTCCCATGCTGGCATTTGGCGCGCATTGGCTGCCAGCTTCCCGACGCCATTCTCCACGGCAAGCGGAGTTCTCTCGGCCTCATAGCAGGGCCGTCCAGCGCCTTGCGGTCGCTGAATTTTGAGTGAGGCCTCTAAGCTCGCTTCGGCTGGCGTTTGCGGACGCCGGCTTGCGAACCAGGTAAAGACACGTTTGTGACTGCGGCTCCGCGTCTTTACCATTAGCACCGGGTCGGCCACCGATTATGTCGGTGCGTTGGCCCAATGCCACGGGTCTTGCCTCTTATCTCTCAGGTTGTCTTTCGCTCACAAGCCAGCGGTGCTTTTTTCAGCATCGCCGACGTTTTGGAAGGTTGACGAGGCTTGCCTGCTCTCGAATCCTTCCCGGCCCGGACGCTCTCTTTGTTTCGCCTTTCGGCGCTTTTCGTTTTTGGCTGATTCCCTTTCGGGAACCGCCAGAGCTGCCCGTTCCGTGCTGGCGCACAGTAACAACCGTTTACCCTCTGGGTAACTGCGATTCGCTCAAGCTCGAAACTTTCTTGAGCTACTTGACCCGGCTCAACGCGGTTTCTACTTCGCGTCTTGCCGCTCAGTCCCTTTTTCGCGTTTACTGACGGCGCGCGAACGCCGCCAGAGGAACTGGTGAATTCTGCCTCCGTCGCCTGCCCTTTCGGTCCGGTTTCAGAGGGGATGAGCCAACCAGCCTGGCTCAACCTTTCCCCAGTTGCCTGGGATTATCCCTGGAGCCGCTTCCACTTTCTTTCGTCTGCTTCCGCCTGCTCCGGTTCTTTCAATGAACTGGGAACAGATTATCAGAGTTTCTAAATCCAACAATGAAATGTTATTCACCCAGTTATTCACCGAATGCGCCTCCGAACAACTGGTGGATAACGCATTTGACCCAATAAATCCGGGCTCTTTTGCGGATCCGACCATCCGATTATTCACCATAAAAACCGTGAAGAAACGCCGCGGTGAACAACTTCCTTTGGACACTTTGCGGAAAAATGTTGCGACAAAAAAACCGTCCTGTGCGGACGGTTGATTTGGAAACGGATTTCGCTCAAGCGGCGACCGGCTTGGCCTTCTTTTTCGCCTTTGCGGCTGAAATTTTACGCTTGATGTAAGCCTCGCGACGTCTGCGCTTCTGAACTTTGTTGCTTTGTCTGCCCATAAAATAATCAATCTTTACTTTTAATATGCACTGCGGTTGTGTAGAGGACTATGATTAGAAAGTTTGTGGTGTTCAATATCTATTTGACGGTGGCGCTCGCGCTCGCGCTGGCCACCGGCTGCCAAAGTTTTCACAAGGACAAAAAAAACAAGGACAAGGCCATCATTCAACTGCATCAGGAATCGTCCGGCGGCGGAAGCGACACAGAAACCGTTCCCATTTTTCGCGAGCATCCAATCCTCGTGACGGTGGACAAGGAACCGTTCCTCGACAGCGCCGACGTGACTGATGCAAAAGTCCTCGAAGACATGGGCAGCTTTGTCATCCAGCTTCGCTTCAACTGGCGCGGCCAGCAGATTCTCGGCGGCGTCACCACGGCCAATCGCGACCGGCGCATCGCCGTTTTTTGCGCCTTCAGCAATGGCAAGCAAAAGGAAACGCGCTGGCTCGCTTCGCCCGTCATCACCAAGCCCATCAACGACGGCATCTTCACCTTCACGCCCGACTGCACGCGCGCGGAAGCCGATGCCATCGTCAAAGGACTCAAGCTCGAAGCAGCGGATATCAAAAAGCAGGACGAATTTTGAGCACCTCGTATTTTCGTAGAAGTGGCCGGGGGCTGGAAAGTCCCCGGAACCCGCACACTCGAAAGTGTGCGCTACGTAGCGCAGGCTTTCCAGCCTGCGGGTTCAGGCGACTTTCCAGTCGCCTCAATTTTAGTTTGCTTGCGCTGTTTTTCATCATAGCCGGTTCCACCGCGCGCGCGGACCTGTTTCAATTGCCCACCGCGAATCACGCCCTCTATGAACCGGGCGGAGAGGAACGCTTTTTTGTCGGCACAGTCGGTAAGGGCTGGCAATCCGGCACGTTCGGTTGCGTCCGTTCCGACGGCCACCAAATCCACGAAGGCCTGGACATCCGCTGTTTGCAACGCGATCGGCACGGCGAACCGACCGACCCGGTGATGGCAACCGCCGATGGAACGGTCGCCTACATCAACACCCGCCCCTCGCTTTCGAATTATGGCAATTACATCGTGCTGCGGCATCTCATCGAAGGGATGGAAATTTATTCTCTATATGGACACTTGCACAGCGTCCGCGAAGGCTTGCGCGTCGGCCAGGCGGTCAAGGCCGGTGAAGTGATTGCCATCATGGGCCGCACGGCGAACACGCACGAAGGCATTTCCAAGGAACGCGCGCATGTGCATTTCGAGTTCGACACGTTCGTGAACGATCATTTCTCCGAATGGCATCGCAAGACTTTTCCCGGCGAGCGCAACGATCATGGCAATTGGAACGGCC
>Ga0070739_10005856_pt1 | contig 13797 bp, 11 predicted proteins | sample Coa_R1_7_FD_66445 | JGI IMG/M metagenome (GOLD analysis project Ga0070739, IMG submission 66445) | Surface soil microbial communities from Centralia Pennsylvania, which are recovering from an underground coalmine fire - Coalmine... | ecosystem: Environmental > Terrestrial > Soil > Unclassified ... | reverse complement strand
TGCTCGTCGGCCGCGACGGCGATCGCCACCCAGCTGTCAAGCCGTCCGAACTCGTCGACATCGGCGGTCAGGTAGAGGTTTTGCGGCGCCGCAGTAGGTCCCCGGTTGCCAGCGCGTTCCAACAGTGCACCGTACGCCGAGTACTCGATGACCTGCTCGGCGGCGATATTGAGGGCGGCATCGACCATCGCCGCTTCCACCATCACGCCCTGACCTGTGCGACGGCGATGCTCCAGCGCCACCAGCAATGCACTGACTGCGTGTATGCCAGCGTTGGGGTCACCGATTGTATAGGGCTCGTAGGGATTCCGGTCGGGATATCCTGTCAGCCAGCTCAACCCGGCGGCTGCTTCGATGACGTATGCGAAGGCTGGGTTGTCACGCCACGGCCCGTCGAGACCGAATCCCGGCATCCGCAGCAGTATCGCGTCGGGCCGAATTGCTTGGACAGCGGCAAAGTCCAATCCGATCTGGTCCAGCACCCGGGGGGTGAAGTTCTCGACGATCACATCGCACGCTGCCACCATGCGGCGCAACAGCTCTCGGCCGCGTTCGCTTTGCAGGTCGAGCGTCAAGCCTTTCTTGTTGGTGTTGAGCGCCGAGAAGATCGGCGACCTCTCCCACCACTGTTCTTCGGTGATGGGTATGCCGGCGATGAGCCGGGTGCCGTCGGGACGGCGGGTCGACTCCACATGGATGACGTCGGCGCCGAGCAGTGCCAGGAAGTGCGTGCTGCACGGGCCGGCCCAAAACGTCGTCATATCCAGAACGCGAAGCCCGGCAAGCGGCAAGCTGTGCCCAGTCTCAGTCTCCAGACGCACCGCGGGTAGGTGTGACTGGCGATACTGCGCGGTGTGCTCCCCGAGCCGCGGCGCGGGCTGCGGCGAGCGAAGCGAGGCGGGCTGCATGCGGTAGGGCGGACTCGGTTGGTGAAAGCCGCCGCGTGGATTGCTGACAAAGGAGCCGCGGGCCTTGAAGTGGTCCAAGTCGGCGATCGTAACACCGTTGGCCACCGGGGCGTTGGGAATCCTGAAGGCCGTTGCCAGTTCCCGTATCTCGTCGACGGTGTGGTCGCGCACCCACGCGTAGAGCTCGTCGGCTTTGTCATTGGCCTGCTCAGTGATCGAGAGCGGCGATTCCTCGTCGATCCAGTCGTCGTGGCCGGTCATCGCGCATAGGTCGAACCACTGCTGGGCGGTGCCGCAGCCGAGGTCGACCAGACCGTCTTTGGCGCGTGCGATACCAGGCACGGTCAACTTCCGCGCATCGCGCCACGGCCGGCCCAGCATCTCGAAGTAGGTGACGGGGTAATAGGTGAGGCCGAGAATTTGGGTCTCCAGCATAGACAGGTCGACAACCTGGCCACCGCATCGCCGGCAGGCAAGCGTTACCGCGCTGGCGTAGGCTCCGGCCAGGTATTCCCCGACCTGGCCGCCCACGAAAACCGGTGCGCGATCAGGTGATCCGCGGCCCAGCCCCACGATCCCGCCCGACCATGCCTGCAGCGTGAACTCGGTCGCCGCGCGGTCCCGCCATGGCCCCTCCAGGCCGAATGGCGTTATCGCGGTGACGGTCAGGTGGGGATGGCGGCGGTGTATCTCGCCGGGAGCGAAGGCGGGGTGTTCGGCCACCTGGGATCCGCGCGACCAGACCACCGCCTCGGCCGCGGCGAGCAGCTCGTCGACGAAGCCGATGTCACCGTCGGGGTCGGCGACGACGCTGTGCTTGGAGCCGCCAAGAAACTTGAATAGCGCACCGTCGTCTCCGGGCTGGATGTGCGCACCGGATGCCGACCACTGCCGCAGCGAATCTCCTTGGGGCGACTCTACTTTGACGACCTGCGCGCCTCCGTCGGCGAGCAGCTTGGTGCAGTAGGCGCCGGCGATACCGGTGGACAGGTCGACGACGACATACCCGTTCAGCGGCTCCACGACTTAGCCGTCCCGAGTGCGGCTGGACTTGCTCAGCCGGAACTCCGGCGGGAACTTGCTGTCGTTGTCCTTCACCGCGTCACTTAGGCCATGGTCGATCGCGTCGCCCATGTCCAGGTCATCAGCGTCGTGATGGACGTGGCTGCCCATCGACTCGAAGAACGCGGACAGCAGGCTACCCATGTATTCGCCCTGGTGCTGCTTGACCACCTCGAAGAGGAGCTTCTGCATGAATATGGTGTCCGTGGGCCGATTACGCGCGCACGCGAGCGCGTATTGCTGCACTTCCGCTTCGAGCTGGCCCCGCGGCACCACCTTGTTGAGGAAGTTGCACTGGTACATCTCCTCGGCGGTGAAGGGTCGTCCGGTGAACACCATTTCCTGAAACTTGCGCAGCCCCATGGTTTGTACCCACGTCCACATCCGGGGCCCCCAACCGTAGTACCGGAAGGACGGGTGCCCGAAAAGCGCGTCGTCGGACGAGATCACCAAATCGGCGTCGGCCGCCTGGTAGAAATGCCAGCCGTAGCAGTAGCCCTTCGCCTCGACGATGCTGATCTTCTTGAATTCCTGCAGCGCTCGGTTTCCCGCCTGCGGGTTGGCAAACCACGCGCTGATCGTCGCGCCGTGGCGAAACGATCCTTTGGGCGGGTAGCGGATTCCGTCGTTGTCGAGCCTCAGTTCGGCAAGCCGGGACTCGGGTGAGTCTTGGCCTTCCATGAACTCGGGAAGATCAGCGCCGCTGCCGAAGTCGTCGCCGACGCCGCGAATGACCACAACCTTGACGTCGTCGTCGACGGTGGCGGCACGCAGCAGATCGGCGTAGCGCAGCCGGGCCGCCGAGGTGGGCGCATTGAGGAACTCGGGCCGGTTGAAGGTGATCGTCGCGATTTTCGTTGTGGGGTCCTTGGCGTAGAGGATGATCTCCTCCGGCGAGGGGCGTGTGCTCTCAACCATTCGAAACACCCACCGCGGCGTTCGGACTCGTCGTCAGCACCTCAGGGCCGTCGGCGGTGATCAGCACAGCCTCGCGGCCGAACACCGCGCCCACCCCGCGCTCCCAGACGTAGCCGGTGACCGCGAGCACCATGCCAGGCTCCAGCCGTTCCGCGGCGGCGGTCGCGGGCAGATGCCGGGAAACGACCGGAGGGTCGAATCCCATGCCCAGGCCGCGCGCCACCGGCATGGGCGGCAGCGGCTCGCCTGCGGCTTGGTAAGCGGCCAGCAGGTCGCTGGCGGGTACCCCCGACCGGCACGCCTCATAAAGGTTGTGCCACAACGTCTCCCAGCGCCGGTACAGGTCCGGCGCACCGCGCGGTTCGCCGACCGGCCACGTGCGGCCCACCTCGCCGGTGTAGCCGCTTGCCAGCACACCCGCGGAGAACGCCACCAAGTCGCCTGACCGCACCCGCCCGTCGTCGCTCCCCCGCCGCCACGGATGTTCGCGCGAGGTCACCCATGCGACGTCCTGGGTCGAGGGGGTGCTCACCCCGCCGGCCGTCATCGCCTCCAGCAGGACACCGGCCAAGGTGTTCTCGCTGACTCCCGGGCGCAGCTCGGCCAGCGCCGCCGCCAACGCATGCTCGGCCACCCGGGTGGCCTCGCGCAGGGCGTGCACTTCTTCTGCTGTCTTGACGCGGCGAGCGTCCCGCATGGCCGGCTCGCCGTCGACCAGCTCCGCGTTGGGGAAGGCCATCGGCAGCAGCTGGGCAAACCCTGGTGACAGCGCGTCGGTGCCAACGCGTTTCGCGTGCGCAGCTCCGTCGATGCACTTCAGCACCGAGATGGTGTTCATCGGGTTCCACGCGATGCCGTACAGGTTTTCGTGCGGGATATCGTCGGGCACGCCCTCGTCCCAGGTGCTCAGCAGGTGGATCGCCCTCGTGTTGCGCACCACGACACAGGTCGGCCCGAACGGGCGGGTGCCGGCCACCCACAGTTGCGGCGCTCCGGCCACATAGCGCACGTTGGCCTGCCGTCCCAACACCAAGACGTCGAGGTCGTGTGCCGCCATCTGGGCGAATGCACGCTCCCGACGCCCCACCCGTAGCGCCCGGTCGTCGGGCAAGACGTCAGCGCGTGCCATACGGGTCATATGGGTAGTCGGTCAACGGGATCCAGCCCTCTTCGGTAATGACGACGATCTCTTCGCTGCGGTAGCCGCCGGTGCCGTCCTCCCACACCACCGGTTCCAGCACCAGCACCATCCCCGGCTCGAAGACAAAATTCTCGTCGAACTCGTCTCCGAGATCGGTTCCGATCATTGGTGTTTCGGCGGCGTTCACCCCGATGCCGTGGCCCAGGTAGAAGTGCGGCAGCCAAGGCCGGGTCCCGCCATTGGCTTTCGTCGCGGCGCGGCCCAGCTCCGCAGCGGTCGTGCCGGCGCGCAGTACGTCGAGCACTGCGGCCATGATCTCCCGCCACTTGTCGTACTGCGCCTGCTGGCGCGGTGTGGGGTCGCGGCCGACAATCCAAGTGCGGCCGAAATCCGAGCAATAGCCGTGGTAGGTGATGCTGACATCGGTCCACAACACATCACCTTCGGCGAGTTCACGCTCGGTGGTCAGCAACGGCAAAGCCAAGTCACCGTGTGTGGTCCAGACTCCGTCGGCTTTGCGTTTGGGCATGACCTGCCAGATCGGTTCCAGCATGCTGGCCATCGCGCCCAGTTCGAATGCCCGACGCAAGAAGCTGGCCGACAGGTCGATCTGTCGGATCCCCGGGGCCAGCGCCGCCTGGACGTCGACCATCGCTTCATCGGTGATCCGGCACGCCCTGTGGATACAGGCCAATTCGTCACGAGTCTTGATGACCTTGGCCGCGCCGATCACCTGAGCGGCGTCGACTGGTCGGCCAGACGGAAACAACTGCTGTTCTGCTCGGCGCATCGCCCCGGTGAATTCGTCCAAAGCGACTACTGCACCGGCTGGGATCAAATCGCTGACCACTCCGGCGAAGTGCTGCACACCCTCGTCGAATTCCAAATACACCGGACCGTGCAGATGGTCGGCCGGAAACCCCGATTCGGAGCCGACGCCTTCGCGGAACGGCAGAAACAGGTGCGGCCACGGGTCGTCGGCCAGCACCACCGCAACCGGGCGCTCCACGTAGGACAAGCCGGCGTCACCCAGCGGCCAACTCACTCCGGTGGCATAGACGACGTTGCTGTTGCCGAGCAGGACCAACGCGTCGACGCCCCGCTCGGCCATTGCCGAACGCAGCCGGGCGCCCGTTTCCGAACGCATCCGCGCCAGGTGGGGTGTCTCCGGGATGTCGAGCACAGACGACGGCGTCTGCATGAAAGTGGTCACGAATCCGCCTTAAAGGCCCAAGAATTCGGTGATGTTGCCGCTCACGATTCGGGCCGCTGCCTCAGGTCCGACGGCATTCACGACCGCCGCCAGCGACTTTTCCGAATAACCGTAGGTGCTTTCGTTGTGCGGGTAGTCCGACGACCACATCACCTTGTCGACACCGATCCGGTCCATCAGCTCCAGCCCCAGCGGGTCGACCATGAACGACGCGCTCATGTGGTTGTCCCAGTAGTAGCGCACGTCGTGCTCGAGGGACCGGTTGAACATGTGCTGATACGACGCCACCAAGTGCTCGGCGTCTTGCAGCGCCCAGGGCACCCACGCGATTCCGCCTTCGAACCAGCCGATCCGGAGCCGGGGATGCCGATCGAGGATGCCCGTGAAGATGTACTTGGAGAACGTCTCCCGGAATCCGTCGATGTTGATCATCATGCCCACCACGACGCTGTTGTACTGGCATGGGGTTTTCGGCGGGGTTTCGCCGATGTGGTGGCTGACCGGAAGGCCGGCGTCTTCAATCTCGTCCCACACCCCGCTCATGGCATCGCTGCCGTAGTCGATGACGTTGCCGTCGTCGTCCTTGCCGGGATTCAACGGCAGCAGGAATGTTTTGAGCCCCAAGGATTTCAGTTCGGCAAGCGTGCGCCGGGTGCCTTGTGGATCCCACCAGTTGATCAGCCCGGCTCCGTAGAAGTGGCCATTGGAGCGCTCTTGCAGCTCGGCGATGTATTCGTTGTAAATCCGGAACGCCAGCTCACGCAGTTGCTTGTCCGGGTAGTGGAAAAGCGCCAAAACGGCATTGGGGAAAGCCAATTCCTTGTCGACGCCGTCCTCGCGCAGCTCTTGGATTCGCGCCTCGATGTTGGTGCTGCCGGCCCCCGGCAGGTCGTCGTATTGCATCAGCACCGCGCTGAAATCGCCGGGCAGAAACGACTGCCCCTTACGGCCGAGTTGATAGGCGCCGTCCTCGTACCAGATCCGCGGTGCCTTGTCTTTGAGGTCGTCGGGGAAACGCTGGTAGAAGATATCCTCGGCCAGCGAAATGTGGTTATCCGCCGAGAAGACTACGGTCCCTTCCGGCAGGCCCACGCTGCTGAGATCGGCGTGGCCACGTCGATTCTTCGGTGCGCCATATCCTTCGGGCGGATAAAGCGAGACGCTGGTGGCTTGAGTCGACATTATTGACCCTCCAATCGGATCGCCGTGGTGTCGAGGTTAGTCATCGTGGGTTGGCCGGGGTAGGCGTTCTACCAGGTCACCGGCAATTCGTAGACGCCGTACGCGAGCCGGTCGTGTTTGAACGGGATGTCTTCAATCGGGACGGCCAGTTTGAGTGTGGGCACGCGACGAACCAGCGTGTGGTACACGATCTGCAGTTCGGCGCGGGCCAGCTGCTGGCCCACGCATTGATGCCGGCCGTAACCGAACGCGACATGTTGGCCGGCCTTAGAGCGGTGCAGGTAGAGCCGGTCGGGTTCGTCGAAGACGTCGGAATCCCAGTTGGCCGGCGCCAAGTCGATGATGATGCCCTCGCCGGCTCGGATGACTTCGCCGCCGATCTCGATGTCCTCGACTGCGATTCGGCGCTGCCCGTTTTGGATGATGGACAGATAACGCAGCAGTTCCTCGACCGCGTTGGCGACGATCTTGGGGTCGTCGGCATCCCGGAGCACCGCTAACTGGTCCGGGTTTTCCAGCAGCGCCAACACGCCGAGCCCGATCATGTTCGCGGTGGTCTCGTGTCCCGCGATCAGCAGGCCGGTGCCCAGCTGAGCGGCTTCGCGGACACTGATCTCGCCGGCCTTGACCCGTTCGGCCAGATCTGAGACCGCGTCCTCGGCCGGGTTCTCGATCTTGGTCTCGACCAGCTTCGCCAGATACTTCGACAGGCCGGCCGCGCCTTTGGCGGTGTCCTCGCCGGTCGCATACCGGGCCAGCCCGATGTTCGCGTGGTGCTGGAAGAACTCGGCGTCCGCATACGGCACACCCAGCAGCTGGCTGATGACCAGCGACGGGACGGGTAGGGCAAGCGCGGCGACGAGGTCGGCCGGTTTAGGGCCGGCCAGCATGGCGTCGATGTGCTCGTCGGTGATCTGCTGGATCACCGGCCGCAGGCCTTCGACACGTTTGAACGTGAACGGTCGCGACAGCATCCGCCGAAACCGGGTGTGCTCCTCGGCATCCGAGGTGAAGACCGACCGTGGCCGCTTGTGCACCGTCGACAGCATGCCTTCGTTCCAGTGCGGGAAGCCCGGACGCCGGTCGTCGACGCTGACGCGCGGATCGGAGAACAGCGTCCGCACCTCTTCATAACCGGTGACGAGCCACGGCGTGCTGCCATCCCAAATACGCACGCGGCTCAGCGGTTTGGATTGACCGAGTGTCAGCACGTCCGGTGGTGGGGCGAACGGGCAGCGGTTGTCTCTGGCCATCGGATATTCCGGGACGTTGGCGACCGCCTCGGTCGCAGTTCCGGTGAGGGTGTCGGACACTTCTCACTCCTCGATGTGGATGGCCAGTGCGGGGCAGCCCGCGGCGGCGGCGCGGGCGTCGTCGGCCTGCTCGGCCGGCGGGTTCGGGTACAGCAGCACGACGACGCCGTCCTCGTCGCGCTGGTCGAAAATCTCAGGTGCGCGCATCACGCAGTTTCCCGAGGAGGCGCATTTGTCTTGATCCACAGTCACTTTCATCTGCGGCTGCCTTCCAACGGGGTGACGGGCGCCAGCCAGAGCCCGACGATGGCGTCGATGAGGCCGGACGCGGCGGCGTGCCAGCTCCGCCGTGGCACCGACCCGCGGGTGGCCAGCGCGCGTTCGTGGTCGGCGCAGGTGTGGACCAGCAGGTTTCGGGCCATCACGTTGCGCTCCACACGGACCTCGATCGGCAGCTCGGGCAGGCAGCTGTTGATGCCGTCGATCACTTGCACCAGCGACGGTGAGCTCAGCGCATCCTTGACGACGATGTTGTGGTAGGCGGGATCGGTCATCACCTGCGCCGCGAAGCGCGCGTACCACGTGGGGTTGCCGAGTGCGGCCAGATGCTCGGTCAGCGGACGCACCAGGCAGGCCACCCAGTCCCGCATGTCCACGGAGTTGCCCAGGTCGGCCACCATCTGCTCGCGTAGCTGTTCGATCGGCACCCGATGCTTTTCTTCGATGGCCCGCACAAGGTCGGTCTTGGTGCCGAAGTGGTAGCCGACCGCGGCATTGTTGCCCTGGCCGGCCGCCTCGCTGACCTGCCGATTGGAGACAGCGAAGACCCCGTGCTCGGCGAACAGCCGCTCGGCCGCGGCCAGGATCGCTTCCTGCGTCGTGCTGGCGCGCTCGGTGCGCGCTGCCCTGGCCGTGGTCACGACGCCTAGTCAACCGCTTCCCAGGTGTTAAGTCAAGCGCTTGATTTAAACAGGCTCGGTGCTACTGGGACGAGCTGCGCCGCCTGATCGCTTTCCCTGCAGAAGTTCCGCCGTCGACCGGCAACACCGTGCCGGTGACATAGCGGGATCGATCGCCGGCGAAATACAGGGCGGCCTCGGCGACGTCTTCGGGTGTGCCCTCGCGCTGCAAGGGCCGGTCCGCGCGCATCTGCTGCCGTGTCACCTGCTCGAACCGCTCGACCTGCTCGGGCGTCATGTCTTTCGCCGAGGAAGCCAGAATCGGTGTCGGGATGCTTCCGGGAGCGATGCAGTTGACCCGAATATCGTAGTGCGCCAGCTCGATTGCGACCGATTTGGTGAATTGGATGACCGCCGCCTTGGACGCGCGATACGTCATCACCCCGCCGCCGGCCTGGATCCCGCCGATCGATGAGACGTTGATGATCGACCCACCTCCCCGGACCGCCATCTGACGCGCAGCCTCGCGGGTACCGGCCATTACGCCGAGCACGTTGACCGCCATCACGCGGTGGAAGTCAGCGAGGTCATCGTCGAGGAAGCTGCGATGCATCCTGCTGGAGATGCCGGCGTTGTTGACCATGACGTCTACCCCGCCGAATTGCTGCGCCGCGAACGCCACCAGTTCAGCGACCTGGTCGGGCTCTGCGGTGTCGGTCTGCCGGAAAACCGCATCGACGCCATGGTGCTCGGCGAGGGAGGCGCCCCGGTCGGCGTCGATGTCTGCGATTACCACCTTGGCGCCCTCGGCGAGGAACTTTTCGACGATTCCGGCGCCGATCCCGGACGCGCCGCCGGTGACGATCGCGACCTTGTCGCCGAGTTCGTTTACCACACCGACGAGTTAATCGGCGAGCGACAGGTTAAGTCAAGCGATTGATTTAGGGAAGCGTCGGCGACCGGCGCCTTGCGCCAAGCAGACGCTAGGGCTGCGATTCGTCGACTACAACAGCCCTAGCTTCTAGTTCGCGCGATCGTCGACTGGGAGGGTCCGTGCGTGATACGTTCGCCGACGGTGGTGGGGGTATTGGTTAACGGTCCAATCGATACGCGTTCGAAGGAGCCGATTTGAAACTCAACCGATTTGGCGCGGCGCTGGGTGTGGTGGCCACCGGCGCGCTCGTGTTGTCCGGCTGTGGCAGCGAGAACAACGCCAACCAAGGGCAGCAGCCGACATCTGGTGCGTCGTCGGCCAAGGTGAGTTGCGGTGGCAGCAAGACGCTGAAGGCCAGCGGGTCGACAGCCCAGGCCAATGCGATGGCCCGCTTTGTCAACGCATTCGAACAAGCCTGCCCGGGCCAAACGTTGAACTACACCGCCAACGGTTCGGGTGCCGGGATCACTGAATTCCTCGGAAAACAGACTGATTTCGGCGGCTCGGACGTCCCGCTGAGCAACGACGAACACGCCAAAGCACAACAGCGCTGCGGCTCGCCGGCGTGGGACCTGCCGGTGGTGTTCGGCCCCATCGCGGTCACCTACAACGTCAAGGGCGTGACCACGCTGGCTCTCGACGGGCCGACGACCGCGAAGATCTTCAACGGCACCATCACCAGCTGGGACGACCCCGCGATCAAGGCGCTGAACGCCAACGCCACCCTGCCCGCTGAGCCGATCCATGTCGTGTTCCGCAGCGACCAGTCCGGCACCACCGCCAACTTCCAGGAGTACCTTGATGCCGCGTCCAACGGTGCCTGGGGTAAGGGTGGCGGAAAGACGTTCAACGGCGGTGTCGGCGAAGGCGCCAAGGGCAATGACGGCACATCAGCGGCCGTCAAGCGGACTGACGGCTCAATTACCTACAACGAGTGGTCGTTCGCCCAGGCGCAGAAGCTGAACATGGCCCAGATCGTCACGTCGGCAAGTCCCAATCCGGTCGCAATCAGCACCGATTCCGTCGGCAAGACCATTGCCGGCGCAACGATCAAGGGACAAGGCAACGACCTGGTTCTCGACACGATGTCGTTCTACAAGCCGAGTCAGGCCGGCGCTTACCCGATTGTGCTGGCGACCTATGAGATCGTGTGCTCCAAGTATCCTGACCCGGCGGTCGGTACGGCGGTGAAAGCTTTCCTGCAGGCCACCATCGGTCCCGGCCAGAACGGCCTGGCAGACAACGGATACATCCCGCTTCCGGACGCTTTCAAGCCGCGACTCTCAACCGCGATCAACGCCATCTCGTAATCTGAGGCCGTCATGGCCGAAACACCGCTAACCCGGCGGGCCGAGCCCGCCGGGCCAGTACCTGCTCCACCCGCGGTCAATGCGCGCGCAGCACGGCGGGGAGATCGACTGTTCAAGTCGCTCGCCATCGGTGCCGGTTTGACGATCGTCAGCGCGATCGGTCTGATCGCCATATTCCTGTTACTTCGTGCAGTCCCGGCACTGCGGGCCAACCACGTCAACTTCTTCACCAGCGCCAAGTTCGATACCACCGATCCCGACAACCTCGCGTTCGGCATCCGTGACCTGTTCATGGTCACGGTACTGAGCTCGGTTTTCGCGCTGGTGTTGGCCATGCCAGTCGCGATCGGGATCGCGGTGTTTCTCGCCCAATACGTGCCGGCACAGCTCTCGCGTGTGTTCGGCGCCATGGTCGACCTCCTGGCCGCCGTGCCCTCGATCATCTTCGGGTTGTGGGGAATCTTCGTGTTGGCGCCGCAACTCGAGCCCGTCGCAACGTTTCTCAACAGCCAACTCGGCTGGTTGTTTCTGTTTAAGAAGGGCAACGTGTCATTGGCCGGCGGCGGCAGTATCTTCACGGCCGGCATCGTGCTCGCGGTGATGATCCTGCCGATCATCACGTCGGTGTCGCGCGAAGTCTTCCAGCAGACCCCGTCCACTCAAATCGAGGCAGCGCAGGCGCTGGGCGCGACGAAGTGGGAAGTGGTCCGAATGACCGTACTGCCGTATGGACGCAGCGGTGTCGTGGCAGCATCGATGCTTGGCTTGGGCCGCGCTTTGGGCGAAACCGTGGCGGTGCTGATCATCTTGCGCTCGACTGTGCACGGCGGGAACTGGTCGCTATTTGATGGCGGGTACACATTCGCCTCCAAGATCGCTTCTGCCGCCACCGAATTCAGCCAACCACTGCCGACCGGAGCCTACATTTCGGCGGGATTCGCGCTGTTTGTGCTGACGTTCATCGTCAACGCAGCTGCCCGCGCCATTGCCGGCGGAAAGGTCAACGCATGAGCCTCACGCTTGACCAGCCGGTCAAAGCACCGGTGTTTCGCGGGATTAGCATCGGTCGACGCATCAAAAACATTGTGGCGACAACTCTTTTCTTCACCTCGTTCATCATCGCGATGGTGCCGCTGGTGTGGTTGCTGTGGGTGGTGGTCAAAAGAGGCTGGTATGCCGTCACCCGATCGGGCTGGTGGACCCACTCACTGCGGGGCGTGTTGCCAGAGCAATTCGCCGGCGGGGTGTACCACGCGATATATGGCACGGTGGTCCAGGCCGCGGTGGCCGCCGTTATCGCCGTACCGCTGGGGTTGATGGTCGGGGTTTACCTGGCCGAATACGGCCCTGATCGGCTGACGCGGTTGACCACCTTCATGGTTGACGTGCTCGCCGGGGTGCCGTCGATCGTGGCAGCACTGTTCATCTTCAGCCTATGGATCGCCACCCTGGGATTCGAGCAGGGCGCCTTCGCCGTGTCACTGGCATTGGTGTTGTTGATGTTGCCGATCGTGGTTCGGGCCACCGAGGAAATGCTCAAACTGGTGCCCGATGAATTGCGAGAAGCGAGCTACGCCTTGGGGATTCCGAAATGGAAGACGATTGTGCGGATCGTCATCCCGACCGCGCTTGCGGGCATCATCTCCGGTGTCTTTTTGTCGATCGCGCGCATCATCGGCGAAACCGCCCCGGTGCTGGTACTCGTCGGGTACAGCCGCTCGATCAACTATGACATCTTCAACGGCAACATGGCCTCGCTGCCGCTGCTGATCTACACCGAACTCGACAATCCCGAACACGCCGGCTACCTGCGGGTCTGGGGCGCCGCCCTGACCCTGATCGTCGTCGTGGCCGCCGTCAACCTGGTCGCCGGGGGGATCCGAGTATTCGCAAGCCGACCGCGGTGAGCTCGACGTCAGGTCGGTGGTAACTTCACCACCCTGTTATTGCCTCGGTCGGCGACGTACACGTTGCCGCCGTCGTCCACCACCACGCCCAGTGGGGTGTTGAGGCCAGTGAACGGCAGCACGGTCGTGGTGTTGGTCCCGGCCGCCAACTTCACCACCTTGCTGTCGTCGTGCTCGGTTGCGTACACATTCCCGGCCTTGTCCACCCCCACGCCCCAGGGCACGTTGACGCCGGTGAAGGGCAGCACCACCTGGTTGGACCCGCCTTCGAGTCTCAGCACCCGGTTGTTGTCGGTATCAGTGACGTAGACGTTGCCGGCGGTATCCACCGCCACGCCGTCGGGATGGTTGAGATCGGTGAACGGCAGATCGCTTTGGGTGTTGGACTCAGCGTCCAACTTCACCACCCGGTTGTTGCCCCGGTCGGCGACATACACGTTGCCGGCCGTATCCACCGCCACGCCCTCGGGGTAGTTGAGGCCCATGATCGGCAGGTCGGTCTGATTGTTCGATCCGGCCGGCAGCTTGACAACCCTGTTGTTGAAGTCGGATACATACACCGTGCCAGCGCTGTCGATCGCAACGCCCTGCGGTTCATACAAGCCGGAGAACGGCAACACCGCTGGCGTGCTCGAGCCCGCCGGCAACTTCACGACGCGGCCGTACATGCCCTGATTCGTGACGTAAACGCTGCCGGCGCTGTCCAGCGCCACCCCGCCGGGAGAGAGGCGGAAGTTCAAGCCGTTGAACGGAAGCACGGTCTGTCCCGCCGCCGACTGATTGCCGTGCGGCGGCGCCAGTACCAGGTAGGCAACCGCGGCGATGACGGCGACGATCACCAGCGCCGTCGCGCCGATCAGCATGCCGCGCTTGCCTTGGCGGCGATCCTGGGGCTGCAGCCACCCGGGCAGGTTGGTAGGCGCAGGCGTGGGTGACCATCCCGCCGCCGGCATCCCGGCGGCGGTGCCCGACGGCGCGGGACGAGCCATGGTCGCCCCGGTGCGGGGGGCGGCAGGAGCAGGGGTGGTCTGAGGGGCCGCGCTCACAGCGCGGGCCGGACGGGTTTCTTC
>Ga0070739_10005855_pt1 | contig 13797 bp, 15 predicted proteins | sample Coa_R1_7_FD_66445 | JGI IMG/M metagenome (GOLD analysis project Ga0070739, IMG submission 66445) | Surface soil microbial communities from Centralia Pennsylvania, which are recovering from an underground coalmine fire - Coalmine... | ecosystem: Environmental > Terrestrial > Soil > Unclassified ... | reverse complement strand
TCGCCGCCTACGACGCGCTCGTGCTGCCGTTCGCCTCGGTGGACGCCGAGCGCTTCGGCGGGAGCACATCGCGCATGCGGCTGGTCGACGAGGTGCGCGCGCGGTGGCCCGAGCTGTTCGCTCCGCGTGGCTGATCGCACGTTTTGCCCCGGACGTCCGCGCCATCGGGTTGAATTGCCCCACCCGAACCGACGACCCGTGGTCTTTTGGAGGATGCCGTGGCGCTGACGCAGTCGCAGCTCATAACCGCCATCGCCGAGCGAGCCGACCTGAGCAAGGCCGACGCCAGGCGGGCGCTTCAGGCGCTCGAGGACGTCGTCCTCGAGGAGGTCGGCAACGCGCAGAAGGTGCGGATCGGCGGCCTGGTTCAGCTGACCGTGCGCGTGAAGCCGGCGCAGAAGAAGCGGCGCGGTCGCAACCCGGCCACCGGCGAGGAGATGGAGATCGCCGCCAAGCCGGCGAGCGTCGACATCCGCGCGCGGCCGCTGGCGCGCGCCAAGGCCGCGCTGCCATCGGTGCAGAAGGCGCGCCGGCGCTTGGCCGCCTGAGCCGCGCTCAGGACTGGCCCTGGCGCACGCCCGGGTTGCCGGCGAGGTACTCCGCCGGGAACTCGAGCTGGGTGCCGGGGACGTTGCTTGACTTGTTCAGGCGGCCGATGGGCAGGATCACCCGGCGCCAGGCCGAGCGCAGCATCGTCATCGAGCCCACGTACCAGGCGGCGCAGGCGCCGACGACGAAGAACCACGCCGCCACGTCCTGCCAGGTCGAGAGCCCGGTCCACAGGCCGATGCAGAACAGCCACGATCCCACGCCGACCGTGAACAGCAGCAGCCAGAGCGGGAGGTTCCCGTGCCGGCGCGAGAGGGCGGCCAGCGAGCCCACGAAGGTGGCCGTGCCCAGCGGGATGAACCACAGGGCGAAGCCCGGCTGGGCCTTGGTGAGCGGCGGGATCGTCACCGCGTGCGCCGCGCCCAGCCCCTGGAGCAGGCCCCAGCCCATCCAGAACGTCCCCCACATGGTCAGCAGCGAGGACGCGACGTAGTCGCGCGCCTTGAACGACCAGAGCCCCGCCAGGAACTGAACGAGCCCGCCGATCACCGCGTTGAAGACGAAGAAGTACCCGATGTCGGTGGGGCCCGGGTGGCCCCACCAGCCCAGGATCAGCGTCGAGAGCACCATCGTGGAGCCGAAGAATCCCCACAGGCCGAGCGTCACCGGGGGCGCGATCGGCTGGAGGAAGACGCTCGGCGCCGGAACCGGACCGTTGGCCGTGGCCGTCTGCTGGTGTGTGGCAACCGTTGCCATCTGCTGACCTCCTATTGACCGACCTTGACGCCGGGCTCGCCCTCGGCCTCGAACTCGATGGGCGCGAACGGCGTCGCGCCGAGGCGGTTCTCCTCCCGGCGGCGGTTGAAGTGCGGAAGCACCACGCGCCCGAAGATGGCGTTGAGCATCAGCGCCGTGGCGTGGTACAGGAACAGCGCCGCGGCGGCCACGAACACCCATCCCGCGGCGTGCAGCCAGCCGGCCGACCCGGCGATCAGCGCGGCGCACGCGATCGTCGCCGCCGCGGCCGCCACCGACTGGGAGACGAACTGGCCGGGGCTGCGCGCGAGCGCCGCGAACGCCGTGGTCCAGGTGATGACCGCCATGTAGATGAACCACTGGCCGAGGGCCTCGAAGCCGTGGCCGAAGACGGGCAGCTTGATCGTGCCGAGCGCGTCCATCAGCCACATCAGCCCGTAGGCGATCCAGAAGCCGCCCCAGACGCCGTGAATCGAGGCGGCGACCGCGTCGCGAGCCTTGTAGCTCCACATCGCCGCCGCCAGCTGCCCGAAGCCGGAGAACAGCAGGATGAACGGGAACAGCGCGATGGCGTTGGTGCGAGTGCTGGCGATGCCGCCGGCAATCCACACCCCGAAGAGCAGGAACCCGCTCGCGCCCGCGAAGTAGCCGAGCACCGACGGCGCGGCGATCGGCTGTAGGAAGATCGATGTCCTCACCCCGTTGCTCGTCCCGTCCGTGGCCGGCGCCTGGTGCTCGTACATCACGCTCATGGCTGGACCTCCATCGCTCGTGATCGCGGGCTACCCCCGGCCTCTGCGCGCTCGCGACGGCGTGTTCGTGCGCAATCAACGCGAGTCCGTGCACAAACCGTCCCCGCGCGGGTAGCCAGCCCGCGGATGAAGCGCAGAGCCCACGCCACCGGCGGCGGCGCCCTCGCGGTCGCGGCGGCGGCCGCGTGGTGCGGGCCCGGGCTGGCCGTGCACAGCGACGCGGTGGCGCGCGCGATCGGCGTCGCGCGCCGGCTGCCGGGCCGCGCCGGCGTGGCGATCACGTTCGACGACGGGCCCCACCCGGAGGGGACGCCGGCGGTGCTCGAGGCGCTGCGCGCCGCGGGTGCGCGCGCGACGTTCTTCCTCGTCGGGGAGCAGGTGCGCCGCCACCGCTCGCTGACCCGCGAGATCGCCGTCGCCGGCCACGAGATCGCCGTGCACGCCGACCGCCATCGAAACCAGATGCGCCTGCTCCCGCCCGTCTTCGCGGCCGACCTGCGCCGCGCCATGGCGACGATCACCGAGGTCTCGGGACAGCCCGTGCGCCACTACCGCCCGCCCTACGGCGCCTTCACGCCGGCGGGACTGGTGACGGTGCGGCGCGCGGGCCTGCGCCCCCTGCTGTGGTCGCAGTGGGGGCGCGACTGGCGCGCGCACACGACCGCGGCCGAGATCGCGCGGCTCGCCACGCGGAAGCTGAGCGGCGGCGACGTGATCCTCCTGCACGACAGCGACGCCTACAGCTCGCCGGGGGCGCACCGCCGCACGGTCGCGGCACTGCCGGCGATCCTGGGCGAGCTCGAGCGGCTCGGCCTGGCGGCCGTCACCGCGGCCGAGGCGAGCGTCACTCGCTGGCCGCCTGGCGGGTGATGTCCACCACGGGCGCCGCCCGGGTCAGGACCACGGTGCCGAGCGCGAGCAGCACCGCGCCGACCGCGAACGGCGCCCCCGCGAACGCCGCCGTGCCCCAGTGCTCGTTGAGGATGAAGATGCCGAGCACGGTGGGCAGGAAGATCGGCAGCGCGAAGGTGACCGGAACGACGTCGACGGCGCGGTAGCGCTGGAAGGCGGTCATCTGCGAGAGCACGGCCGCGATCGAGCCCACCGCGGCGGCGGCGAGGTAGCCGACAGCGGGCCCGTAGTGGCCCCGGCCGAGCTGGTCGCTGAAGCCCTTGACGGCCAGGTTGGCGGCCGCGAAGCCGACGCCCGAGCTGAGGATCAGGGTGGCCCGGCCGCAGTGGCGGATGATGTAGGGCACGACCGCAACTCCCAGCAGCGCCGCCGTGACGCCGCCCAGCAGTCCTGGAGAGACCGCCGAGTCGCTCCCCGAGGGGGAGCCCCAGGCCAGGATGGCCAGCCCGACGATGATCGCGACCACGCCGCGCAGCTCCGACCACCGCACGCGCTCGTGCAGGATGCGCGCGCCGGCGCCGAGCACGAGCAACAGGCCGGCGGTGTGGGCGGGCTGCACGGCGATCAGCGGCGCGTGCTGAAGCGCCAGCAGCTGGAACGGGAACGACAGGTAGCCGATCACCGTGCCGAGCACCCAGCGACGGGTGCGCAGCAGGTTGCCGAGCAGCGAGAGCTTCAACCCGTGGTGGTGCTCCTGCTCGCGCGCGTCGAGCGCCTGGATGACGAGGCCCGCGCTGGCCAGCAGGGCGGCGGCGATGGCCGCCACCAGCCCGATGGGCAGGCTGGCGCCGTGCAGCAGGGTGACCGCGGGCTCAGGCCTCATCGCGGCCTCCCGCCCCGCCGGCGAGCGCGGGACGGCGCGCCGGCTCCTCGTCCGCCGGGGCGCGCCCGCCGTTCGAGCTCGTGCGCTCCTCGCCGCCCGAGAGCCGCTGGATCGTCTCCGACCGCGAGAGGATGCTGGCTCCCGCCACCACGAGCGCGAGGCCGCCGAGCAGCAGGCCGACGTGCAGGACGCTCGGGCTCCACGTCTCGACCCCCGCCCACAGCGCCATCAGCACCGGCAGCGGGGTCTTCACCGCGCCGATGACCGGCGCGACGGTCACCGCGGGGCGGTGCTGGAGCGCGCTGTTCTCCTGTAGGAACGCGAGCGCGCCGATGGCGATGACCGCGAACACCCACAGCGCCACGAAGGCCCAGCGTCCCGAGGAGGCGTCGTCGGCCAGGAGCTTGTTGGCGAAGTCGGCCCATGCGTAGGCCAGGCCGGCGCCGATGATCAGTGCCATCCGCGCCCGCGCGTGCCAGCGCCCGATCGCCGAGGTGAGCAGTGCGGCGCCGAGCACCGCCAGCAGCGGGACGATCACGCGCGCGCCGGCGTGGCGCAGGAGCGTGTGGTGCGGGGAGGCCCAGACGACCGCGCTCAGCCCGGCGATCAGCACCAGCGAAGCCGCCAGCTCGGCTCCGCCCACCCGCTGGTGCAGCTTCCAGCGGGCGATGGCGAGCAGCGCGAGCTGGCTGGTGGCCAGCATCGGCTGCACGACGGTGATCGGGGCCAGCGCCAGCGCCACGACCTGAAGGACGCCCGCGCCGGCCATCAGGCCGGCGCCGAGCAGCCAGCGCGGCCGGTGCGCCAGTCGGCGGAGCAGCGAAACGTGCATCGACTCCTCGTCAGGCGAGCGGCGCGCCTCGGCCGCCTGGAGGACGACCGACAGCGCGTTGGTCACGGCGGCCACGAGGCTGCAGCCGATCCCGGCGGCGATCACGCTCTGGCTCCCGTCATGCTGGCAAGCCTGCCCGCCGGAGCGGTGCTCTAGCGTCCCGCGGGGGTGGCGGGTGCCCGCGGGTACGCGTGCGCCAGCTCGGCCACGAGGTCCGCCGCCCGCGGCAGCGCCCCGCCGACCGGCGGCGATCCGCGGCCCGCGGCCAGCGCGGCCGTGACCGCATCCGGCAGCTCGCCCGCCGTGCGAGCCGTCCGCGCGTAGCCGTGACGGGCCAGCGCGCGGACGTTGTCGCGGACGTGGCCGATGACGAAGCCGTAGCAGATGAGCGGGCACCCGCACAGCCGGGCCTCGAGGCACGAGAGCCCGGCGGTGGCGGTGATGAACGCGTCGGCAGCCCACAGGAGGTCGCGCATGCGATCCGTGAAGCCGACGACCTGCACGCGCCCCCCGTCGCCGTGACGCGCCGCCAGCTCGCGCTCGAGCTCCGCGTTGCGACCGACCACCGCGATCACGCGGACGCCCGGGACGGCCAGGCAGGCGTCGATCGAGCCGGCCAGGTCGCCGGCGCCCCAGCCGCCTCCGGAGATCAGCACGACCGGGCCCTCAGGGTCGATGCCCAGTGCGGCGCGGGCATCCTCGCGCGAGCAGGGCGCGAAGAACTCCTCGCGCACGAGCGGGCGCACGACGGCGGCCGGGGCGCCGTGCAGATCCGCGCGCGCGTCCTCGAGGGCCTCGGCATAGAGGAAGAGGTGCAGATCCAGCCGCGGCTGGACCCAGAAGTCCAGGCCGCCGAGCGGGCCGACCACTCCGGCCGCGGGCACGGTCAGCTCCCCGGCCGCGCGCAGGCGCGCCAGCACGGCGTTCAGCACCGGGTGCGTGGAGATGACCACATCGGGGCGGTGCCGGCGCACTGTCTGGGAGAGCGCGGGCCCGCCCAGCCGGTGCAGCGCCATCTCGCCCAGCCGCTGGGCGGCGCCGAGGCCCGTGAACACGCGGTAGGCCAGTTCGTAGCTCCACTGCACGCGCCCGACGTGGAGGCGGAAGCCGCCGCCGACCACGCGAGCCAGGCGCGGCCCGAGCGAAGAGAAGTCCTCGATGACCGTGGCGGCCGCGACGTCCTCGCGCGACTCGAGGTCACGCGCGATGATCCTCGCCATCGTGAGGTGGCTCTCGCCCACGTCGGCGGCCAGCAACAGCGCCCGCAGGCCGGTGCCCGAGGCGCGCGGCACCGCTTGAGGCGCTGTCGCGGAGGCGGGCTGCACCGCAGCCAACCTAGCCACCCGCTCCCGGCCCGCGACCGGTCTGGTCATCAGCCGAACACGCGCGCGCCCCGCCGGTTCTGAGATCGCTCAGCGGGGGAGACGCCGCTATGTGCGCGTCCTGATTGCCGGCGGCGATGGATTCTGTGGCTGGGCCACAGCCCTTCATCTCTCAAGCGCAGGCCACGAGGTGGTGCTGCTGGACAACCTCATCCGCCGCCGCTGGGACGAGGAGCTCGGGACCGTTCCGCTGGTGCCGATCGCCGAGATCGAGGCGCGCGTGCAGGCGTGGCGCGAGCTGACCGGCCGCACGCTCGGAGTCGAGCTCGTCGACATGACCGACCGGCCGGCGCTGTACGGCGCCTTCGAGCGCGCGGCGCCGGATGCCGTCGTGCACTTCGGCGAGCAGTCCTCGGCCCCCTATTCGATGATGGACGCCGACCACGCGGTGTCCACCCAGGTCAACAACGTCGTCGGCACGCTCAACCTGCTCTTCGCCATCCGTGACCTCGCGCCCGCCTGCCACCTGGTCAAGCTCGGGACGATGGGCGAGTACGGCACGCCGAACATCGACATCGAAGAGGGCTACCTCACGGTGCACCACAACGGGCGCACCGACACGCTGCCGTACCCCAAGCAGCCGGGGTCGTTCTACCACCTCTCCAAGGTCCACGACAGCCACAACATCCTCTTCGCCTGCCGCGCGTGGGAGCTGCGCGCCACCGACCTCAACCAGGGCGTGGTCTACAACGTGGCCACCGAGCAGACGCGGCTCGACCCGCGCCTGGCCAACCGCTACGACTACGACTCGGTCTTCGGCACGGCGCTCAATCGCTTCTGCGTGCAGGCCGCCGTCGGCATGCCGCTCACCGTCTACGGCCGCGGCGGCCAGACGCGCGGGTTCATCGATCTTCGCGACACCGTGCGCTGCGTCGAGCTCGCGCTGGTGAACCCGGCGCCGGCCGGCGAGCTGCGCGTCTTCAACCAGTTCACCGAGCAGTGGTCGGTGAGGCAGCTGGCCGAGCGCGTGGTGCACGTCGCCTCCGCGCTCGGGCTCGAGGCGACGATCGCCAGCTATGAGAACCCGCGCGTCGAGGCCGAGCGCCACTACTACAACGCGGCGCACGGCGCCCTGCTCGATCTCGGGCTCGAGCCGCACCTGTTGAGCGACGAGACCGTGGCCGGCATGCTCGAGACGGCCATCCGCCACCGCGAGCGCGTGCGCATGGAGACGATCCTCCCCACGATCGATTGGAAGCACGGACGTCGCGAGGTCCTGGCGCCGCGGCTTCAGTGGGCGGGCGCGAGCACCCGCCCGCGCGACGGCGCGGTCCGCCGCTGGCCGGCGAACCAGCGCGCGGCCGCGGCCAGCGCATCGGTGCCGGGGGCGGGCGCGTAGCCGAGCTCGCGGCGCGCCTTGGCGCTCGAGAAGTACAGCGGCGTGCGGCTCAGCCGGACCTCGTCGCGCACGAGCAGCCGCGGCTCGCGGCCGGCCATGCGCGCGAGCACGTCGACGGCCACCGCGACGCCGTAGACGCCCGCCCAGGGCACGGGCCAGCGCGGCGCCGGCAGCCCGACCGCGCGCAGCGCCACGCCGAACGCCTCGCGCAGGGCCAGATCGTCGCCGCCGAGGATGTAGCGCTGGCCCGCGCGGCCCCGCGCGAGCGCCAGCGCGTGGCCGCGGGCCACGTCGCCCACCGACACCACGTTCAGACCGGCGCGCGGCAGGTAGGCCCTCATCCGCCCCTCGACGAGGTCGCGGACCATCTTGCCGCTCGGCGTGGGCTGGTCATCGTGCTCGCCCACGACCGTCGTCGGGTTCACGCACAGGACCTCGGTGCCTGCATCGCTGGCCGTCAGCGCCAGCCGCTCGGCGGTGAGCTTGGTGCGCTTGTAGGGGACCTGGAGCTCCCAGGCCGGCGGGCGGTCGCGCTCCGTGGCCGGGCGCCCGGGCACCGGGCCGCAGGTGGCCGAGGTCGAGGTCACGAGCACGCGGCCGACGCCGGCGCGCACGCTGGCCTCGAGCACGTTGCGCGTGCCCTCGACGTTCACCGCGTGCATCAGCGCGGATTCCGAGCGGCGGTAGCTGTAGAGCGCGGCCGTATGCACGACGAGCCGGCAGCCCTCGACGGCGCGGGTCACCGCGTCGGGATCGGTGATGTCGCCGCGCAGCCACTCGCTTGCCATCGCCCGCAGCGGCGGCGGCGAGCGGCAGAACGCCCGCACCTCGGCGCCCTCGGCCGCCAGCGCCGCACTGACGTGACTGCCGATGAAGCCGCTGGCACCGGTGAGCAGAACGCGCATGTGGTCTGGAGGACTGATTTACCCGCCAGGCGAGCGTCGCCGGTCCGCGCGCGCCCGCCGGCGTCAGCGCGCGAACGGGCGGGCGTTCGCCGGCGAACCTTCTCTGACAGCATCGTTGCTGCGGTGTGGCGAGCATGACGATCGGCGAGTGGCAGTTCGATCCCCTTCAGCTTGCCCTCGTCGCATTGGCGGGCGTCTGCTACGCGTGGCGGGCGCGCGTGCTGGCGGCCAGGGGCCGTACCGTGCGCCGCGCCCGCAAGCTGGGCTTCTACGGCGGGCTGACGGTGGCCCTGCTGGCGCTCGTCTCGCCGGTCGACTACCTGGGCGAGAACCGGCTGCTGTGGGTGCACATGATCCAGCACGTGCTGCTGGGCGACATCGCTCCGCTGCTCGTGGTCGCCGGCCTGACCGGCCCGCTGCTGCGACCGCTGCTGGCCACGCCGGGGGTCCGGCGCCTGCGCGTGCTCGCCCACCCGCTCGTCGCCCTGCCGCTGTGGGCGCTCGACCTCTACGTCTGGCACCTGCGCGTGCTCTACGAGGCGGCGCTGCACCATGACGGCGTGCACGCGTTCGAGCACTTCTGCTTCTTCACCTGTGGCGCGCTGATGTGGGCGGCGGTGATCGAGCCGCTGCCCGCGCCGGTGTGGTTCGGCAACGGCCCCAAGGCCCTCTACACCCTGGCCGTGCGCGTGGCCGGCGGCGTGCTCGGCACGCTCTTCATCTGGGCCGGGCACGCGTTCTATCCCTACTACGCGCACGGCGACGCCATCTCGGGGATCTCGCCGCTCACCGATCAGCGCATCGCGGGCGCGATCATGTTCGTGGAGGGGAGCGTCGTGACCGTGGTCGCGTTCGCGTGGCTGTTCCTGCGCTTCACGCGCGAGGCCGAGGCACGCCAGCGGCTGATCGAGCGCGACGTCGACCCCGGGCTGGCCGCGCGCGCGGCCCGCTACGGGCGCTCCTCGCGCCTGCGCGACATCGGCTGATCAGCGCACCGGCTGCGTGCGCGCCTCGCCGGCGCCGCGGCGCATGGTGGCGTCGTACTCGGCCGCGTGCTCGGCCGCCTCGTGCAGCTCGTCGATCGTGTCGGCCAGCCGCAGGGCCCGGCACCAGCGCCGTGTGACGAAGAACAGGATGGCCGGCACCACCCAGATGGCCACGCGGAAGATGTAGAGCTGCGTGTTGTAGCCGATGTCCCACAGCACGAGGATGCGGTCGGCGGCGCCGAAGGCGAAGATCAGAAAGACCCAGCTCAGGAAGGCCACGCCGAAGGCGGTGCGGTTGGGCGCGTCGCGCGGGCGGTCGGCCAGGTTGTGCACGGAGTGATCGCGCGTGAGCTTGCGCTCGATCCAGGGGAAGGTGGCCAGCACGCCGAGCACGACGAGCGGGAAGGCCACGCCGCCCCAGAACGGGTTGGGGATCAGCGTGAAGTGCGAGATAGTCACGTCGAAGCTCGGCATCAGCCGCAGGGCGCCGATCAGCCAGCCCAGGTACCAGTCGGGCTGCGCGCCGTTGGTGCCCCAGTAGGGCTCGAACGGCCCCCACTGCCAGATCGGGTTGATCTGCATGAGGCCGCCGAGCAGGAACAGCACGGCGAAGACGAAGAACATCAGCGCCAGCGAGCGCGGGGCCTGGCCGGGGAACAGCGGCACGCCGACGAGCTTGCGCTGGGTCTGGCGCTCGCTGCGCCGGAACTGCGTGTGGTGGCGCAGCGCGACGAGGGTGAGATGCCCGCCGATGAGTGCGAAGAGCAGCAGCGGGATGATGAACACATGGGCGATGTACATGCGCCCCCAGAAGATGTCCTTGCCGGGGAAGGGGGCGCCGAAGATGGCCAGCGTCATCGGGCCGCCGATGATCGGGATCGAGAGCCCGACCCCGTAGCCGATGGCCAGCCCCATTCCCGAGAGCAGGTCGTCGACCAGCGAGTACCCCAGGTAGCCCTCGAGCAGCGAGGTGAAGAGCAGGAGCAGGCCGAGCAGCCAGGTGAGCTCGCGCGGCTTGCGGAAGGCGCCGGTGAAGAACACCCGCATGAGGTGGATCACCATCGCGGCGATGAAGAGGTCGGCCGCCCAGTGGTGGGTCTGGCGGATGAGCAGCCCGGCCTTGTAGCGGAAGGAGATGTCGAGCACCGACTTGTAGGCCGCGCTCATCTCACGGCCACGCAGCTCGTTGTAGGCGCCGTGATACACGGTCTTGGCCGTGCTCGGATCGAAGAACAGCGCCAGGTAGACGCCGGTGGCGATGAGGATGATGAAGCAGTAGAGGGCGACCTCGCCGAGCAGGAACGACCAGTGGTCGGGGAACAGGTAGCGGAGCCCCTTGCGCAGCATCGGGGCCGCGGCGGTCCGCTCGTCGATGAAGCGGATCGGGTCCTGGATCGGGTCGGTGCTCACGACGGCTGGCTCCGCACGTTCCACCAGCCCGGTCCGATGCGCTCGGAGAAGTTCCCGCCCGCGCGCAGGTAGCCGCTGCCGTCCACCATCAGCGGCAGCTGCGGGAGCGGCCGCCCGGCGGGGCCGTAGATGACGCTCGCGCCGGTGGCCGGATCGAAGGTCGAGTAGTGGCACGGGCAGACGAGCGCCGGCCGCGGCTCGACGGGCGCGAAGGTGGGCTTGCGGTACAGCGCGATCGCGCAGCCCGCGTGCGTGCAGATCTTCGAGTAGGCCACGATCCCGTAGGGCGCCCAGTGCTCGCGCCCCTTGGGCAGGTGAAGCGCGCGCGGGTCCAGGCGCACCATGACCACCGCCGCGGCGAGGTCCTCCTTGTCGACCCCCTCGGGGAAGGCGGTGTAGAAGGTCTTCTCGTCGACGTCGGAGGCGCGGTAGAGGTGGTCGTCCTCGTCGACCAGGCGCATCCCGCGCCGCCACGGCGACTCGTCGAGCGGCCCGGTGTCCCAGATCGGCCCCAGCGAGAGCGCCGGGGTCACGGCGGCGAGGCCGAGCGAGCCCGCGGTGACCGCGCCGGCGCCCATCAGCAAGCGCTTGCGGGTTATCCGGCTGCCGCTCTCCTCGATGATCTGGGCCACCTTCTCCTGCTCCTCGGGGTGCTCCTCGGGGTAGTCCTCCTCGAGCTCCTCGGTGACCACGAGCTTCTTCGCCATCACCGTGAAGGCGGCGCCGATGAAGGCCATGGCCATGCCCAGGCAGATGCCGAGCAGCTCGTTGGGGAGCTGCTCGGGACCGAACATCGCGTAGGTGACGATGAAGCCGAGCGCGAACAGGCTGGCGATCGCGAGCAGGATCACCACGACGGTCTCGGCGCGGCGCTCGGGCGATCCGGCGGGGACGATGCGCTTGCGCGCGCGGCGCTCCTCGCGCCGGCGCCAGACGCGCCCGAAGAGCAGGGTCAGGAAGGCGATCAGCCATTCCCGGAGCTTCACGAGTGCAGCCTCCTTCCCACGAGCATGCAGGCCACGATGAGCAGCGGTATGCCGATCCACCACGCCACCATGCCCTCGGGGATCGGACCCAGGTTGCCGATGCCCCAGCCGCCGTGGTTGTCCGGGTCCTTGGTGCTGAGGACGTAGTGGATCAGCGAGTCGAGCTGGACGTCGGAGATCTGCGACTTCGAGAAGCGCGGCATGAGATAGGGGCCGGTGCGCACGGCCTCGGCGATCTCGGTCGGCGTGACGCCCTGAAGCGGCGGGATCCGAGCGCCGGTGGCAAAGCCGCCGCGGCCGACGATCTGATGGCAGCCCGCGCAGTGGTCGGTGAACAGCTTCAGCCCGTCCTGGATCGTGCCCCGGCGCAGGTCCGGGTGCGGGATCCCCGGGCCCGGGCCGAGCGAGGCGACGTAGCTGACCAGCGAGCGGATCTCCTTGTCGGTGAACAGCACGCGGTCGCGCTCGGGCTCGCGGTGGGCTTCGGGCAGCGGCATGAAACCCATGCGCAGGTAGAAGTCGGCCGCCAGCGCTCCCACGCCGCGCAGTGGCGGCCCCTGGCCGGCGATGTCGGCGGCACCCGGGCGCGGCGAGGAGATGCCGGAGCCGGCGATGCCGTGGCAGCTGGCGCAGTTGCCCGCGTAGAGCTCGGCGCCGAGCTCGAGCGTGGGCCGGGCCGGCTCGGTGGTCGGCCGGACGATGCCCGACGGGGGCTGGGCCTCGGCCACCGCGACCAGGCCAAGCGTGAGCGTGGCGGCGAGGATCGTTATCGCGCGCGGCCGGCTCATGACTGGTGGCAGAGGGCGAGCAGCGGCGCGCCGATGCCGTCCATGACGATGATCGCGATGGCCAGGGGGTTGACGGTCAGCCCGAGCATGGCGAGGAACTGCACCCGCCCGACCGGCTCGCGCGTGGTGTCCCCGCGCGCCACCGGATCGAAGATCTCGTTCTCGGACCCGCGCGTGCGCAGGAACAGCCGCAGCGCGACCGCGAACGAGGCCAGCCCGATCAGCAGCGCGCCCACCGCCAGCCCGCCCTGCCAGCGGTGCACGGGGATGTCCCAGCGGCTCGCCGGGTCGTAGCACTGCGCGATCCCGAAGGCGTAGCCGGCCACGAACTGGGCCAGCCACGCGAAGGCGCCGCCCAGGACGCCGAACCAGACCAGGAGGTTGGACGGGGGCCGCTTCACAGCGCCGGCGTGAGCTGGGTCAGGGTGACGAGCACCGTGATGACGTTGACCACGTGCCAGTAGAGGGCGATGCCGCGGACGCCGATCAGCCAGTAGTTGGTCAGGCCGCGGGTGAGCACGTGCCAGAGCACGCCGAAGTCGAGCAGGATGCCCAGCAGGACGTGGGCGTGGTCGGCGGCCAGCATCGTGAAGTAGATCGAGCCGTAGGCGCTGCCCTTGGGACTGAACTTCAGCAGGTCCTGCTGGAACAGGAAGATCTGCGCGGCCAGGTAGAGGACCTGCATGACCATGGCCAGCGCGATCACCCAGCCGGTCACCGAGCGGTTGCCGACCCGCGCGGCGCGGCTGGACATCCACATCGGGATGCTCGTGAGCACGAGCCATCCGGTGGCGATCAGCGGCCAGGCCAGCGTGGGCGGCTTGATGCCCGGCGGCGGCCAGTGCACGGAGCCGAAGTCCAGGTAGTAGTAGGTGGCCAGGAGCGTCCCGAACAGCGTCGCCTCGGCGGCCACGAACAGGGCCATGCCCCACCAGCCGTTGGGCTGCGCCTGGCGCCGTCGGGCCACCGCCGCGGCCTGCGGCGCCTTCTCCGCGCGCATGCTTCGCGTGATGCCGTCGGGCTCGGGCCCGGCGATGAGGTCGCTCATCCCGACGCCTCCTTGTGGTGCCAGGCGAACAGCACGAGGCCGCCCGCGACGAGGAACCCGGCCGCGATCCAGTAGTGCACGAGCAGCAACATCGCGAATACCCCGGCCAGCATCAGCGCCGACAGCAGCGGATAGGGCGAGTGGGGCGGCATCGAGAGGATCTCGTCCCAGTGCGCGTCCTGGGCGGTGCTGGTCGGCGTCTCGTGGCCCTGGGCCAGGATCCCCTCGCCCCGGTCCAGGCGCCGGTTGTCGAGCTCGCGGTCGGCCTCGTCCCACATCGGATACGGGCTGCTGACCGTGGGGATCACCGCGTAGTTGTAGGGCGGCGG
>Ga0070739_10005854_pt1 | contig 13798 bp, 10 predicted proteins | sample Coa_R1_7_FD_66445 | JGI IMG/M metagenome (GOLD analysis project Ga0070739, IMG submission 66445) | Surface soil microbial communities from Centralia Pennsylvania, which are recovering from an underground coalmine fire - Coalmine... | ecosystem: Environmental > Terrestrial > Soil > Unclassified ... | reverse complement strand
ATAGCCGAAGTGGTGCTATTCAACTATAGGGAGGGTTTCTTATGTTTCGTTTTCTGACGGCGGGTGAGTCGCATGGCCCTTGCCTGATTATGGTGGTAGAGGGGCTGCCAGCTGGGTTAGCTGTAGATAAAGCGGGTATCGATGCTGATTTGCGACGTCGGCAGGGGGGCTATGGACGTGGTGGGCGCATGAAGATTGAACGTGATGCGGTGCGCTTCCTCTCCGGCGTTCGTCATGGCAAGACGCTTGGTTCACCTATCACCATGCAGGTTGAAAACCGTGATTGGGTTAATTGGGAAGAGCGTATGAGCGCCGAGCCAGTAGAAGCTTCTATAGAACCTGTGACTCGTGTGCGCCCCGGTCATGCTGATTTTACAGGAGCTATAAAATATGGGCATACAGATATCCGCAACGTCATTGAGCGTTCCAGTTCTCGGGAGACAGCCTCGCGGGTGGCCGTCGGTGGCCTGTGTCGTCAGTTTCTGGGACAATTTGGGATCAGCATCCACAGCCATGTTCTTTCCATTGTCGATGTGGGCTATGGGATTGCCCGTCCTATGACGCGAGAGAGTTATCCTGATGAAATGTGGGAAGCGGTAGAAGCATCGCCGATGCGTTGTGCTGATGCAGCCCTCAGCGAGAAGATGATTGCCCGCATTCTGGAGGCCAAGCGCGACGGGGACACCTGTGGGGGTGTCTTTGAGGTGGTTGCCTTTGGTGTGCCACTTGGCCTGGGTAGCTTTAGCCAGTGGGATCGTCGCTTGAGTACGCGACTGGGTATGGCAATGATGAGCATCCCTTCAGTCAAAGCGATGGAGATCGGTACAGGCTTCTCGGCAACACGCACAACGGGTTCATATGTACACGATGTGTTGCGACACAGTGAAGACGGTCGCTGGTCTCATCTCACGAATAACGCAGGAGGAATCGAGGGGGGTATTACCAATGGAGAGCCAATCGTGGTGCGCGTTGGCGTCAAGCCAATTCCGACACTCGCTCATCCCTTGCCCTCTGTTGATCTGGCAACCGGTGAAAACATTGACCAGAGCCGCTATGAGCGCAGTGACGTGTGCGTAGTTCCGGCTGCTGGCGTCGTCGGCGAGGCGATGATGGCAATCGTATTGACCGAGGCGATCCTCGAAAAGTTTGGCGGCGATAGCATGGAAGAGACAATGAAGCATTATCACGCATCTTGATGCAACGGGCGGCCTTTATGCCATCCCCTGTTCTGCATAATGCCATCTTGTATGCCACCCATAATACCGTCTTGCCAAGCAAGAGTTTCAATGATACACTGATTTCAAAGTTATATATCATGTTGTATCAAAACAGAGGATAAGCTGTATGGATATTAGTGCAAATGTGCGCAGACTGACCCAAATGTTTATCGTGCTCTTTCTGGCGCTGAGCGTTGGCCTTGTCTACTGGCAGGTAGTCGTGGCACAACAGGTGACCGCGAATATACATAACGAAAGGCATTGCCTCGTTGATAATGCACCAATTCGTGGACGTATCCTTGATCGCAACGGAGTCGTCCTGGCCGAGACAACCAAAGTTCAGGGGTCGTGTGGCTATCTGCGCCGTTACACCGACCCCTCTCTAGCAGGGCTGATTGGATACTATGTAGGCCCTTCCTATCCGGCGACCGGTCTTGAGGCAACATACGATGATTACCTTAGTGGACGTGTTGGCCTGACTTCGCTGGATAATACGATCAACCAGACGCTCCACCGACCCCCTCAAGGAGACGACATCTACCTGACAATAGACGAGCGCATCCAGGCAATTGCCAATAAACATTTCGATGATCCCCCCGTCTTCCATCAAAATACGTTTTTCTCAAACCGTGGCTCGATCATCATCACCGATCCACATACTGGCGGAATTCTAGCTATGGTTAGCCGTCCATCCTTCGATCCGAACAGAATGGTTCAGACCCTCGCGAAAAATGACCTCTCGTACTTCAAGCAGTTGAACCAGGACCCGGATCATCCATTGCTGGAGCGCCCTCTTCAGGGACATTACGCCCCAGGCTCAACGTACAAAACCGTGACGCTACTGGCAGGACTGGATTCCGGCCATACAACCCTGGATCAGCAGTTTGATATGCAGCATGCACTGGGGCCTGTTTTCTTTAATGGGCAGGCAATTGGACCGACTGGAAATAATATAGCCAATTTCACGCACAACTTCCCGGTGACGACCGAATATGGCTATTCCCATTCTGATAATGTCATCTTTGCGCAGATTGGTGTCGAAACAGGGTTTAATACCTGGCTTGACTACAATAAGCGCTTTTATGTGGGGCAAGCTATCCCGGTAGGCCAGACTAATCCTCCTTATGATCTTAACGTGTCACCGAGCACAGTCATGAAACCTGCCCAGACAACGCTGGCGGCTAACGAACTCGCTGCCGACTCGTATGGACAAGGCTACGACTTTATCACACCTATGCAGATGTCTTTGTTTGATAATGCCATTGCCAATGGTGGCCAGCTCATGCTGCCGATGATCGTCTCCAAGGTGCTTGATAGCAATGGTAACGTTATCAAAGCCAATAGTCCTCAGTCCTTGGGGCCGCAACAAATCTCTGGTGATACTGCGGCGAAGGTGCGCCAGGCTATGTATGGAGTGCTGCGTTGTGGTACCGGTCGCGCTGATTTCGCAGGCTCGTTATATACTTCTCCCTGGGGAATCATTGGCAAGACGGGAACCGCTGAAGTGAACGCCGCTTCCAATCCTCATGCCTGGCTGATTACTCAGGCTCCCTTTGATATCACGAATCCTACCCAACTTCCCACACTGACTATTGTCGGTATGAAAGAAAACGGAGGTGAAGGGGGTGCCGAGGTTGGGCCAATGATAGGTAACATCTATAATGAGATTTTTGACCAGCATCTGGTCAATACATGGACTCCTTCCCCGCCTCGGGATTATGGTTACTGCTTTGAAAAAGGGTTATTGCAGCAGTAGGAATGCGGTACGTAATAAATTTTACTACGTTTGGATATGAGGGACCCGTTGGTTAGGTAGGCCGAAGGCAGTAGAGGGTTCATGAAAGTCCCCTCTACTGCCTTCGGCGTTGCTGCTAGATCTGTTGGTCTTGTCTTTCCTCGTGCTCAGTTGCTGGCGTATCAGCCATGCTTTCTGAACTGTGTTCCTGCCGTTGCAGAATCTGCCAGCAGGTATCGCAATAGCCAACGGCAACGAGGTCGAGGGTAAGGCCATGAAAGCCGTATTGCCCCTGAAGCTGTTCATGCAGGTTACCGAGCAGGGCTTCATCGAGATGGATGGTTGTTCGACAACGGCGGCACACGAGGTGATGATGGGCCTGTCCTTCTACGGCTTCGTAGCGTGGTTGCTCACCCAAAAAATGATTTTCACGTACAAGCCCCAGTTCACGCAGCAATTCGAGTGTACGGTAAACCGTCGAAAGGCTCACATAGGGATTCCGTTGCTGCACACGTTCGGTGATCTGGTCAACACTGAGATGCTCACTCGCTTCCTGGATCACACTTAATATCATATGCCGTTGTGGTGTTAAACGATACCCGCGTTTACGTAGTAGTTCGTTGCTTGAGCTAACAAAATGATGCATAGAGTCACCCCTTGCCACTAGAAAATGGTTGTAGAACAGGCATATCGTAGCACTATAGGGCATGGGCGTCAACGTGTTCATTTGTTCGGCCCAGCAAGAAGTGGTGTGCGTGGCTAGATATGGCGCAGCCACGCACACCACTTCTTGCTGGGTCAACTGTCCTTTTGGGCTATAAATTCAGTGAATTTGATAAACCTATGTTAGGATGTAATCAATATGAGGAAGAGTATCCTCTTCTTCAGAAAAACACACCTCGAAAAGCAGTCGCTACATGCAGGGGAAGCGTAGGGGCGACACTTTTAGAAACGGAGCGCTTGTATGCAACGTTGTGCGCGTTGTGGGGGAAGCGTACCTGATCATGCAGTATTCTGCACATACTGCGGGTCTACTTTGAATCCGGTTATGGAGAGACCTGTGACGATCAGTGACTATCCCACTGCCAGGCTATCTGCCCTTACCTCCACTCCGGTCTCCACGCCCAGAATGTCCACGCTGACTGGAAAAAAAGAGTTTGTCATTAGGACAACGATCACTGAGTCTCCTACTTCTATACAGCCAATGATTCCTTCTGATGCTGTCATGCCCACCGCCGTCACTGGAGAACAGGCATATATGCAGGCCGACAGCGAATATGATATGGTGGGGCAGAGGCTATTTGAAGGCAACACTGGTTATGAAGAGTCGCGAGTTCGATCTCTGCTTGCCGGTGCAGCTTCAGTAGGAATGCTGGCTGACAGGAGGCTTGCCCCCTTTGGCAATCTACCTGTGGTACAAGGTGTTCCACTGATGAGTGGAGCGCCTGTGGTACAAGATGCTCCACTGATGAATGGAGCACCTCCGGCGCAAAGCATACCTGCGGCATCAAGCCTGCCCAGTGCTTTTCCTGGAGAAGACGTATTCTATAGTCCCCCATCGGCCCCTCCACCAGCGACCCCGCCGGACACTTCCTGGCAGAACTTCCCTGCTGAACGGGCAACACCATCCTGGGGACTTCCCCCTGCACCTTTATCTGCATCCCAGGTATGGCACAAGCAGCGTCACCGTCATCGAGCTGGAAAATCCCATACACGCAATGTTCTCTTGAAAGGTGTACTCATCAGTGTCTCTAGTCTATTGATTCTTGCCACATTTGTAGCCATCTTGCTAGCGGTATTTCCTCCCACGCTCACTTTGAATAGCGTGCTAAGTGGGAATGCTGTAGTGACTTCAGGAGGATCATTACATGTCCAGGGTAGCCGTTTCGTGCCACTAGGGGCAGTTGATCTCACATTGGATACGGTGGTGCCGCTTGCCAGAGTGGGAGTGGATGCAAACGGCAAGGTACTCTATAGCATCGTCAGAGCACCACAGGTACATGCCATGCTTGCACACGCAAAAGCTGCACGCTATGCTCTCTCTCTCTCTCATGCCGAGCAAGCCAAGAATCTCGGTGCTTCTGTCGCAGTGGGGATTAATGGAACGTTTGATGCGACAATTGCAGTAGGGACGGATTGGCCATTGGGACCCCATACAGTACATGCAAGAGAAAGGCTTACAGGCCGTGAGACCAGTCTCTCGTTCAGGGTCGTTGCACAGAAGTCCTTGCTCCACGTCAGTGCTACAACCCTCGATTTTGGCAAATTACAGGTCGGTAATAAAGCCACGCTTCCTATCGTAATTAGCAACGCTGGTCCGGAAACGTTGACCTGGACGGCAGATGTGAGTAAGGTGCCATGGCTTAAGTTGGAATCCAGTCTGGGAAAAATTGATGCCGGTGGCCTGGAGCAGGTTCTTAATGTGACTGTTGATGCCAGCCATCTCGTCCCAAGACGATATACTGCTCCCTTAAACATCACGTCTAGTGGTGGTAATGCACTGGTAAATATCGTGGTAGAGGTAGTGCCGAATACCGGAAAACCGCAAGCGGCATTGAGAGTCACACCGAGTACTCTCTCCTTCGGCACCTTGGGTGCTAATCAGCAAGCAACGCTCTTGTTAGGGGTTGCCAATGTTGGTGCAAAGAGCCTGATCTGGCATGCAAGCACAGGCAGTGCCAACTGGTTAATGCTAGATATCAGTGCCGGAACCATTCAGGCGGGAGGCGTACCAGAGCCCATTCACGTTACCGTTGATACTACTAAGCTGGCGAACGGACCTTACTCAGGAGCCTTACAGATTACCTCTACCGGCGGTAATGTGAATATACCTGTTACACTGAGCGTGACCGGGTCGACAGTAGCTCCGGGTACACCGACCCCAGATTCAACACCGCTCCCACCTCCAACGGTAATCGTGAGCCCCTCAGGATTTAACGCCAACACAGATTGCGCATATGACCCGGGTCAGGGTTGGACCTGTACAGCAACTGTGAGCAATCTGAAAAGTACACAAGCCAGTCTGAGCTGGTCTGCTACCACTCTTGGTATCAACGGTGTGACCTTGACGCCATCAAGTGGAAACCTTGCTCCTGGACAGAGCATGTCTGTGAGCATTTTTGTGCCAAATACCGTCTGTCCCGCCAATGCTGATCTGACATTTAGTGGGCCAGGAAATGCGCAAGATGTGCTATGGAGTTGTGCAGCTCCACAGATATCCGCCAGCCCCAACAGCCTTCCTAGTGGTTGTGTGTCTTGTGTGGTCACGCTGAGTATCGCTCAAGGTGCTCAAGGTGATGCGAATTGGTCGGCCTCGAGCCCCTATCTGACAGGAGTGACGTTTTTCCCATCTCAAGGAGTATTACTGGTGGGCCAACCATTACAGGTAATGGTCACAGTGCCAACTGCTGCCTGTCCCCCCAGTGCAGCTTTTGCCTTCCAGGGACCTGCTAATACTGTTAGCATCAAATGGACGTGCATACCATCTAAACTCACGGTAAGCTCTACCAGCCTCGATTTTGGTACGCTACAGGCAGGCAAGACGGGAACACATACAGTCTACATTAGGAACAGCGGAGGACGATCTCTCAACTGGAATGCAGATACAGGCGGTACCAGCTGGTTGACATTGAGTAACATGGGGTCGGCACTTGCCCCTGGTGCTTCGACGACCTTCAATGTGACAGTAAATAGCGCAACGCTTGCCCCTGGTGGTTATTCAGCGACGGTGAACATTACTTCGGATGGTGGTAATGTGTCACTGGTGATTATCATGACGGTGGCAAGTCCTCCGGCAGCTTTGAAAGTGAAACCGACCAACCTGAGCTTTAACGTGGCACAGGGAACCACTACTCCTTCAACCCAAGCCTTCACTATGAGCAACGTCGGTGGACAACCCTTGAATTGGACGGCACAAACGAATGGGTCGAGCTGGTTGTCGATAGACAGTACTGGCTCAACGGTTGCTCCTGGTAGCGCGGTGACGGTTCATGTAACAGTAAACCCAAGGGGACTTGCTGCTGGCAGCTACTCGGCAACGGTGCAAGTCTCTTCCAATGGCGGCAATGTTCAGATTGGAGTCGCCCTCACTGTAGCTGCTTCGTCGCCGGTGTTGACAGTGAATCCTGGCAGCTTGAACTTTAACAATATCTCACAAGGTAGCACGTCAACACAGACGCTCAAAGTGGGTGACAGCGGTGGACAACCGCTAACGTGGACGGCGCAGACAGATGGATCGAGCTGGCTCTCAATAGACAACACGGGTTCTACGATTAACGGCGGCACATCTACCACCATCCACGCGACGGTGGATACAACGAGTCTGGCAGCGGGCCAGAGCTATACTGCCACAATTACCGTCAACTCGAATGGAGGTGGGCCCATTCAGGTATCCATCCAATTGACGGTTGCTGCTCCACAGGCACCTCAACTCTGCAATCTTTCACCTGGTCAGCTGAACTTTGGGCCACTGCTGAGCAGCGCGAGCACAACCCTGACATTGACATTCAGCAACTGCGGAGGCCAACCGTTGACCTGGACTGCCAGTGGTGGGGACCCCGCTTGCCCTCAAGGCTGGCTATGTATGGACAATAGTGGGGGGACCCTTAATCCCGGTCAGCGGACCTCAATCCAGGTGACGGTCAATACGGGTGCTACTCTGCCAGCCCCCGGTGGACCCGGTTCCTACTCTGCTACTATTATGTTTAGTACGAATGAGGCCAATGGTGGGAATGAGTCAGTGGGGGTCAGCGTGACAGTGCTATCTGGTTCGGCCGTCTCAAGCGCGAGTCCATCGAGTTTAAACTTTCTTGTGTTCGCCTGTACTGTTCGTTGGTGCCGTCCCCTAAGCAGACAACTCCAAAGCGTTCATTCTTAACAAAGAAGAATGTGGGAGGAGTCAGCAATGATTCTCCTGGCATACCCTCTAGTGCCAGATGCCAGAGGGTATGCCAGGAGAATCATTGCTGACTCCTCCTATGAGGATACAGCTTCTACAGCATTAAGAGGACAAAATATGATACAATGGGAACATCGGTACTTGTTAGGGACCATGGTTTTTACAATTGCAGGTGATGTAGTAAGAGATTTTGATGAAGAATACGAGGCATGGAACTGGCTAGAGAGAGAGGGGTGGGGACTGGTGGCCATTGAACCACCCGACCCTGTACGCCCCGGTGCATGCAAGTACTACTTCAAACGTCAACGTCCACCTGCCGCTGCATTACGCTCGCCAATTACGGCGGAGCAGCCTGTTGCTAAACCAGCTTCCTATGAGCGGAGAGGAAGATAGGACAACAAGGTATGAGCCTCCCAGCTTTCTGGCGTTCAGCACTTGATCCACAACGTGTCATGCAGGTCAATGTGACCCATTGGCGAGAAGATGAGCAACACCAGCGTGAGGAGGCTCTAACGGTTGAAGAGCCGTTTGAGGTGCGCATCGACCGCCAGAGCCTGGCGGTGATTATGCGCACCCCCGGCCACGATTTTGAGTTGGCAATGGGTTTTCTCTTCACCGAAGGCGTCATTACTCACGTCACTGATGTCCTTAACATGGAAGATGCACTCGATGATGATGGCCTACCTCTTGCCAATGTTGTGAACATCACCTTACGCCCACGAGGGCTGCCTGGGCAGCAGGCGCTGCAATCGCAGCCAACTGCTTTCGAGCGCCACTTCGCCGTCTCGGCCAGTTGTGGACTTTGTGGCAAAAATAGTATCGCTGATCTGCTGCTTTCCACACCACCACTGGAGCTTGACACCCTCCGTATCTCCCCCAAAACACTTTATACACTGGCATCTCACTTACGCTCCGAGCAGACAGTCTTTAGCTATACTGGTGGGTTACACGCCGCCGGGCTTTTTACCACTACTGGCGATCTGCTGCTGCTACGCGAAGATATAGGGCGGCATAACGCCGTCGATAAACTCATTGGTCATGGACTCTTACATGGCTCCTTTCCTTACCGGGAACATATCCTGATGGTCAGTGGACGCACCTCGTTCGAGATCATTCAGAAGGCGTTGCTTGCCCGTATCCCTTGTATTGCCGCAATCTCAGCTCCCTCTAGCCTGGCTGTCGAATTGGCAGACAGAAGTGGTATTACGCTGGTCGGTTTTTTGCGCGATTCCTCGATGAATGTCTATACGCACCCTGAGCGGATTGTACAGACATAGATGGCTCTTGCAGCGATCAGCTTCCTACTGTATAATCATGCCATGCAGAACGATACGATTGCCGCAATTGCTACGCCGCCGGGTGTTGGTGGAATAGGAGTGATCCGTGTGAGCGGGCCGGAGGCGTTCTCCCTGGTACTACCACTCTTGCAACGACCAGGGGGACGAACTGATCTTCCGCCCTCACACCTGCTCACCTATGGATATATCATTGACCCTGCGACTGAAGAGATTCTCGACGAGGTGCTGGTGGCCTTTATGGAGCCGCCTCATACGTATACTCGTGAATCAGTGGTCGAGATACAGGGGCATGGAGGTCCATTGGTCCTTCGCCGTATATTGCGTACTGTGCTGGCTCAAGGCGCTCGTATGGCAAATCCCGGCGAATTTACGCTACGAGCGTTCCTCAATGGTCGGCTTGATCTGGCACAAGCCGAGGCGGTGATGGATCTGATCGGCGCTCAGACGGAGGCCGGACAACGGTTGGCAATGCAGCAACTGCGTGGGCGACTCTCTGCACAGGTGCAGGAGGCACGGCATGCGGTGCTCGGCGTGATAGCCCGCATCGAGGCGAGCATCGATTTTCCCGAAGAGGATGTGCCAACGCCTCAATCGGCAGAATTACGTCCTTTAATCGCCGAGGCACAACGACAAGTGGATGTCTTGCTTGCAAGTTCAGAGCAGGGTCGACTTTACCGTCAAGGGTTGCGTACCGCGATCATCGGACGACCCAATGTGGGAAAATCGAGTCTGCTCAATGCGCTTCTGCGGACGGAGAGGGCCATTGTCACTCCTATTGCCGGTACAACACGGGATACGGTGGAGGAAGTTGCAAACCTGCGCGGTATTCCCCTGCACCTGATCGATACTGCTGGCATCACGCCGACTGCTGATCCCATTGAGCAGATAGGAGTGCAGCGTAGTCGGGCCGCAGCTGAGAGCGCGGATGTCGTATTGTTAGTGTTTGATGGTGCCGAGCGCCTAACCGACCAGGACCAGCTCGTCTCCGAGGAATTGCTGATAATGGGCTTTGGTTCTGGTCCCAGGCAGAATGATACTTCTTATAGACATGGTAGACCGGTGGTTGTAGTAGTGAATAAGGCCGATTGTTTACAATGCATTGAACGTCAAAAGCTGCAGGACATGTGGCCTTCCTCACCGATCGTAAGCACCTCGACGCTTACCGGAGCAGGATTGCCAGAACTTGAAGAGACGCTTGCGGAACTGGTTCTGGCAGGTAAAACACTCCATAGCGCGAGCGTACTGGTCACGAGTGTGCGTCACCAGGAGGCTCTACGTCGTGCTGCTGAACACTTGTATGCATCCCTGATCTCGCTTGAACAGGGGTTGCCTCTCGATTTTGTCTCTATTGATCTACGTGCATCTTATGATGCGCTTGGTGAAGTAACCGGCGAGACTGCCAGCGATGACTTACTTGATAGAATCTTCCATGAATTTTGTATTGGAAAGTGAGGGATTATGAACCCACAACGCATACCGGTCAGAAACCTCGTTATTCTCGTCGTCTCGGCTGTACTTATTGTCAGTTCAATCCTGGCTTTTGTTTATCATACAGCCCTCGCATCAGCACTATTTCCTCAAGCCGTGGCGACGCATGTAGTTACCCCAACATCAACACCGACGCCTTCTCCGACGCCAACACCTTCTCCGACGCCAACGCCGACGCCGATACCAACCCTGGCAACGGTACCACCCTCGCAAATTCTGGGAATACAGGCCGATCCGCAAACCTCTTATCCAGGTATTCATTGGGTGCGTCTGGGCTACCCAACCTGTGGTTGGGGGAACCTCAAAGGAAGCGTGCTTAAGAAAACAGTCGAGAGCTACCATCAACAGGGTGTTCGCGTCCTGCTCACCGTCTGCCAGGGACCAGACGACTCACGTCTGTATAATACAGCACCTCTCCAAGATGCTGCTCAGGGTGAGCCGGATGCAGTTCAGTGTGGCAACGAGGAGATGAAGCAGGATTCCTCTGTGGCCTTTTTGTATATCCCACCAGCGCATTTTGCCCGTTTCTATGATCTTTGTGAGCATGCTGTACACGCAGTACGCTCCGATATTCCGGTTTTGCTCGGTTCACTCGACCCGCATGTCGGTGGCGTGGATTATCAACCCCTGGTCGATCAAGCAAGTTATCTCGATGAGATGCAGTATGCGATGAATCACACCGTCCATCCCGGTGGTAATTGGGATTGGCATACGCAAACCCTCGGGCTGATTGATAGCTGGCATAATGGTTATCCAGATGCCAGTGTCAATAGCCTCTATGGATTGTTTGCCTTCTGGGCCCAGCAATTCGGCGTTGATCTGAGTAGTGGGGAACTGGGCAAACATTTATGGGTGGTCGAGGGAACTGGGTGCTTTAAGGGCTGCGGCATCAATCCATATAATGACTACCAGGTAGCTGTTTCGCACATTTTAGCCCTGATTATTGATGTGCGAACATCAATGAGATATAAAATTCCTTTCTTTTTCTTTACCGGCAAGGATTTCATCTCGGCAGGCTACTTCTGGCCTATCGGCGTATTAACTGTGAACGGACATCCCAAGCCGATCCGCCAGGACCTGTCGATGGGCGATCGATCTCTAGACATGTCCTGTCCCTCAGGGACCGTGACGGTAACAGACCAGGAGTCGCTATTAGCCAGGATGTACGAGGGCTGTTCGTTGCCGAGTGACTACCTGAGTACCCTGACTTCGTAGAGCAATTCAACGTCTTTTTGCTGCGCCTATCTACAGCACAAAGCCCTGTAGATAGGCGCAGCAAAAAGACGTTGAATTGTGCAATGAATAGCGAAGATAGGTCCCTCATACGTTTATGAATGGTACAATACGTCTAAGTAACTTCTTCACGTAATGAGGTATAAGCATATGCGTCTACTGCAAACGCTAAAAAAACCATCCTTTATCACGTTTATCGTCGCTCTGGCCGCCAGTATTCTTCTGTCAATGGTTGTCTATCAGACCGTGACGTTGGGGCAGCCATTAGTTCCCACACCCACCCCGGTTGCGCAACTGCCGACTCCAACACCAGTTGCAACACCGATACTGCTACCCGTGGAAAGTCCTGCTAAGGTTTTAGGTGTGCAGGCTGATCCAAGTACACCTTTCCCTGGCATTAACTGGGTGCGGCTGGGCTATCCAAGCTGTGGGTGGGGCAATCTTTACGGCGATGTACTCAAAAGTACTATCCAGGACTACCATAGTAGAGGAATTCGCGTCTTGCTTACTGTCTGTCAGGGTCCCAATGATGCTCGCTTGTACAATATGCAGCCACTTACTGATGCTGCTCAGGGCCTGGCGGATGCAGTCCAGTGTGGTAATGAAGAGATGAAGCAAGATCCGAGCGTTGCCTTCTTGTATATTCCGCCGGAGAACTTCGCCAGGTTTTATGATCTCTGCCAGTACGCTGTGCATGCTATACGTCCAGAAGTACCAGTCCTACTTGGTTCGCTCGATCCACATGTGGGAGGAATTGATCATCAGCCTCTGCTCGATCAGGTGCATTACCTCGACCAGATGCAGCAGGCGATGAACACAGTAGTACATCCGGGGGGTCATTGGAACTGGCATACCCAGACATTAGGATTGATTGATAGCTGGCATAATGGCTATCCAGATGAAAGTGTCAATAGCCTTGCCGCCCTTTTTGCATTCTGGGCGCAACAATTTGGGGTTGATCTCAATAGCGGACAACTGGGGCAACATCTCTGGGTCGTCGAGGGGACTGGCTGTTTCAAAGGGTGTGGCATTGACTCGAACAATGCTGCACAGGTGGCTATCTCGCATGCCTTAACGCTGATAACTGATGTGCAGACAGCAATGAAGGACAAGATTCCCTTCTTTTACTTCAGCGGGAAAGATTTTGAATCTGTTGGTTATTACTGGCCAATAGGTATCCTGGATATGCATGGTAATCCTAAGCCAATCCGCCAGGATCTGGCGTTGGGAGCTAGAAAACTAGAACTCTCTTGTCCCACTGGAAAAGTTGTCGTGGTCGATCAGCTGCAATTATTAGCAAACATGTACAGTGGCTGTGCCTTGCCTGCTAACTATATCAGCATTATCTCAAATTAGATTTTCCCTTGAGACTACTGACGAAATGACGGTGTTGAAATGCACTCGCCGCCGTTTCGTCAGTAGCCTCAAGGGAAAACTCCAAAAACGAATTTTTGTAAATTCGTAAAAACTCGCGAAAAACCTATTGACATCCTAGAAAGGTTATGGCATAATACCGATGTCGCCGATACAGACGGTTGTAGATCGGTAAACCTCTCAAAAGGTTTTCCCAAAAGAATAAAAAGCCCAGGGGTTACATGTTCCTGAAAAGGAAATGGTACATGGGTTTCTTTCACTGTCTCTAGAGACGATAGCGAAGTAAGCAAGGCCTTACTTCCGGGAAACCTTAACAATTGAAGAGTGGAAATTAGTACATACAGTATCTATTAGAGTATACAGCGATTAAACACAGATTCTGTCAATTTCTTAACATTTTCGCATCTCTGAGAGAAGGGATGTGGATATAGACAGATTGAATGGCGAGTTTGATCCTGGCTCAGGATAAACGCTGGCGGCGTGCCTAACACATGCAAGTCGAACGTCCTCTGGCTTCGGCCAGAGGGAGTGGCGGACGGGTGAGTAACACGTGGGT
>Ga0070739_10005851_pt1 | contig 13803 bp, 11 predicted proteins | sample Coa_R1_7_FD_66445 | JGI IMG/M metagenome (GOLD analysis project Ga0070739, IMG submission 66445) | Surface soil microbial communities from Centralia Pennsylvania, which are recovering from an underground coalmine fire - Coalmine... | ecosystem: Environmental > Terrestrial > Soil > Unclassified ... | reverse complement strand
TCCCGCCCCCAACCCTGAGGCTCGCAGCTCGTGCTATCAACTCTCACCTCTACATTCATAAAAGGACGAGGCAGAGCGAAACAGTGGACGCGAAACCCGAAGCTGGAAACGGGAAGCTTCCCTCGGTCGAGGTAAGCTGGACGGGCGCCGGCGTGCGCTTCGCCGGCGTGACGCCTGCCGGGCACCGTGTCGTCGTCGATGAGCCGGAGCCGCTAGGGACGGATCAAGGCGCGCGGCCGACAGAGCTTCTTTTGGTCGCCGCGGCTTCCTGCAGCGGCATCAGCGCGATCTCGCTCCTGAAGAAGATGCGGCAACCCGTGGCAGGGTTGCGGGTCGTGGCTTTCGGCGAGCGTCAGCCTGACTGGCCCAAGGCTTTCACCTCGATCACACTGGCATTCACCGTAGATCTCAACGGCGAGGGCGATGCGGCGCTGATCGGGAAGGCCGTGCGGCTGGCGGTCGACCGTTACTGTCCGGTAAGCGCCACCATCCAGCTTGGCGAGGGCGGCTGCGAGGTTCGGCACGAGGTTACCATTCACAGAAAGAGTGACCAGGCCCTTTCAGAACAGCCAGTCCGGGAGTCGGGATAAAAGCCGGAGATGGAGAGGGAAGGAGCAGGCTAACTGTCAGCCATCCGGGACATACCAGGCGATGACCAGATCGTGCACCACTGGAGGTTTCGCCCGGATGCATCGTCGCAAGCCACCGCCGCCCGAGAGTCCAGCGGCAGGCATAGCCCGAAACTCGAAACCCGAAATCCGAAACTCCTCACCCGATGGTGTACGATTAGCCGTTAAGTTCTGCGGGAGAACCGGATGGAGAACCAGCCGAATCTGTACGAGCTGCTCCAAGAGCAGGCGCAGCGCTCGCAGGCGCCATGGGCGGGCACGCTCGAGCTGACCTACAGGTGTAACGAGCGCTGTGGTATGTGCTATCTCGGGCCCGATTGGGGAAAGGGCCGCAAGAAGGATGAGCTGACCACCGGCGAGGTCTTCGACCTCTTGCGGCAGCTCCGGGAGGCCGGCTGCTTCGAGCTGCTGCTTACAGGGGGCGAGATCTGCCTCCGCAAGGACCTGCTCCGGATCATCGACCACGCCGGCAGCCTAGGCTTCCTTCTAACCGTAAAGACCAACGGCACCATGGTTACGGAGGAGCTGGCCCTGGTTCTTCGTCGCAACCCAATCCAACGGGTCGAGATGAGCCTCCTGGGCGCCTCGGCGACAACGCACGACGCCGTGACCCGGATTCCCGGCTCCTTCGATCGCACCATGGCCGCCGTGGACACCTTCCGGCGGCACGAGGTGCCGGTCAAACTGTACTTTACCGCGCTCTCCTTGAACTTCCGAGAGGTGGTGGAGAGCAAGCGCCTGGCCGCCGGCCTCGGCTGCGAGTTCGAGTGGAGCTCACAGGTGACGCCCCGGGACGATCGCAGCGTCATCCCGCTGACCATGCGGCTGCACGGCGAGGACATGCTGGCCGTTCAGAAGCAGTACGTCGACGAGGCGACCGCCGAGAACGGTAGCTGGGAGGCGTCGGGGTACCAGAATGAGGGTTGGTTTTGCGGCGCCGGCCGCCACGCGTTCAACATCACTCCCTACGGGGATGTCCAGCCCTGCAACATCATGCGCATGGACTGCGGCAGCATCCGCCGGCAGCCCTTCGCCGAGATCTGGCGCTCGGCGCCCGAGTTCCTTCGGCTGAGGGCCATGCGTGTCGCCGACGTCTTCGGCTGCTCCGATTGCAAGATTCGCGACTACTGCGCCATATGCCCGGGCCTGTTCTACATGGAAATGGGCGACGTGACCATTCCCTCGCCTCATACCTGCGAGCAGACCGAGATGAAGCATCTGGCCGCCACCGGAACATTCATCCCGGCCGGCAGCAGAGACAAGTCCGGCGAGATGCCTCGTCCGGCCAACGCCATCTTCGGAGGCGTTTCACATCAGCCGGTCGCTCTGCCCATGAGTGCGCCTCGAGGCTAAGACCTCAAGGCCACGACTTTCGTGTACGTGAAGCTGGGGTCGGATGCGCTCGTGCCGCCGCGGCATCCGATGCTCGGGCCTCGAACATCTGGAGGGACGGCGGATCATCTGAAGCGGCGGCGAGACATCCGACTTCGGAGGCCTGTATCCGAGTGGTGATCTGTTGGCCCGGCGAAGGGATGTGAAACCGGATTGAGCGATCTTCAGGCGACCATGATGGGAAGGAGGTTCCGCTTCCAGATTCCGAGCGTCGAGCTGAGCCGGCTACTCGTGCCGGTCCTGATGCAGGCCGACGGCCCCGAAAGTCGGACCGACCTGCCTGCCGTACTCACCGAAGTCCGGCTGGATCGAACGCTCATCGCGGGCGCCAGTGACCCTGCCGAGCTCAGCTTTGAGGGTGATGTCGTGCGAGTCCAAAGCTCTACGGGCTTTCGCTCTACCATCGACCTTGAAGCCGCAACCGCCGAGCTGGAGATGGACGGCAATCACCCGGCCGACGCCTTCAGGTTCCATCTGCGCACACTGGCCGCGTTGCTGGCCTTACGGATGGGCGGGCTGCTGCTCCACTCCTCCGCAATAGCACGCCCCGACGGAGCTGTCGTGTTCTTGGGAGCGACAGGAACGGGCAAGTCGACACTTGCCTCCTTCTCCGCCTCGGCCGGCGCGGCGATTCTGAGCGATGACCTCAACGCGATTCTTCCTGCGGCCGCCGGCTACGAGGTGTACGGCATGCCCGCCTGCGCACTTGCAACTCCGCTCGCGACCAGCGCCGGCGCGTTTCCGCTCCGATGCCTGTACCATCTGGCGCAGGCTCCCGAGGACCGGGTAGAGCCGCTTTCCCCGGCTGAGAGAACTGCCATGCTGATGGTTCAATCCCCGTTCGTCAACATGTATGCCCAAACCACCGAGGCACTTCTGCACAATGCGGCGCGTCTGGCTCGCATGGTCCCGATGGGGCGGCTACACTTTACCGAAAGCATGAGGTTCTGGAGCCTGATTTGAGCAGGCGAGTTCGGCGCAGTCGCGACATTGCCCATCGCGAGGTGGAGGGCCAGACGGTCATTGTGCTTCCACGCACCAACGAGATACTGGTGCTCAACGAGACCGGCGCCTGCATCTGGGAGCTTTCGGATGGTGGAAGGACGGAGGCCGAAGTCGTCGAGGGGCTGCGGGCGCGGTTCGACATCGACAGAGAAACGGCAGCACGAGACGTGGCTGCCCTCTACGACCAGCTGATCGAGGCAGGCGTCGCCGAGACCGCGGAGTGATCGATCCCGTGGCCGCGCGCGCCATCCGGGGGTGGCTGGCCGGCGGTGCCGACCTCGAGCTGGTGGTGGTTTCAGACAGCATGGTGCCGTTGTTGCGAACTGGAGACCGCGTTGTCGTGCGTCCGGCATCGAGCGAGGATGTGCACACGGGCGACCTGGTGCTGGTTCAGACCCCCGAGCGCTACGTGCTGCACCGGCTCATCAGCCGTCGATTGTGGCGAACGGCAGGCGACGCGTTGGTCTGGGCAGACCCGCCCCTACATCCGAGCTCGATTGCAGGCAGAGCCGTCCGGATTATGCGAAATGGTGAATCATTCGAACTTCCCGCGTTTCCGTTGAACCGGCTGGCGGTCCTCAGATGGCTGGGGCGGGCTCTGGTGGTACGGGTGCGAATCGCCTCCGCCCGCGTAGCTCGGCCGCGTCCACGCCGACCAGCATAGCCCCGGAGGCGATCAATCCCCCGACGATCCAGATATGGGGAGCAATATCGGCGTGCCACAGAAACTGATCGGTTCCGGTCTGGACCAGCATGCCGAAGAAAGCGGCGGTTAGGCCGGCCAGGAGAGCAGTCTTGGTGGGCGAGAGGGCGGCGCGGCTGGCGCGCAGTCCCAAGAGCAGCAGTGATACCAGTACGGCGACGATCGAGAGCAGTCCCGGTATGCCGATCTCAGTTGCGAGCTGCAGATAGTCGTCGTGATACCAGGGGTAGCCGGGGACAGGCTGGATACCGGAAGCGGTGCGTTGGAACCACGCGCCCCACCCCGCACCCAGAGGATATCTGAGCACTACGTCGAATCCCGTTGCCTGATAGGATTCCCGCTGGGCGATGGAGTAGTCGTACTGGGTGGCTCGAGCCACGAAGCGCTTGTCGGCCTGAGGATAGACGACCTGCAGCAAGAGAACGAACAAGAGGGTCGTCGCCAGCACAGCCGCTCCGCGCTTCGGCCTCAGGATGAAGATCAGCGCAACGGTGGCCATGCCCGTTCCCAGCCAGGCTCCGCGGCTGTAGGTAAGGAGCAAAGCTAGGCCCACACACCCCAGCGGAATGGTCATAAGCATGCGGTGCCGGGCGCGAAGCTTGCTCGCCCCGACGAGGGCCATCATGATGAGAAAGCCCGTCAAAAGGTAGGTCGCATACTGGTTCGTGGCAGCCATGTCACCGTCGATCCGGGTGATGAGCTGGCCGCCATTGAGGCGTGTGGCAAAGGCAGTCGTGGCGTGTGTAGCGGCCTGCCTCAAGCCGTCGAGAGCGCGTTCGGTGATCAGGGCCAGCATGAACCCCGTGGCCAGGTAGAGCTGCTTCCAGGAGCGGATGCACAGCGGCAGCAGGATAAGAATCAATGGATAGATCACGAGAGACTTGAGGTTGGAGATCAACGGCGACGGGTCGACACCGCGATAGAGCGCTACGCATACGCCCCACAGGCAGAATAGCCAGAAGATGACCATCAAACGCCAGTGCCGGTGAAACCAGGTGGCGCCCGAGGCGGTGCCGAACCACCCCCCGACAATCGCCATCAGCAGGGTGATCGGAACCAGCACGTCGAACACCGTGAGCACGAACTTGTCGCTTCCGAGCTGCACCTGGAAGCCCGTGTGCCAGGCGAGTCCCATGAACAGGAAGGGTGTGGCCACGCGGGCCTTCTCGGGTGCAAGCAGTGCGGTGGCGAGAACCACCAGGGCTGCAGCCACCAGGATTACCAGCTCGACGAAGAAGAGCTGGCCTTTGTGTCCCGGTGGGCCGATCTGGATCCACTCCATCAGGCCGGCGTCCAGGCCACCGCAGACGACCATGGCGCCGACCAGCGCAAGAACCGCGCGTGGGTCAAGTCGCCCGGCGACCGGAATCCTTGGACTGGCAATCATGCTTTACGTCCCCGATAGGGTAATGGTTTCGAGCCAGTGTAGCCGACGGGGACCCTCGAACATCGAAGCCGCCGAGCCCAGCCCTCACCAGCCTCGTGTCCGGCTCCAAATCCCCAACTCGAAACTCGAAACCCGAAACCGGACCGAGTGCCGGCCTCGAGCGAGGCCGGCACCCCGGACCTTCTACTTATGTCTCGTGTGAGATGAGTTACTTCTCTTGCAGGATGAGCCCGTGCAGCGGACCTCCGGTGTCGTACTCGCCCGCGATGAGGCACGCGCCGGTGCTGGGACAGGAGGCCGACGCCAGATTGACGTTGGGCGGGAAGTTGCTTACGGTCGGAGGCAGTGGTGACGTCTGGGTGTTCCAGCTCGTACCCGAACCGGTATCGATGAAGCCGAGATTCTCACCGTTCTGGTCGACGTAATCCCCCGCCACCACACACGCTCCAGATGCCTGGCACGCTACCGAGAGCGCGCCGCCGTTGCCGACGTTATTCCCGGGAATCGGAGTAAGCACATGCTTCCAGCTGGAGCCGGAGCCCGAAACCAAGAAGCTGTAGTCGCCGGCGGAGTTCTGATAGTCCCCAAAGGCTACGCACCCCTTTGTGGGAGTGCATGAGGCCTGATAGAGAGAGGCGCCAAGGATCAGAATTTGGAAGGGCTTCCAGACTCCGGCGATCTTGGTAAGAATCAGCCCCTCGGGACTGTTCTGTGAATTGACAAACTGCCCGACGGCGGAGCATACCGAGGTGCCGGCACAGCTCACGCTGTTGAGGAAGGCTACCTGGCTTGACCCGGCCGCGGCGTTCTTCGGCAGCGCCGGCGTCGTCGCCTTCCACTGGGTTCCGTTCCACGTCAGCATCAGCGCCTGGGCCGGTGTTCCCTGACTCGACTCGTAGTTCTCTCCTACGGCGATGCAGCTCGTCGCGGAGGTGCAGGAGATGCCATGCAAGAGTGACTGTGTCAACGCTCCCGGATTGGCGGGCAGTGGAGACATCGAGGCCACCCAGCCGGAATTGGTCTGCTTGAGGATGAGACCATGACTGATGCCGTGGGCGTCGAGATAGACGCCGTCGGCGATGCAATGGTTGGCCTGCGGGCAGGCGACCGACAGCAGCTCGGACGCCTGCAGGCTGCCGCTGGCGGCGCCGCTGGGAAGGGCAGGTTCGACGATCGACACCTTACCACTCGAGACGCTCATGACAATCGAAACCGGCCGCGGCGAGAAGCCCGCGTTCGACAGGCCTGTTCCGACCGCAACACACTGGCCGGCGGCGCCGCAGGAGAGACTGCTGAACGAATAGATACCACCGGCGACACTCGCCGGAACGACGCCCGCAACCGGCTTCCACACGCCCGCCGTTTCCACCTCCATCAGGCCCTCCAGGCCGAAGGTACCGGCCGCCGCGCAGTATCCCGGCTTGACGCAGCTGTCCTGAGTGAGGTTGACGTCCGGCGATACCCCCTGTCCGGCCGGGTGAGGCGCCTGGGCAGACTCGAGTGTCTGCCCGATCCCCTGGCCCACCAACCCCTGAATATCGTCATTGCGGTCGGTGTAGAACCCGCTGTACACACAGAGCGTGCTGCTGGGGCAGGTGATAACGTCGAGTCCTTCGAGCCCTCTATAGATGGTCGGCTTGAGGGCGCCACTGGGCGCGGGAACGGTGACCGCGGACCAAGAGAATCCCTGCTGGCGGTACAGGAGAAGGCTCTGCGGACCGACGTTACCGGCCGCGCTCGTGACCAGACAGTGGTCCACGGCCGGGCACGACACCGAGTAGGCATCCTCGTATGCCTCCGGCGCCCCGGCCGGGGGAACCGTGCTCAGCTTCCACACACCGTTCACTTCGGTCTCGATATCTGCGCCCTGAGTTCCTTTCGCCGTGCCATAGATGCCGTCACCGACGCAATCCTTGGCGTCGGGGCAGACCAGCTGGCTGAATGACGGGCCGCCCTGATCCGCGGCGTTGATGTCCGCGTTCGAGGGCAGCTGCAGATCGCGTGACTTCCAGGTCGTGCCCCAGCCCGTCAGCACCGTCGCTACCAGCTCGTTGCTGGTGTTGGTGTACTCACCGAGGACCAGGCAGGTCTTGCTCGTTGGACATGCCATGGTATCCAGCTCCAGCGCCAGCCCACTTTTTGGGGCGGCGGGAACGGCGGGCGTCCACTTGCCCGCCGAGAGGGTGTAGATCAGGCCCTGAACGTTTCCATTCTGGTCGAAGTAGCCGCCCACCGCGGCGCAGACGCCGGCGGAGGTGCAGTGGACCTCTACCAGCACGTACGCGTCGCCGCTGAGACTGGAGGGAAGTGCCGGCTCGGTCGCTTGCCAGACTCCGTTCTTCAGAGTTGCGATGAGGCCGATCTGGTTGCCGTTGTTATCCTGAAAATCACCAACGGCGATGCAGCTGCCGGCGGCCGGACAGGCAATGGAGACCAGCTCGGCCGCGGGATCAGGAGTGCCGGCGCCCGCTGGGAGCGGAGAGGTGCTGGCCTTCCAGGTACCGTTGGTCTCGGTCTCGATCAGCGCCTGCTCGCTCGAAGACGTGAGGTAGGTGCCGACGGAGACGCAGCTTCCCTGCTTGGGACAGCTGAGGTCGAAGAGCTCCGGTCCAGTCTGAGGATAGAGAACGGCGTTACTGGGGAGCGGCGCCGCCATCTCGGTCCATTTTCCTGCCGAGCTGCGAGTGTAGATCAGGGGCAGGTTGACGCCCTGCTTGTTGGTGTAGGTGCCGATGCCGGTGCAGATACCTGCTGAGCTGCAGGCCAGCAAATACACCTCGCCGTAGGGGTTGGGTGGCCCGGGCGGGGAGGGTGCGGTGGAAGGCTGCCATGTAGGCATGGACCGCGTCACGGGGATGGCCCCGCGAGAGGCCGGCCGCTCCAACAGCAAACCCTGCCCATGATGCCGGTAAATCGCAGGCGACGGATGGAAGTGCTCCGCCGAAAGACTGCGAGCCGCGCTTCGCTCCGGATACCCCGCGCTCCTATGGACGGATGAGAGCCAGTTGGCAGGGGTAACTCTCGAGGCGAGTGTATTGCCGGGTCTCCCCGTACTCGGGCTAAGCAGTGACGCGTGAGCCGCTCGGGGCAATGTGGTTTGGGATGCCGCCGCCACGGCGGTGAACGATGTGAGAACAGTCGAGCAGGCGATGAGGCAGACAAGCAATCGGCGCATGGAATCCTCCCGGTGGTGTTGAAGGCTGACGCCGTCAATGTCAATTGTCAACTGGGTGTCCTGAGCCAGCTGGATCGCTTGTCGTTGACCCGCGCCGTCCGCTCGAATTGCGAACGGATGTCACAGTGTACTCGCATGAGCATGACGTCCGCAACTAGCATATTCGCCTCATGAAATTGTTCGTAGGAGGAGTGGTTTCGGGGTTTCGAGTTTCGACGTTCGGGTTCCGGATCAGGGCAGCCCCGCGGCCGAGCCATGGCCAGTCCGTCCGCCGTCATACTCCTTGACCTATCGTGCCGAGCAAATAGGATGCAATGACACGGAACATCAACAGGAGGCCTCGGCATGACAGAGGCGGGCGATAGCAAACTCATCGAGTCGCTGCAGGCGCTGCAGACCAGGCTTGACGCCATGTCTCCGGAATCCGGCCTCTCCGGTCCCACGCGCGATGGGCAGGAGCGCCGGGAGGCATCGGCCGGCCAGTTCTCAACCAGGAGTGACGTGGCTGAAGCCGTCGGCTCGATGGCGGCGCGTACCAACCGCATCGAGGATGAGATCGGCCGTGTCCGAGACCTCCTCACCACCAAGATCGACCGGCTCTCTGAGCTGATTGCAGGCTTCACGCCGCGACTGATGAACGTGGAGGTCGCCCTGGCGGAGCTGCGGGCCGGAACTCCCGCCCGCGAGCAGGTCGATGGAGTCGAGAACCGCCTGGCCGACCTCTCCACGCGTGTGGATCAGATCGACGAGAACAACAACACCCGCACCAGCGGCCTCTCGACCCAGATCAACGCCTGGTTGGTCAGCCTCATCGGGCTGGTCATCGGGGCTCTGGTGGCGTATTCGCTGCTCGGGCACCACTAGCGACGTTCAATGCTCAATGTTCAATGTTTAAACGTCAATCTTGAACCTCCAGCCCCGCTTCGACCTTCGACGTTCAAGGTTCAACGAGGAGTCTCCCATGCCCACACTCCGCGCCACGCTCAAAGCCGTCTCACGCCCGGCCGGGGCCGAGCCGACCGCTACCGTCGCCCTCACTGGTAGCGGCCAGACCGAGACCTTCGTCGACGGGCTCACGATCAGCCACGCTATTCCTCAGGCTCAGCTGGCTCCCGGAGCCGACGTTACCGTGGAGCTCGCCGATCGACACCACCCTGGCGATGGACAGGTCACAGCACTCGCCGGCGTCTCCGCGTCAGGCTCTTCCGGGCCAATTGAGTACTCCGGCACCATCCTCGTCTCCACGGACGGCTCCGGCAACGGCACCGCCTCCATCTCGTTCTCGCCCGCCTTTGCTTCCATCCCTTCCGTCACCTGCTCTGCCAATCGGGGCGACCTCGGATCCGGAACCGTCAAAGCGACCGCCGTCACCGTTGCCGGTTGCACCATGCAGATCAGCGGCGCATCCACCACCTCCGGATCCATCGCGTGCGCTTGGGACGCCCAGGGGACTTAGAGGGAAGCATCGCACGTCGAACGTCTAGCGTCGGGAGCGAAAGTTGAAGATCGAACGTCGAAGGCGAAACATCCGACCTCCAACGTAGAACCTCAAACGTCGCCTGCCGAAGGTCGAAAGGCTCGACTGTGGGCACGTGCGGGCCACGCAGAGGCACCGCGGGACATCGAGCCAGGCCTGGCGCCCCGCGCACCTCCCCTTGGACCGCCGTGCGGCCACTAGGCCTGCTGGGCGCTCCGTTGGTGGGCGACGGCGAGACTGTGCTGCATGAGCGGCCGGGCGATGGCGCCTGTGACGTCGTGCCCTCCCTTGAGGTCGGTCACGATGGCCATGGGGGTGAATATCGGCCCCCACGGGATCCCCCACCACCCCAGCAGCAACGAGGTCACGATGTACGGAATCGCCTTTGACCGGCTGCTCTTGCCGGCCGGGACGAACATGATGGCGGAGGGCCGCCGCAGCGTCACTATCAGCATCGAGATGGCGTACGCGTAGACGACGAAACGGCCGCCCTTCTCCAGCTCCTGTCGTAGCGTGCCCACAGTCATCCCGTCGACGCCCTGAATCCGCTTGACCGATTTGGTCGTTCCCAGCTTGACTGCTCCTATGAGCGCACGATGCGTCGTCTCCCACGGCAGGTTCGGGTCGACCGGTACTTCGTCTCCCTCTGAGGTACCCTGAACGGACTGGTCGGTCATGGCGCAACTATCCTTGATGAAAAAGTATAGGGTACGTTTCGACGCTCGGGCCGAAGGTTTGGAGTTAATCAAATGTTCATCTTTACGCAACTGGCGGGTAAGAGTCGGTTCTTAGACTGGGGTGCATGAAGAGCAGACGTTTCCGCTGGTGAACTCATGAAATTCCTTCGCATCCTTACGCTGCTGGCATTGCTCGGCCCGGCGACGCTCTTTGTCGCCGGAGCGGAGGCGCTAACGCCCGCCGCGGCCGACGGCTCATTCCACACCTACGGGAAGGTGGTCTCGGTAACTCGCGCCAAGAAGACCGAGGATGTCCTTCGCTTCGACCTTCAGCCTCACGGATCGGGGCGCCTGAGCTTTAAGGTCACTACAGGCACCAAGTTCATCGCCCACTCGTCCCAGGCCGAGGTCAACGGGTTCACGACCGGTGACTTCGCCTACGTTATCGCCCACACCACGAAGAGGGTCCGCATCGCCGACTCGGTCGAGTACGACGCCCACGCGTTTCACGTCTATCCGGTCTCCAGCTTCTCCGGGGTGGCAAGCAAGGTGGCCAAGCACAATGCCTACCTCATCGTGCAGCTGGCCGACTCCAGCCAGCGAAAGGTGTTCCTCACGGGAAACACCGCGTACTATCAGAACGGCCAGCCGTCGGAGACTCCCATCCAGATCAAGGCCGGTGATCACCTGCAGATCGAAGCGGAGCACCAGGGCAAGCGCTGGGTCGCGCTTTCGGTCGACGATCAAGGGTAGCCGGCGCACCGGAGGCGCCTGACCCCGGCAGATCTCCGACGCGGCGGACATCGGCAGCGGGAATCGCGCCGCGCGCCCGGCCACACAGGGGCCGGGCTACGTTCGGGTCGAGAATCACCGCCGGTGATGGTCTCGGCTGGGTCGCGCTTTCGGTCGACGACCAAGGGTAGCGGGAGCACCGGAGGCGCCTGACCGCGCTAAACCTCCGACGCGGCGGACGTTGGCAGCGGGGAATGCGCCGCGCCCGGCCACAGAGGGGCCGGGCTACGTTCGGGCCGAGAATCACCGAGGTTGATGGTTCTCGACTGGGTCGCGCTTTCGGTCGACGATCAAGGGTAGCCGGCGCACCGGAGGCGCCTGACCGCGGTAGACCCCCGACGCGGCGGACGTTGGCAGCGGGGAATCGCACCGCGCCCGGCCACAGAGGGGCCGGGCTACGTTGGGGCCGAGAATCACACGGTTGATGGTTCTCGACTGGGTCGCGCTATCGGTCGACGACCAAGGGTAGCGGGAGCACCGGAGGCGCCCGACCCGGTACACCTTCGCCGCAGCGGACGTTAGCAGTTAGCAGCGGGGAATCGCGCCCCGCCCGGCCACAGAGGGGCCGGGCTACGTTCGGGCCGAGAATCGCCGACGGTGATGGTCTTACCTGGAGGCTCGCCGGCACCGCCTATACCCTGGCCGTACGATGAGGCATGAGCTGGACGCCTGAGGCGCTGCTGTTGCCGGGTCTGGTGCTGGTGGTTCTGGTGCCGGTTCTCTTCGTGGCCCGAGTGGCGGCCAGGCGGGGCCGGAAAGACCACTACCTGCCCGACCCGGAGCTGAACTACGGCTACGCCTGGGGCGTGGGCCCGGTGCTGTCTCCCTATCGGCGGTACCATCGCGTCACGGCGGGCGAGGAGCGGAGCGGCAGACGCAGCACCAAGGGTTAGGCGGCCATGCGCCATTCGCGCCACCGTCTGCGGAAGGGACATCCGTAGGCGGGGCATGTTCAACGTTCAATGTTCAACGGCCGGCAGGCCGAACGAGGAACGTCAAACGCGGGTCGATTGTAGGGGCGCCCGACGAAGGAGGGCGCCCGCTCCGTCGCCCGGATTATCTCTCTACTCGAACTCGAAACCCCAACATCCAAACTCCAAACTCTAAACTCCCAACTCCACCCGAAACTCGAAACTCGAAACTCGAAACTTCAGAGTCGGTCCCAGCGGATGGGCTTGTCGCCCCAGGAGGCGATGGCTGCGATGCCGGTCTCGCCCTCGAGCCGGACCTGGGAGAGCCGGGCTTCGAAGCGCTGCTCCATGTCGTGTCCGAGGGCGAGCCATGCGACGGGGGCTTTGGTGTCGTCGACGCGATCGCGGAACTGGCCGTCGACGTACTCGAAGTTGTCGGCGGTGGGGACGAGGTAGGCCATGACGGCGAACATGGCGGCTCCCAGGCAGAGGAGGTCCCAATGGCGTTCGGGGATGGTGGTGCCGTTGGCGTCGAGCTCGTGCTTGGCGGCGTACTGGATGCGGAGCCAGCCCCAATTCGGATCGGCTCCGAGTGCATTGGAGGAGCTGGGCAGCTTGGAGTCGTCGATCTGGAGGTCGACGCAGCGGACGCCCTGGGTGGTGTTGCCGGCGGGCGTGGCTGCGGCCGCGGCGATGGAGGCGTCGGAGGCGGAGTCGAGGTAGGTGGTGGTGGTGTTGTCTTGGATCTGGGTGACGAGGGTGGCGCCGGTGCCGCCGGCGGCGGTTCGGTAGAGGTTGCGGGCGGTGACGCCGTAGGGCCCGATCGGAAGGTTTGAGAGGAGGGCCTGGTGGTATGAGCCGGGGGCGGCGGTGGCGGTTTGGAAGAGGACGGCGGTGGTCTCGCCGCCTGGGGTGACGAAGGAGACGTACCAGGAGTAGGCGCCGGGGTTAAGGTCGGTGTTGCCGGTGTTGCTGAAGGAGACGGCGGCGGCCGGGCTGACGACGGGCGCGGAGATGAGGGGCGAGAGCAGCTCCTCGAAGGGCTGGAGCCAGGTGGGCCACGCGCCGTAGGGATACTCGACCTGGTCGACGAACCAGGCGTCGGCGGGGACGGCGTAGCGGCGGGCGCCCGGGAAGGTCTGGGTGAGGATCTGCTTGAGGTAGGGAGCTGCGGACGAGTACTTATCGTTGGCGCGATCGAGGGCGCGCTGCAGGTCCGAGTCGGCCCATCGGGGCTGCTCTCCGGCTCGCTGGCCGGCGTCGAAGAGGTCGGTGCGGACGCGGGACGTGAAGTCGGCGAGGGATGGCGATGAGCCGGTGGGTACGAGGATTGGCATGGAGCTTCCTAAGCGGGTATTGTCGCTCCATGGTGGGGACGGAGGTGGAGGGTGTCAAGGGGAGGGCGAGTTTGGAGTTTAGGGTTTGGAGTTTAGAGTTTGCGCCGTCGTAGCCTGCGATCCTGTTCCCGTCTTGTTCCGGTCATATAGGTGCGTGCGAGGTCACGAGTGAGCCCGGGTGGGCTACGGCGTACCCGTCGCTGGCAGCACACGCGGGCGTCCTCCTGCGTCGGAGGCCCCAACGACTCGTGCGAAACTCGACACCTTTGTCCGCGCGCACGCGGGCGTCCTCCTGCGTCGGAGGCCCCTACGACTCGT
>Ga0070739_10005850_pt1 | contig 13804 bp, 13 predicted proteins | sample Coa_R1_7_FD_66445 | JGI IMG/M metagenome (GOLD analysis project Ga0070739, IMG submission 66445) | Surface soil microbial communities from Centralia Pennsylvania, which are recovering from an underground coalmine fire - Coalmine... | ecosystem: Environmental > Terrestrial > Soil > Unclassified ... | reverse complement strand
CAAGAGCTGGCTGAGCGACGCGCGCCAGAAGGTCAAGAACCTGATGAAGCGGCCGGAGTTCAGCTTCTTCATCCTGGACGTGGCCAACCCGGCCCGTTACCTGGCCGTGCGCGGCCGAGCCGAGCTGGCGCCGGATCCCGACTGTGTCTTCGGGGAGCGGGTGGGCAAGAAGTACGGTGTCGACGTTCGACGGCTGCTGCAGGAGGGAGAGACGCGGTACGTGGTGACCTTCAGGCCCTGGAGGATCATGGTTCGCTGACGGGGACCGGGCGGGTCGAGCCCGGGTTCCGGGGGGTTCTCGCTCCGGCCAAGCCAAAGGGCCGCGGGCCGGGGTGCTCCTCCCGGCCGCGACCGGTCGGCCCCGAGCCGGGCCGGCCCGGAACCGGTCGTGTTCCCCCGGGGATATCGGTGGAGCGCGGCCGGGCACCCGCCGCCCGATGACGCCCGGTCGCACCGTGGGCGGGAGGTCGAGGGGTTCAACCGGCGGCCGCGCCCGGGACGCACCTCATGCGCGGCGTCCGCGCCCTCTCGGGGCCGCACCGTGGACCGCAGCGGCGGGTGGAGCGTTCGATGCTCTGGCAGCGCGGGACCGACCGCGGCCTCCCCGACCTCGGCTTCGACGTCGGCTTCACCGACTCGGGGAGCGGGCAGAGGCGGCGAGGCAGCCGGCCCCGGCCTGCGCCTCGGTCAGTGATCGCCCTCCACCCTGGGCAGAGATGTCCGGTCGAGGTCGAGCCGGTCCTTGACCGCCGCCGTCCACCAGCTCGGGTCGAAGCGGTACTCGATGAGGGAGTCGGCTCCGGCCTCCGGCAGCCGGATGGTGAAGGAGCATTCGCCGACCTTCCCGAAGCGCACGGAGCCGGAGGTGAGGGCCACGATGACCTCGACCAGCACGCCCAGGGCGGGCCGATGGCCGGGCTCGACCTCGATGTGCCCCCACACCGGCACGGTGGCGCCGAAGAACGGGGGAGGCACCCGGCCGGTGCTCGGATCGCTCGGCGGGGGCAGGAGGACGTGGACCGGCTCCCCCGCCGTGCGCCAGTCGTGGATGCGATCGGCCACGTCGGCGGCCGTGCCCACCATGACGGCGGTGCGCAGCATCCCGTAGGGCAGGGGAGGGTACACCGCGATCGCGTTCTCCACCTCGAATCGGTAGGACAGGTATCCCGACTCGGGGGCGGGTGGGAACCGTACCACCGCGAACCAGTTGGTGACCCACCAGCGCTCGTCGGCGGGCGTGACCCCAGGGCTGGGGGCGCGCCAGTCGGCGGGCTCGCCGTCGAAGGTGACGGTGCCGGGCCCGAGGTAGGTGGCCTCGATCGCCCCCTCGGTGTCGGGATCGCCGGGCGTCTGCCGGCTCCCCTCCTGCAGGGTGGGGACGGGGATCGGGTACCATCGCCCGGCCAGCCGGATCGCCGTCTCGACCTCGCGCCGTGCCGGCTGGCCGACCAGCCGGCCCACCGGCTCCCTCAGCTCGGCCAGCAGCCGGCGGCGCGCACCCAGCAGCCGGTCGCTCACCTCGGTGGGGAGGTCGGCCAGGTTGTCCATCAGGTAGCGATCCAGCCGGTCGAGCTTCGCCGCCGCCAGGTGATACTGGGTCATCCGGTCGAGGGCGCTGACGGCGATCCCCATGCTCTCGTCCTGTCCCATCGGAGACATCGTCGCACACGCGATCTCCGGTGGCGTCTCCGGGAAACGGTGTCCGGCCAGGGAGGCGGACCGGCGCGGACCGTGCCCGACCGCGATGGCCGGACCCGGCGCCCGCTGCTATCCTCGCGGCGTGGAGCGGCGCCGTCTAGGGCGGACCGGGCTCCGGGTCCCCCGGCTTGGCTTCGGGTGCGGGGCGGTGGGAGGGCTCATGGTCCGGGGCGAGGCCGGCGAGCGGCTCCGGGCGGTCGGGCGGGCGCTGGAGGCGGGCGTGCGCTACTTCGACACCGCACCCCTCTACGGCGACGGGCGCTCGGAGGAGAACCTGGGCCGGGCCCTGGCCAGGCTGGACCAGGGGCGGGAGGCGCTGGTCGGCACCAAGGTGCGGCTGAGCGCCGCCGACCTGGAGCACCCCGGCGCCGCCGTCCGCCGGTCGCTCGAGGGGAGCCTGCGCCGCCTGGGCCGCGAGCGGGTGGAGCTGTTCCAGCTCCACAACCCGCTGGGCACCGCCGGCCCCGATCGGCGCCCGGTCGCCGTCGACGAGCGCCTGGCGCTGGGGGAGGTGGCCGACGCGATGCGCCGCGCGGTCGAGGACGGCCTCGCCGGCCACGTCGGCTTCACCGGGCTGGGCGAGACCGCGACGCTGCGCCGCGTGCTCGTGTCCGGCCGCTTCGAGACCGTCCAGGCCTACTTCAACGCCCTCGACCCGAGCGGCGTGCATCCCGGCGCAACCGGCGGCGAGCAGGACTTCGACGGCCTGATCGGTCAGGCCACCGCGGCGGACGTGGGCGTGATCGCGATCCGCGTCTACGCCGCGGGCGCGCTCGCCGCGACCGCGCGGCGGCACCCGATCGCGGGCGAGGTCGACGCCGCCCTGGCCGGCGCGGGCTACGAGGAGGACGTGGACCGGGCGCTGCCGCTGGCCCGGCTGGCCGCCGAGCTCGGGCTGGAGGGCGGCCTCGAGCTGGGGCTGCGCTTCGCCCTCGCCGCCCCCGGCGTCTCGGTGGCGCTGGTCGGCCTGTCCAGCCTCGAGCACCTGGAGGCGGCGCTGCGCTGGGAGTCGCGCGGCCCGCTCGACCCGGCCGCGGTGGACCGGGTCGTGGCCCTGGCCTGCGGGCGCGCCTGACCGCTGCCCTCCTCGCTTGCCCTCGGGCCGTCGTGGCCCCCGGCCGGTCTCGACCCGCGCCGGGCCGGCTATCCACGGCCACGATTCGGTGAGGTCGGTGGGGCCTAACCGTCGGAGACGGGCGTGGCCACGGCGGGCCGCGGCTGGTGATGTGCCTGCGGTCGCGGCACCGAGGCGAAGGGGGGTCGCGAGAACCAGCCGGGCAGCGCTCGGCGCAGGGCCTGGGGCCCGTACACCTCGAGGCCCCCGGAGCGGATGGCGTCGTACCAGCCGAGGTCGCCACGCCAGACCTCGACCATGCGCCGGAGGCTGGCCGTCACGCTCACCGCGACGGGGTGGCCCGGGTCCGCGTCGCAGACGTCGACCTCGTCCGGGGTGATGACCATCCACCAGTGGCGGGTGCCAGCGGCCGCGTCCGGGAAGGTGAACTCGATCACCGTCCGGCCGGGCGGAAGCGCCCTGCGCTCCACGTTGCGCCGCATGTCCCACAACAGCAGCTTGGGATCGAGGTCCCGGTCGCCCAGCTCTCCGATCCAGCGGGTGCCCCAGGCACCCAGCGCCTCGATCACCGGTCGCAGCTCGTGGCCCGCCTCGGTCAGCACGTATTCGACGCCGGCTCCGTCCGCCCCCTCAGTTCGCCGCTCCAGGACGCCGGCCCGGGCGAGCTGGTGGAGCCGCTTGGAGAGCAAGGCGGGCGACATCCGGGGCAGGCCGCGGCGCAGCTCGTTGAAACGGCGGCTTCCGGAGAGCAGCTCCCGGATCACGAGCAACGTCCAGCGCTCGTCCAGTAGCTCCATCGCCTTCGCCACCGGGCAGAACTGGTAGTACGAGGATCCCACCTCCCCTGAGGTTAGCCCCCCGGGACCGGCCTGCCCAGCCTCGGTACAGATCTGGTACTGGAGCAGGCGACCGCCGCGCCATATGGTTCGCCCGGTTGCATCGACCACGGATTCCTGTGAAGCGACGAGGAGACCCGAGATGAGCGAGGCGATCACCACCGACCCCCTCGATCGTGCCCTCAAGGCGAGGCACCGGGCCATGTGGGCGCTCGGCGATTACCCGGCTCTGGCCGTCGAGACCATCCCTGGCCTCGGCACGGCGCTGGTCGAGGCCTGCCGGGTGAAGCCCGGGGACGTGGTTCTGGACGTCGCCGCCGGCTCGGGCAACGCCGCCATCCCGGCGGCGCTGGCGGGGGCGAAGGTCGTGGCCTCCGACCTCACCCCGGAGCTGCTCGAGGCCGGTCGGCGGCAGGCGAGGGAGCGCGGGGCCGAGCTGCAGTGGCGGGTGGCGGACGCGGAGGCCCTGCCCTTCGCCGATGACGAGTTCGACGTCGTGCTCTCCTGCGTGGGGGTCATGTTCGCCCCCCACCACCAGGCCGCGGCCGACGAGCTGGTCCGTGTCTGCCGCCCGGGGGGAACCATCGGCCTGCTCAGCTGGACGCCGGAGGGCTTCGTGGGCCAGATGTTCGACACCATGAGGCCCTACACCGCCGCCCCGCCGCCCGGCGCGCAGCCTCCCTTGCAGTGGGGCCGTGAGGACCACGTCCGGGCCCTCCTCGGCGACCGCGTAACCGACGTCACCGTCCAGCGGCGGCTGCTCGAGGTGAGCCGTTTCGCCTCGCCCGAGGAGTTCCGCGACGACTTCAAGGCGCGGTATGGCCCCACCGTCGCTGCCTACCGCGGCATCGCCAACGATCCCGAGCGGGTGGCCGCGCTCGATCGCGACCTCGCCGAGCTCGCCCGCCGCCACGATCGCGGCGCGGGGAGGACGGTCATGGACTGGGAGTACCTGCTGCTCACGGCCCGAAAGCGGGCCTGACCACGGCTTCGGTGCCGGGGCCGCGAGCCCGTCGCGCCGGCCGCGCTCCCGGCGAGAGGGCGGCCTTGCTCCCTTCGGCACCGGAGGTGTCGGCCCCCTCTGGTGGCTGGGTTCCGGGGGCGGCGGGCGGCGGGGCGGCGGATGGTCGCCGCCTCGGTCCTCGCCCCTCCCGTCCGTCCCTTGCTCCCGCCCCGGACCGGACGGTCCGGGGATGCGCCGGGGCAGTGCCGTCCGTCGGCCCCTCGCCGGCGCCGCTCGACGGAGCGCCCGATCGTCACCCGACCTCGGGCTCCTGCATCGAGGTGCGGTGCCGAGGGAGCGGGTCTCGATCGCCTCCAGCAGGTCGGTGGCGCCTGGCCCGCGTCACCCCCGGCGCCGCATCCGGCGGCGCGGCTCCTCCCCCGGCCGGCCGCCGCCCGGCAGCGGCCCGTTCGCCTCCCCGATGCGGCCGATGGCCGAGGCGGCCGGGAGCGAACCGGCACCGACCGCCCCCGCGGCCTCGGGTGGGGGACGTGATGGCGGTCCATCTCGGGCGGCCGCGCTCCACCCTCTTCGCCGGGGGACCGACCCCTCGGCCGGGGACGGGGGCCGGCCTGGGGCCGGTCGCTCGTGCCCTCCGACGTCGGTCAGACGGCGGCCACCGGCGCTCGGGCCAGGAACTCGCCGATCAGCGTGGGCACGTTGGGGTCCATGCCGACCACGGTCATGGCGCCGGCGTCCTCGGGACGGCCCTCGGGGGTGCGGTTGGTCAGCGTGTAGCCATGGGCCACCATGGCCACGGTGACCAGCCTGGTCGGCCGTTCCCAGCGGGCGCGGTACCGGCTGATCGCCTCGATGGGATGGACGCTCCCCGCCCAGGTCTCCTCGTCCGTGTAGAGGACGATGCCGTCCAGGTCGCTCCAGCCCTGGATGGCGTGGAGGATCGGCGCGGCGCAGTCGGTGCCCCCGCCGAGGCGCGCGTGCATCCGCTTCGCCGCCTCTGCGAGACCCGCGATCGAGGTCTCGCGGTCGAGGTGGAGATCCATCACCCGGGTGTCGAAGGCGAGGGCCACCGCCCCCGGCTCCGTGCGCAGGGTGATGGCCGCCATCACCGTGCCGGCCAGGGCGGGGGAGAGGTTCGGCAGCTCGAGAATGGGCGGGCCCCCCATCGAGCCGGAGAAGTCGACGGCGGTGAGGATGCGGCGGCCGCTCGGCCGCAGGTTGCCGAAGCTGGCGAAGAAGGCGGCCTCGAGGGCCTCGGCCACCTCCGGCACCGGCTTCCAGGAGAGGTGGCCCCGCAGGCCGGCTCCCGCCGCGTAGGTGGCGTGGGCCAGGAAGAGCGCGAAGGGATGGACGCGGGCCCGCCGGAGCCGCTCGCCGTCCTCCAGGCGGCGGACGACCTCGTGCGCGTGCTCGCCGCCGGGCGCGATCAGGCCCAGGTTGGTGAGGCGGCCGAGCTGCCGGATCATCGCCGTCGTCGGCATGCTCGCGAAGAGGGCCTCCTGCACGGCCAGGTCCCGGGCGAAGCGGTCCGGCACTGCCTCCCAGGGCAGACGGTGGTCGCGCACCAGTCGGGCGGCCCGGGCCGGGTCCGTCTCCGCCTGGAGGCGCTCGAAGGCTTCGACCATGGCGGGCAGGTTGGCCGTCGCTCGGCCGTGGCGCGGGCTGCGCGGCCGATCCTGCGCCCGACGGTTGAGCACCCAGTCGATGACCGGCCGCCGCTCGTCATCGGGGCTGAGCAGCGGCCTGGAGCGGCGCACGACGTCGGCCAGCGTCCAGCCCTGGCGCTGGCGGTACTTCACCGCTTGGTAGGCGAGGTCGGCCGCCGTCTTGCTGGTGAGCCAGCCGTTGAAGGCACGCCTGGAGACGCGGCCCCAGCCGGGCCTGGCGCCGACGGCCCTGGTGGCTTCGGCCAGCGAGGTGAGCGCGGTGAGGGTCCGGCAGACGCGCGGCGTCGCCTCGGCGGCCTTGCGTCGGGTCTCCAGGTCGGGAGCCGTGCGCAGGCAGAGCGCCAGGGCGAGGATGGCCGGCTCCTGGCGCGGTGCGCGCCCCGACTCGGACACCTGCACGATCTGGTCGACCACCCAGGGACCCTTGCCGGCCTCGAGGAGTCGGTCGACGACGAGCGCGTTCTCGCGCGTCAGCTCCGGGGCCGAGGCGTAGTAGGAGCCCTCGGCGCTGCCGAGGACCAGGAAGCGCCAGAGTCGCTCCTCGTCGGAGAGCGGGTAGACGTAGCCGCCGGCCCGGTTCGGCACCATCTGCGGTGCCTCCGGGATGGGCAGGCTCTGCGGCGTGGAGCCGAGGTGCCGCAGGTATCGACGCATCCTTACCTTACCTTCCTCGGTGAGGCCGACGAGAGAGGCGAGCGCAGGAGGATCAACCGCCGGACCGGTTGCCCGAGGCCTCGGCGAGGTGATGCCTCCCGGCGGCGACGGCGGCTCGAGGGCTCGCGCGAGGAAGGAAGTATAGGGTCCGGGGGAGGAGGGGGCGAGCGTGGGAGTGGACAACCGCTGGCGCCGAAGCGCCCTGCCGTCGGGGATCGAACCCGAGACGCACAGATCCTCGAATCTGTTGCTCTGCCAGCTGAGCTACGGTAACGGCCGCCCGAGCAGCTCGCCCGGGGGCATGGTAGCACGTGCCGGGGAGCGGGGGAGAACCTCCCGGTCGCCGCGCCGTCCCCCGTCGTCACCCGGTGGGGCGCGTCCGGTGGGCGTCCGGCCGGCTCGAAGGCGTCTCTCGCCGTTGGCCCCGGTCGGGGGCGCCGGCGCCGATCACCTGGTGGGGCTGGACCGTGCCCCTGCTTGGCTCGCCGGCCCGGCCACCCGCTACCCCGGTGGTCAGGTGGCCGCGGTGGTCCCGGCGCCGGGCCACGACGCCGATGCCGGCGGCGCGCCGCAGAGCCGTGCGTAGCGACCGGGGGTGAGGCCGAAGGTGGCCTTGAAGGCGCGCGTGAGGTGCGCCTGGTCGGCGAAGCCCGCGTCGAGGGCGAGGTCGGCCAGCGACGCACCCCGGTGCAGTCGGCGGCGGGCGTGGTCGAGCCGGCGGGCGAGCGAGTAGCGGTAGGGGCTCGTCCCGTGCCGTGTCCTGAACTGACGGGCGAACTCGTAGCGACTCAGGCCGGTGATCGCCTCCAGCTCCTCCGATCGCACCACGGCAAGCCGTTGCTCCAGGAAGGCCCGGCCCCGTTCGATGGCCAGGTGATCGATTCGGCCCGGCGGGTGCTGGACGTGGCCTCTGGCGCCATGCCGGATCAGGCCTTCGGCCAGGCGGAGGACGAGCGCGTCCAGCGCCAGGGGCTCGGGCGGGAGGCGAAAGGCGCCCACCACCGCCGACCGGAGCGCGGCGTCGTCGAGCACGGGGTCGGCCACGAACGGGAGCGGTGAGGGGCGGCCGGTGAGGTCCTGGGTCGCGGTCGCGATCAGGGCCGGATCGACGTAGAGGATGCGGTAGCCGAAAGGGGCTCCGGCGCCGGCACGCCCGTCGTGGGTCTCGTCCGGATGGAGGACCACCACCTGGCCCGGGAGGCTGCGCTCCGTCCGGCCGCGGTAGTCGAACTCCTGCACGCCGACCTCGGTCACCCCGATCGCGTACGTGGCGTGGCGGTGCCGCTCGAAGGCACGGCCGCCGAAGCGAGCCCGGAGCAGCTCGATCCCGCCCCACGACCCCCGGCTCGCCACCCACTCGTCGGCGTCGCACGATCCTTCAAGACCTCCACCGCGCCCCGGACCTAGCCTGCCGCCCATGGGGCGAGTCTATCCGGAGCTCCAGCGGGTCGGATGACGCCGGAGCACGCCGTCGCGTTCCTGACCTTCGCGCTGGTCGCGGCCGGGACCCCCGGCCCCAGCAACGCGCTGCTGGCCGCCACCGGGGCCGGCGTGGGGGCGCGGCGCGGCCTGCCCTGCCTGTTGGGCGTGGTCGTGGGGATGGCGTCGATGATGTTCGCCGTCGCCCTCGGCCTCGGTGGCCTGCTCGTCCACCAGGTCGTGTTCCTGCGGGCGCTGAGGTGGGTGGGGACAGCGCTCCTGCTCTGGCTCGCCTGGAGGATCGCCACCTCCGGCCGGCCCGGTGTCGGTGGCGCCGGGAGGCCGGTCGGCTTCCTCGGGGCGGCCACCTTCCAGTGGGTGAACCCCAAGTCGTGGCTGGTCTGCGCGAGCGCGGGAGCGACGTTCCTCGACGCCTCGCGCGGGGTGCTGGGCCAGGCCGTCGCCCTCGGACTCCTGTTCTCGGTCGCCTCCCTGCCCTGCGGCGTCCTGTGGCTGGTCTCCGGCGCCGCGGTGCGGCGGCTGCTGTCCTCCGAGCGCGCGGGGCGTGCCTTCAACCGGGCCATGGCGCTCCTGCTGGCCGGCTCGGTGGCTCTGGTCATCTGGCCCGGGTCCTGACCGGTCGGGCGGGTGACGGCCGCCCGCGCGGCCGTGGTACGCCCCGGCCGCTGGCCGAGTCGGAGGTTCAGCCCGGCGCGACGCGAGCCCGGTGCCCCGGGCCCGGCCCGCGGGGCACGATGCGGGGCTGGACCCAGATCCGCTCCCGGGGGACCATGGCCACGAGGGCGCTCCGCAAGGTGGTGTAGGCCTCCTCGCCCAGCCGATCGCGCAACCGACGCTCGAGGTCCTCGTTGACCTGTCGCACCACCCGCACCACGTCGTGCGCCGCCGGGGTGGGGACGACCAGCTTGGCCCGTCGGTCGGAGGGATCGGGCCGCCGCCACACGTAGCCGAGGCGCTCCAGCTCGTCCACCAGCTCGCCGACCGCGGCCCGGGTCATGCCCGCCCGCTCGGCCAGCACCGAGGGCCGGGTTCCTTCGGCGTCGAGGTTGGCGAAGACGGCGCCGTGCTTGTGTCGGATGGCGGTATGGCCGGATCGGGCCAGCGCCGTCAGCAGGATCGAGGCCGTCTCCCGGTAGGCGGCGAGGAGCAGCGACTGGGTGTAAGGCTGGTCCCGACCCATTGACATGGTCGTAAGGTTACTTTAGTATGGCATCCATATGGTATGGCATCCTTACCAGATAGGAGCCTGGATTTGACATCACCGGCCGTCCCCCGCCCCTACCGGCTCCGACCCGACGAGGGCGACGGGTTGTGGTTCCTCGGCTGCCTGGTCACGGTCAAGGCGGGCGGGGCGGCGACCCGTGGCCGTCTCACCGTGGTCGAGTTCGTGAACCCGCCCGGCTTCGCCCCGCCGCTCCACCGTCACCGCGAGGAGGACGAGCTCTTCTACGTCCTCTCGGGCACGGCCCGCTTCCACTGCGACGGGGAGGTGCTGGAGGCGACGGCGGGCGACTTCGTGTTCTTGCCCGCCGGGCGGCCGCACACCTTCGTGGTCGGCCCGGACCAGCCCTTGCGCACGCTCCAGATCACGACCCCTTCGGGCTTCGAGTCCTTCGCCGCCGCCGCCGGCGAGCCGGCCCGGCAGCGCCGGCTGCCCGAGCCCGGGTCGATCGACGCCGGGGTGCTGAGCCGGGCTGCGGCCGCCTACGGCATCGAGATCCTGGGCCCGCCCCCCACCGCCTGATCGCTTCCGTTTCCGGGGCCGCGGGAGACGGCCATCGGCGGGCGCTCCCATCGGCCCCGGGGCGCCTTGCCGGCGGCGACGGCGCCTCCCGGCTGGGAGGGTCTCGATCAGATGCCGGCGAGCAGCCGCGCCTCCTCGAGGTAGGGGCGGGAGGGGTCCTTCGTGATCAGGTTCAGGACCACATGGTCGGCGCCCGCCCGGCGGTGCTCCTCCACCCGCCGCCGCACCTCCTCGACCCCGCCCCAGGCCACCAGCGCGTCGAAGAGCGCATCCGAGCCGGGCGGCTCCAGGTCGGCCTCGCTCCAGCCCAGGGCGAGGAGGTTGTTGCGGTAGTTGGGGAGGGTGAGGTAGGAGCTGGTGTGGCGGTCGCCGATCGCCCGCGCCTCCTCGCGCGAGCCGGCGAGCACCACCGCCTGCTCGGGGGCGAGCAGCCGGTCCGGGCCCAGGATGGCACGGGCGCGGCGGGTGTGCTCCACGGGCACGAAGTAGGGGAGGGCGCCGGCGGTGCGCTCGGCGGCCAGGGCCAGCATGCGGGGACGCAGCGCGGCCAGCACCCGGTCCGGAGCCGGCGCCTCGGGGCCGCGCCAGCGGGGCTCGGCCTCGTCCATGGCCTCCAGGTAGGCGCGCATGGTGGCCACCGGCGGGCCGTAGCGGTGGCCGCGCAGGCCCACGTTGTGGGCGTGGGCCACACCCAGGCCGAGCAGGAAGCGGCCCTCGCCCAGCTCGTTGAGCGAGCGGGCGCCGAAGGCCATGGCGGTCGCGTCCCGGGCGTAGATGCTGGCGATGCCCGTGGCCACCACCATGCGCTCGGTGCAGGAGAGGAAGATGGCGCCCTGCACGAAGGGCTCGCGGGCGAACGCCTCCCCGTACCAGATGGCTCCGTAGCCCAGCGCCTCCAGCTCGGCCACCACCCGGCGCTGGACCGGGGTGGGGAAGGCCGCCAGCTGGCCGCTGAAGATCCCCAGTCGTCCCAACCGTTCGCGATTCACGCCGGCGAGGGTAGCGCGTCGCCGCCCGGGCTGCGTCAGAAGGGCGCGCCGAGGCGTACATTCCGGACGATGAGCCAGACCTCGTCCAAGCAGCTCCAGCTCCGGGCCGGGACCTGGAACGTGGACGCCCTCCACTCCCAGGTCTTCGCCAGCGTGTGGCACATGTCGGTGGCGCGCCTGCGGGCCAAGTTCCCCCGCCTCTCCGGTCAGCTCCAGGTGGACCCCGAGGACCCCCTGCGCTCCAGCTTCGCCATCGAGATCGACGCCCGCTCGGTGACCACCGGGCATCCCGCCCAGGAGGACTTCATGCGCTCCGAGCCCTGGCTCGACGCCGAGCGCCACCCCACCATCGGCTTTCGCAGCACCGCCATCGCCCCCCGGCCGGGCGGCTTTGCCATCGACGGCGAGCTGACCATGAAGGGGATCACGCGTCGGCTGCAGATCCCGGCCGACTTCCACGGGGTGATCGCGGACTCCTGGGGGCTGCGCGCCGGCTTCACCTCGGTGGTCACCATCGACCGCCGCGACTTCGGCATCACCTGGAATCGGGTCTTCAGCTGGGGACCGATGGCCAGCGAGGAGATGGAGATCGCGCTCGACATCGAGCTGGTGTACCCGGACGAGTCGCTGGCCGAGAAGCCGGCCTGAGCGGCGGGGCTCGGCCCGCACCGCTCAGGCCGGCCGGTCCCGGGCCTGGAGCGCCGGGCGACGGCGGACAAGCCGTCGGCGAGGCTGGGGTGGGCGGGCCGCCAGCCCAGCTCCTCCTTGGCCGCCGGTTCGACAGCCGCAGGTTGGTGTCGATCAGGAGCAGCGTCAGGTAGGGCGCCGCCAGCCCGATCGTGAACGCGGGCAGGGGCAGGGGGAGACGCGCCGGTCGCCCCCGCCAGCCGGCGCAGGAACTCGCCCAGGGAGGCGGCGCGGTCGTCGATACGTTGTAGACCCCCCGACCCGCTCCGCCTCCACGGCCGCAACCGCGTCCTCGACCTGGACCCAGGGGGTGAGGTTCGGGGAGCGGAGGGGCGCAGCCGTCGCCGGTGCAGGAGCCGGACCATCTCCTCGGCACCGGCGCCGGCGCCGTAGAGGCCGCCGAAGCGGAGCACCACCCCCTCGATCCGGCCGGCGCCGGCCGCCTCCCGCACCATCCCCTCCTTGACCAGGCGGGCCTCCACCACCTTCCGGACGGCGCGGCTCGGCTCACGGATGGGGACCGCCACCTCCTCGGAGAACGGCTCCGGCCCGTGGCCACCGTCGACGAGGAAGAACGACGCCGCGACGTAGCGCCGCACCCCCGCGGCCAGGGCCGCCTGGAGCAGGTGGCGCGACCCCGCCGGCGGACCTCGTTGGTCGGCCGCAGGTCCCGGGGCCGCCGCGGGCCGGGACGGGGCAGCGAGGTGAGCACGTCCACGACCGTCCCGGGGACGGCGGTCGCCACCGCGTCCCGGATCGCCCCCTCCTCCAGCGCGTCGCCACGACCGGGGTGGCGCCGGCGTCGGCGATCCGGCCCCGTCGGGCCGGGCTACGGGTGCTTCCCATGACCTCGTGGCCGCGGGCGACCCAGGCTCGGACCACCGGGACCCCCAGGGCAGCGGTGGCCCCGGCGACGGAGACCCTCGTGGCGCCCATCTCCGGTTCCATCGTGCGCCGGGGGAGGGACAGGCGGCGGTCTGCCGATGGCGTGCCCGGCGCTGGGAGCGCGCGTCTCGGTCAGGGCCGCTCCTGCGGCGGGGCGCCGGTCAGGTCGGGGGCGAGCCGGCGTCGGAGGACGGGGTCGGCGATCCGAGCGCTGTGCACCGCGATCCCCTCGGCGCGCAGCAGCTCGGCCTGCCGTTGCGGGTCGCGCGCGGCCAGGCGGCCGTCGGCCCGGACCACGCGCCACCAGGGCAGGTCGCCGCGCCCGGCCAGGAGGCGACCCACCGCCCGCGCCGCCCCCGGGTGGCCGGCACGGGCCGCCACCTCGCCGTAGCTGACCACCTCGCCACGGCCCAGGGCGCCGACCACCGCCGCCACCGCCTCCTGGAAGCGGGAGGGGACCGGGCCGCCGCCTCCGCCGGCGCGGCTCGGGCCGGGATCGTGCCCGGGAACGGAGCCCACCCCCCGATGGTTCCGAGACGTACCGGTCGGCGCCGGTTCCGGCCGCGCTCGTCCGGCTCAGGGGCGGCCGGCAGCCGCGGGCGTGGACGGGCCCAGGGCCGCCGCCCGGGGCAGCACCTCCCGGCCCAGGAGCCGGATGTGGTCCAGGTCGTCGACGTCGAAGATGTGGAAGTAGACGGTGTCGACGCCGGCCCCGGCCAGCCCCGTCAGCCGCTCGACCACCGCCTCCGGGCCGCCGGTGACCGCTTGGGCGACGAGCCGCGGCTGGCCGATGGCCTCCACCCGCCGTTGCACCTCGGCCCGGTCGAGGCCACAGCAGACCGGCAGGCAGGTGGAGAGCCGGACCTCGGCCGGGTCCCGGCCGACCTCCTGGCAGATCCGGCGGAAGCCGGCGAGGCGCTCGGCCAGCCCGACCTGATAGCCGACGTTGAACTCGTCGGCGAAGCGGGCGGCGAGGCGGGGCGTGCGTCGCGGCCCGGACCCGCCCACGATCAGGGTGGGGCGCGGTGACTGGGCCGAGCGCGGAAAGTTGGCGCACTCCTCGATCCGGTAGTGGGCGCCGGCGAAGCTGAAGCGCTGACCGGGTGGGGTGGTCCACAGCCCGTGGATGATCTGGAGCTGCTCCTCCAGGCGGTCGAAGCGCTCC
>Ga0070739_10005849_pt1 | contig 13806 bp, 8 predicted proteins | sample Coa_R1_7_FD_66445 | JGI IMG/M metagenome (GOLD analysis project Ga0070739, IMG submission 66445) | Surface soil microbial communities from Centralia Pennsylvania, which are recovering from an underground coalmine fire - Coalmine... | ecosystem: Environmental > Terrestrial > Soil > Unclassified ... | reverse complement strand
AGACCAGGCCGGAACATTGCCGCCGCTGTCGAGCAGCAGCCCGCTCGTGACGTTGACGACGTCGACCCAGCCGTTCGTGATGCCGCCACCACCACCGCCGCCACCTCCGCCTCCTCCCCCGCCGCCGACCTGGCTCGGCGAGGGGCTCGGCAGCGGCGGACCAGCGCTGCGGGACGGGCCCGGCTGCGCGCCGGACGTGGGCGAGGCGGCCGCGCCCGACGGTGACGCACCGGCGCTCGCCGAGACGGTCGCGCTCGCCGAGACGGAGGCCGTCGCGGACGCGGTACCGGAGGGCGAACCCGTGCCGAACGGACCGCCGTCGCTGAGCGCGGCGAGCGTGCTCGACGGCTGTTGGGTGGGAACCGCGACGAAGGTTCCGTTCACCGGCGGGGCGGACCCGATCGAGGAGAACAGCCAGGTCGCCGCGAAGGCGAGCACGATGACGACCACGACGGCGGCCAATTCCGCGCGCCGCGGCGTGGTGAACACCCGGGATGAGCCAACCGCGCCGGGGAACGGCTCCGCGCCGTTCGCTCCGGGGACCGTGACGAGCGTGGTGCTCGGCGGAAGCGCGGACTGCGACGCGAGCACCAGCTCCGTGGACGGACCCGAGCCGAACTCCTGTGTGCGCTCAGAGGGCGCAGTCAGCAGCGGCGGAGCCACGGCCTCGTCGCGCACCGCCCACGGCGGGGTGGCCTCGATCGCGGGCGCGATCTCGCGCAGCAGGCTGGCCAGATCGTCCGCGGTCGGCCGGTGCTGCGGGTGCTTGTCCAGGCAGGCCGCGATCAACAGCCACATCGCGTCCAGCAGGCCGGGGATGCGCGGGGGCGGAACGTCGGCGTGCGACCGCCGCACCTCGTCGGGGCTGCCGGTGAACGGTGGCCGGCCGGTCAGCGCCTCGTACAGCAGCACGCCGACCGCGTACACGTCCGCGGCGGGACTGCTGATGCAGCCGACGCCGATCTCAGGGGCCTGGTATTCGATGGGCATGGCCGCGTAGAACGACTCGCCGATCGCGTCCTCAAGCGCCGTGACCCCGGCGGAGGCGGCCAGCTGCGCCACTCCGAAGTCGGTCAGGCCCACCCGCAGCGAACCCGCCTCGTCGTGCAGCGGTTCGAGCAGCACGTTGCCCGGCTTGATCCCGCCGTGCGCGACCTCGGCGGCGTGCGCGGCGGCCAGCGCGTCGCACAGCTGCGCCACCAGTAGCGCCGCGTGCGCGGGCGCCAGCGTGCCCAGCCGGGCCAGCAGGACCCGCAGGTCCTCGCCGGGCACCGGCCGCATCACCAGCGCCACCCGGTTCTCGTGCGCGAACACGTCGTCCACGGCCACGATGTTCGGATGGCCGAGGCCGCGCACCGAGTCCAGCACCGAACGCAGCGCGGTGATCCCGTCCGCGAAAGCCGTCAGCTCAGGCTTGAGGATCTTGATCGCGTATTCGGCGCCGCCTTCCCGGTCGCGTACCAGCCACACCGCGCCGACCGCACCGGCGCCCAACTGCCCGAGCAATTCGTAGCGTTCCGCGAGGAACCGCCATTGTGCATCAGTTTCCGACAACGCGCCGCTCCCACCCAGTGCTCACCACGTCTCCGAACGTGGCACGATCACTTCACCGGTCGGCGCCGCGCGGCCGAGTGGGCAAAATCGGCTGGGCCACCGCGGCGCCGAAGCGGTGAATTCGTGCATTCTATGGAAACGTGAGGCACGCTCGGGAAGAGCTGTAGCCAAGTTCTCACAAAAACTGGTGGATTCGAGATCCTCGAATCCGACAGATCATGCCAACTTGGGAGTACCAGCGTCCTCCAAGTCGGGGGCCGCGCGGCGGGCTTCGTCGGCGGCGGAGTCGTCGGCGCGTTCCTGAGAGGCGCGTTCCGCGCTCACCCGGCCGAGGTACCGTGCCACCTCCGCGCGCTCGGTTTCCGCGTCCCAGCCGAGAATCGGCGCGATCAACGCGGCCACCTCCGGCGCGGCCGCCACGCCCCGGTCCCGCTCCTCGATGGAAATCCGGGTTCTGCGAGTGAGCACATCATCGAGATGCAGCGCGCCTTCGTGCGAAGCGGCGTACACCGCCTCCACCCGGAGATAGTCGTCGGCGCCCTCGATCGGCTTTGCCAGACTCGCGTCCGCCGAAATGAGTTCGAGCAGTTCGTACACGCACGATCCATACCGGTTCAGCAAGTGTTCTACTCGCGATGGGTGCAATCCGGCGCGTTGTGCGATACGGCGGCGCTCGTTCCACAGGGCCGCGAATCCTTCGGCGCCGAGGATCTGAACCTTGTCCGTCACGGATGCGGGCACTGATTGCTCGAAGTCCGCGACGGCGGCGTCAACCGCGTCCTTGGCCATGACCCGGTACGTGGTGTATTTGCCGCCGGTCACGATGACCAGACCCGGGGCCGGGGAATCGACCACGTGCTCTCGGGAGAGCTGCGCGGTTTCCTGCCCCTCCCCGGCGGAAAGCAGGGGCCGCAGACCCACGTATACGCCCTCGATATCGTCACGGCCGATCGGCGTGGCGAGCACGGCGTTCACGTGGTCGAGCAGATAGTCGATATCCGCCTTGCTGGCCGCCGGGTGATTGCGGTCGAGGTTCCAGTCGGTGTCAGTGGTGCCGATCAGCCAATGCCGACCCCACGGAATGACGAACAGCACGCTCTTCTCGGTGCGCGCGATCAGGCCGGTGTCGAGGTTGATCCGATCGCGAGGCACGACCAGGTGCACGCCCTTGGCGGCGCGCACGGACACGTTGCCGCGGGCTTGGGCGAGTTCGTGTACGTCATCGGTCCACACGCCGGTGGCGCTGATGACCCGCTTCGCGCGGACGTTGAATTCCCGGCCGCTCTCCAGATCGCGCACGACGGCGCCGGTGATCCGCTCGCCCTGCTTCACGAAGCCGGTCACGCGCGTGCGGGTCGCGACGGTGGCGCCGTACTGGGCGGCGGTGCGCGCCAGCATCATCACGTACCGGGCGTCGTCGACCTGTGCGTCGTAGTACTGGATCGCGCCGACGAGCCCGTCCTTGCGCAGGCCGGGTGCCCGGCGCAGCGCGGCGGTCTTGGTCAGATGCCGGTGCCTGGGCAGGGCGCGGGTGCCTCCGGCGGTGCCCATCGTGTCGTAGAGCAGCACGCCGGCTCCGATATAAGCACGCTCCCACAGCCGGTGGCGCAGCGGCAGCAGGAAGGGAACCGGGCGCACCAGATGCGGGGCGATCCGGTTCAGCAGAACGCTGCGTTCCTTCAGCGCTTCGCGTACCAGCCCGAAGTCCCGCTGCTCCAGGTAGCGAAGGCCGCCGTGGATCAGCTTGCTGGAACGGCTGGAGGTACCGGCCGCCCAGTCGCGGGCCTCGACCAGGGCCACGGACAGCCCGCGGGACACCGCGTCGAGCGCGGTTCCGGCGCCGACGATCCCGCCGCCGACCACCAGCACGTCATACTCTTCCTCAGCCAGTTGCTGCAGGGCGGTCAGCCGGTACTGCGCGCCCAGCGGAGTGGATTGCACGGTGGTCCTCTGCTTTCTCGTTCCTGGTCCCGTCAGTGCTGCCGGTTACTGCTCGGCACTGCTTCTTCTGTCCACGGCCGGTAGCCGTGGCCGGTAAGCCCGGTGCGTCCCTCCCGCAGAGCGCGGCGCGGGAGGGACGCACCGGCCGCGGCCGTCAGTCCTCGAACTCGATCCAGTCGAGGGTGCGGGAGACGGCCTTCTTCCAGTTGCGGTATCCCTTGGCGCGCTGCTCGTCGTTCCACTGCGGGGACCAGCGCTTGTCCTCGTTCCAGTTGCTGACCAGCTCGTCGGTGTTCTTCCAGAACCCGACCGCGAGGCCGGCCGCGTAGGCCGCGCCAAGCGCCGTGGTCTCCGCGACCACCGGCTTGGAGACCGGCACGCCGAGCACGTCCGCCTGGATCTGCATGGCCAGCTCGTTCGCGGTCACGCCGCCGTCCACGCGCAGCACGTCCAGGCGCACGCCCGAGTCCTGCTCCATCGCCTCGACCACGTCGCGGGTCTGGTAGCAGATCGATTCGAGGGTCGCCCGGGCCAGGTGCGCGTTGGTGTTGTAGCGGGAGAGGCCGACGATCGCGCCGCGCGCGTCCGAGCGCCAGTACGGGGCGAAGAGCCCTGAGAAGGCCGGGACGAAGTACACCCCGCCGTTGTCCTCGACCTGCCGGGCCAGCGCCTCGCTCTGCGCCGCGCCGGAGATGATGCCGAGCTGGTCACGCAGCCACTGCACGGCCGATCCGGTCACCGCGATCGAGCCTTCGAGGGCGTATACCGGCTTCTCACCGCCGAACTGGTAGGCCACCGTGGTCAGCAGCCCGTTGTTCGAGCGCACCAGCTCGTTGCCGGTGTTGAGCAGCAGGAAGTTGCCGGTGCCGTAGGTGTTCTTCGCCGAGCCCGGGGTGAAGCAGACCTGGCCGACGGTCGCCGCCTGCTGGTCGCCGAGGTCTCCGGTCAGCGGCACCTCGCCGCGCAGCGGGCCGTCCGGGCGGGTCACGCCGTAGCCGGCCGGGTCGGAGGAGGGCCGGATCTGCGGCAGCATCGCCCGCGGGATGTCGAAGAAGGAGAGCAGCTCGTCGTCCCAGTCGAGGGTCTCCAGGTTCATCAGCATCGTGCGACTGGCGTTGGTCACGTCGGTGACGTGCACGCCGCCGTCGACGCCGCCGGTCAGGTTCCACAGCAGCCAGGTGTCGGTGTTGCCGAACACCGCCTCGCCGGACTCGGCCGCCGCGCGCAGGCCGTCCACGTTCTCCAGCAGCCACTGGATCTTGCCGCCGGAGAAGTAGGTGGCCGGCGGCAGTCCCGCCTTGCGCCGGATGGTCTGGCCGCGCTCGTCCTTGTCCAGGGCGGCGGCGATCCGGTCGGTGCGGGTGTCCTGCCACACGATCGCGTTGTAGTACGGCCGGCCGGTGCGCCGGTTCCACACCACCGCGGTCTCGCGCTGGTTGGTGATGCCGAGCGCGGCCAGGTCCGAGGAGGACAGGCCCGCGTTGTTCAGCGTGGTCTCGATGACCGCGCGGGTGCGCTCCCAGATCTCGGTGGGGTTGTGCTCGACCCAGCCGGCCTGCGGCAGGATCTGCGAGTGCTCCAGCTGGTGCCGGGCGATCTCGTTGCCGCCGTGGTCGAACACCATGAAGCGGGTGCTCGTGGTGCCCTGGTCCACCGCGCCGACGTAGTCAGCCATGGATTGCCGCCTTTCTCAAAGTTCTCACCGCGTTGTGATGGCGTTGGATTGCTGGCGCTGCTGCACTTCTACTACGCAGCCCTCTGCTACGCGGGCTGACTCTCCCGCAGCCGCTGCTCGGCTTCCTCGACGACCGCGTCGGGCTCGGTCGGGCCGGGCAGGAAGCGGCCGATCAGGACCTTGTAGAGGCCGGCGCCGATCAGGCCGCCGATGATCGGGGCGACGATGGGCACCCAGAAGTACAGATCGCCGTACTGGTCGCGGAAGGCGGTTCCGTAGCCGGTGAAGAACGAGGCGAGCCGGGGACCGAAGTCACGCGCCGGGTTGATCGCGTAGCCCGCGTCGGTGCCCCAGGCCATGCCGATGGCGACCACGATCAGGCCGACGACGACCGGGGCCATGTTGGCGAGCGGCGAGTTGTTGCGCAGGTCGGTGACGGCGAGCACCAGGAACAGCAGGATCGCGGTGCCGATGACCTGGTCCCGGAAGCCGCCCCACAGGTGCACCGGCAGCGCGCCGTTGCCCGGCAGGGTGCTGAAGACGCCCTGGGTCTTGATGGTGTGGCCGGGGTCGAGCTTGCCGAGCACCTCGGTGTAGTTCCAGCGCACCAGCAGCGCGGCGACGAACGCTCCGAGCGTCTGGGCGAGTGAGTAAGGGAGCACCTTGCGCCAGGAGAAGCCGCCGAAGGCCGCGAGGGCCACGGTGACCGCCGGGTTCAGGTGCGCCCCGCTGATCCGTCCGGCGACGTAGACGCCGAGGATGACGCCGAGGCCCCAGGCCCAGGCGATGCTGTCGTGGTTGCCGATGCCGCCGGCGACGACCTGCGCCACGACACCGACACCGATGAGTATGAGGATCAGCGTGCCGGCGAACTCGGCAGCCAGTTCGCCCAGAAGCCCCTTGGCCCGCAACCTTCCCATGTCTCCTCCTTGAGACGCGCACCTTGTAACACAGCCGGGCACCGCAGCCGCGATCGCGTAACGCTCCGCGGCTGGGGTGCGAAGCCGGATCGGCGCTCCGGCGGTGGTGGAGGATCGCTCGAAGGCCGATAGTCGTGAAACTAGGTAGGCCGAACGGCCCAGTCAACGTACGCCGTTCGACATTGCCGAACTCTGGTCACCTGGCGCGTGGTGAAGTACCGTTTCGCAGCATGGCGGTAACACGAGCGGCGCGCTCCTGCCGAGGGCTTCGGCCGGACTCTCGTTGTGACGCGGCACTGCCATTCGACATAGTCGAACCACGTCCGACCAGCTACCATCTCTGCCATGCCGGGACCCGTGCAGTCGATCGAACGCGCCGCCGCCATCCTTCGGCTGCTCGCCCGCGGCTCCGGGCGCCTCGGCGTCGGCGAGATAGCCACCTCGCTCGGCCTGGCGAAGGGCACGACGCACGGCATTCTGCGCACGCTGCAGGGCGTGGGCTTCGTGGAGCAGGACAAGGCCAGCGGCAAGTACCAGCTCGGCGCGACCCTGCTGCACCTGGGCACCAGCTACCTGGACGTCAACGACCTGCGGTCCCGCGCGATCAACTGGGCGGACGCGCTGGCCTCGCGCAGCGGGGAGGCGGTGCGCATCGGCACCCCGCTGGACGGCAAGGTGCTGGTCGTGCACCACGTGTTCCGGCCGGACGACTCGCTGCAGACCCTGGACGTCGGCTCGCTGCTGCCGTTGCACGCCACCGCGCTCGGCAAGGTGCTGCTGGCCTACGACGCGGACGTGGCCTCGCAGGTCAAGGACGAGGACCTGGAGTGGTTCACCCGGCGCACCCTGGTGACCGCCGAGGCGCTGAACCGGGCGATCGGGCAGGTGCGCGAGCTGGGCTGGGCAGTGGAGGTGGAGGAGTTCACCCCCGGCCAGGCCTCGATCGCGGCGCCGATCCGCGGCTATGGCGGCCTGGTGGTCGGGGCGATCAGCATCGCCGGGGCGGTGGAGCGGTTGTGCCCGCTCGCGGACCGGGCGGATCCGGGGCTGGTGGCCTTCGTGCAGAACGCGGCGAGGGCCATCTCGAGGGACCTCGGCGCCGGTCGTTGGTAACGACCCGGTTAGCGCTTCCCACACGGGTTTCCAGCAGCGGCATCAGGTATCGAAAGGTTCAGCGATGGTCGCGCAGTACGTGATGTCCATCGACCAGGGCACCGGTTCGACCCGCGCGATCCTGTTCGACCAGGGCGGCCGGCTGGTGTCGGTGGCGCAGCGCGAGCACCGGCAGTTCTACCCGCGACCGGGCTGGGTCGAGCACGACGCCATGGAGATCTGGCGCAACCTCGAGCATGTCGCGCGCGAGTCGCTGCACCGGGTCGGGGCCGGCGCCGACCAGGTGGCCGCGATCGGCATCGCCAACCAGCGGGAGACTTCGGTGCTCTGGGACCGGCGCACCGGCATGCCCATCGGCCGGGCCGTGGTCTGGCAGGACACCCGCACCGACGAGCTGGTCGCCGAGTTCGCCGAGCGCCCGGACGCCGGCATCGTGCTCGAGCGCACCGGGCTGCCGCTGGCGACCTACTTCTCCGCGCCGCGCATCCGCTGGCTGCTGGATCACACCCCGGGCCTCTACGAGCGGGCCGAGCGCGGCGACGTGCTGTTCGGCACGATGGAGAGCTGGGTGGTGTGGAATCTGACCGGCGGCGTGGACGGCGGCGTGCACGTCACCGACGTGACCAACGCCAGCCGGACGCTGCTGATGGATCTTCGTACCCTGCAATGGGACAAGGAACTGCTGGACTTCTTCGGCGTTCCGGCCGCGATGCTGCCCGAGATCCGCTCCTCGGCGGAGGTCTACGGCACGGCGAAGCGCGCGGTGCGCGGCGTGCGGATCGCGGCGGCGCTCGGCGACCAGCAGGCGGCGCTGTTCGGCCAGACCTGCTTCGCGCGGGGCGAGGCGAAGTGCACGTACGGCACCGGCAGCTTCCTGCTGCTCAACACCGGCGGCACCCCGGTGCGCTCGACCCACGGCCTGCTGACCACGGTCGGCTACCGGATCGGGGCGGAACCCGCCGCCTACGCGCTGGAGGGGTCGATCGCGATAACCGGCGCGCTGGTGCAGTGGTTCCGCGACAACCTCGGGCTGATCTCCAGTGCCCCGGAGATCGAGACCTTGGCGCGCACGGTCGAGGACAACGGCGGCTGCTACATCGTCCCGGCTTTCTCCGGGCTCTACGCGCCGCACTGGCACAGCGGGGCGCGCGGCATCATCGTGGGTCTGACCTCGTACATCACCAAGGGCCACCTGGCCCGCGCGGTGCTGGAGGCCACCGGCTGGCAGACCCGCGAGGTGGTGGACGCGATGAACGCCGACTCAGGGCTCGAACTGACCACGCTCAAGGTCGACGGCGGGATGACCGCAGACAACCTGCTGATGCAGTTCCTCGCGGACGTGCTGGACGCCCCGGTGGTGCGGCCGATGATCGCCGAGACGGTCTCGCTCGGCGCGGCCTACGCGGCGGGTCTCGCGGTCGGCTACTGGCCGGACCTCGAGGGCCTGCGCCGCAACTGGCATCGGGCGGCGCAGTGGCTCCCGGCGATGGACCCGGCGCGCCGCGAGAGCGAGTACTCGAACTGGCGGCGCGCCGTGGAGCGGACCTTCGACTGGGTTCAGCCCAACCACGCTGCGACCTGAATCACCTGCGGATAGCGCGTTCGCCGCTACGCCGCCACACCACTACACCGCCTCCGGCTCTGGCTCCTCCTGCACCGGCCGCTCGGTCAGCGCGTTCGACTTCGGGATCGTCTCGCCGCGGAAGAAGCCGGGCCGCACGAACCGGTAGATCAGCATCAGCGGGATGCCGAGTACGAGCGCGCCGATGCCGGTGAGGAACACCCCGCCGATCGCCCAGTGCGGCGCGAACGGCAGCGTCCAGTAGGTCGAGCCGTAGTCAGCCGCCCAATAGACATGGCAGGCGTAGCCGAAGAACGCGAACAGGATCAACGCGCCGAGCAGCGGCAATACGCAGCGCAGCCACAGGGTTTTGCCGTACTGCCGGCCGCGGCGTACGAGCGGCAGGTAGTACCAGAAGCAGGCCAGGCCGGTCAGGCCGTAGTAGAAGGCGATCGCTAGGCCGAGCGAGAGGATCGAGTCCGAGAGCACGTTGTTGCTGATCTTGGTCAGCCCGGCGTAGAACGCGATCGAGGCCAGGCCCATGCCGACGGTGGACCAGGTCGGGGTCTGGAAGCGCGGGTGGACCCGGGCGAAGTGCGACGGGATGGCCTTGTGCGAGGCCATCGAGAGGGCGGTGCGCGCGGTCGGCATGATCGTGGTCTGCGTCGAGGCGGAGGCCGAGGTCAGCACCATGAACACCAGCAGCTTGCTGAGGAACCAGCCGAGGCCGGCCGAGCCGAAGACCGAGGTGCCGAGGCCGGACAGGACGTCGCCGGAGTTGTCCGGGTTCGCCAGCCCCGAGCCCTTGTCGCCGACGCCGGCGAACGCCTGAGCTGAGACGGTGACCAGCGCGTACGTCACCAGCAGCAGGATCGTGGAGAGCACGGCGGCGCGGCCAGGCGTTCGTGCGCTGTCCTTGGTCTCCTCGTTGATCGACACCGCGGTGTCCCAGCCCCAGTAGATGAAGACGGCGAGCAGCAGGCCGGAGGTGAGGGCGGTGAACGAGCCGATGTCGAACGGGTTGAACCAGGACGCGGAGACGTGGATCGCGCCGGCCGGTGCGCTGCCGCCGTACACCTTCGTCAGCGCGACGATGGAGAGCACGAGCAGCATCAGCAGCTCGACGCTGAGCAGGACGCGCTGCAGCCAGACGGAGACCTCGATGCCGATATAGCAGATCACGGTCATCAGCACGATCCAGATCAGGCCGGCCACCTCGGTCCAGCCCTTGCTCGCCGCCAGGCCGTTCGCGCCGACCAGCTGGAAGCCGTAGCCGCCGGCGATCTGGGCCAGGTTCGCCATGACGATGATGTCGGCGGCGATGATGGCCCAGCCGCCGAGCCAGCCGGTGCGCGGGCCGAAGGTGCGGGCGCCCCAGGTGAAGGTGGTGCCGCAGTCCGGGTCGGCCTCGTTGAGGCCCTGGTAGCCGAACGCGATCAGGAACATGGGGACGAAGGCGAGGATCATCACGATCGGGGACTGGAGCCCGACCGCGGCGACCACGAAGCCGAGCGTGGCGGCGAGGCTGTAGGCGGGCGCGACCGAGGCCGTGCCGATCACGATGCTGGAGATCAGCCCCAAAGCGCCGGGCCGCAGGCCCTTGCCTGCGGCCGGTTCGGATTCGACGGTGCTGTCACGGTTTCCGGCGGTCCCCGCTGTCACCTCGGCCATGGGGCGGCTCCCTCAAGCGGCAGGACGTGGCCGCTGACAGCCACGATTCAGGTGTGAGCCTGCACAAGCAGAGAATCGCTCCAGCAACAGCCGTTCACAAGCCCGGCGCGCCCGCGGGTCGGTGGGTCGGTCGGGTGACGGGCCTTCTGCGGCCGATGGAGTCAGCGGGTCACTCAGGTGATGGGCCCTCCGCGGCGGATGCTGTCGGCGGCGCGACTGCCGGTCCGGACGGCTGCGCTTCTGGTTGCGCGGTGGCTGCCTGGGGTCGCGGCGCAGCCTCGGGTTGCGGCGCGCCCTGGGTTTGCGGTGTGGCCTGTGTTGCGCCCTGGAACTGCGGGGTGGCTTGCGGCGCCGCCTGCGGCTGCGGTTGCGCACCCGGCCAGTTGTGCACGTAGCTGGAGCCGCCAGGCTGCGGGATCTGCGCGGCCTCCCGAGGTCCGCGCGGGGTGACCAGGAAGGCGAGCGCGAGGTATGCGGCGGTGCACCAGAGCGCGCCCGCGATGACGGCGCCGAACACGCTGTACGTCAGGCCGGCCTCAGTCGGGATGCCGAGGGATCCGAGCCCGGATGAGCCAGACATCGACAGCTCGCCGAGCAGCGTCACCACCAGGCCCGCTATCGCGCCGAGCAGCGCGGCCCGCCAGGCCTGGACCGGGGCGAACGCGGCTGGGTTCACCACCCTCCGGCGGGTGCGTACCAGGAACCACGGCAGCGCGGAACCGATGAGGGCGGCGAGGATCAGCAGGTAGATCAGCCAGGGCCGGCTGTTGCCGAACAGGCCGATCTCGTCGGCGCGGGCGCCGGTCAGCCCGGGGGTCACGCCGTCGGACAGGCTGACGCAGAATCCGCTCAGCGCGCCGCCGATCATCAGGTTCGGCAGCAGGAGCACCGCGGCGATCGCCTGCGCCGCCTTCGCACGGCCGCTCGAACCGTCGGCCGTCAGCAGTTCGTACTCGGCGTACACCAGGACCACGAGTCCGGCCAGCAGGCCGACCGCGCGCAGCTGGGTCCAGACGATCCGCGCGCTGCCGCGCCACGGTCCGATCAGCTTCCTGATCCACTCGCCACCGGGGTCGCCGACCGGACGACGCGCGACGGTGGTCAGCCGGCCGATCAGGAACGCGGCGAACGCGATGAGCAGCGGGCCGAGGAACACCCAGCCGGGCGAGACGCCGATCGAGGAGTGCAGGCCGTTGGTGGCATCGCTCGCCGTGCCGAGGGTCAGCGCGGCGCCCGAACCTCCAGTGCCCGATCCGCCGCCACTGCCGCCGAACGGGTCGGTACCGCCGCCGCCGAACGGATCCGTGCCGCCCGGCTGCTGCGTGAGCCCGCCGCCGACGCTGCCGTTGAGCCTGCCGACCAGGTTGAACACGTCGGAGGCGTTGCTGACCAGGGCGAGCACGAGCAGCACCACGCTGACGCTGAGCGCGGGCAGCGCCGAGCGGGCGACCAGTTGCAGCGGCGAGGCGCTGGGGGCGGCGGCCTCGCTGCGCCGGCCGCGGCGCATCCAGAGGAAGAACAGCAGAAGCGTGATCGTCCAGACGGTCAGGCTGATCGTCAGGCTCAGGTTGAGGGCGAAGGAGCCGAAGATGGACCCGCCGAGGCTCGAGTCGCTGACCGGAGTGCCGCCGACGTTCAGGTCCGTGGGTGCGCCGAGCGCTCCGGCGACGAGGATCACGGTGCTGGTGAACCAGTCGCGGAAGCCGCCGTGGCCGGTCGGGCTGGCCAGCCAGGCGAGGCCGACCACCACGCCGAAAGTCGCGAGCAGCGCGATGACCAGCGGCGCGATCGCGTCGCGGAGCACGGCGAGCAGGTCGGCGCGGCCGACCAGTGCCGGGCGGAAGAGCGGGATGGGCGCGGGAGCGCCGTCGGGCGGCGCGGCGAAGACCGGAGGGGCTTGGTAGGTGGGGGGCGGCGAGTAGGTGGGTGGGGGCGTGTAGCTGGGTCCGGAAGATCCGAAGGCTTCGGCACCGGTGCCCGCGGTCGGATCGGCCGCGGCGGCGCCCGAGGCTGGGCTGGCGCCGGGACCCGGAGTGGGGCTGGCGGCGGGGTCCGAGGTGGCGCTGGCAGCGGGACCCGCGGTCGGATCGGCGGCGGAAGCGGTCTCGTAGCCGGCCGGTGGCGGGTAGCTCAGGCCGGACGTGTCGACGCCCGGGGCGGCCGCAGCGGCGCCCGGTTCCGGATCCGACGGCGCAGCTTGAGCCGTCTGGGGCTGTGACTGGGCCGGTATCTGTTCCTGCGGTTCAGGCCGACCCTGGGTGAGCGCGGCCCCGCAATGACTGCACGCCGTCGCGCCGTCCGGCACCGTTTCGCCGCAATGCGGGCAAGTAGCCACGTTCCCCCACAATCGAAGAACCTTGAATCGGATTCGGCCGCTCGTTCTTACCGGCTCGGATCCATGCTGTCAAAGGTGATCCGACCAAGGCGACGACTCAAGGCGACGGCGACTACTCAGGACGGCGCGGTGGCTCGGCTCGTCGCGCCACGCACCTCCAAGGCGTCAAGCAGTTGCGCGGTAGCCGCGGCGATCGTCTCGACCGCCTCGTCGAACGCGGCGCGGTTGTGCGCGGCGGGGGCCCGGAACCCGGAGACCTTGCGGACGTACTGGAGCGCCGCGGCCCGGACGTCCTCCTCGCCGACGTCCAGGGTCATCGGCGGGCGAAGGGTCTTGATGCTTCTGCACATACCGCCAGTGTGGAGCAGACCTCCGACAATTCCGACCCCGGACAGGAAAACGCCGACGCGTCCGATCCCGTCCACGCGTCGGGCCTGCGGCTGAGTCGGCTCGTCACCACTCCCAGTAGAAACCGACCACGGCCTGCGCGACACCACCCTCCAGGAAGCGGTGCGCCTCGTTCGACGAATTGAGCGTCATCGGTTCACGGTGCGTGATCGAGCTGTTGACCACGCCGTTCCACTCCGCCCACCACAGCTTGCTCGGCACCATGTCCGGGTGGAAGTGGATCCACAGCAGATAGTTGTCGACTTTGCGGCGAAACACCCGCCGCATCTCGGTGGGCGGAGCCTCCTCGTAACGAAAGGTCGCGGTGTAGTTGAGCACCGCCGTGGCGCCGCGCGGCAGCGGGCGCTCAAGCAGGATGTCAATCGCGTGGTACACGTTGCCGTCTCGCGCGCGTAACTGGTACGGCAGGCCGGGGACGCCCCCGGTCTGCACATCGAGAGTCAGCATGTTCGTGTCGACCATGTACGTGTACCGGTCGAGGCCGTCCTCGGTCGCCTCGAGGACCTGATCGGTGCGGTGCTGCACCGGCAGACCGTCCGGGCCGAGGTAGTGGTACTCGCGCAGGTCCACCGTGCGGTGACGCGCCGGTGGCGCGTCGAAGATCGGCAGGTCGGTCTCCTGCGCATCG
>Ga0070739_10005848_pt1 | contig 13808 bp, 12 predicted proteins | sample Coa_R1_7_FD_66445 | JGI IMG/M metagenome (GOLD analysis project Ga0070739, IMG submission 66445) | Surface soil microbial communities from Centralia Pennsylvania, which are recovering from an underground coalmine fire - Coalmine... | ecosystem: Environmental > Terrestrial > Soil > Unclassified ... | reverse complement strand
TCGGCCTGGGCCCTGGTGCAGGCCGCCGCCGCCCGGAGGGAGAGCAGGGGGGCCCACACCAGGACCGACTTCCCCGAAACCGACCCCGCCTTCCTGGTGCGACTGGTGCTGGGCGCGTGACCAGGGGGTCGGAGTTCGACCCGCCGGCGGCGGCGGTGGCGGCGGTCGTCGAGGCCGCCCTGGCCGAGGACCTGCTCCCCATGGGGGACATCACCGCCTCGCTGGTGCCGCCGGCGGCCGCCGCCGCGACCAGGCTGGTGGCCCGGGCCCCCGGCGTGCTGGCCGGCACCCTCGCCGCCGCCACGGCCTACGGCCAGCTGGACCCCTCGGTGTCGATCGACTGGCGCCTCGGCGACGGGGCGACCCTCGAAGCCGGATCGGTCATCGCCACCCTGTGCGGGCCCCTCCGCTCGGTGGTGACCGGCGAGCGCACCGCCCTCAACCTGCTGTGCCACCTCTCCGGGGTGGCCACCGCCACCCGGCGCCTGGTCGAGGCGGTGGAGGCGGCCAACCCGGCCTGCCGGGTGCGGGACACCCGCAAGACCACGCCAGGCCTGCGGGCCCTCGAGAAGGCGGCGGTGAGGGCCGGGGGCGGGGTCAACCACCGGGCCAACCTGTCCGAGGGCATCCTGCTCAAGGACAACCACCTGGGCGGCGTCGGCATCGCCGAGGCGGTGGCCCAGGCCCGCCGGCGCTGGCCCGGCCGCCACGTGGAGGTCGAGTGCGACCACCTCGGCCAGGCGATGGAGGCGGTGGAGGCGAAGGCCGACATGGTGATGTTCGACAACATGACCCCGGTCCAGGTGGGCGAGGCGGTGCTGGCCGTGCGGCGGGCGCCGGGGGGTGACCGGGTGCTGATCGAGGTGTCCGGCGGGGTGAGCCTGGAGACCGCCCCCGCCTATGCCGCCGCCGGGGTCGACTTCGTGTCGGTGGGCGCCATCACCCACTCAGCGCCGATCCTCGACATCGGTCTCGACCTGGGCTGATGCTGCTCGCCATCGACGTAGGCAACACCCAGACGGTGATCGGCCTCTACGAGGGGGCCGACCTGGTGCACCACTGGCGGGTGGCGACTGTGGACGCCCGCACCTCAGACGAGCAGGCCATGCTTTTGGCGCAGCTGCTCGACCTCGACGGCCGGCGAGCCGAGGAGCACGTCACGGGCATCGCCGTTTCGTCGGTGGTGCCCAGGGTCACCGCCGCCCTGCGGGAGATGGCCGGGCGCTGGTACAAGGTGCCAACGGTGATAGTGGAGCCGGGCACCCGCACCGGCATGTCGATCCTCTACGACAACCCGAGGGACCTGGGGGCCGACCGCATCGCCGACGCCGTGGGCGCCTACGACCTGTACGGCGGGCCGTGCATCGTGGTCGACTTCGGCACCGCCACCACCATCGACGCCGTGTCGGCCAAGGGCGAGTTCCTGGGCGGGGCCATCATCCCCGGGGTCCAGATCAGCCTGGACGCCCTCTTCGCCCAGGCTGCCGCCCTCCGGCGGGTGGAGCTGGCCGAGCCCCGCCGCCTCATCGGCCGCAGCACCACCGAGTCCATCCAGTCGGGGGCGGTGTACGGCTTCGCCGCCCAGGTCGACGGCCTGTGCCGGCGCATCGCCGACGAGATCGGGCCGGCCACCGTGGTGGCCACCGGGGGCCTGGCCGGCTTCGTGGCCCGCCTCTCCGAGGCGATCGACCACGTCGAGCCCTGGCTCACCCTCCACGGCCTGCGCATCCTCTTCGGCCGCAACGTCGAGCAGGACTGACGGGCCGGAGACCGCCGGTGGCCGGGCCCTACCTGCTGCCCGCCGGCGACGGGCTGGCGTCGCCGGCGGCGGCCCACGGCCCGAGCAGGCGAGCCACCCGGTCCCGACCCAGCGACAGCAGCAGGGTGGGCAGGCGGGGACCGGTGTCGGAGTGGGTGAGCAGGCGGTAGAGGACGGCGAAGAACTCGCGCTGCCTGCGCTTCATGGCCTCGTCGGGGGCGGCGTCGAGGTCCTGGCCGGCCATCAGCTTGGGCACCCCGTAGACCAGCCGGGTCAGCCCCTCGACGCTCCAGTGGGCCTCGAGGCCGTCCACCAGCAGGCACACCCCCCGGCGCAGCTCGGGGTCGAGGGCCACTTCGGAGGCGGTGGCCGGCTCGTCCCTCACCCGGGTCCGCTCGTCCTCGGGCTGGAAGGCCAGGGCGAACTCGATGGCGCAGGACAGGCGGGGCTCGGCCTCGCGGTCGAGCTCGGCGGCGCTCAGGTCCAGGCCGGTGTGCTCTCTCACGACGCGTAGCAGCTGGTCGCGGTGGCCCTGGGTGACGTCGGCGGCGGCGGCCAGCACCCGGAACGGGAGCGGGAGCACGGGGGCGGGGACGGCGCCGGCGGTGGTCGCCACGCTCCTCGCCCGGTAGTGGGCCTCGGCCGCCCCGGCCCGGCCCGACGCCACCCGCTCGCCCAGGCCGTCCCACTCGTCGTAGAGGCGGAGCACCTCGCTGCCGAAGGCGATGGTGAAGCTGTTGCGGGGCCGGCGGCGCAGGTACTGCCAGCGCAGGATCCCCGGCTCCAGCACCCGCAGGGCGGTGGCCGGGGTGGGGACCTCACCATGGGAGCCCGACATCTTGGATCGGCCCTCGATGCCGACGAACGAGTACCCCACGTACAGGGGGGCGGTGGCGCCGAACACCCGGTCCACCAGCTCGCGGCCCACCTCGTAGCTGCTGCCCGGAGAGGAGTGGTCGACCCCGCCGGGCTCGAAGTCCACCCCGTAGTGGGACCAGCGCATGGGCCAGTCGACCTTCCAGACCAGCTTGGCGGGGGCGTCGCCGCCTACGGTCCCGTCGTGGCCGCAGGCCTGGCAGTGGTAGGTCAGGCTGCCGGGCCCCTCGCCCTCGACGTCGGTGAAGTCGCGTCCGCAGCGGTGGCAGTAGACCCGCACCGGCCACACCCGGACGGCGTCGGTGGGGGAGGAGTCGGCCGTGTCCAGCTCGACCGGCTGGCGGGTCTGGTAGCGCCCCAGCACCTCGGCGATGAGGCCGCTGGCCTCGAGGGCCCTGTCCACCTCCACCCGGTACTCGCCGGCGCGGTAGGCGGCGGACTGGGAGATCTGCTCGGGCCGGATGCGCATCGCCTCGAGGGCGCCGTCGAACTCGGCCACGAAGTGGGCGGCGTAGGAGGCGTGGCAGTCGAAGGGGTCGGGCACCTCGCTCAGCGGGCGGCCGATGAACTCCTCGAGGCTCTCAGGCAGCGCCGCCGGCACCCGCCGGAAGCGGTCGTAGTCGTCCCAGAAGTGCAGGTGCCGCACCGCCCGGCCCCGGGCGGCCAGCTCCTCGGCCACGGCGTGGGCGACCATGACCTCACGCAGGTTGCCGAGGTGCACCGGCCCCGAGGGGCTGATGCCGGAGGCGCACACGATCGGCTGGTCCGCCGGCTTGCCCCGGCCGGTCACGTGGGCGATGACCTCGTCGGCCACCTCCTCCATCCACGTGCGCTGCTCGCTGGGCATCCGCTGAGAGTAGTGACCGGGGTTGGGGCCCCGTCCGGGGGCGGCGCAGCCGCCGGTGTCAGCCGAGCGGCAGGGAGTCGATCAGGTGGTGGCCGAGGCGGCCGAGGGCGGTGCCGACGCCGTCGCCGAAGGGCCTGGTCGCCTCCACCGCCTGGTCGGCATAGGTCCGGGCCGTTTCGACGGCGGCGGCCACTCCCGGTGACGAGCGCACGATCTGGCGGGCCTTGTCCCGCTCCGGGGGCGCCAGCGGGCAGCCCAGGATGGGCCGCAGCTCGGGGCCGCTGTCAGGGTCGGCGAGGGCCCGGATGACCGGCAGGGTGTAGACGCCGGCGGTCAGGTCGAGCCCGGCCGGCTTGCCCAGGGACTCGTCGGTGCCGACCAGGTCGAGGACGTCGTCGCAGATCTGGAAGGCCATGCCGAAGGCGGTCCCGAAGGCGGTCAGGGCCTCCAGCTCGTCCCGCCCGTGGCCGGCGGTGAGGCCGCCGATGCGGCAGGCGGCGGCCATCAGCGACGCCGTCTTGCCCGATATGGCGCTCAGGTAGGAGCTCTCGGACCGATCGACGTCGAATACGGCCTGGATCTCGACCGTCTGGCCCTGGCACAGCCGGGCGATGGTGGCCGCCAGCAGGCCGGCCACCTCGGTGCCCAGGCCGGCGGCGATCTCGGACGCCCGGGCCAGCAGGAAGTCGCCGGCCAGGATGGCCACCAGGTTGCCCCAGCGGGCGTTGACCGTCTCCACCCCCCGCCGGGTCACCGCCTCGTCGATCACGTCGTCGTGGCACAGGGAGCCGACGTGGACCAGCTCGACCGCGACCCCTCCGAGCAGGACTTCTGTGCTCGCTGGCCCCTCAGGTGCCCGTCCCACCGAGGCCGAGGCCAGGGCCAGGGCGGGCCGCAGCCGCTTGCCCCCGGCATCGACCAGATGGCGGGCCACCTGGGTGAGGAAGGCATCCTCGGCCGACACCGCCCTGCCCAGCTCGTGCTCGAGGAGCGAGAGATCGTCCTGGAGTCGGGGAAGGTCCAGGAGCCGCGAGACGTTCATCCAACCGGGAAAGCTAGGTCACCGGCCCGGGGGAGCCACAATCCAGTTCCCCGAGGGGGGGTGCCTAACGGACACCATCCCGAAGTAGAATCTTCAGCGAGCCACCAGGCACGCCAGGAGGCATCTTGTTCGAACGCTTCACCGACCGAGCCCGAAGGGTTCTCGTGCTGGCCCAGGAGGAGGCGCGCCTCCTCAACCACAACTTCATCGGGACCGAGCACATCCTCTTGGGCCTCATCCACGAGGGCGAGGGGGTCGCAGCCAAGGCGCTCGAGTCGCTGGGCATCTCTCTCGAGGCGGTAAGGGAGAAGGTGGAGGAGACGATCGGCCCGGCCGGGTCGACCACCACCGGCTCCCCGCCGTTCACGCCGAGGGCCAAGAAGGTCCTCGAGCTGTCGCTGAGGGAGGCCCTCCAGCTCGGCCACAACTACATCGGCACCGAGCACATGCTCCTCGGTCTCGTACGCGAGGGCGAGGGGGTGGCCGCCCAGGTGCTGGTCAACCTGGGTGCGGATCTCTCGCGGGTCCGCCAGCAGGTGATCCAGCTCCTGTCCGGCTACGGCAACAAGGAGGCTGCCGCCGCCGGCGCCTCCTCGAGCCAGGAGGTTCCCTCCGGCTCGCCGGTGCTCGACCAGTTCGGCCGCAACCTGACCACCCTCGCCCGCGAGAAGAAGCTCGACCCGGTCATCGGGCGCGAGCGGGAGATCGAGCGGGTCATGCAGGTCCTGTCCCGCAGGACCAAGAACAACCCGGTCCTCATCGGCGAACCCGGTGTCGGCAAGACGGCCATCGTCGAGGGCCTGTCCCAGAAGATCGTGGCCGACGACGTGCCGGAGACGCTCAAGGGCAAGCAGCTCTACACCCTCGACCTCGGCGCCCTGGTCGCCGGCTCCCGCTACCGCGGCGACTTCGAGGAGCGCCTCAAGAAGGTGCTCAAGGAGATCCGTACCCGGGGCGACATCATCCTGTTCATCGACGAGCTGCACACCCTGGTCGGCGCCGGCGCCGCCGAGGGAGCCATCGACGCGGCGTCGATCCTCAAGCCCATGCTGGCCCGCGGCGAGCTGCAGACCATCGGCGCCACCACCCTCGAGGAGTACCGCAAGCACCTCGAGAAGGACGCGGCCCTCGAGCGTCGGTTCCAGCCCATCAAGGTGGACGAGCCGTCGCTCACCCACACCATCGACATCCTGAAGGGCCTGCGGGACCGCTACGAGTCGCACCACTCGGTGACCATCACCGACCAGGCGCTGGTGGCGGCGGCCAACCTGGCCGACCGCTACATATCGGACCGCTTCCTGCCCGACAAGGCCATCGACCTCATCGACGAGGCCGGCAGCCGCCTGCGCATCCGGCGCATGGCCACCCCTCCTGACTACAAGAAGCTCGAGGAGGAGATCGGCCGGATCCGGCGCGACAAGGAGGCCGCCATCGAGCGGCAGGCCTTCGACCAGGCCAAGAAGTTGGCCGACCAGGAGAAGGAGAAGACCGAGCGCAAGACGGCCATGGAGGCCGAGTGGCGTTCGGAGGGCATGGACCTCTTCGACGTGGTCGACGAGGAGGTCATCGCCGAGGTGCTGGCCAACTGGACGGGCATCCCGGTGTACAAGCTCACCGAGGAGGAGACGGCCAAGCTCCTGCGGATGGAGGACGAGCTCCACAAGAGCGTCATCGGCCAGGAGGACGCCATCAAGGCGCTCTCGCGGGCCATCCGCCGCACCCGCGCCGGGCTCAAGGATCCCAAGCGCCCGTCGGGCTCGTTCATCTTCCTGGGCCCCACCGGGGTTGGAAAGACCGAGCTCGCCCGCACCCTGGCCGAGTTCCTGTTCGGCGACCGCGACGCGCTGATCCAGCTCGACATGTCCGAGTACATGGAGAAGCACACCGTCAGCCGGCTGGTCGGCTCGCCCCCTGGCTATGTCGGCTACGAGGAGGGCGGGCAGCTCACCGAGGCGGTGCGGCGCAAGCCGTTCAGCGTGGTGCTATTCGACGAGATCGAGAAGGCCCACCCGGATGTCTTCAACGCCCTGCTGCAGATCCTCGAGGACGGGCGCCTGACCGACTCCCAGGGCCGCTCGGTGGACTTCAAGAACACCGTGCTGATCATGACGTCGAACCTGGGCACGGCCGATCTGCGCAAGGCCTCGGTCGGCTTCGCCAAGACCACCAGCGCCGTCACCTACGAGAAGATGAAGGAGAAGGTGCACGAGGCCCTGAAGCAGCATTTCAGGCCCGAGTTCCTGAACCGCATCGACGAGGTCATCGTCTTCCACGAGCTCTCCCGCGAGGAGGTCACCGCCATCGTCGACCTGCTCATCCGCCGGGTGAGCGATCAGCTCGAGGGCCAGGGGCTGGGCTTCGAGCTCACCCCGGCCGCCAAGTCGCTGCTGGCCGACAAGGGCTACGACCCCACCCTGGGGGCGCGGCCTCTGCGTCGGGCCATCCAGCAGATGGTGGAGGACCCGCTTTCGGAGCGGATCCTCTGGAAGGAGTTCAGCGTCGGCGACACGATCATCGTGGATGCCGAGGGAGACGAGATCCTCTTCCGTTCCATCCAGGGCATCGAGCCCCCGCCGGTCGAGATGGCCGGAGCGGGACCCGCCACCGACTGACCCCGGTCTCGTTCTGAGCTGTCCAGGGCCGGGCTCCGCCCGGCCCTGGATCGTTTAACCGCCACGGTCCCCCGGCGCCGTCACAGCCCCAGGGCACAATCGGCGGATGGCGCGACCCCGGACGGTTCACCGCTGCACGGACTGCGGTGCCGCCGCCTCCCGCTGGTCGGGACGCTGCCCCGGCTGCGGGGCGTGGAACTCCCTGGTGGAGGAGGTGGATGCCCCCTCTCCGGCCCGGCGGGCGGAGCCGGCGGACAAGCCGGTGCCGATCGGCGAGGTCGACGGGTCCGCCCACCGCCCACTGCCCACCGGGGTGCAGGAGCTGGATCGTGTCCTGGGCGGAGGGCTGATGCCCGGTTCCGTCACCCTGGTGGGTGGCGAGCCGGGCATCGGCAAGTCGACCCTGTTGCTGCAGGCCCTGGGAGCGGTGGCCCGCAAGCGGCGTCGGGCCCTGCTGGTGTCGGCGGAGGAGTCCACCGCCCAGGTGCGGTCCCGGGCCGAGCGGCTGGGGGCGGTGGCCGAGTCCCTGTTCGTGATGTCTGAGACCTGCCTCCCCGCCGTGGTGGCCGGCCTGGCCGAGCTGGAGCCCGCCGTCTGCGTGGTGGACTCGGTCCAGATGCTCTACGACCCCGAGCTGGAGTCGGCCCCCGGCTCGGTGGCCCAGGTGCGGCACTGCGCCCACCGGCTGGTCGAGGCGGCCAAGGCATCGGGGTCGGCCGTGGTGCTGGTCGGCCACGTGACCAAGGAGGGCACCCTGGCCGGACCCCGGGTGCTCGAGCACGTCGTGGACACGGTCCTGTCCTTCGAGGGCGAGCGTCACCAGGGCCTCCGCCTGCTGCGGGCGATGAAGCACCGCTTCGGGGCCACCGGGGAGTTGGGTCTGTTCGAGATGACCGGTGCCGGGCTGGTGGGGGTGGACGATCCCAGCGCCTTCCTGCTCGGGGACCGCCACCCCGGCGCCAGCGGCTGCATCGTGGTGCCGGCCATGGAGGGTGGCCGCCCGCTGCTGGTCGAGGTCCAGGCCCTGGTGGTGAAGAACGGCAGCCCGGCCCCGCCCCGCCGGTCGGCCCAGGGCCTCGACCCCGGCCGGCTGGCGCTGTTGCTGGCGGTGCTTGACCGTCACGGGGGCCAGGGGACGCATTTCGGGGACCGCGACGTCTTCGCCTCGGTGGTGGGCGGGGTGAAGGTCACCGAGCCGGCCGCCGACCTCGCCGTGGCCATGGCCCTGGTGTCGGGCTACCACGACCGTCCCGTGCCCTCCGACACCGTGGCCTTCGGCGAGGTCGGCCTGGGCGGCGAGGTGAGGCAGGTGGTCAACACCGAGCGCCGGCTGTCAGAGGCGGCCAGGCTGGGCTTCCGTCGGGCGATCGTGGCCAGCTCCACCCCCCGCGCTCCGGCGGTCATCCGCGTCATCCGGGTCACCTCGGTGACCGAGGCCATAGGCGCCCTGTCGATCACCTGCCAGGCCCCCCTGTCCGGGCCGATCTGCGACGTGGTGCGCCTGCGCCGGCCCTGATCGGGCGGCGCAGTTACTACCATCGGAGCCGTGCCGGCCCGTCGCAGCCAGGCGATGACCGAGGCCTTGAGGGCGGTCGCCCCGGGCACGCCTCTGCGCGAGGGCCTCGACCGCATCCTGCAGGCGAGCAAGGGCGCCCTGATCGTGATCGGTGACGATCCCGACGTGCTGGCCATTTGTTCCGGCGGGTTCCTCATGGACGCCGAGTTCTCGCCCCAGCGGGTGTCGGAGCTGGCCAAGATGGACGGGGCCATCATCCTGGCCCGCGACGCCAGCCGCATCGCCCGGGCCAACGTCCACCTGATGCCGGATCCGAGCGTTCCGACCGCGGAGACCGGCACCCGCCACCGCACCGCCGAGCGGGTGGCCCGCTCCCTCGACGTGCCGGTGTTGTCCGTGTCGGAGACGATGGCGGTGATCGCCGTCTACCGCAACGGCGAGAAGCATCCTCTCGAGCCGATCCCGCGGGTGATCGACCGGGCCAACCAGGCCCTCCAGACCCTCGAGCGCTACAAGAACCGGCTCGACGCCGTGTCCGGGGCCCTTTCCGCCCTCGAGGTCGAGGACCTGGTGACGGTGCGCGACGTGGTGACCATGCTGCAGCGCTCGGAGATGGTCCGCCGCATCGCCGAGGAGGTGCAGGACTACATAGTCGAGCTCGGCTCCGACGGCCGCCTGGTCCGCCTCCAGCTGGAGGAGCTGATGGGCGGGGTGGAGGACGAGCGCCATCTGGTGGTGCAGGACTACCTGCGTTCGGACACCGGTTGGCGCATCGACCATGCCGTGGACCGGCTGGCGGAGCTGTCCACCGAGGACCTGCTCGATCTCAAGACGGTGGCGTGGGTGCTGCACATACCGACCGACGTCGGCGGCCTCGACGCCGGCCTGCAGGCTCGCGGCTACCGGCTCCTCAAGCGCGTCCCCCGCCTGCCCGACGCCGTCATCCACCGGGTCATCAACCACTTCGGGGATCTGCAGAAGATCATGCGGGCGTCGGTGGACGAGCTGGACGACGTGGACGGGGTCGGCTCCGGCCGGGCCCGCCTGATCAAGGAGGGCCTGTCGAGATTGGCCGAGTCGAGCATCCTGGACCGTTACAGCTGATGCGGGAGCAGCTGCCGTCCGGCACTCCGGTGGAGGTCGCCGGCCCATCCGATGCCGCCTTCGGGCTGGTGGTCATACCCGACATCGGCGGCCTCCGGCCCCTCTTCGACGACCTGGTGGCGCGCCTGGCCGGCGAGCAGGGTTGGGCCGTGGCCGCGCCCGAGCCGTTTCCGGGGCGGGAGTCGATGACCCTCGAGGAGCGCTTCGCCGCCCTGTCGGAGGTCGACGACGCCCGGTTCCTGGGCGACGTGCGGGCGGCCGCCGATCGGACCGGCGCCCCAACGGTGGGGGTGCTCGGCTTCTGCATGGGCGGCATGTACAGCCTGAAGGCGGCCGGCACCGGTCGCTTCGCCGCCGCCGTGTCCTTCTACGGGATGATCCGGGTTCCCGAGCAATGGCGGGGCGCCGGTCAGGCCGACCCCATCGAGTTGCTCAGGCGGGAGCGGGCCTGTCCCGTGCTGGCCATCATCGGCGGACGGGACCAGTGGACCCCCGGTGGCGACGTCGAGGATCTGGCCGCGGTGGAGGGGGTGCAGGTGGAGATCTACCCCCAGGCCGAGCACGGCTTCGCCCACGACCCCTCTCGCCCCGCCCACCGGCCCGACGACGCCGCCGACGCCTGGTCCAAGGCCATCGCCTTCCTGCGGGCCCACGGCTCCTGATCCGCCGGCCGCCCCTAGCTCGGGTTTGGGGCCCGAGCGGGTTACGCCGCCCCGACCGGTTACTCAGCCGCCGGGTTACAGAGCCCGCTGGGCGAGCTTGGCCCGGTCGGTGATCCGGTAGTGGCGGTCGTCCTGGCGCAGCCAACCCAGGCGGCAGAAGGTGGAGATGGCCTTGTTCACCCGCTCGCGGGAGGCGCCCACGATGGTGGCCAGCTCCTCCTGGGTGACGGGTATCACGAAGTCGTCGGCGTCGCCGGCCAGCTCGAGGATGCGCTTGGCCGTCCGCCCGGTGACGTCGAGGAACATGGAGTCGGCCAGCGCCTCGTTGGTGGCCCGCAGCCGCTCGGTCAGGAGTGAGACCACCCCCCACAGGGCGCTGGGGTTGTCCTTGAGCTCCTGGCGCAGGGCCTCGTACGGCAGGCAGAGCAGGGTCGACGGCTCGAGCGCCTTGGCCTGGGCCGAGCGCTCCCGCCCGTCGAAGAGGGGCAGCTCCCCGAAGAGGTCCTCCTCCTCCATGATGGCCATGACCGATGACCTGCCGTCGGCGGAGCGCTTGGCGATGCTGACCCGGCCGGTGCAGACCAGGTAGAGGCAGTCGGCCTCGTCCCCCTGCTCGAAGACCACGTCCCCCCGGGCCAGGCTGAGGGGTCGGGAGGCCTCCGCCATCCGGGCGACCGCCTCCGGGCCCAGGTGGGCCAGAAGGCTTGACCGGCCCAGCATTTCGGTCGACTCCACGGCCAGAGAGTACCGACCGGTGGTGCTCGGCCGTCGTCCCAAGTTGTCTCCGAAGCGCTGTTCCCGTACCCTGGATATCTACCCCTCCGTTGTCTCATTCCTGGGAGTTCCATGTCCTTCGACGTAGGTGACAAGGTCGTCTACCCCCACCACGGGGCCGCTGTCATCGAAAAGCGGGAGAAGAAGGACGTGTTCGGCGAAAGCCGCGAATACCTGGTGCTACGCCTCGCCTACGGCGACCTGACCCTCATGGTGCCCGCCGACAACACCGACGAGGTGGGCCTGCGCGAGGTGATCAACGACGAGGAGGTCGAGGAGGTCTTCGCCGTCCTTCGCAAGAAGGAGGCGCGGATGCCGACCAACTGGTCGCGCCGTTACAAGAACCATGTCGAGAAGCTGAAGTCGGGCGACATCTACCAGGTGGCCGAGGTGGTCCGGAACCTGTCCATCCGCGACAAGGACAAGGGCCTGTCCGCCGGCGAGAAGCGCATGCTCACCCGGGCCCGTCAGATCCTCGTTTCCGAGCTGACCTTCGCCATCGGCGTGTCCGAGGACGAGGCGGAAAAGAAGCTCAACGAGGCCCTGCCCTAGCCGAACACCCCCAGTTACTTAAAGGGCGGCGCGGGGGGCGCCGACATTCCTGGGGCCATGTTCGTCGAGATCACGCGCCTGCTCATCGTCCTGGCGACGATGGCGCTGGGCGGCGTGATCGGCCACCGGGCCGGCTCGCCCAACCCGGCCCTCGCCGGCGCCGTGCTGGGCGCCTGCTTCGGCTACGTGATCGGCGGGATCGGCGCCCGGCTGGTGCGGGCCGGGCTCAACCTGGCCCAGAAGCGCCTGGAGGAGACCGCTCCGGCCCGGTTCCTCGCCGGCCTCCTCGGGGCGGCGGCGGTGGGCGGGCTGGGGGCGGTGCTCGGACTGCCTGCCCTCCTCGGGCTGCCCCGCACCGTCGCCCTGCCGGTGTTCCTGCTGCTGGTATGGCTGGGCGCCGCCGGCGGCTACGGGCTGGCGGCCAGCAAGAGCGTGGAGCTTCTGGCCATGGCCGGCCTCTCCACCCGTCCCTTGGTGCGGGCCACCCCCTACGGCGGCGAAGGCGACGCCGTGCTGGTCGACACCAGCGCCGTCATCGACGGGAGGCTCCTGCCTCTGGCCCGCTCCGGGTTCCTCACCGGACCGCTGCTCGTGCCCTGCTTCGTCGTCGACGAGGTCCAGCTGATCGCCGACTCGGCCGATCCGGCCCGCCGCCGGCGGGGCCGGCGGGGACTGGAGATCCTCGAGGCCCTCCGCCACCTACATGTGCCGGTGCACGTGCTCGAGGACGAGATGGTGGAGGTCGAGGCGGTGGACGCCAAGCTGGTCGCCCTGGCCCGCCGGCTGCGGGTGGGCCTGCTCACCCTCGACCACGCCCTGCAGAAGGTGGCCGAGCTGCAAGGGGTGCGCTGCCCCAACCTCGATGGACTGGCCGAGGGCCTGCGACCCTCCTACGTGGCCGGCGAGCCCCTGAGGTTGATGATCGAGCGCCCGGGGCGGGAGCCGGGTCAGGGGGTCGGCTTCTTGGAGGACGGCTCGATGGTGGTCGTGGCCGATGCCGCCGGCCACGTGGGGACCCAGGTGGCGGTCCGGGTCACCGGGCAGGTCCAGACCTCGATGGGACGGATGCTGTTCGCCTCCCTGGTCGGTGAGGAGATCGCCACCGGCTGAGGGGCGGTTAACGTCCCGGCCGTGAGGACGTGGGCCATCGTGGTGGCAGCCGGTGCCGGCGCCCGCTTCGGGGGTCCCAAGCAGCTCGAGCGTCTGGGGGACCGCCGGGTCCTCGACTGGTCGGTCGCCGCCGCCCGCTCGGTGGCCGAGGCGGTCGTGCTGGTGGTGGGCCCCGACCACGCCCCGTATCGGCCGGAGGGGGGCGGCGGCCCCGATGTCGTCGTCACCGGCGGGCTAACCCGCTCGGAATCGGTGCGGGCGGGCCTGGCGGCGGTTCCGGCCGAGGTGGACGTGGTCGTGGTGCACGACGCCGCCCGGCCCCTCGCCCCCACCTGCCTGTTCGAGGCGGTGGTGAGGGCGGTCGCCGGGGGGGCGGACGCCGCCGTGCCCGGCCTGCCCGTGCCCGACACCATCAAGGCGGTGGAGGCCGGCTGGGTGAGGGCGACGGTGCCCCGCGACGGCCTGGTGGCGGTCCAGACCCCCCAGGCGTTCCGGGCCGATGCCCTGCGCCGGGCCCACGCCGGGGGAGGCGAGGCCAGCGACGACGCCGCCCTGGTCGAGACGGGTGGAGGCCGGGTGGCGGTGGTGGCGGGCGAGCCGCTGGCGTTCAAGATCACCCGCCCCGAGGATCTGGTGCTGGCCCGGGCCCTGCTGGGGGAGGCCGGATGATCCGGGTGGGACTCGGCTTCGACGTCCACCCCTTCTCGAGCGATCCGGGCCGGGCCCTGCGGCTGGGAGGGGTGGAGATCGAGGGCGGGCCTGGCCTGGCCGGCCACAGCGACGCCGACGCCGTGGCCCACGCCGTGGCCGACGCCCTCCTGGGGGCGGCGGGCGCCCCTGACCTGGGCTCCCTGTTCCCCGACGGCGACCCCCGGTGGGCCGGGGCGGACAGCATCGACCTGCTGGCCCGGGCGGTGGCCCGGGTGCGGGAGGAGGGCTGGGGGGCGGTCAACG
>Ga0070739_10005847_pt1 | contig 13809 bp, 7 predicted proteins | sample Coa_R1_7_FD_66445 | JGI IMG/M metagenome (GOLD analysis project Ga0070739, IMG submission 66445) | Surface soil microbial communities from Centralia Pennsylvania, which are recovering from an underground coalmine fire - Coalmine... | ecosystem: Environmental > Terrestrial > Soil > Unclassified ... | reverse complement strand
GCTTACGCGGCCGGCAAACCGCCGGTAACTGAAGACCGACCACGCGCCGGCCAGAATCATGCCCGGGATCCACCACCACAGGCCGACGATCAAGCCGTACTTCGGGGCAGCCGCGTTCCAGATATTCAGGCTGTAGTCCGGGTTGGTGCTGGCCGGCAGCACCAGGGGATACACGCCGAAGACCACGCTGGTCAGCATGCCCAGCAGATACGCGCAGGAGGACAGGAACGCGTTCCGATCGTTGCCGGCGTGTGTGAACCAGAACATGCCGGCCAGGCCGGCGAGTGCGATGGCCGGAAAGACGAAGCCGAACGGGTAATCGGAGAACTGCACCGCCAGGTGCGGCTGGAGGCGGAAGCTGAGCGCCGTGATCACGAAAGTCATCACCACGATGAGCCACCAGCCGCCCATCGCGGTGCGGCGGGCGCGATCGCGCAGCTCGCTCGTGGTTTTCAGCGCCACCCAAAGGCAGCCGTGCACGGCCAGGGCGGTGAAGGAGGCCACGCCAATCAGGATGGTGTACCAGTCGACAATGCCGGCGTAGGAGCCCGGCGCGAAGTCGGTCCACAAGGGGATGAAGAAAAATCCGGAAGCATCGAGCGGAACCCCGCGAATCACGTTGCCCAGCGCGACCCCGAACAACAGGCAGAGCAGCGCGCTCGAGGCGCCGAAGACGAAATCCCAGAACGGCCGCCAGAGATGGTTGTCCACGTGGTTGCGAATCTCGATGGAAACGCCGCGGAGTATGAGCAGCCAGAGCACGATCATCAGCGCCAGGTAGAAGCCGCTGAAGCTGGCGGAATACAGCGCGGGAAACGCGAAATAGAGCGTGCCGCCGCCGGCCAGCAGCCACACCTCGTTGCCATCCCACACGGGGCCGATCGTGCCGATGATCGCCATGCGCTCGCGTTCGTTCCTGGCCACGAACAGAGACACGAAGCCCGCGCCCAGATCAAAGCCATCGAGAATCACATAGCCGGCGATCATGATGGCGACGAGGCAGAACCAGATGGTTTCCATCAATGCACCCCCTGAAGCTCCGAAGCAGCGGGATGGCGCGAGCCTTCATCGCGGATCTCCGCCTCCGGGCCATGCTCTATCTCGCGCCAGACGAGGAACAGGAAGAGAATGCCGAGCACGGTGTACAATCCCATGAACCCCAGCAGCGTGAAGAGGCCGTTGCCGGCCGAGACGCGCGGCGAGACTCCTTCCACAGTGCGATAAAGGCCGTAAATCAGCCAGGGCTGGCGGCCGACTTCAGCGGTGATCCATCCGGCGGTATTGGCGATGTAGGGAAATGGGAAGGCCAGCATCAACACCCACAGCATCGCGCGCGAAGAGAACAGCGCGCCGCGCCACAGCAGCAGGGCCGCGGCGATCATGATCAGGATGAAAATGGTTCCGAGCCCGACCATGATGTGGTACGCGTAATAGAGCAGCGGGACATTATCCGGCCACTGATCGCGCGGGAAGTCGCGCAGGCCTTTCACCTCGGCGGTCCAGTGCCGCCATGTGAGAAAGCTCAGGGCGCCGGGAATAATCAGTGGGTTATCGAGCTGCAGCCTGTCCATGTCGGGCTGGCCGACGAGGGCGATGCCGGCCGCGCGCGCTGTTTCGAAGTGACCTTCCATGGCGGCGAGCGTTACCGGCTGATTGCGCGCGAGATTCACGCCCTGCCGGTCGCCGGTGGGAAAGAGCATGATAAACGCAGCGGCCAGGCCGGCAATCACGCCCACGCGGACGAAGCGGCGCGCGTACTGCTCATGTTCGTGGTTGAGCAGGTAGAACGCGCCGAGCGCGGCCATGACGAAGCTGCCGGTCACCACCGCGCCCATCATGTTGTGGGCGTACTGCCACCAGGACCACGGATTCAGCACGAGTCCCCAGAAGCTGGTGAGAATGATCTCGTTGTTCGGGCCGAGTTTGTAGCCAACGGGATGCTGCATCCACCCGTCGGTGGCGACGATGAAGAACCCCGACATCCACGAGCCGAGAAAAACCATAAGCGACGCGACCCAGTGCAGCTTCGGACCGAGGCGCTTCTCGCCATACAGCAGCAACCCCAGAAAAGTGGATTCGAGGAAGAACGAGAACACGCCCTCCATGGCCAGGGTCTGCCCGATCACCCCGCCGGCGGCTTTGGAAAAGGCCGCCCAGTTGGTGCCGAACTGGAATTCCATGGGGATACCGGTAACCACCCCGATGGCGAAGTTAATGCCGAAGATCTTCGCCCAGAAGCGCACGGCGTTGTTCCACAGTGGATCGCCGGTGCGCAGCGCCAGCGTCTTCATGACGAAGAGCAGCAGGGCGAGCCCCATGGTGAGTTGCGGGAACAGGTAATGAAAGGTGACTGTGAAAGCGAAGTGCAGGCGATGAACGGCCAGGGCCGAGTCCATGTGCGCGGTTCTCCTGTGACCCGGCCGAAGATGCACGTCGTGGACCAGTCCGTGGAGCCCGGGTTTCGGTGATGATTCTATTGCAACTTAGGCACTTCAGCGCAGGCTCCTGCTGTGCGTCAAAGCTGAGGAAAAGCACACAGCAGATGCGCTGGATTGGGGGAACCGACCAGAACGCGAAAACGCTGAAACCGCCGCCGCCAGCCTGCAAGCCAAAAGGCTTGCGCTACAAGTCACCGAATATCACGCGGCCTCGGAAGGCTCATCGGGGCGGAGGTCGCGCACATACAGATCCTCAACGCGCATGCGCAGCCGGTCGGCGCGCTGGGTGAAGTGCATTGTGGCCTGCCCGTTGTCGCGCGCCATCTGCATGGCGTCATCAGCCTTGTACAGGGCTTTGGCCGCCTGCGCCCGAGCGCGTCGCGCCTCCCTGTTCTGGCCGGAGCAGTAATGGGATTCGGCCACGCCGGCGAACGCCGCACCGGTGCCCAGTTCGGCATCGATGAAATCCATTCGGTCGTAAGCGGTCCGCTCGCGCGCCTCCTGGTAACGCTCTCGCTCGCGTTCGTCCACACCTTAAGGGTACTGCCGATTTCCTGCTCCGCCGCGGGAATCAGGCACTAAACTGAATTTGGACGACTGGATCGTCAGCGGGGAGACGATCATGGGGAATGACGCGATGATCGAGAACGAGGAAGACGACAAACGGGAGCCGAGCGCCGAGACCGTTCCTGAGATTCCGCCGGGGGGACTGCTGGACCATCCGGACCCGACCCACGAGGACGCCAACCCACCGCGCGGCAATCGCTTCCCGGTGGTCGGGGTGGGCGCTTCGGCCGGAGGCCTGGAAGCTTTCACGCAATTGCTGCGGGCGCTGCCCGACGACACCGGTATGGCGTTCGTGCTGGTGCAGCACCTCGATCCCAGTCACGAAAGCCTGCTGCCCGGTTTGTTGTCGCACGCCACGAGAATGCCAGTGATCGTGGTGGAAGACGGGATGCGACTGGAGCCGAACCAGGTCTACATCATTCCGCCGAACGCCAGCATGGTGATTCAGGATGGCAGCCTGCGCCTGCTGCAGCGCCTTCCCGGGCTGCATTTGCCGGTGGACATTTTTTTCCGGTCGCTCGCTCAGGTTCAGGGGGGCCGGGCGATTGGCATCGTGCTTTCCGGCAACGCCGCGGACGGGAGTGCAGGCATTCGCGCCATCAAAGCGGAGTGCGGCATCACCTTCGCGCAGGACGAGTCTTCGGCGCGCTTCAGCGGCATGCCGCGAGCGGCCATCTCTACCGGCTCGGTGGATTTCGTACTCCCGCCGGCGGACATTGGACGGGAACTGGCGCGGATTGCGCGGAATCCTTACCTGGTTCCGCCGACGCCGGGAGTGCTCGAGATTCTGCCCGAGGGCGATGGCGATTTGCGGAAGATCTTCACCATGCTGGAGGCGACGAGCAAGGTCGACTTCACGCATTACAAGCTGACCACGGTGCGCCGCCGCATCAGCCGCCGCATGATGGTGCATCGCCTGCAATCGGTGTCCGATTACGTCGCGCTGATGCAGGAGCGGCCCGAAGAGGTTCGCGAGCTGTACCGCGACCTGCTGATCAGCGTTACCCGGTTCTTCCGCGAGGCGGAATCGTTCGACGCGCTTGCCGCCGTGCTGCGGGCCGCGCTGCCGGGCCGCTCGTCGGAGGAGGCCTTTCGCGTGTGGGTGCCAGGCTGCGCCACCGGTGAAGAAGTGTACTCCATCGCCATCCTGCTGGAGGAAGTGACCGAAGAGCTGCAACTGCACCTTCCCATTCAGATCTTCGGAACGGATATCAGCGAATCCGCGCTGGACCGCGCGCGAAGCGGCATTTACACGGACATTATTACCCACGACGTCACGCCCGAGCGTCTGCGGCGCCGGTTCACGAAAGTGGACAGTGGATACCAGATCAGCAAGACCCTGCGCGAAGTGTGCATCTTCGCGCGGCAGGATATCACCCGCGACCCGCCGTTCTCGCATCTGGATCTGATCAGCTGCCGCAATCTGCTGATCTACATGGATTCGTCGCTGCAGCGGCGGGTGCTGTCCGTTTTCCATTACAGCCTCAAGCCGAAGGGGCTCCTCATCCTGGGAAGCGCGGAGACCACGGCCGCCACATCCGACCTGTTCTCGGTAGTGGACAAGGACCACCGCATCTTTTCGCGCCGGGATGTTCCCGTGCGCATGCCCATCGAAATGCGCACGCCGCGCCCGCTCACGGCGGCAGGAGAGAACGCGGCCCCGGCGCCCGTGCCGGGGATGGATCTAGCCCGCCGGGTGGATCGGCTGATTCAGAGCTGCTACACGCCGGATGCGGTGGTAGTGGATTCGGACTTCCAGATCGTGCAATTCCGGGGGCACACCAGCACTTATCTGGACCCCTCACCGGGCGAAGCCACCCTGAACCTGCTGCGCATGACGCGCGAGTCCCTGGTCATGCCTCTGCGGCGGCTGTTGCACGAGGCGCGATCGCGCAACGCGCCTGCAATCGAACGCGACGCGGTTATCGAACACCGCGGCGAGCGCCGCAGGATCGGCATCGAAGTGGCCCCCGTTCCCGGCTCATCGGCAGGCGAGCAGTACTTTCTGGTAATCTTCCGCGAGTCGCACGCGCAGGAGCAGCCGGGCGTGTCCGGCGATGGCGCCGCGGACGCGTCGGCCGCCGCCGGCGAAATCGCGCGGCTGGAGCGCGAACTCGCCGACGCGCATGATTATTTGCGCGCTCTGACCGAGGACCACGAGGCCAGCTCGGAAGAACTCCGCGCCTCCAACGAAGAGGTGCGCAGCGCCAATGAAGAGCTGCAGTCCACCAACGAAGAGCTGAGCACCACGAAAGAGGAGCTGCAGTCGGCCAACGAAGAACTGACAACGGTCAACGAAGAGCTGCACATCCGCAATAGCGAGCTGCGCGCGAGCAACAGCGACCTGAACAATCTTCTGGCCGCTGTGAACATCCCCATTCTCATGATTGACGAGGATTTGCGTCTGCGCCGGTTCACGACGGCGGCGGAGAAGCTGCTGGAGCTTGCGCCCATAGACATCGGGCGGCCGCTGCGCCATCTCGGACTGTTCAACCTCCCGGACGTCGAGAAAATCGCGCGCACGGTTATAGAGACGCTGACCGTGCATCAGGAAGAGGTGCAGGACCGCAACGGCACGTGGTACGGCCTCGCCGTTCGCCCCTACCGCACCACAGACAATCGCATCAACGGCGCGGTCATCACGCTGCAGGACATCGACCCGCTCAAACGCAGTCTGACCCTTGCCGAGCAGGCTCGCGATTACGCCGAGGCCATGATCGAGACCGTGCGCGAGCCCCTGCTGGTGCTGGATGCGGATCTGCGCGTCGAGCGCGCCACGCCGGCGTTCTACGAAACCTTTCAGGTAACGCGCGAGGAGACGGAAGGCCGCTTCCTGTACGACCTCGGCAACGGCCAGTGGAACCGCCCGCGCCTTCGCGAACTGCTGGGGAATGCATTGTACCGGGGCGAGCCGTTCCAGGAATACGAGGTGGTGCACAACTTCCCGCACCTGGAAATGCGCACCATGCGCCTGAACGGGCGGCCGCTGCCCCGTCCGCCAGGCGAGCCGCGCGCCATTCTGGTGGCGATTGAAGACCTCACCGAGCCGCTGCAGCATGCCGAAATGCGGTATCGCCGCATGTTCGAGACGGCCAAAGACGGCATGGCCATCATCGACGCCGAGACCCGCAAGGCCATCGACGTTAACCCGTACTTCCTCGAGCTTACCGGCTGTTCGCGCGATGAAGTCGTGGGACAGCCAGTGGCCCAGGTCCGCGCCTTTCAGCCGGTCGACGTGTTTTTGCGACTGGTGGAGGAAGCGATCGACAACGAAGTGGCGCATTACGACGACGTGCCCGTAATCACGCGCCAGAACTCACGGCGCATTGTGGAAATCGTGGCCAACCGGTACCTGCAGGGCGGGCAAACCATTATCCAGGTCAATGCGCGCGACGTGACGCAGCGGAAAAAATCGGAGGTGGCGCTGCGCGAGAGCGAGGAGCGATTCCGGCTGCTGGTGGACAGCGTGCGCGATCACGCCCTGTTCCAGACCGATCTGCAGGGCCGGGTTGTGAACTGGACCGCCGGAGCGGAGCGGCTGCTTGGCTATCGGGCGGAGGAGATCGTTGGAAGAGATACCGCGATTGTTTTCACGCCGGAAGACGTGGAGAAAGGCGAGCCGGAAAAGGAAATGACGACGGCGCGAAAGGAGGGGCGCGCCGAAGACGAGCGCTGGCACGTACGCAAAGACGGCTCGCGGTTCTTCGCCAGCGGCGTGCTGACCCAGGTGCGGGACGGCGCGGGGCGCCTGCTGGGCTTTGCCAAGGTGATGCGCGATGTAACCGCGCGGCAGCAGATGCACGAGGAGCTGGAGAGGTCGCTGCATGAGAAGGAAGTTCTGCTGAAGGAAGTGCATCACCGGGTGAAGAACAACCTTCAGGTAATCACCAGCCTGCTGAACCTGCAGGCGCAACGCATCACTGATCCGGTTCTGCGCGACGTGCTCGCGGAAACAGAGGCGCGCGTGCGATCACTGGGGACCATTCACGAATTCGTGTACCGCTCCGCGACGGTGTCGAACATCGACTTTGGCGATTACATCGACCGCCTGATACAGGATCTCGCTGTGTTTCATGACGTCGATGCCTCGCGAATCAAGATTCAGGTTGAAGCCGAACACGCCATGCTGGATTTGACCGACGCAGTTCCGGCGGGACTGATTGTCAACGAACTGCTCACCAACTGCCTCAAACATGCATTCCCGGGAAACCGGAAAGGCACGGTGCGCGTGACGTTCTCCTGCAGCGACACCGATTGCCTGCTGGAGGTGGCGGATAACGGCATCGGCTTCCCCGCGGATATTGATCCGGAGAAGGCCGGCACTACCGGGCTGGAGCTGATTTATCTACTGGCGGAGCAACTGCATGGGGAAGTCAGCCTGAGCCGCGAGAAGGGGACTGTTTTCGCGGTCCGATTCCCGCGGGCGGGGCAGAGTTCCGGTGCGTGATTGCAGGTGCACGCAGGGCGGGCCTTCGGCCCGCGGTTGGCGTCGTTTGCAACCGAACTGGGCGGGGCGAGGCCCCGCCGCAGGCCGAGGGCCTGCCCCCCATAATGCATGGCGGGGTCGAGGGTTCGGCGCCGCCTGTTCCCCGGTTCGGAACAGCGCGACAAATAGCCGTTTGAGGCGTGGTGGGCTGAGGGCCCGCCCGTGCAAGCCAAAGGCTCGCACTACAATCGGTGACGCTTATTCCCAGTTGATGGCCTCGAACAGGGTTCTCAGGCGGCGCGCCTTCTCCCGGTCGATCATCTCCATACACCCGACCCGGCCCTCGAGATGGGCGCGGAAGTCAGGGACAGCGGCGCGGTTCTGCGATGCCGGACCGTGGCGCACGCAGTTGGTGAGAATGGCTTCGAGCAGCTTGCGATCGCGCCGGTATGGGCTGACGCTGGCGTTGACCACGATTCCTGCCAGGTGCTGGCGCACGCCCTGGCGCATGATGCGCGTCTTCTGATGATTTACCGAGAATCCTTCCTCCAGTGCGATGGCCGCGGCATGGACTGCGAATCGTTCGACGGCACGGGCAAAATCCCGATCGCCGGAGAAGGCGAGGTCGTCCGCATATCGCGTGTAGGATGCGCCGGCGGATTCGGCGAGCGCGGCGAGGCGGCAATCGAGATGCCAGGCAGTGAGGTTGGCGAGGGCGGGCGACGTCGGCGCGCCCTGCGGCAGGTGGGGGCGCACATACAGCATTCTCGTTTCGAAATCTGCTGAGCACCCGGACCAAACCCGGCGGGGAACGGAATTGGTGCAGATGCCGCCGAGGCGGTCGGCGACCGGCTCGGGATAACCGAGGGTTCGAAAGAGCGCCTGGGCGCGCGCTCCTGGAAATGCCGGAAAAAAATCCTGAAAGTCCAGGCGCAGCAGGACCTGCTTTCCGGCGTGCGGCGCGGCGAAGGTGGCAATGGAGCGGCCTGTGATGAAGCCGTGAGCCGCCGGATGCGCCGGGATGCGGTCCAGAATGCCCGCCAGGATGCGGCGCTGAACGGCCTTGAGATTACGCTTCGGAATTTCCATGAGCCGGACGCCGCCGGAGCGTTTCGGCAACAACCGGTAATGATAATGTTCGAGCTTCGGCTGGCTGAGCTTGTACCCCAGCGCTTTCAGATCAGCGAACCAGTCGAGTTCGCCTGGGCTCAGGCACAGCCAGTCGGAGAGATGGCCGAGGGTCTCGATGCGCGGCAGATCCCAGGCCGTCGCGGCGGCGACAGGCTGCATGCGCGACGGTTCGGGAATGCATTCGGCGATGGAGATCGCGTGGCGATACTTCCGGCGGGCGCGCGCGAACTCGCCATCTTCGAGCAGAAATCGGACCACATCGCGATGCCGCGGGCGCACGCCGACCGAGAATGCTTCCGCGTAGCGGCCGGCCAGGGGCCGGAGCCATCGCCATGGCCGTCCGAGGGTGCGAACGGCGCGCGCGTACGCCGCCTGCGCGGACTGCTCTCCGGCCATGAGACTGCGCGCAAGCACGCTGATGACGATACGCGTCATCGGTACAGTGGCGGTGGGCGGCTCCAACAAGTCTGACTTTGCGTGAGCGAATCTGCCTGCACAGCGCAGTGAGGCTCACGCGACGAAATGCCAATTTGACGCTCTCCCCCGGGGTAGCCCCGGAGAGGCGAATCGAACCATTCAGCTCGATCCGGCCGGGCTTGAAGCCGCCACCGCCTCAGGCATCATAGCAGCGGCACTGATTCGGCTGCGCTGACAATACAGGCATGGACCTGAAGGCCCTCGCCGCGACAGCGATCTTCGCCCTTACTTATTTCGTCCTCGCGCTGGGCCGGTTTCCAGGGCTGAGGATCGACCGCACGGGCGCGGCCGTGGTGGGGGCGGCGCTGATGGTCGCCTTCGGCGTGCTCTCGCCGGCGCAGGCTTATCAGGCGATCGATCTGGACACGATTGTTCTGCTGTTCGGGATGATGATCGTGGCGTCCAGCCTGCGGATTTCCGGCTTCTTCGGCCTGGTGACCGCCTGGGTAGCGCGTCACGTACGGCGCCCGGCGGCGTTGCTGATGGCGATTGTCGCGGCGAGTGGGGTGTTCTCGGCATTCTTCGTGAACGACACCATCTGCGTAGTGCTGACGCCGCTGGTGTGCGACGTGGCGCTGCGGCTGAAGCGCAACCCCGTGCCCTACGTGCTGGCCGTGGCCATGGCATCGAACATCGGCAGCACGGCGACCATCACCGGGAATCCGCAGAACATGTTGATTGGAAACGCTTCGCATATCGCGTATCGCGAGTTCGCGCTCGCGCTGGCGCCGGTGGCCGCCGCCGGCCTGGCAATCACCGTAGCCCTGCTGATGGCGCTGTACCGGACCGAATTCGGAGGCGCAAGCCGGCTGGAAGCCGTGGAGGAGAAAAAGCGCGTGATTCGGCCCATGCTCTGGAAGTCGGTGCTGGTGGCGGTGGCGATGGTGGGGTTCTTTTTCGCGGGACAGCCGGTTCCGAAGGTGGCGATTATCGCCGGCGCCGTGCTGCTGCTGACGCGCCGGATCAAGCCGGAGCGCTTCTATATTCACATCGACTTTCCGCTGCTGGTCATGTTCGCGGGGTTATTTGTCGTCGTCGCGGGAATCGAGAACACGGCGTGGGTGCAGGAGCTGTTGCGGGGCGGCGCGCAATTTCCGCTGGAGAGCGCGCCGGTGCTGACCGCGGTGACGGCGGTGCTGTCGAATGTGGTGAGCAACGTCCCGGCGGTGCTGATGCTGCGGCCGTTCGTCACGCATTTCCACGACCCGCGACACGCCTGGCTGGTGCTGGCCATGGCCTCGACGCTGGCCGGAAACTTCACCATCGTGGCTTCGGTGGCGAACCTGATCGTGGTGCAGCGCGCGCGTCAGGAAGGGATTGAGATCAGCTTTTGGGAGTATTTCCGGGCCGGCGCACCGTTAACGATTACAACGTTGACCCTCGGCGTGGTCCTTCTGCACTGAAACCGGACAACAGTTACGGTTTGGCGCGGGCGTCTCTCACGCCCGCTGGCGCCTGGCGGCCGCGCGACCCCGCTTCTCCGGGATGGGGGCGATATCGCTGGAAGCCCAGCGCCCCAGCCGGTACTGGCGCTCGTACCCGGCGGTCAGATTGCGAATCGCGACGGCGACCGCGCCGCTGGCGTCACACGTGTACCGCTCCTCGATCTCCTGCTCGGCGAGCCGTTCGTTGCGGTTGACCGGAACGGTCGTCAGATCCTGCTCATGGGAGAAAACGGGGTCGAACGGGAAGAGGATCTCGTCCCATACGGTGATGTCGCCCGCAGGCTGGTCATCGCCGGCGATTTGGCTGCACTCCAGGTACCGGAAATGGCCGACGTTATGCGCCGGCGCGTACGTCCTGGTGATGGTCAGCGGATCGCCGCCGGCGCGGGGCAGCAGGGTGCCCTTTGCGAACAGAGGATCGAAGGTCACCCGGGCGCCGCCCTCGGCTTCGCGCCAGACCCCGAAATTGCGGGTGAACTGCTCCCGCAGCACGTAGCCGGCGCGCGCGTCCGCCTCGATGGCCAGACCGATCGCGGTCGCCAGGCGGGTATAGGTAGACCGCCGTACGCGACGGCCAAAGCTCTCCTTGAGCACGCGGGAAACGAGCGGGAGTTCGCTGCCGCCGCCGGTCACATACAGCACGTCGACCTCGGCGGATGCGTTGGCGGCAAGCAGATCGTTGACCACATTCACGGTCTCTTCAGCGAGCGGGCGGCAGCGCTCGTAATATTCGCTGACGGGAATGGACACGCTGCCCCAGGCCTCGCGGACCTGATCGAGGTCGATATTGATCCGGCGGGTGTTGGGGTGAATCGCTTCCTTCCTGCTGCGGCATTCCTCATGCAGCCGGAAGAGCTCCCCCGGTGAGAGCGGCTCGACCGATTCGTCCACCCCGGCTGCTTCCAGGGCCATTTCGGCGAGGATGTGATCGAAATCGTCGCCGCCAAGCGTGGTAATGCCTTCGGAGGCGATGACGTCGTGAACGGTGGCGCTGATGTCCACCAGCGACGCGTCGAAGGTGCCGCCGCCGAGATCGTAAACGAGAATGAGCCCTTCCGTCGGCTTTTTGTGGCCGAACTCGATGCTGGCAGCCGATGGCTCATTCAGCAGGCCGAGCACGTCAAATCCTGCCGCCCGGAAGGCCTCGGCGGTCATGAAGCGCTGGTTGCTGTTGGAATTCGCGGGCACGCCGAGGATGGCCTGAAGCTTGTCGCCGGGTTTGACGTCGAGACTGGAGGACTCGAGGATCGCGGTGCGCAGGGCGGCGGCCATTTCGCACAGCAGGTCGAGCAGCACGACGGCGTGGTCGCCGATCTTCAGCACCGTGTTCGGGCCGGCATTTTCGAGCACTCTTTTGATGGAGCGGACCACGGTCCAGTCGGGCTCGGTCTGGCGCGACCAGGCGTCCCAGCCGTAGAGGCGTTCGGCGCCGCGGACGGCCACCAGCGAAGGAAACCAGTCGGCGGCAGCCCGGTCCGGAGTGTCGAAGGAGAGCACGGGATAGTTGCCGCGGTCGACGGCCGCGACCACCGTGCGGGTGGTCCCGAAATCAATTCCCAAACGCATTTCGGTATAAGTTCAGAATAACGTGCCGGAATCAATGAAGCGGCGCGAGCGAGTGACTAAGCGGTGGTGCGAGCGCGGCGAGTGATCGCCCACAGGGCGACTCCGGCGAGCGCGGCGCCGGCGATGATTTTCGGCGCGGGGCCGATCACCGGCGGCGGCACGCTGACCACCCCGTTCTCGTTGGCATAGGCGGGGGTGTGCGCGTAACGGCCGCGCACCGGGCGGGCGTACCGGTCGAAATTTTCCGCAAGTTGCTGCAGGGCGCCGGCGGCATCCGGACCGACCATCGGGCGGCCATGCCCGGGGGCCATCACGGAGGGGAGAAGACCGGCGAGGCGATCGACGGACCGGCCGGCGGCGTCCCAGTCACAGGTGTAATACGGCGGCGGGCCGTGCAGCTCGGCGCGCTGGGCGGCAACGGCACTGGCCGAGGACTGATCCGTGGTGGCGAAGGCATCGCCCGCAATCAGCACGCGATCGTCTTCGCGGAAGAATGAGACGTGCCCGGGAGAGTGGCCCGGCGTTGGAATCCAGCGCCAGCCGGGCAGCCCAGGAACGGTTCCATCGTCCGGCAGAGCGCGCAGGCGATCGCCGACATCGATGGGGCCGCGCGGATACAAGGGCGCCATGAAAGCCAGCGCGCCGCGTCCGGCGAACGGGTCCGGCGGCGGATACTTGGACCGGCCGGTCAGGTACGGGAACTCGAGGCCATGCGCCCATACGGGCACATCCCATTCGTCGACCAGTTCGCGCAGAGACCCGATGTGATCGAAGTGGCCGTGGGTGAGGATGATGGACTGCGGGGGCGCGCCGCCGAAGTTTCGCTCGGCCCAGCGGTGAATACGGCCGGCGGAGAAGTACAAGCCGGCATCGACCAGCGTCCAGGCCCCACAAGGCGCGCGCACGCCGTAGACGTTGACCATGGCGATGCGCAGGCCGGCAACGCCTTCGGCAACTGGTTCGAGAGCGCCGACATCGGCGGACGGCAGAGCAATTCCCTCGATCATCAGTCCTCCGCTTGCTGGACTCCTGCCGGACGATTCAGTTTCCAGCGCCGACCGGCAATTATGCTGAGAACGTGCCGTTCGTGGCGCCGCTGCTGGCGGCGATTCTCGCGCTTTTCTCCCAACGGCTGCAGGAATGGATGCGGGGGCCGGTGCGACATTGGCTGCTGGCGGCGCCCGTCCTGCTGACCGCATATTTCTGTGGCGTGGCGGCCGCGTATCGCGCATTAACTCCGTCGCTGGCGGGAGCGGTGCTCGGGTACACGCTTGCTCCCGCGCTGGTAGTCCGCTTCGCGCGCGGCCCCGTGCCGGACGTCATCGCCATCCTGCTACTCTGGGTGCCGATCGAGGCGGGCGCCGGGGCATCGCTGGTCCCGCCCCCGGCGCAGGGCATCCTGCACGCCGTGCTGTACGGCGTCGCGATTTTACTCGCGCTGGTGCTGTTTCTGCTCTATCGGGAGATGCGGGGGATGCGATATATGCTGCCGCGGAGGTGGACCGATCTCGGCAACGCCGCGGTGGGCTGGGCGGTGCTGGTCGCCGTGCTGCTTCCCCTCGGACTGGCGATTGGATTCATGCGCGGGCCGCACGGGCCGCCGGTGGCCGGGGGAAGGCTGGCGCTGCGAATCGCATTCATTTTCTTCGGAACGGCGCTCCCGGAGGAGATCCTGTTCCGCGCGCTCATCCAGAATTGGCTGGTGCAGCGGTTCGGAGATACGAACCGGTCCATTGCCATTGCGGCGCTGGTGTTCGGC
>Ga0070739_10005846_pt1 | contig 13812 bp, 12 predicted proteins | sample Coa_R1_7_FD_66445 | JGI IMG/M metagenome (GOLD analysis project Ga0070739, IMG submission 66445) | Surface soil microbial communities from Centralia Pennsylvania, which are recovering from an underground coalmine fire - Coalmine... | ecosystem: Environmental > Terrestrial > Soil > Unclassified ... | reverse complement strand
TCGTGCGCCAGCCCCGCTCCTGCTTCAGCCGCCGCACCTGCAGCGGCGTCAGGTCGTGCTCGGGAAAGGGTGAGGCCGGTCGCTCCAGCGCCGTCACCTCGCCGGCCAGGGCCCAGGTACCGGCCTCCCCGAGCAGCCGCACGCCGGGATGGGCGACGTCGTCGGTGCCGTAGACGGCGAGCGCCTCGCGCTCGGGCTCGGTCCGGTAGACCTCCTCCAGGCGGAGCACGGCGACCGGGCGATCCTCGAGCCAGAGCCCGACCCGCTCGGCCGACCTGACCGCCGCCGCCTCGTCCTCTCCCACCCGCAGGAGAACGGGGATGGTGAACGGAGGCCCACCGGCGAGACGGCCGTGGTCGAGGACCGCCCGGTAGTCGGGACCGGACATGAACCCGGTCAGGGGGGAGAGGGCGCCGGCCGCCAGCAGGTAGGCATCGCTCAGCTCCCGGGAGCCCACCTGGAGCCGGGGCAGGGCGACGGCCTCCTGCCGGAGCGCGGCCAGCTCCTCCCCCTCCGGAAGCCGCTGCCGGAGACGGGGGCGCACGTGGCCCAGGCGCTCCAGGGTCCGTAGCACCCTCTCGACCGACTCCTCTACCGACTCCGCGGCCGTGTCCACCACCACCTCGGGCGCCAGCGGTTCCTCGTAGGGGTCGCTGATGCCGGTGAAGTTGGGGATCTCCCCGGCCAGCGCCCGGCGGTACAGCCCTTTGACGTCGCGGCGCACGAGCTCGTCGAGCGGGCAGCGCACGTAGACCTCGACGAAGCCGGGCGTCCGGGCGCGGATCTCGTCCCGCACCGCGCGGTAGGGGGAGATGGCGGCCGCGATGGCCACGCCTCCACTGCGCGCGATCAGGCGGGCCACGTAGCCGATCCGGCGGACGTTGGTGTCGCGGTCCTCCTTGGAGAACCCAAGGCCCTGCGAGAGATGGGTGCGCACCTCGTCGCCGTCCAGCACCTCGACGTGCCGTCCCAGGGCGGCCAGCTCCTCCTCGAGCCGGTCGGCCAGGGTCGACTTGCCGGCGCCGGAGAGGCCGGTCAACCAGACCACGAAGCCCCGGCTCACGCTCTCACCTCTCCCCGGTCGTGCCTCGAGGTCGGGTCCACGATTCCCAGCATCTCTTCACACCTCCATCAGCGGATCAGGCGAGCTTGAAGGCGAGCGACCAGACTGCGAGCAACACGGTCAACCGGGTCACTCGCTCGGGCATCCGGGCGGCCAGGCGACTGCCGACCAGCACCCCCGGGATGGAGCCGATCAGCAGGTTGGCGGTCGAGGCCAGGTCCACGCTGCCCTGCGCCAGGTAGACGGGGGCGGTGACGGCGGCCAGGATGGCGCCGTGCAGGGTGTCGGTGCCGACCAGCGTCGCGGCCCCGAGCGGCGTCAGCAGGGCCAGCCCGGCCAGGCCCACGGACCCGGTCCCGACCGAGGTCGTGGCCACCGTCACCCCTAGCAGCGTGCCCAGGGCCAGCAGCGGCCACCGACTCCCGAGCCGGTGGCCGCTGCGTCCGCCCACGAAGCGCCAGGTGAGCACCCCGGCGGCCAGGAAGAGCGCGGCCGCGATCAGGCGCTCGCGCAGCGCGTCGGTCTGTGGTGCTCCGAACGGCAGGTGGGCGAGGACGGCGAGGCTCAGCAGCGCCGAGGGGACGCTGGCCGCGGCCAGCCAGGCCACCGTTCGCAGGTCGGCGGTTCCCTGTCGCAGATGCTGCACCGAGCCCGCGCCCCGGGTGACCAGCGTGAACAGGAGCGCGGAGCCGACCGCGCCCGCCGGGTGCATGCGCAGCACGGTGACCAGGAAGGGGGTCAGGACCGATCCGGCCCCGACCCCGGTCAGGCCGATCGAGAGGCCCGCTGCCAGGCCGAGGATGGCGACGAGTGGATCGAGCTGCACGTGGTTCTCCCCGAACGAGGTGGACACCGGTCACCGAGGTGCGGCGACCATGCCCGCCGCCGGACCTTGCGGCGACGGGCGAGGATCAGGAAGCCGTCGCTGTCAGCGACAGGCGCAGCTCGGGCAGCGGACGTAATCGATCTCGCGCCGCATCGTGAGCAGGGGTGCGAGAGCGATCACGGCTCGCATGGTCCCCTCACTCTACACGACCGGGCGGTGGCTCCTCCCGGCGTGTTCCGCTCCCCGGGCCCTCGGCCAGGGCGGATCGAAGCGACTCCAGGCGCGCCCGCTGCTCACGGAGGTCGGCGCCGGCCTGCTCCACCGCCTCGGCCCCGGTGGCCTGGGCGAGGGCCGCCGCCTCGACCGCGCCCTGGACGGCGAACTCCGCCGCCGCGATCGCCTCCCCCAGGCGCTCCCGCATGGTCCGCTCCTGGGCTCGCAGCCGCTCCACCAGGTCGTGGCGCAGTCGGCCGGCGTGGCGGTCGACCATCTCCTCGGCCCGCCGGAGCGCCTCCCGCCGAGTCAGGGCGGCCCCCAGCGGCCCCGGGAGCAGCCGGCGCAGGCCGGTGGCGAGGATCTCCAGCCCCATGGCCTGATCCTCGAGCCGGAACGAGAACCGGCCCGGAGCCTCCAGCCCCGTCGGGAGCACGGGGTCGGTGACGGGCAGGTCGAACAGACCGGCCGAGCTGCGCCTGATCTCCGAGATCAGGCGGCCGGCCTCGTCGGCGTGGCGGCGGCCGATCTCGGCCAGACGCTCACCCAGCCGTCGCTCGAGGTGGGCCAGATGCTCACCGACCACGGCTCGGAGCCGCTCCCGGAGCGCCTCGTCCAGCCGCCTGGCCAGGTGGGGGCCGCCCGCCCTCGCCGTCTCCTCGACCGCGGCTCGGACCTCCGGCGTCCCCCGGCGGCGCAGCTCGTCGATGGCCCGATCGAGCACCTCCGCGATGGCCAGGCGCAGGTCCGCCTCCAGGTGGCTCTCGACCTCGGCCCGCCGACGTCGGGCCTCGGCCGACAGGGCACGAAGCCGGGCCAGGCGGCGCTCGCGTTCCTCCACGGAGAGCGCGAGCGCCCGCTCCTCGACCTCCACCGACAGCAGCGCCTCCTCCAGGGCGGCTGAGGCACGGCGTCGAGCCTGCTCCAGGAGCAGGGTCGCGCGCTCCCGCACCAGGAACGCCTCCAGCTCGGCCCGGAAGACCTCGAGGCCCCGGTCGGGCTGCCGGGCCGAGAGCGGGAAGACCGGCGGTCGCTCCTCCAGGATCTGCTCCAACGCGTGACCCACGTACTCGACCGCCTCCCGCAGCTCGCTGGGCGTGAGCAGGTCGGCCTTGTTCAGGACCAGGAACAACCGGTCGGTCTCGGACCGGACCCGGCGCAGCAGCTCCAGCTCCGCCTCGGCCGCCGGGCTGTCGACGCTGAGCACGAAGATGGCCACGTCCACGCGCGGCAGGTAGGCGTGCACCTCCTCGGTGTGGTGGTGGATGGAGCCCGTGCCCGGGGTGTCGACCAGGGTGAGCCCGTGACGCAGGACCTCGGCCGGGTGGCCGATGGTGATCGCGGCCACCCCCTTGTGGTTCCGGGGGTTGCCCCGCTCGCTCGCCACCTCGTGCAGGCGCTCGAGCGGGAGGCGCTGGCTCCGGCCATCCCGGAACCGGACCGTGCAGACGGGCTCGGGGGCGTGCTCCACCGCCACCGGGACCGCGGTCACCGGCGTGACCCCGACCGGCATCACCGGCTCTCCCAGGAGGGCGTTGACCAGGGTGCTCTTGCCGCGCTTGAACTGGCCCAGCACGGCCAGGGTGAACCGCTCCTGGCGAAGCTTGAGGGCCGCCTCGGCGAGCAGGGCGGCCCCCCGGACGTTGCCCTGCCGGTGCAGGATGCGCTCCAGCTCGGCCAGCAGGTCGAGCAGGGAGGCGCGGCGTCGCTCGTACCCGGCGAGCGTGGTGACCGAGTTCAGCTGGTGCCCACCGTCCATCTGCGCTCCTACCAGATCGAGATCGGTAGAAGCCATCATCCGAGGGATGCCCCTCGGCTTCGGCGGGCCTCATCGCCGGCTCAGAGTGTACGAGGCCGAAGGGGGCGATGCATCCGCCGGTCGCCGGCCACGCCGCGAAGCCTCCGATCCGGCCCGTAGACTGGTGGGGCGCGATGAGGCCCGCGGAGGCCGGCGAGCGGCCGGATGATGGCTTCTACCGGAAGTTCGCGGATCGCAGGTGAGGCCATCATGAACCGACGAGCGCTTCGAGCGCCCGGGCCGCGGGTCGTCGCCCCGCCCGCTCCCGGGCCGGCCCGCCCGTCGCCCCCCGGCTTGGGGCGGGCGGGGTGGAGGGAGGACGACCGATGACCGAGGGCCCGGCCCCCGACCCGCCCCGGGGGCTTCCGGACCCGGCCCGGACCGCTCTCCGCTTCGTGGTGCTGATCGGGGTCGCGAGCCTCTTCTCGGACATGACCTACGAGGCGGCGCGGAGCATCAACGGCTCCTTCCTGGCCGTGCTGGGGGCGAGCGCCGCCGTGGTCGGGGTGGTCTCCGGGCTGGGCGAGCTGCTGGGCTACCTGGTCCGGCTCCCCTCCGGTTACCTGGCCGGCCGCAGCGGGCGCCACTGGACGTGGGCGGGCGCGGGCTACGTGGTCAACCTGCTGGCGGCGCCGGCGCTGGCCCTGGCCGGCAGCTGGCAGCTGGCGGTGGTCCTGATCGTGCTGGAACGGGTCGGGAAGGGGATCAGGAACCCACCCCGCGACGCCATGCTCTCCTACGCCGGGAGCGTGATCGGCCAGGGCTGGGCCTTCGCCCTCCGGGAGGCGCTGGACCAGATCGGGGCCATGGTCGGGCCGTTGGTGGTCGCCCTCATCCTGGCGGTGCGCCAGGGGGCGTTCCGGGACGCCTACGCCTGGCTGCTGGCGCCGGCGCTGCTCTCCCTGCTCGTGCTCGGGATCGGTCGCCGCCTCTTCCCCCGGCCCCGGGCCCTGGAGCGGAGACCGCCGATCGCCGGCGCGGCCGCGCTGCCCTCCACCTTCTGGTGGTACCTGGGGGCGATGGCGCTGATGGCGGCCGGCTACGCGGACTTCAACCTGATCTCCTTCCACCTCCAGCGCTCTGGCGACCCCACCGCGGCCATCCCCCTGCTCTACGCGCTGGCCATGGGCGTGGCCGCGATCTCCGCCCTCGTTTTCGGCCGCTGGTTCGACCGGCGGGGGCTCCCGGCGCTGGCCGTAGCCGCCCTGCTCTCGGCCGCCTTCGCCCCGCTGGCCTTCCTCGGCAACCTCGGCTTGGCGGCGCTCGGGGTCGGGCTGTGGGGCGTGGGCATGGGCATCCAGGACTCGCTCATGAGCGCGCCGGTCTCGGTGCTGGTCCACGCCGACGCGCGGGCCCGCGCCTTCGGGATCTTCAACGCCCTCTACGGCGGCGCCTGGTTCGTGGGCAGCTCGCTGATGGGCCTCCTCTACGGCCTCTCCCTCCCGGGCCTGGTCGGGTTCTCGGTGCTGGTCCAGGTGCTGGCGGTGGTGGTCCTGCTCCTGGGCCGGGGTCGGATGCCGCTGGCGGCGAGACCCTGACCGCCTGCCCCCGGGCGCGGGACTCGTAGCCCGACCCTGGGCGGTGGACGAGGCCGGCGGTGCCCGCCGGTCCGTCGGCCGATGGCCTCCGCCTCGAGTCCCGTCCAGGAGGGGAGCGTGCCGGTCCAGGGCCGGTGGGGCGGCCCAGCGCTGGCCCGGATGGGGGATCTGCGGGGGCGGCGACGGCGCGCCCTCTCCGCCAGCGCCGAGGTGGCCAGGGCCGAGCCGCTCGGGCCGGCGGGAGCGGCTGATCGAGAACCCTCTCCGGCCGGGGCCCGGCTCCGAGCCGACGGAGCCGGGTTGGTCCCTTCCTCACCCCGGTCGTGGCCCCCGCCGGCGCGGGGGTCGAGATGGCCGGGAGCGCGTCTCCTCCCATCGCCCGCCGCCCGGGGCCCCGGCGTCCTCGGCGAAGCCCTCGATCGGCTCGGCCTTCCAGCCCACGGTCCTCCGCGGGCATGGAGCGTGGAGCCCGTGGCTGCCGGGGCCTGGAGCGAGGAGTTGTTCCCATTGGGAACGGCGATGAGACCCGCCTGAGCTGGCCACGGCCAGATGATGGCTTCTCCGTCGTGATTCTGGATGGACCCAGCGTCGTAGGAGCGATCGCCATGGCCTCGTTGCTCGACCGACCGATCGATCCCTCGAGAGCGCAGATCGAGACGGTTCGCCCGCTCTCTTCCCTCGAGGCGGAGGTGTTGCGCTCCTGCCTCGACCGCTGGAGGAGCGAGGCCAGGGACCCCGATGGTTTCGTGTGGGTGTGGCTGGACTCGCTCCTCGCCGACCTCCGTTCCCCCGAGGCGGGACCGGCCTCGGCGCGAAAGGAGAGGATCAGATCGGCGATGAGGTCGTTGACGCTCACCGGCCTGGCCCGGCCGATGGCCCCGTGCTCGAGGTCACGGGCCTGGTTCGACGTGGCGGAGGTGGCCCTGGCGCTCGTGCGCCACCTGGGCCGGGTGCTCGAGGTCACGGGCCTGGTTCGACGTGGCGGTGCGCAGATCGATGCGATCGGCTGGCGGCTGCGCCCGGGTCGGGCGATTCGACGTTGACCGGTTCCGTGTCCAGGGCCAGCTCGACCGGTCCGTGAAGACGAAGACCCGCCCGGGAACGTCTCGGCGAGCGAGAGGGCACCGCTCGAAGCGACGCCCGACCATCGGTGGCGGCCGGGGGCCGTCGGGCGTGCCCCCGGCCCGGTTGCGCGACCACGGAGATCGGATCCCGATGACGACCGCGAGGTCGGGCGTGGCGGGCCGGAGCGGGGCCGCCGGCCGCCCTCGGGCCGCTCAGACGCCGATCAGCGAGCGCTCCTCCAAGCCCGAGCCGGCCAGCTGCTCGCTCGCCCGCCGTCCCGCCGACTGTTCGTCCCCCTCGGTCTCGTAGCGGACCGACCAGCTCTCCTTGCGCAGCGTCTCCTCCAGCTCCCATCGCAACACCTCGAGACGGGCGAGCTCGGTCTCCAGGACCAGCGTCGCCTCCTGGCCGCTGGGGCTGGCCCCGACCAGGATGGCGAGGTGGTGGAGGCAGGCGCCCCTCTGGTCGCGATAGACACGGGCGGTCTCGGGGTCACGGAGGGCGTGCCCCAGGAGGTCGGCCAGCCGATGGGTGCGGGTCCGCAGCGCCTCGCACGCCGGGCAGGGCCGATCGGGGACGGCCCTGGCCAGGAGCCGCTTCAGCCGCGCCTCCGGCGACTCCAACGCGGCTCCGAGCACGGCCCCCAGGCGACGGGGGCGGAGGTGGCGGAGGTCTCCCCCGCCGGGGGCCGGCCCGAGTCGCCGGGATGCCTCCCCGAGCCGTCGCCAGGGGAGGCGCGAGGGCTCGGTCTCGAGCTGCTCGCGGAGCCGGCCCAGCGCGGCCAGGCGCTGGCCCCGCAACGTCTCGGCCAGCCGGCGGAGCGAGCCGGGGTCGGCGAGGGCGGCGAAGTCCCAGGCGTGGGTGGGGCACAGCTCGGTCAGGTCGCGCCACCGGTCGGGGCGCTCCTGGACCTCGCGATCGAGCCAGGCCAGGAACTCGACCAGCGCCGCCCGCCGCCCCAGGCAGAGGGGGCAGCCGGGGAGGGCGAGCCACCGGCGCAGCCAGCCCACGGTCGGCGACCACGCTCCGGGCGCCGCCGGCGGAGTTGCGTCACGCCGTACCTCCCCCGGTGCCTGGCGTGCGATCCGGTCGGCGTCCTCTCCCTGGAGCACCGACCAGGATGCGCGCAGACCCCCCTCCTCCGACGCCCCCTCCAGGATGGCCGCGACCAGCCGGGTGAGGGCGCGAAGCCGGCCCCAGCTCGCCTTCCCGGCCAGGGTCCGCCAGTGCAGCCAGCAGATGCCACGGGCCTGGACCAGGTGGTCGTGGACCTCCTCGTCGGCGAGGGCGTCGGCCAGCAGCGCGCCCTCCCGCCGCCGGTGCTCCTGCTCGGAGAGACAGGCCGGGCAGGGACGGGGAGGGACCAGCGCCCGCGCGACTCGAGACGGGGTGGTGCCCCGGCGCGCCAGGACCAGGGCCGTGCGCACCCGCTCCAGGGGCGCGCCGATGACGTAGCTCTGCACCGCGGTCACCAGCCGCGGGCCGCCGGTGGCCAGGAGGTGCCGGGAATGGCGCGGGCAGAAGCCGTTCGACCCACGCAGGGCAACGATGATGGGCGGCTCGCCGTAGGACTCGTTGATAAACCAGAACCAGTACCTTTGGGTCTGCCCGATCTCGTCCCGGCAGAGGAGGCAGCCGGGCTCGCCCAGCCGGGCGAGCAGGGCCTGGCGCCGTCGCTGGGGGTCGGGGCGGGAGCGCCCTCGCCTCACCGGCACCCCCTTCCCCCTGCCTCCCGGGGTGGCTCGACGTTCAAGGGTCCAGGGCCGCCAGTCGGGCGGCGAGTTCCTCACCCACGGTCAGCTCCACGACCACGCCCTCCGACTCGATCGCGACGCGCTCCCGGTCGGCGGCGATCGACCCGATCCGAGCCCGGGCCAGGTACACGGCCTCCAGGCCCGGCTCACTCCCGGCGGGGGCGACGTCCAGGACCAGCACCAGCTCGAAGGGGGTCACGATCGCCAACGCCCGGCGGCTCCCCCGATGACGGGCGGGGAGCAGATCGACCGACGATCCCGTCGTTCCATCCTGATCCTCGAGGTCGAGTATCGGCCATCGTCGGATGTCCGGCCATCCCACCGGGAGCCGCTCAGGCGAGACCTCGACGCCGGCGGGGAGGGGTCGGGCCGGACCCGACAGCCGCCGGCGCAGTCCCCGGAGCGCAGCCGTCAGAGGGTCACGGGCCGCCAGGTCGTACCTGAGGTTGACCGCGGCCACCGCAGAGTGGACGGAGAGCCGCCCGTAAGATCGGATCCTTCGGTCCCGGATCGCCCCGATCTCGGGCAGAGGGAGCAGCCCCACCAGCTGGGGCACGGCGGTCGACACCCAGAGCCCGACGGCGCGATCCCCCAGGCCGAGCACGTGGGTGGGCGTGACCGCGCAACGGCGCGGTGACAGCGGCCGGGAGGAGGTGGGCACCACCAGCAGCTGCTGCGGCTCGGTCAGCCCGCAGCGGTGACACAACGTCTCCAGGGCAGCACGGGGAACGTCGCCCCGGCCGCGGGGGACGAAGGGCCGCCCGGCCGGCCCCGGCAGCGCGGAGACGGCCGGACAGGGCACCTCGCGTTCCCAGGGCTCGATCGGGTCGGCCGACCTCTGGACCAAACCCAACCGGCTCAGCACCGCCATCGACGCTCCCATCACCTCCTGCCACGTGCGGCAACCGGTGGAGAAGCCATCGTCTGGCCGGTCGGCCGTGCCATCTCGGCCAGCTTAGGCGGGCCTCAGCGCCGCCGCCATCCTACCGCGGATGGGTAGCCGTTTCCGACCCCTCGGCCCGGGCTGGCCCCGGGACGGGACCCGGCTCGTCGTCCCGGGGCGAGGGCGCCCACGACGTCGAGAGCCGGCGGCTCGGCCGCCGACGCGGGATCGAGCGGACAGGGAGCGGTGGGCTCGATCGACGCGCCCTCACCGGCGCTCCTCGATCAGGCTCCGGGCCGTGTCCCACGCCCGACGTCGCCGACCCACCTGGGCGCGGTGACGTCCGCCCGGCGTCGTCGCAAGGTGGTCACGCCTCGACCGAGACTCCGGGCTCGACCGGCCGCCGACTCGGGATCCGAAGCCGCGGGATGTCCGACCGAGACCGACTCGAGCCATCCCCGTCCACGTGTCGTCGCCCGTCGCCGACTCCCGGTCACTCGGCGCCGGACGGCGTCGCCGATCTCCTCGATGTCGACGAGGTCGGCGGAAAGGAGAGTCGCGGTCGCGTCCGTATCCTCCGGTGGCGGCGACGGGCCGACGTCCGGCCACGGCTTCGTCCCCCTCTACCGGCGTGGGACGCCCAGGTCTTCATCCCTTGCGCCGGCCCTCGCCCGCCTCCTTCGAGCACCGGTCGCGGGGGACGGCATCGGGCTTGTGGATGGCGGTGGCGCCGTGCCCGAAGCATGCCCTGAGCGCCCATCGTCGTCCGCAGCGCGAGCAAGCGACGAGGTGGGTGGTCTCCTGATGGCGCTCGACCTCGAGGCGGACCAGCGGGGCTCTTCTCCCGCAGCAGGGAAGGGACTGATAGATGACGTACTGCCGGGCGATGCGAACCGGCCCGCGTTCTGTATGGCCCCCTGGCTTCACCTCCGGGATGGGACGTCCGGTAGAAGCCATTGGCCGCCGCGGCGACGTCGGGCGGGCCTCACCGCCTATGTAATCAAGTTGTATCAAGGGACCAGGAAGGAGGTCTGGCATCATCCGTGAGCGTGTCCCAGCCGAGGTCAGACCGGACGCTCACCCGTGGTCGAGCCCGAGCTCGCCGCCCCGGCTGACACCGAGCCGGCGTCCGTCCGGTGACGAGCGAACTGCCCGCTTCGACGGCTTGATGCGCTGTGGATTTGCTAGCATGGCCGCGGCGGTCGACACGCTGCCGGCGATGGATCCCGCCCGGTTGCCCGGTTGCTGATGGGTCCTGCGCAGTTGTCGTAGGGGGGTCTTGCCGTGCATCGCTTCGCTGATCCAGCGGACGTCGTGGTTGGCTGGCGGTCGTGGAAGCTGTCAAAGGAGGGGCTGAGTTCCTGGGCCGTGGCCTACACCTGGCGACCGGGTCCCAACCGGGCGGCCTGCTGCCGGCCGACGAGCCCGCTCCTGGCGCCCACGCCCTGCGCCTCGCCTCCCGGACCCGGCTGCCGCTGCGGCCTCTGGGCGCTCTGGGAGCTGGCGAGCTGCGTCGATCGGATCCGGCGGGCTGCCGACAGCTGGCTCGGCGCCATCCCGGTCATCGGCCTGGTGGCGGGCTGGGGCGAGGTTGCCATCCACGGCGACGAGGGCTTTCGCGCCGAGCGGGCTTCGATCCTGCTCCTGATCGAAGAGCCGGTGTGGGCGGAGGTGTTCGATCCGCTCTGGTCGGGGTGGCGCCGGCTGGGGCGGGTGGGCCGCCGACTCTCCAGGCCCGGTCTGGACCGCCGCCGGCGCTTGCTGCGACAGGTGGCGCTCCGCTACGGGGTGCCCGTGCTGCGGCTGGCCCAGGCTGCCCGGGGTGGGGTGCTGGGCGAGTTCGGGATCCCGCCCCGGCAGCTCCGGGAGATCGAGTCGCTGGTGGGCGACCCGGGGGCGTGATCGGCCTCGGGGCGCCGTTGGTCGGCCTCGTGCGGGCGCGAGGGCCCGGGTTGGAGGAGGCGCCCCTCTGGTCAGGCCCCGCCCTGCCCCGTACACTGGTGGTGCGCGCGATGAGGCCCGCGGACGCCGGCGGTTGCGCCGGATGATGGCTTCTACACGAAATCCAGACAGTCAGGTGAGGGGCCATCGTGAACCTCCAGGCACGTTCCCCGGGCCGGTTTCCGAGCCTCCCCGCCGTCGGCCGCCACGCCGGCTGTCCGATGTGCCGGGCGGCCCGGGAGGCGGAGGGGCGGCACCTGCGCTGGTTCCTGCTCGAGAACTACGGCTCGCCGTCCGCGCTGCAACGGCTGGAGCGCCGGCCCTACTGCGTCCACCACGCCCGCCGGCTCGCCGCCGCCGACCACCGCCAGCTCAGCGTCACCTTCGAGCACCTGGTCCGGGTGGAGCGGCGGCGGCTGGAGGAGCTGGCGGGCAAGGGCCGACGGAGGGTGCGGCGGGTGAGGCGGGCGGCGACCGAGGCCGAGTGCCCGGCCTGCACGGCGGGCCTGGTTGCCGCCCGGGCGGAGGTGGCGCGGGTGCTCCAGGGCCTGGACACCGAGGCCGGGCGGGCCGCGTACGTCCACCGGGGAGGACCTTGCCGTGAGCACCTGGGGTGGCTGCTGGCCGAGGCCACCGAGGAGGTCGCCGCCTGGCTGCTGGAGCGCGCCCGGGAGCGGCTGGCGGCCCTGAGCGCCGAGCTGGAACGGTACTTCCACCGTCTCGACTACCGCTTCCACCACGAGCCCATGGGCGACGAGCAGACCGCCTGGCGGCGGGCGCTGTGCTACTTCTGGGGCGACGTCGACGCCCTCGCCACGGGCGTGGAGCCGGAGCCCCCGCCGTGCATGGTCGAGCCGTGAGCGCGCGGAGCCACGGCGGATGACGAGAGGAGACCGGCACGCGGGAGCCCTGGCCGGAGCGAGCGTCCTCCTGGCCCTGGTCGGGGCGCTGGTGGGGCTGGGCAGCGCTGCCCCGACGGGGCAGGTGGCGTCACCCCCGCCCACGCCGGTGGCGGTCGTGATCCAGACGGTGTCCTACCTGGCCCTGGCCCTGGAGGGGACGATGCTCGTCCTCATCGCCTGGGCGCTCTGGCCCGGGCGTCGGGGTCGCCGCACCCCGGAGCACGAGCTGACGGTCCCGCCGCTGCCGATGCACCCCTTGCTCCGGCTCGCCCTGAGCGTTCTGCCCCTGCTGGTGGTCGCGGCCGGGGTGTGGCTCGTCCTCCGCCTTCGTCCGGCCCGTCCCCACCTCCCCTCGGCTCCGCCGGGGGTGGTCGGCTCGCCCGTCGGCGGGCCGGGCTCCTCGGGGACGGTCGCGGGCGGGGAGGCGGGCTGGATCGCCCTGGGCCTGGCGGCGCTGATCGTCGCCGGGGTGGCGGTCCTCGCCCTGCGCGGGCTCCGGCGCCGGGCGGCGGTCGGCAAGGAGCGGCGTCCCCAGGCCATGGTCGCCGCCCTGGAGGAGGGCCTGGAGGCCCTGGACCGGGAGCCGGACCCGCGCCGGGCCGTGATCCTCGCCTACGCGGCCATGGAGCGGACGCTGTCGGCCCGGGGGTGGCCACGGCAGCCCTGGGAGGCCCCCTTCGAGTACCTGGAGCGCGTACCCCGCGAGATGGGGGCGGGTCACGTCGGCCTGCACCGGTTGACCGACCTGTTCGAGGTCGCCCGCTACAGCCACCATGCGATCGACGGGCGGATGCGGGCCACGGCGCTGGCCGAGCTGCGCCGCGTCCGCTCCGAGCTGGGGGTGCGATCATCGAGCGCCTGACCGACGACGTCCGGCGCTGCGCCGCCGCCCCCGGGGCAGCGGCGGCCGTGGCCACCTGCGCTCTGGTCCTGGCCCTGCTGCTGCCCCTGAACCTGGCCCTGGTCCTGCGCGCCTACGCCGTCGTCCTGGGGACGTGCGCCCTCTGGCTGCTGGCGGGGTTGGCCCGCCAGGCCCACCCATCCCTGCCCGGGTGGGGCCTGGCTCGCCGGGCTCGGCCGGCCCGCGAGCCGGGGCCGGCCGAGCTGCGGCGGCTCGAGAGCGCGGTGCTCTTCTCCCGCACGACCGCCTTCGACTTCCACCACGGGCTGCGTCCGTTGCTGCGCGCGATCGTCGAGGAGCGTCTGGCGAGGCATCACGCGCTCGACCTGGAGCGCAGCCCGGAGGCCGCCCGTCGGCTGCTGGGCGAGGAGGCGTTCGCGGCCCTGGTGACGGATCCGGAGCCGGACCGGCGGGAGCGTGGCCTCTCCCTGGAGCGGCTGGAGCGGCTGGTGGGGGCGGTGGAGCGTCTGTGAACGAGGTGAGCCCGTGAGCGAGGCGATGCCAGAGGGACCGACGGTGGCGGAGGTGGGTGTGCTCGCCGGCCGGCTGCTGGACGAGGTGGAGAAGGCCGTGGTCGGCAAGCGGGAGGTGCTGGAGCTGATCCTGCTGGCGCTGCTCTCCGACGGCCACGTGCTGATCGAGGACTTCCCGGGCCTGGCCAAGACCCTGATCGCCCGTAGCTTCGCCCGGGTGATGCGGCTCGGCTTCAAGCGCATCCAGTTCACCCCGGACCTGATGCCCGGCGACGTCACCGGCTCGTTCATCTTCGATCAGCGCTCGGGCGAGTTCGCGTTCCGCGCCGGCCCCATCTTCACCAACCTCCTCCTGGCGGACGAGATCAACCGGGCCCCGGCCAAGACCCAGTCCGCGCTGCTGGAGGGGATGCAGGAGCGGCAGGTGACGGTCGAGGGGCGGAGCTTTGCGCTCC
>Ga0070739_10005844_pt1 | contig 13813 bp, 13 predicted proteins | sample Coa_R1_7_FD_66445 | JGI IMG/M metagenome (GOLD analysis project Ga0070739, IMG submission 66445) | Surface soil microbial communities from Centralia Pennsylvania, which are recovering from an underground coalmine fire - Coalmine... | ecosystem: Environmental > Terrestrial > Soil > Unclassified ... | reverse complement strand
AAGGCGATCTTCCCGATGGTGCCGGGCAACGACCTCTACCGGGATACCTCGTTCATGGGCGGCCTCATCGACTTTGAGTTCGATGAGGCCTACCTCGGCCTCACGGCCGAAGGGAACACGACCAACCCGGTCAGCGACTCGACGAGCGACCCGGCGCTCCTCGGTGAGCTCGCCAGCATCGAGACCGATCACGTGGGCGGTCTGGCCAGCTACCATGCGGCCGCGACAGCGAACATCCTCGGCGGCGGCGATGAGGCTTACGACGGGAGCTACTGGCAGGCCCGCAACCCGCAGAACATGATCCGGCGGATCGTCGCCAACCACATCCCCGCGTACATGGTCGGCGGCGAGTTCGACATCTTCCAGCGCGGCGAGCCGGTCAACTACGCCGAGCTCCAGAACGCCTACGACCACCGCAGCGTCAGCGCGCCGATGCTCCCCGGCCAGCGCACGACCGGCCGCTACCAGCTGATCATCGGCCCGTGGGAGCACCTCAACGGCTCGAGCGTCCAGGTCGACCCGCTCGAGCTCGAGTGGTTCGACACCTGGCTCAAGCACGAGCGCACCGGCATGGCGCGCACGCGCACGCCCCTTCACTACTACGACCTCGGCAGCGGGCGCTTCGACGAGACGACCACCTACCCGTTCACGCATGCCGTCCCGACGCGCCTCTACCTCGGCGCGGGAGGCTCGCTCACGCAGACCGCGCCGCCGAAGCTCGGTGGCACCGACACGATCACGTGGAGCCCGTCCGGCAACCCGTGCGGGCGGCCGATCGACCAGTGGGCGATGGGCGGCATCTCGATCCCGTCGCACATGGCCGGCCTGCTCGCGCCGTGCGCGGACGACGACTCCCCGTCGCACACCGGGCCGTGGACGATCAGCTACACCTCGGCGCCGCTCGCGCGCCCGCAGGCGGCCGCCGGGCCGGTCACCGCGACCATCTACGCCAGCGCCACGACATCCGAGACCGAGCTCGTCGCCGAGCTCGAGGAGGTCACGCCTAGCGGCACCTCCTACCCGCTCTCCGAAGGAGCGCTGCTCGGCTCGCTGCGCGCGGTCGACCCGAGGCGCTCGTGGACGGCGGGCGGCGTCACGCTGCTCCCCTACCACCCATACACGCTCGGCTCGGCACGGCCGGTCACGCCGGGCGCGGTGACGGAGTACCAGATCGAGATCTACCCGACGCTCGCGACGATCGCCCGCGGGGACCGTCTGCGCCTGACGCTCTCGAGCGTCGACACGCCGCACCTCACCCCGCTGCCGGCCCAGGTGCCCGAGCTCGCGGGCGGGGTGTACACGATCGAGCACTCCGCGGCTTCGCCCTCGGCGATCAGCTTCGAGCTGCTCGGCTGAGGCTTCGCGCAGGAGCCGTCCGGCGCCACCCGAATACTGCTCCCATGCGCATACGCAAGATCCACACGGTCCTCGCCGTCTCGGTCGCACTGATGCTGGTGGCCAGGACGATCGAATCGCGTCGGCGGACCGAGACGTGGGCTCCCTCCGAAGCCGCGTCGCCTCCGGCGGAGCCGGTCGTGGCCGCGGTCGAGCCTGTCGCGGAGGAGCCTGTCGCGGAGGAACCTGTCGCGGAGGCACCAGTCGCGGAGGAGCCAATCGCGGAGGGACCAACCGCGGAAGAGCCGGTCGCGATCTCGTCGGGCCGCCGGACGCTGGGCAAGCCCCTGGCGCTGCTGGCCGCGGCGATCGTCCTGGCAGGAGCCCTCGCCGGCACGCTGCTGGTCGTCACGGCCGGCGCCGCGCCGCCGCATCCCTAGACGACGGTCCGCAGGCGACGCGCCCGCAATTGCCAAGCGGGCGCGTCGTTGTGCGCCCTTTTAAAGTGAGCGAGCCCTCAGCCGGCGGGGTATGAGGCCGGACTGCAGGGCGCGCTCGGGGAGGAGAGGGACGCCCATTGTCGCTCGGCTGCGTTTAGATGTCCAAGACGAGTAATCGCAGCCAGCTATAAGATGATGTTATGGAACTGCGGCAGCTGCGCTACCTCGTGGCGCTGGCCCGCGAGCGGAGCTTCACCCGCGCCGCTGCTCGCGAGCACATCGCGCAGCCGGCGCTCTCGCAGCAGATCCGCAGGCTCGAGGACGAGGTCGGCCTGGCGCTCGTCGAGCGGACGACGCGGAGCGTGCGGATCACCCGGGCCGGCGAGCTGCTCGTCGACCGCGCGCATCGGATCCTCGCCGAGCTCGAGGCGGCCCAGGACGAGCTGCACGAGCTGCGCGGCATCCACACGGGCCACGTGACCGTCGGCTCGATGCACACGATGGGCCCCGTCGATCTGTCGCTGATCCTCGCGATCTTCCACGAGCGCCATCCGCAGGTCGAGCTGACCGTCCGCGAGCAGTCGAGCGAGGAGCTCGCCGAGATGCTCCGCGTCGACGAGCTCGACCTCGCGTTCCTGTCCGTGACCGAGCGCGTCGAGAGTCACGGGCTCGGCCTTCACCAGCTCGTCTCCGAGGAGCTGGTCGTGCTGCTGCCCCACTCGCACCGCCTCGCGCGGCGGCGGACGCTCCGACTGCGTGAACTGGCCGGCGAGGAGTTCATCAGCTACCGGGAGGGCTCGCGCCTGCGCGAGCTGCTGATGAGCGCCAGCCGCGAGGCTGAGTTCGAGCCCAACGTGAAGCTCGAGTCGAACGAGAGCCAGCGGGTCAGGCGGCTCGTGGCGCGCGGCATGGGGGTGGCGATCCTGCCGCGCTCGGACGCCGTCGGGCCGGGCGCGGAGGTGGCGGTGCTGGCGCTGAAATCCCCATCGCTCAGGCGTGACATCACGCTGGCCTGGCGGGCCGGCCGTCGTCAGCCGCCTGCGGTCGCCGAGTTCCTCGAGCTCGCACAGGAGATCTATTCGCACAGGCGGGGCGCGCGACCCGCTATCGTCTGAGCGGGGGAGGTGTAGGGCAACGGCCATCGCCGGGTCGCCGCGTGTCCTGGTCCCCCGCTACCCCAGCGTCTCACGCAAACCTCAGAGGAGGACACGTAGTGCACCGCAAGCTAATTCTGGGCGCGACGATCGCCTGCGCATTTCTGGCCGCGGCCGCTCCGGCCGGCGCCACGATCGTTCCGCTGACCTTCGACCACATGGTGCTGGACACGCCGGCCACACCGAAGATGCAGGTGGTCACGCCGAAGACCCAACCGCTGACCGTGAACGCCGATGTGAACTTCACCAACGGCACGTTCACCGTGCAGCCCTCGGACTGGCACTTCCCGGTCTACACGATGACCCAGCCGGTCCCCGGCACGGTGGACATCGAGCTGAAGGGCCCGGCGAGTGGCGCGTTCGATCCGTCGACCGGCAACCTGACATTCAACGCCGACTTCCTGGCCACGATCAACGTGCAGGGCTACGGCGAATGCACCAAGGACACCGGCCCGCTGACCCTGAGCACGACGACGACCGAGCCGATCGCAGGCCATCCGTTCCCGGCCACGGCGACCGGCGCGCAGTCGGGCGACGGCGCGTTCGGAGCGGGTTGGACCTCGCTGGCGCCGGGCACCGGCCCCGCGTGCGCGACGCTCGTCGACCCGGCCGTCCAGGGCAAGGGCGGCATCTGGATCTCTCGTGGGATCTCGCCGGTCCCGCCGAAGCTGTCGATGAAGGTCACGACCCCGAAGAAGGTGAAGGCCGGTTCGAAGGCCACCGTCAAGGTGACCGTGTCCGAGTCGGGCGCGGATCAGACCAGCCCGATCAAGGTCTGCCTCGCCGATCCGAAGCCGCTCTCGCCGCGGATGAGCTGCACGACGCTCAAGACCGGCCTGGCCGAGGGCAAGAGCAAGACGATCACCTTCAAGGTCAAGACGGCCAAGAAGAAGGCGGGCAAGTACACGCTGAAGGCGACCGCGACGATTGACAACAGCACTGGCGTCGCGGTGCTCCAGAAGAAGGCGACCCTCAAGGTCCACCGCTAGCGGACCTCGCGCTGTCAGTCCCCTGCGGCCGCTCGACGGCCGCAGGGGGCTGGCCGCTGCACGCGGCCTGCCGCCGCCCACGCGCCTTATTAGGTATACCTAATTAGGTATGCCTAACCGGAGTCGGGGAATACAAGCGCCATGAGCTTCGCCGAAACGGCCCTGCTCGGCGCGGTCGCCGGATTCACGATCTACCTGGGACTGCCGCTCGGGCGGATCCACGGGATCGACGAGCGGATCCGGGTCTGCCTGGCGATGTTCTCGGTCGGGATCCTCGCGTTCATCTTCATGGACGTCAGCGCCCACGGCGAGGGGATCCTCAGCCAGGCGCTCGACCGCTACAAGCACAGCACCGGCAGTCTCGGCCACGTGATCGAGCTGTTCGCGCTGCTGGTGGTGGCGTTCACGCTCGGGACGGGCGGGATCTCCTCCGCCGAGCGCTGGCTGCGCACGCGTTTTCGCTCCCAGCCGCCGATCGCGGGTGGCGCCACCGACGTCGCCCCGGGCGGCCACCTGGACGTGCATCGCGTCCGGCGGCGGGCGCTTCAGGCCGGGATGACGGTCGCGATCGCGATCGGACTGCACAACTTCGCCGAGGGGCTGGCGATCGGCGTGTCCGCGCGGGCGGGGGCGATCGGCCTCGCGACGATGCTGATCATCGGCTTCGCGCTGCACAACGCGACCGAGGGGTTCGGGATCGTCGGCCCGCTGGCCGGCGTACGGCCGTCGTGGCGCTGGCTCGCGGTCGCCGGTCTGGTCGGCGGCGGCCCGACGTTCCTCGGCAGCATCGTCGGCTACCAGGTGAACTCGGACGTGCTCGAGCTGGCTTTCTACGGGCTGGCGGGCGGCGCGATCCTCTACGTGATCGGCGAGATCTGGGGCGGCATGCGCCGCTACGGGCATCGCACGCTCGGCCTGTACCTGCTCGCGCTCGGCTTCCTCGTCGGCGTCGGCACCGACCTGATCGTCTCCTACGGCGGAGGCTGACCGGGAAGGTCTCGGGCCCGGCGGGCGTCATTTCAGCTCGAGTGAGCTGAAATCGACCCCAGGAGGTCCAGCGTGACCCGTCTTCGCATCCCCCGCCGCCCAGTGACGCTGGCCGTGATGGCCGCGACCGCCGCCGCCGGCTTCGCCACCGCGGCGCTCGTCGGCGTCGCCCTCGCCCGGACGTTCACGCTCCAGGTGGCGAGGGGCGCGACGGTCAATGGGCAGCGCGAGAACATCGTCGTCGACTCGCGTGGCTTCGCCGTCTACACGCTGACCGGCGACAGCCGCCGGCACGCGCTCTGCACGAAGCGCGACGGCTGCTTCAGATTCTGGGCCCCGGTCACCGCGGCCTCCGCGAAGAAGCTGAGCAAGGGCGCGGGCGTCAAGGGCAGACTCGGCGCGTGGCGCCGTGACGGCTTCCGGCAGGTGACGCTGGCCGGCCATCCGCTCTACCGGTTCGTCCAGGACACGCACCGGCGCGACGCGACGGGCGACGGGATCAGGAGCTTCGGTGGGACCTGGCACGTGGTCCGTGTCGGCGGGGGTGGCGGGTCCGGCACGACGGGGGTCACGACGACGATGACGGGCACGACGCCGACAACGACGGGCACGACGACGACGACCACTACGACCACCACTACGACGACCACGTCCTGTCTGTATCCGCCCTGCTACTGAGGGTCGGGCGCGCGTAGTTCACCGCAGCCACGATGCGGGCCGGTGCGAGTGCGCCCGCCCGCGCAGCGGGCTAGCGTGGGTGGTGGATGGGACCGACCGACAGCGAGCGACTTCGGGTCCTGGTCGCAGGCGGCGGCGTCGCCGGCGTCGAGACCGCCCTTGCCCTGCACGAACTCGCGGGCGAGAAGGTCGCGGTGACGCTGCTGGCGCCAGAGCGCGACTTCGTCCAACGCCCGGCGAGGGTGGCCGAGCCCTTGACCGGGCGGCCTCCGCTACGCATACCGCTCGCGGACATCGCCCGCCACGCAGGCGCCGAGCTGCTGCAGGATCAGCTCTCACGGGTGGACGCCGGCGAGCGTCTCGTGCACACCAAGGCCGGGCGCCGGCTGGGCTACGACGCTCTGGTGCTCGCGCTCGGCACGACCGCGCACCCGCGCTTCCGCCATGCCCTGACGATCGACGAGACGCGCCTGAACGAGCAGTTCACCGCGCTCCTCGAAGACGTGGCGGACGGCGGCGTCGATCGGATCGGCTTCCTGGTCCCCAGCCGCATGCCGTGGCCGCTGCCGATCTATGAGCTGGCGCTGATGACCGCCCGCCGCGCGGCCGAGCTCGGCAAGGAGCTCACGATCACCGTGGTCACCCCGGAGGACGCTCCGCTGGGCCTGTTCGGGATCCGCACCGCGGATGCCGTGTCGGGTCTGCTGGCGGAACATGGGGTCGCGTGCGTCGTCTCGGCTCACGCCGAAACGCCGGCGCCAGGCAAGGTGGCGGTTCATCCCGGCCCTCGCCTGCTCACCTTCGACCGCGTGGTGGCACTCCCCGAGCTGTTCGGCCCCGATGTGCCGGGCGTCCCCAGCGAGGACGGCCACGGCTTCATCCCGGTCGACCCGCACTGTGCAGTCCGCGGGCTCGAGGCCGTCTACGCCGCCGGCGACGCCACCGCCTTCCCGATCAAACACGGGGCGATAGCCGCCCAGCAGGCCGAGACGGTGGCGGCATCGATCGCCGCCCGAGCCGGGGTTCCGATCGAGGCGCACGAGTTTCGCCCCGTCGTCGACGGGATCCTGCTCGGCGCGGAGCGACCGCTCCACATGAGCGCCCACATCACCGGCGGACATGGATCGAGCCCGCGGGCCGACGAGGCGACGAGCTGGTCCCCGGAGACGATGATCAGCGCGCGCTACCTCGGCGCCTACCTGCAGCGCTCCCGTGACGCGCGCCTCAGGCGATCCCTCGGGGAGCCGTGAAGTCCTCGCCGAGTCCGCGGACGGCGAGGATCTCACCCTCCCAGTAGACGAACCGGCCCTCCGGCTCCTCCCAGTAGACCTCGGCGCGCGCCGGCAGGCGCACTCCATCGATCGTCCGGTAATCGCGGAACTCGCCACCCCACGGCATGCCTCGCACCGTCGGGTGATCCGCGCGCGGCCGGCTCGGCGCCCGGCAGCGGATGATGTCGCCACGGCTGTCGAATTCGAACCTCACGGTAGCCCTCTCGCCACCGGCCGCCGTCGCCACCTCCACCGTGCTCGTGTCCACTTCCCGCCAGTCGAGTTCGGCATTGGCGAGCATCGCGTGTGGCGCCCAGGGCAGCTCGGCGAGGTAGCGGTACGCCTCGCCCACGGTCACCTCGCGACCGCGCTGCACTTGCACGGGCACTCCGAGGGCGCGCACGATCAGCGCGCCGCGACCGTCCGTGTAGCCGTCGGTCACCCTCAGCGAGATCCGAGGGGCGATCGCGATGATCGGGAAGCGCGCTTCCCAGGAGAAGGCGACGCGGTCGACGGCGAAATGCTCGACCGCGGTGAACCGCATCGGCCGCGAGCCCGCCCCGCGAAACATCCGGCCGGTCTGCTCGACGCGCACCTGCCGCACCGGCTCCGCGCCGTGCGGCAGCGCACGCTCGAGATAGCGGCGCACCAAGCCCGGCTGCCCGGGCGGCTCAGACGGCATCGCCGCCGGGGGGAACGCCACGCGCAGGGCGCGCGGTTCACGGGGGCACTTCAAGCCGAAGCTGGGGCGCTCGTGGCGGCGTGATCGACCGCCGAGCTCGACTCGGCGTCCTGCCCCGCCCCCCGAGGCAGCACGAGCAGTGGGCAGCGTGCCGAGCGAGCGAGCGCTCTGGCCGTGCTGCCATGCACGAGCCGGCCGAGTGGCCCGTAGCTCCGTGAGCCGATCACGAGCAGGTCGAGGGACCCGCTGAACACGGCCAGCTCCTCGACCGGGAGGCCGAAGGCGGCCCGTGCCTCGATGTCGCCGAGCGCCTCGACCCGTTCACGAGCGCCCTCCAGCATCGCGTCGATCGACTCCTGGTCCGGGAAGCTCGCCCCAGCCGTCATGTACGCCGGCAGGAACACCGCCTGGAGACCCGACAGCGTCGCACCGAGCTCGTCCGCCAGCCGGCGAGCCACTCCGACGGCGTGCTCGCTCTCGCGCGAGCCGTCGTAACCGACACCCACCTCACGCGGGACCGTCGCTTGACGGCTGTAGCCGGCGGGAGCGGTGGCCACCGCGCACGGCGCGCCCCCGAGCGCCTCGCGCGTGTGATCGTGGAGCAGCACTCTCCCGAGCAGCCCGCTGTGCGAGGAGCCGACCACGATCAGGTCGGCGCCGATCTCTTCGGCCAGCTCGTGCAGACCGCGTCCGACCGAGGACGCCGCGTGCATCCGGGTGTGAACGGTGACTCCGGCCTCGCTTTCCTCTCGCTCGAGCAGCGCGCGGCTGTCAGCCTCCTCGACGAGCTCGTAGGCCGGCGTGGAGCCGCGCCAGGTGAACGAGTCACCCGGATGCACGTGAGCCAGCGTGATCTCGCCATGCTGGCGCCGGAGCACCTTGGCCAGGGCGAGCGCATCGCGCCCACCCTCGCGGCCATCAACACCGACGATCACGTTGTTGAACATTTCGGTTCCTCCTGGTCAGTCGACGCAGTGGGCGATGTGAGCCGCCGGGAGACTCCAGGCGGTGCTGGGGAAGGCGACGTCCACCTGCCCGCCTCGGCGGGTGGCCTCGGCGGCGAATTCGTCGTGGAAGACGGCCAGCATGTCGTGGCTTGTCGGGCAGGACCTCGGCCACCAGGTGGCGGATCCCCTGCCGCTCGGCCTGATGGGCAACCTCCCGGAGCAGCTGGGAGGCCAGCCCGACGCGGCGGTATCCCTCGTCGACCTCGACGGCGACCTCGCCCCGCAGCCCGTACAGGCGCGAACAGGCGGCATGCGCGACGATCCGGCCTTCGCCGTCGATCGCGACAAGCCCGATTCGATCGGTGCCGTCGGCGCCGGCCGCCCACGCGGCTGCAGCCTCGAGGTCGCAAGCGACCGAGAAGAAGCGGAACGCGCGCGACTCGGGCGAGAGCGCCCGCAGGAAGGCCAGCAAGGCCTCGGCATCCTCTCTGGCGGGTGGGCGGACGAGGACGGTGCGCCCGTCGCGAAGGTGAATCGGCTGGACGGCAGCTTCCACGTCGGAGACGCTAGAGGCGGCCGAATGCGTGTCCATCCCTCCAAACCACCACGGCTGCTGCCGCCAAGCCGAAGCCGGAACTGCGGGGAAACCTCAATCCCGGCGCGGCGCCGACGATGTACGTTGCCGATCATGAGTGAGGCGCCGACGGCCGACGAGCAATCCGTGAGGATCGTGCTGGCCGACGATCACGCCGTGATGCGCTCCGGCCTGCGGATGCTGCTGGACGCCGAGCCTGGCTTCGAGGTGGTGGCCGAGGCGGGTGACGCGGAGACAGCCCTGCGCTATGTGCGCGGCCACAAGCCCGACGTCCTGATCCTCGACCTCAACATGCCGGGTGGCTCGGGTCTCGACATCATCCCGCAGTTGGCCGAGGAGCAGCCGGCCACGCGGATCGTCGTGCTGACCATGCAGCGTGATCCCGCTTTCGCGCGCCAGGCGCTCAGCTCGGGCGCGATCGGCTACGTGCTCAAGAGCGCCGCCGACGCCGAGCTGGTGCTCGCCGTCCGCCTCGCCGCCGAGGGGGAGACCTATCTGAACCCGCAGCTCGGGGGCAAGCTGGCCTCGCTACCGCAGGACGCACGTCCGGGAGACCTGACCGAGCGCGAGCTCGAGGTGCTGAGGCTGGTCGCTCTCGGCCACACCAATCCGGAGATCGCCGGCAAGCTCTACGTGTCGGTGCGCACGGTCGAAGCGCATCGTTCCCACATCCATCAGAAGCTCCGGTTGGCCACGCGCGCCGACCTCGTCGCCTTCGCGCTCGAGCACCGGCTGATCGAGCCGCCCTCGACCGAGCTCTGATCCCGCCGACGCCAGCGGCCTAACTCGATGTGTGGGCGGGGAGGGTCGCCCGCACCGCGGTGCCCTCGCGGCCCGAAGCGATCTCGAGGGTGCCCTTGGCGAGCGCGACCCGCTCGCGCATCCCGGTCAGACCGAATCCGCCGCCCGGCTGCTCGGGGTCGAAGCCTCGCCCGTCGTCGCGCACCTCCACGGTCACCCTTCCATTCGAGGCTCGCACGGCGATCCGGACGCTGGCGGCGTGGGCGTGCTTGGCGGCGTTGCTCAGGGCCTCCTGGACCAGGCGGTAGACGGTCGTCTCGAGCTCGAGGGCGAGCCGGTGCGTGCGATCGATGGGATCGGGGAGGTCGAGCTCGCACACCACCTCGCTTCCGTGGATGGCGGCATGGCGCTCGGCTAGAGCCTCGATGGCGGGGCGCAGCCCGAGGTCGTCCAGTGCGGCCGGCCGCAGCTCGCTGATGATCGTGTGGACGCTGTCGATCTGCTCCTCGAGGCCGGAGGCCAGGCCGGCGAGGGCGTCCCGCATCCGCTCTGGATCGCCGATCCGCAGCGCAGCCGAGGCGAGCACCTTGAGACTGCCGAGCGACTGGAGCGTCTCGTCGTGCAGCTCGCGTGCCCAGCGCTTTCGTTCGGCCTCGGCCGCCTCGAGGGAGTCCCGGAGCCGGTCGGCCTGGACCGTCTGTGCGGTCGCCACGGCGGTCGCGGCGCTGGCGGCGAACGCGACCAGGAGCGTCTCGTCGCCCTCATCGAAGGCGGGCGCATCCGAGCCACGATCGAAGGCCGCCATAACGCCCAGCGAGTCGCTTCGATAGACGAGTGGAACGAGCAAGGCGGAGCGCGCGTCGGCGACCCCGAGCCGCTGGGGTGGAAAGCGCAGCTCGGCGGCGGGATCGGCCACCCGCATCGGCCGCTTCTCGAGCATCACCTGCCCGGAGGTCGAGTCACCGATCGGCACCCGCGTTCCGAGTTCCGCATGCGCGTGGCCGGCGCCTGCGGAAATCACCAGATCATCGCCCTCCTTCAACAGGATGAGCAGGCTCCGCGCCTCGACGATGGCCCGTCCTCGCTTGGCGATCAACTCGAGGACGCGGTTCAGATCGGTTTCAGCACCGACCGCCACCGCGACCGCCTGCGTGGCCTCGAGGCGCGTCACCGCCGCCTGTAGGCGGGACTGCTGCTGTGCGGCGTCGGCGAACAACCGAGCGTGCTCGATCGCGATCGCCCCCCAGGCGGCGAGGGTCACGACTGCCCGCTCGTCGTCCTCGGTGAACTCGCCGGACGGCTTCTCCGTCAGATACAGGTTGCCCCAGGCCCGCCCGCGGATCAGGATCGGGACCCCGAGAAACGAGCGCATCGGCGGGTGCGCGGCGGGAAAGCCGAACGACACCGGGTGTGCGCCGACATCTGGTACCCGCACCGGCCGCGGATCGTCGATGAGCAGGCCGAGGACTCCCCGCCCGAGGGGGCGGTCGCCGATCGCGCGTTCCTGCTCCGGCGAGAGGCCCCGAGTGATGAAGCGCTCGAGATGGCGCCGCTCCGGATCGAGGATGCCCAGCGCGGCGTAGCGCGCTCCGGTGACGGCGCGCGCCGTCTCCACCACCCGGCCGAGCAGCGTGTCGAGGTCGAGTTCGGAGACCAACGAGGGCCCGAGCTCGATCAGCTGTCGTAACCGGTCCGCTTCGAGAAACTCGCTCATCGGCGTGGGCGCCGCAACGGATGACAAGCCTAACCCGTGCTTCGCATTGGTGGTTCCCCGCAAGGCAACGAGTACCGGCTGCTGATGGCCGAGCCGGACCGCCGGACGTAGGGTCCCGCCATGGCCGCCGTGTTCGACCTGAACCATCACGCGTCCTACGTGCACTGGCACTTCTTCCAGATGTCGGTGTCGAACCTGCTCGTGATCGTGGCGATGATCGTCGTGTTCGCGGTCGCGATCCTCGCCCCATTCCCGGGGGGCAAGCGAAAGTCATGAGCGCCTACGACGAGCGCTCCTGGACGGGGCGGGTGCGAAGGCGGGCCGTCGCGGCGCTGCCGCCGGAGAAGCTGCTGCCCGACGAGCAGCCCGCCTACGTCGCCTCGTGGATCTACGTGTTCGGTGTGCTGTCCCTGGCATCCCTCGCCGTGCTGATCGGCTCGGGAACGATCCTTGCGCTGAAGGGCCCGGGCTGGTGGCACTTCACCGGCGCCGGGCACTTCTTCAACTCGATCCACCTGTGGGCGGTCGAGCTGTTCTTCTTCTGCATGGTCGTCCACCTGTGGGGCAAGTACTGGATGGCGGCTTGGCGCGGCGGCCGCGCCCGCGTCTGGATGACCGGCGCGGTCGTCTTCCTGGTCGCGATCCCGTGCGCGCTTACCGGCTACGTGTCGCAGCAGAACTTCGACGCGCAGTGGATCTCGACACAGGCCAAGGACGCGATGAACTCTGCGGGGATCGGCGCGTTCTTCAACCTCCTGAACTTCGGCCAGATGTACAGCTACCACGTGTTCCTGTTGCCCCTGGCAGTCGTAGCGCTAGTCGTCGCGCACGTCCTGCTCGTCCGCCGCCACGGCGTCGTCCCGCCCTTCCGGGTGAGCGAGGACGACTCGTGATCCGGAGGGGGCGGCTCGCCCGGCTCCGGCGGTCCGACGACGGCTACCGGGAGTGGCATGGCGCCTACCGCTCCTACGACCTCGTCAAGGAGGCGTGCGTGGCACTCGGCGTGATCCTCGCCCTGTGCGTCGTCCTGTCGATCCTGTTCTCCTCTCCCGACGCGAAGCCGAGCACGATCAAGCAGTGGGCACGCGCCGACCCGGTCGACTTCGTGACGACGGCGACCACGGAGCTGGACGGCTCGAGCGGGACGGGCGGCTACGGGCCACCGTACAACCACGCCTCCGACGGGCAGCACATGTGGTTCATCCACCTCCAGAAGTGGTTCGGGGTCAGCCATCCGGTCAACTCGGCCCAGGACTTCGTGCTGGCGCCGCTGCGCGCGATCAGCGGCGAGCCGGCGCTGCAGTCGGCGGTGACGAGCTACGAGTCGGCTGCTGCCAAGCAGCAGGCGGCGTGGACGACGGCCTACGAAAAGGGTCTGGCCAAGGCGTCGGTCGGGACCGGCGAGACGATCAGCGTGCCCGGCTCGGGTTACGGCCCGCTGCCGACGATGATGGGCGCGCTGCTCAGCTTCGCCCAGGCGGGAGGGCTCGACGGGGCGCTCCTCACCAGCCGGCAGTTCTACCAGACCGACTACACGAAGCCGCTGCTGTTCATGGCCGACGGCTCGGTGCTCTCGGACCGCGCCCAGGCTGAGCATCTGCTCGGCACACAGTGGGGCATGATGAACGAGACGGGCAGCTATCCCGGCCAGGTGTGGCTGTGGCTCTACACGTTCTGGTACCAGATCAAGCCGTTCTCCACCTCGGCCAACGCAGACATCCTCGTGATGGCTGTGATGGGAGCCCTCAGCCTCGCGTTGCTACTGATTCCGTTCATCCCGGTCGTTCGCGACATGCCGCGCTGGATCCCCGTCCATCGATTGATCTGGCGCGAGCATTACCGCCTCACCGAGCGGCGATGACCGGCCGCGCTGACGCCGAGCTGCGCGAGCTCTCGCGCGAGGAGTGCCTCGAGTTGCTAGCCCAGCACAACTTCGGCCGACTGGCCGTCAACGTCGGTCAGGGCGCACCCCTCATCCGTCCGGTGAACTACGTGTTCGACCGGTCCTCTCAAGCGGTCGTGCTCCGGACGGCGCCGGGGTCGAAGTTCCACGCGCTGCTCGGCTCGGTGCACGCCGCATTCGAGATCGATGGCGTCGACAAACGCTCGCAGACAGGCTGGAGCGTGATCGTCCGCGGCGTCGTCGCGGAGATCACCAAGCCGGCGGAGATCGCCCGGCTCGAGCGGCTCGGGCTCGAGTCGTGGGCTCCGGGCGAGAAGCCGCACTGGCTCCAGATCCGCGCGCGCACGGTCTCCGGCCGGAGGATCGTCCTGTCCGAG
>Ga0070739_10005843_pt1 | contig 13813 bp, 11 predicted proteins | sample Coa_R1_7_FD_66445 | JGI IMG/M metagenome (GOLD analysis project Ga0070739, IMG submission 66445) | Surface soil microbial communities from Centralia Pennsylvania, which are recovering from an underground coalmine fire - Coalmine... | ecosystem: Environmental > Terrestrial > Soil > Unclassified ... | reverse complement strand
GAGGGCGGCTGCGAAGAGCGAAGCGGATGGCGACGTTGTGCTGTACATTCCACGGTGACACCTGGACTCCCTATGGGAAGCATCGCCTGAATTGACTACCAGAATCGGCGCATGCACCCCATCAGCCAAGAGCAGAGCGATTCACATAAGTCTCGGCACATCAATTGCGCAAAGAGATTGATCCGTTAACCGGCTCCTCCCCTTCATCGTATGACAGGGGAGCGAGCCGGAGCGGTTCCACTCACCGCTGCCGCGTCCATCCTCCATAATTTGGAACAAGGGCAGGCCGCTTGCGTGCCGATCGTGCAACAGCCGCGGGGCGAATGCGTGGGAATGGGGCAGCGTTTGGCCGCCGCCATGCTCTTGAACTCACCGCGATCGAGACGCTGTGCAGCTTCGGGGCGATCGCGGCGCACGCGGCGAATGCGTTAGGCAGAGGAGCCTAGTGCATGACCGGGAAGGGCGAACCAGGTCATGAAACGGCGGAGGACTAGCATATCTGAGACTCAGACGACCACGGTTTTTTCCAGAGCAAATCGAATTAAGGGAGGTAGATCATAAACGGCAGATGGTATTGGACGTGTCTGGTGGGCGGTCTCGCGCTGGTGCTAGGCGCTTTCGTCGCTTTCTCTCCGCCTCCTTCTGTCGAGATGGAATTGTTCGCCTCGCTTCGCCCCGTCGCCTATAGCGGCGAAATGGATGAGAAAATGGGAAGGGCCGCCGGGGGGCCCGCACCGGCGGACAAAACGCCAGCGGCTGCAATGCCGGCGGTGCCTCCTGCCGCTTTAGGAGGGATGATGGCTGGAAAGGCGGCAAGCAAGGCAGAAGCTTCCGCAGGTCGTGAGCCCGCTCGACGCTTGAGCGAAGAAATGCAGAAGCGGGCGGATTTGGGCGCGGGCGTCTCGACTATGGCAGCGGCGGCGAAGCTGGGCGATTTCTTCCAGTACGTCATCAGCAGGCCGGTGACATTGGAGCGGCAAAAGTCGGCCTTGCTGCCCATCATCAACAAGGAAGTGGAGGGCACGCGCGTTTCCATTTATAACGAAAACACGCAGGCCAAGTTCGCGCTCCTGGGTCTGCGTCTGAAGAACAACACCGGACTGCATCTGATGCAAGGCCCGACCACCATTTTTGAGGGCTCCAGCTACGCAGGCGATGCCCGCATCCTCGATCTCCAGCCCAACGAGGAGCGTCTGATCTCCTACGCAGTCGATCTGGGTACCGAGGTCAATCCGGTGCCGTCCTCCGACAATGGCCGCATTACGGAGATCCGGGCGATCAAGGGCATTGTCTATATCACTACCAAGCAGCGCGAGACCAAGACCTACACCGTCAAAAACCGCAACGAACACGAACGCACCGTCTTGATCGAACACCCCGTCCGCAACGATTTCAAGCTCGTTTCCGCCGACAAACCCGTCGAGACGGCCAGCGATGTCTATCGCTTCTAAATCAAGGTTTCTGCGGGGAAATCGGCGAAACAAGTCGTCAGCGAGGAACGCGTCACAGTCCAAGGCATCCAATTGACGAACTTCGACGACGATGGCATCCGTCGCTTCATCCGTGAGGCTGTCATCAGCGACAAGGTCAAAGCCGGACTGCAAAAGGCACTGGAATTGCGTGGGGCCCTGCAAAAGACGCAGCGCGAGATCGCCGAGTTGCAGCGGCAGCTGGACGCGATCCGCAACGATCAGCGACCGCGCATGGCGTTGCCGAACTCGGCTATGTGCGGACGGAACAGCCGGGTCGTTCCCTGCGTGCCACGCTTCACGTTCAGCAGCTTCCGCCATTTCGTTACCATCTGCGGATCGATGCCCCACCAATGAGCAACGGCCTGATTCGATTCCCGGCGGATAGCCTTGGCCAGATCCTTGTAGACGATGAGGGAGTGCTGGCCGCCGTGTCCTTTTGGGCTTCCCAAAGGCCAAGGGATCGGCGCGCCTGTCATGCCACGAACGATCATTTCACCCCGGACCTGACAGAGCACGCGCTGGCCAACGCGAATGGGCGATAGCCGGTTCCGCAGGGCACGGGTCGCTAGGGATCGAGAGCATCCCAACTTCTCTCTCAACTCCACAGCATTCCCACGGCTTCGGCTTGCAACGTCGCTTGATACCACCCTTCGGCCTGGGTCTACCCTTCCGCGCGGATGACATTCTCACCATTCGTCCCGCTCACAATCCAGACGCCGGCGCTTCCCTTCTCACCGATGGACCAACCGGCTTGATGGAGGCGGGCAAAGGATTCGTCACTGGTTGGATAGTTCGGCATGGGGCATCCCGAATACATGGATGGCGTGTCAGCAAAGGTAGTAGACGTGACGTGCTGCCGACTTCCCACACTGGACCCGCCCGCGATCTTGTCCGCCGCGCCGAGAGGAGATGCAAGGAGGATTCGCCTTGCGGTGAAAAAGTCTCGCCGCCGGGACGATCATCGGACCCAGCGACGCTGAGCGCCTTCGACAGCTTCTTCCGTCGTGCCCAAGAGGGCAGCGTCCCCAATTTGCTCGACCGCAACGACCTCTGGCAGCTGCTCGTGCTCATTGCCGGTCGGAAGGTATCACGCGGGCAACTCGACGGCGCCTGCCTCGATGAATCGATTCGCCCAGGCCCACGGGTCGGGGTCGTCCGCGATCAGCTCCCCGCACGATTCAACGAAGGCGATGGCGGCGCGGGAGAATGCATGTTGCCGATGAGGGTTTCCGACTAGCGATGCCTCCTCATAAACAGAAGAGCGAGGCCTCTTTTGAAGCCGCGCTTTAACTCGTTCCTCCGGATTGGCGGGGAAATCATTTGTCCTTTGTTGCAGCCTCTGCCTCAAGCAGCCGGATTTCGACGCCGAGCCGATTGAAACGCGAACGCGCGTAAGCCGAAAGGCTGCTGCGACCCACTCGATGCAGCGCTCCACTAGTTGCTTCCGCCAAGAATGCCCACGCCCAATCTTTCTCGTAAGCTGCCAGTCTGTTGGCCGAGTTATTGGACAGAGCGAGTTCCGCTTCCAGTAATTGACTCTGGATCTTGCGGAGATGGTTAATAGTCACGGGCGCCCCGGTTCCGGGTTCGATCGCAGCGTGGGAGTTCAGATCTCCACGAATCTGAAGCACCAACTTGAGCGCATCCCGCCGCGCAACTTCAAGGTCGCGTCTGTGGGCCTGGCTTACTTCGAACTGCGCCCTCGCCCATTCTTTTGCTGTGTGCTTGTCCTCGGTCGCCGTGCTATCGAGGAAAGCCGGGAGCATTGCGAAAGGGTTCGACCGTTTCTCGTCGCTGAGCCGTTTCAGCAGTTCGATCTCGTTGGCCAAACGCTCGCTCTTTACTTCATTGAGGGTGGCGCCACTGAATCGTCCCACTTGATACCCCGCCGAAGTGTACCGCTCGCTCTGCCAAGCGGCGAGCCAGCGATTCAGCCACACGCCCAGCCGATCGGCCGGTTTGTCGGACAGCGCAAGCTCCGCTTCCGACAACTCCGCCCATGCGTTCAAGAGGAGATCGAGCGTTATAGGCACTCCGGTATCATCACCGTTACCACCGGCTCGATACCCTTCTTGTCGTATTTGAAACAAGTTGGCGACCGCATCGCGCCGGGCCTGAGCAAGGTCGCGAGGACGAGCCTGGCTGGCCTCGAATTGCGCCTTGGCAAATGCCTTGACTTCCTCCGCGGAAAAGTTCTCGTCCCCATCGAGAACTGCGGGCGGCATAAGGAACGGAGCAGAACATTCCTCCTCATCGAGCAATTCCCGCAGTTTGATCTCATCCGCCAGGCGAGCGCTGCGCGCCCGGAGGAGAGTTGTGAGGTGGATGCGATGCCAGTGATGTAACGCTCTACAAGTCTGCTCCGTCTTCCAGGTGTACAGCCAGTGGCTCGCCAGAATCTTTGATCGGTCGGCCGGTTTGTCCGACACACCGGCCTCCGCTCCCACTCGCTCCGCCCACGTTTCCAGAACGAGATGGAGCGAGACAGGGATTTGAAGACCGAATTCGTTCTGCTCGGCGGCGTACAATCGCTGCCGCTCTTGAAAGCAGACATCGATGGCATCGCGCTGAGCCTTGGCCAGATCGTGCCGGTTAGCCTCGCTGGCCTCGAAGCGCGCTTTGGCGAATCCTTTTATCACGTCGAATTCATTTATCATGTACGGTAGGAGTTGGTCTGCCGGAATCGCGGGTTGCGCCAGGGCCGGCGTTGCCGCAAGAAACGGCAATAACGAGAAGAAACACCAGACAAGCGACATCCGCGCGCGGTACATGACGGCGACCCCAAGGATACCAGGAGAACGAAAACAAATCCTGCCTATTGCAAACCCCTGCCTCAGGTTATACCATGCGATCCAGTGTCGCAAGCGTCCTCTCGAATCCATCGACGAAAAGGAGCCATCGGATGCGCCCGATACTCCCTGTCCGCTCGCGCCAATATCTTCGGTTGCTTTTCGCTATCGCGTTCTTTTCCTCACTGGGAATAGCCAACGCGGCCGATCCTGTGGAGGTCTTGCAACAAATCCTTCTAGAAGGACCGAACGTCCAGAACCAGGAGGAGATGGCGGCCTATCAGAAGAAGCTGGAGGAACACGTCAAGGCGATGCAACGTGCCGGCGACCTGCGGCGGAGCTTGCTCCTGGGGATGTTGCGTGCAGAGCTTATCGCGCAACAAGCCGGAAACCCGGCCGACGAAGAAGGACTCCTTGGAAAAGCCTATCAGAAGGTCCGAAGCGATCTGGTGAAGCGGCTGCAAGACGTATTGCGCGACAGTCTCCGGTCGAAGGATGCGACGCGACGCTTGGCGACGATCACCTTTCTCGCCGAGATGGTCGGCGACTAATCAAAGCAAGACATCTCAATGAATAGGATGGCAGTGCCAAATCCAGGCATGGAGCAACTTCTCTCCCATCGCTTCACATCGAGCATGGCGCCCGACCTGCTGGCAGTGCTGTCGAACAAAGACGAGAAGCCGCGGGTCCGTGCCGCCGCCGCCGAAGCTGTGGCCGCGATCAATCCCTATGCGGAGAAGACACTCGAAGCTCTGAAAAAGCTGCTCGATCCTGCGCGGGATGTCGTCGAACGTCGTGCCGCCGCGAGGGGGTTAAAGCGGATGCTGGCGATGCTGCCGGAAAGTCAACCCGATGCGCAGCCTGTGGGTGGACCGGGGGCCAGGCCGCAAGGGTTCCCACCGGCTCCTCCGGCCGGACAGCCTCCTATCGCGCAGCCGCAGGATTCATCTCCGTTACAGAATACACGAGCCGACCTCGTAACGGCAGCCGGTCTGGGATTGATCGACAAAAACGATGCCACCGTCCGCCTTCTGTGTTTGGAGGCAATACAGCAAGCACTCGAAAGGAGAGGCCAATTCGAGATTTCTCGGCCGTTGGCCCTGGCCGTGAACAAGCAGACGCCAGCGGTGATCGCTTTGCTTGCTGATGCCGACTTGAAGGCTTGCCTGGCCGCTCATCAAGTCCTGGAGGGAATCGCGGCCGCACGCTGGAAAATGCCCATGTCTGGTTTTGTTCCGCGGGCGGAAAATCGCCTCGCCGAGGGGGCGAAACTTCTCGCGGGCATCCTGGAAGCACTGCCGGCTCTGAAACGAAGCCTCGCCAACGAGAAAGAAGTGCGTGTTCGTCTGGCCGCGCTCTACGTTTTGGAGACACTGGGACACGAGGCCGCAGCAGCCGTCGATGACCTCGTCAAGGTGTTGGAGGACAAAAACGGCTACGTGCGCTGGGGCGCGGTGCGTGTCTTGAACAATATGGCTCCCCGACAAGCCGAGAAAGCAGCGCCGGCCTTGGTGGGAAGACTGACCGACAAGAACAGCACGGTGCGCCTGGCTGCGGCGCAAGCGCTGGGGCGCTACGGCTGGCAAGCGAAGGCGGCCGTGAAGTCTCTGGAGAAAGCCATCGGCGATTCTGAACCACACGTTCGTCTGGCGGCGATCCACGCTCTGGCGGCAATCGGCCCGGACGCGCACGCCGCCGCCGGCGCGGTCGTCCAGGCGCTGGCGGATAAGCAGCAAAAGCCAGAAGTACGATCGGCCGCGGCCCAAGCGCTCCGCCGATTGGGTCCGTTGGCTGCGGAAGCGAAAATCGCATTGGCGCAGGCACTTGAGGACTCCGACAGTTCCATACGCCAGGCCGCGAGCGAGACACTGCTGGAGAAAGATTGAAGTCTGCACGCTTTGTTGCACAACCTCCCAAGATGGCAAGCGCGCTAAGCTAGGCAACTGCCCATATTAGCCAGCTTCACGACGTAAGAGGTTGTGCAACAAAGCGAAGTCTGCAGGAAGAATTGCCCTCGCGGTGAGCGACGCTTTTCCCAGCGAAAGATGGTGGCCGAAATTGCACCTGCTCTGTCCGACCGACTGAAGGTGGATGAGCCTTGCGGGCTTCGGTATTATCGACCGAGGTATTCGAGCGATTGGAGAAAGGCGGATGGTGTCATAGGCGTTGCTCCATAAGCTGACATGCAGCGCCGGTTCAACCTGGGTGGCGTCCTACTGCCCCCGCGAGTGTCGAGCGTCTCATTCTTGTGGATCCAAGGCTTTTAACATCCTTTTGAGCGCCACTTGCCGATAGGACTCGCGAAGCAATCGCTCTACCTCCTCCCAATCTGTGCTGTTATCGATTGTCAACGAGACCCATCCCTGGCGGGCCGCATAAGGCGTCGGGAAGAAGCGGTTATCGTTGAGCAATTCCTCCTGCCTGTCGCATCCGACTTTCATGCCCAGCGACAATTGGCCTTCTTCCTCGCCAAAGGCAGCGAGCATCTTCTTGCCGGCTCGGAAGGTCGGATGGCCCCACGCTTCGACTTCACAAGCTTCGGGTAACGCCGGGGATAGCCGGCGCACTTCCCTGAGCGCTTTGTCGTACTGCTTCGTCATGATTTCCGCTTACTCTTCTTCTTCGCCGGCGCCGGCTCGCCTTGGCCGGCGTCAGCATCTAACCGTTCGCTGACCGTCATAATTACGAAGTCGGCCATGCTGATGCCGCGCCGTTCGGCGGCGGCGCGCACGCGGTTCATCCAGTACGGCGTCTTGGAGAACAAATCAACAATTGCCCTTTGGCGGCTAACTACCTCGCAACTGGCGAGCGTTCGCCCCTCGCGTGTACCTGGTTGCGTGGCGAAGGCGAGGGCAGAGATCGCGGCAGCGTGCCGCGGCCACGACAGCCGTGGCACGCTGCCGCTGGGCGTTGTGCATTGGGGATTAACTGAAGGTGTTGCCGCCCTCGTCGGTGTATCCGCCGCTGATAGCGTCCGGAATGTTGCCGCTGAAGCTGCTATCGCCGACGCTCACCGTTCCGTGGTCGTTGAAGATTCCGCCGCCGTCGCTGCCGGCGGCGTTGTCGGTCAGAGTGCTGTTACCGACCGTCACCGTGCCCAAGGAGTTGACGTTGTAGATGCCGCCGCCTTGTAGTCCGGCGGAGTTGCCGGAGAGGATGCTGCCGTTGACCGTCAACGCCCCGGAGAAGTTGACGATGCCGCCGCCCTCAAAGCCGGCGGAGTTGCCGGACAGGGCGCTGTCGTTGACCGTTATCCTCCCGCCGTTGTAGATACCGCCGGCGAAGGTGGCGGAGTTGCCGGACAGGGTGCTGCCGCTGACCGTCACCGTCCCGAAGGCGTTGCAGATGCCGCCGCCCTCAAAGCCGGCAGAGTTGCCGGACAGGGTGCTGTCGTTGACCGTCAACGCCCCGAAGAAGTTGATGATGCCGCCGCCGGAGCCGAAGAGGCCGGTGGCGGAGTTGTCGGACAGGGTGCTGCCACTGACCGTCAATGTCCCAAGGTTGAGGATGCCGCCGCCTTCGCCGTCGTCTTGGCTTGTGCCGGCGGGGTTGTCGGCCACGCCGTTGCCGTCCGTGATGGCTAGGTTGGCCAGGGTGACGTTCGTGCCGGCCGCCACCTCGAACACCCGCGAAGTGTTGTTGCCGCTGATCGTCTCGGTATGGTTGGACAGGCCCTCGATAGTCACGTCCTTCGTCAGGAGCAGTTCACCGTGAGTGAGGACGATAGGGACGCCTTGGAGGGCGGGGCTGATTAGGATGGTATCGCCGCTCTGGGCGTGGGCGATGTCGTAGCGCAACGTGCCGCGCATGTTCACGTCGTCGCCGCTGTTCGTGACCGTCAGCGTGGAGGGGACGCAGCGGTCCTCCAACACTTCCAACCGCGGCCGGAAGCGCGGCGTCGGCCGGCTTGACAACAACCGGAGCCGCTGCCGCCCACGCCGAGCCGCTTGCTCCGCATCGATTCGTTCACGCAACCTGGTCCAGAATCTCATGGTTCATCTCCTTGGTTGATCTTTCCCCGCCGGCCCTCCTCCGGAGCCTCGTGGTACTTAGGGTACAACTCCACTAGCTGACCCAAGGGATGGATTTGTCCCGATGGGCCAAGCTAAGCAGCAACAGGGGATCGGCCCCTAGGCGATTCATCAAACAGCCCTCTATTCACCTAGGCGCGGAAAAAGGGGCGGATCGTGCCGCTGAGAAGGGTATTTTCTTCGGGACCTTCATGTTGCGAGGGTGTCGCTCACGATCCGAATCGTTCACGGCAAGCGGGCGCAATCGCGCAGCGGGTCTCCCGTTGCTAGGCCATCGTTGACCGGGGTGGGCTGGCTGCGTTACCGCAGCTTGAAGTTGGCCAGGAGTGTCATCCACGACACGAATGTTTCCCCTGGACTTCGGGACATGGACTACTCAGAAAGAATCTACGAGTGCTGCGAAGGAATGTCAAGTGTGGAAGCGCTCCGCGATCAAGCTCGGCATCGGCCAACATCTATACCGCTTGCCGTTGCAGTAGGTGGACTACGATCCGCAAGGCAAGCAATTCGTCAAGACGCCGCCATTGCCCGCGTGGGCCTTGCCGACAGCGAAGCAATCGGCTTGAGTCATCCTCAAGCAGGCCGGCGCATCGCTTTACACCGGCCCTTTGGAGGAATAAACCATGCGGACCCTATAGAAGATCATCGACACGCTGGGCGGAGGAAACCAAGACTCTTAAGCTGCCCGGCATCGACCAACGTCTCGAAGTGCTCGGCCAACCGAGCGGCAAAGCGTTCGCAGCGGATGAGAGCGCCGACCTCGATGTTCCTAGTCTGGGCTGCCTCCGTAAAGTTTGCTGAGGTTACGAAAGCCGCCCGCCGATCAACGACGATGCACTTCGCGTGCAAACTGGAGCGCTTGGCCGCTTCCAGATCGAGGGATCGAGGATCGTAGTACACCTCCGGCAACCGCCCGCCAGGCCATTCGTGCGTCTGAAATCTCTGGGCGAATCGACGGAGGACCTCTTCGGCCAGTGATGTATCCTCCGCCTCGCGGTGTACATCGAGAAAGAACCTCACTCGCAAGGAGGGAAGCTCACTCATCCGTTCCATCAAGCGCTTAAATACCTCTCTTCCCTGGTAGACTGCGAAGCCGGCGACCAGCACTTCTTTTTCCGCTGCTCCGAAAAGCTCACGGACGACCACGCCCGTATCCCGGATGGCTGCGCCTGGCACCTCGGGACCGGTCCAAACGAGGTCCACCAGGTCTGTTTCCTGTGGCTGGCGATGGCGCGTACGGACGATCATCTCAGCAAGCAGAGCTAGGTGCTGCGACTGCATGCCTTCATCATGCAGTTGCTGCAACCGAGCCGCAGCTGCCCTTGCCTGCACCGCAGCACAGTAACGTCGGACCGAAACGGGCGTGAACGGTGCGGTCAGCCGTCCAGACCGAATAGCGGCGGCGAGAGCTATCAGATCGGCGTCCGTGAGTAATCCAAGAGCGTCTGTCATAGGAGTGCTGTCTTGAAGAACTCTGCTCCCACCTCCTCAACGGTTGGGACGACCAGGTCGCGGTCAAGAAAATCGTTGTGTTGCTCGCAGGACGGCTCGGCGATGAGCAGACAGCCGTGGCAGGCAGCGCCGTTTAAGAACCGGCACTCGTGCAGACTCTGCGGTTCGTGCTGAGCACAGACCGGATCATTGGAGCACAGATGCCCTCGTTCGAGGGCCGCGTGCAGGTGTCGCTCGATCTGCCGGCCTGCCTCGATCAGACCGCCTAGCGTGCCTTCCGCATCCGGAGTGCCGGTGTAGAGCAGGATACCGTAGCCGGCCTCAAGGGCGTAGACGCGTTCCCGGATCGAGCTGGCTGGATAGCCGCACTCCAAGGAAACCGCTGTCAGCAACAAGTGCGAGAGGGAGTGCAGGAGATAATACGGTAAGCCAGGGAACTCGCGTCGGCTGTGCGGGTGCTCTTTCAGCCAATTTTCGAACCCCGCACGCAAGCGTCGTCCGCGTTCCACGACCTCGGGACGAGTTGCCCATTCCTGCACCGCAGACTTGCGGAACTGAATGAATACGCCCTCGCCGCGGTTCTCAACAGCCGGCAGCCAGGACAACTCTCGCGCCAGCGGCGCCGTCACTACGCCTATTTGCAACTCGCCCTCCACATCCGGCGAACTGGCTTCGAAGCGGGTGAAGCCCAGTTGGGCCACCACCTCACGGAGGCGATGGACGAGAACGACCCGCTCGACGCTGGACATCCAGGGCTTGTCCCAGGCGGCCTTTGGCAAGGCCCGCGCGAAGAAGTCGCCATCGGGCGTGTCCTGACCAACCTCATCCTTCGCTGTCGTCAGCACCTCGAACTCTGCCTGCTTGACCGAGTGGATCGGCATCTCATCGCCTATCCCTTTGCGCGCCTCAATCTCCTGCATCACCTCTTCATCACTGAACCCTTCAAGCGCTGCCTTGACCGGCGGCTTCTTCTGCCGCTCCTTCCTCAACTCATCGAGGGTATCGACGTACTGGAGGAAGTTCTCCCAGACTTGGTTGACCGCCTTCTCCAGCGTTTCATTGCGATCGGGCAGCGAAATCACGCTCATGATCTGGGGGAAGTAAGCGTTGCTGGCGTGGCGCACGAGAAGGCGGTTCCGTTCGTCGCATGACTCTTTCGTGTAAGGCCCCAGCCACGGGCGCGATCCCTCGCAATGTCCCAACACGCCGGGAACCGTAGCGTCTTTCAGTCGCCGCTCCTGGCCGCATTCGCAGCGGATGGCGATCTCGCCCAAGTCGCCGCTCGTACCCCGCTCATCCATCCACAACGGGCGGCGGCAGGAGGATTGTCCACGGTGAACAAACCCGTACCAATCGATATCGCCGACGTGTCCCTTTCGGCAAGCCCGGACAAAACGGATCGGTACGACCGGACGCTTGCGCCGATCTGCATCGATGAACTTGCCCCTGGTTAACGCCTTACGGTGAACCAGCAGACGCGCTCGCGTCAAGCCGCCTCGCTCCACATCCTGCGTGATAAACCACTCTGGGAATTGCCATGCTGTGATGCCCGTGCGGGGTGCCGTCGGATCTTCGCTATCCGTTGGCGGCGAAAACAATTTCAGCGTCGGGAGACTGAGCAGGCGCTTGATTTTTTCGACCAACCGTGTCTCATGAATTTCTTCACTGACGCCGGTCCAGAAGTCCAGACCGCCGACGATGACCGAAAACTTGGGCAGGTCCAGCAATGAGCCGGGACCGAAAGTAGTGACGATCTGACTCTGGCGTACTTGCCCTTGAGGACGGACACAGGGGCGTATCATTCGTTGTCCTCCACATCGATGTTATCGAGGGTTTTGACCCATAGGTTGACATTCGGCTCCACGTCGCGCATCGAGCGATTGGCGCGGAAGAGTCGGTGCCGCGGGGGTAGCTTCTTCAGCTCGGGATTCAGGAACTCATAGAGCAATCGCTGGGCGGCGCCACTTTCGATCTGGTACTGTAACTCGGCGCCGTGGTCGTTTAGCTCCTTGGCGATCTTCTCCCATTCATCGAGGAGCTTGCGGCAACGCGCCAGCACCTTGCCCTGAACGTCCTCGGCTTCCAGCTGCGACTCTTTCAGGGCGGCCGCGCGATTCGCCAGTGCTTTCGCCACCCAGTCGAGCTTCCCGCGTTCGCGCAGGATCGCGGCCGCTCCCTTGGGTGGTGTCATCAGAGCATCCCCCTGCCGTGTCAGAGCGATGAGTGTGCCGGCAAGGCCGCGATCCAGCGCCCGCGGCGAGAACGGGGTGACGCTGGTGGCCTCTACGCTACGGTAAAAAGACTCGTGATAGAAGGCGAAACGCTCGTAGTGCGAGCGGTCGCGCGGACGGTGGATATTCAGAATGGTGACGACCAGACCGGGCCGATCCGGATCGCGGCCAACACGGCTGGTAGCCTGGATGTACTCGGCGCTGGTTATGGGCTGGCCGAGCACTACCATGAGGCCCAGTCGAGTGATGTCAAGGCCGACGGAGATCATGTTGGTGGCGATGGCCACATCCACGCGATCATCCGCGTAGAACGCCGCCGCCAGCTTCCGCTTGGCCTCGGCCACCTTGTCGGTACTGACGCGCGAGGTTAATTCGACCGGCTCGTAGCTGATCGTACGATCGGCGAAGAGACCATCCCTCTGGCCCTCCCGAATGCGCTTGCTACGGTTCGTGATCTGGGTGCTGACCTCGTCCTCGATGATGCGTCGGCTGCCGCCCAACTCGCGCAGACTGTTGAAGTAACCGAGAAGCGTCATGTACGGGTCGGCGGGATTCATCTTGTTCTTCTTGCCCCCGTTCGCCTCATACCACTTCTGGGCGGCGCCGAGCAGAGCGAGGTAAACGCGCAACAGAATGACTTTGAGGCTGCGTCCTTGAGCAGCGACTCCGAGATACAGCCGAGCGTTACTTTCCTGCGAACTATGGGTGCGAGCAAAGAAGGAATCGCGCCGGTTAGGCCCGGGCGGCGGGAAAATATCCACCGTCCTCCGGCAGAACAGAGCGCGGATCTGTCGCTCGGCCCGGCGGACCGTCGCTGTTGAGGCGATAATCTTGGGTCGAATTACCTTCTCGCCGACCTTCCGGCTGCACAATTCATCAAGGGCACTCTCATACAGACCGACCATCGTTCCCATCGGCCCGGAGATCAGGTGCAACTCATCCTGGATGATGAGGTCGGGCGATGGCAGCGGAGTCGGCAACGGCTGACCGACGTTGGGCTTGCATGGTCCGTAGAAGCCGCTCCGGTCGTATCGGTCCACACGTCCGAAAAAGCCGCCGACAGGTCCAGTCCAAGGCATGGCGGCGAACTTGTCCACAGTGGCGATCAGGAAGCATGGCAGACGGCGGTAAATCGGTTCATCGACGGCGAGGATCGGCAGCGGCCGGTTGCGCGTGAAATCACAAGAGCGGTTGACACAGGTAATCCGTAAGTCCGTTGGATGGTCTCCATCCGGGTAGAGGTTGAATGAGTTGGGGGTGAACTGGGTGCCGCACCAGGGGCATTCTTCGAGGGGGATAGGCGGCGCGGAGGTCTTGCCGGCTTTGTAGTGGATAGTGCGCATCCGCGCCGTGTTGTCTTTGCCATCGCCTTTTTTGCCCATTTCGTTGGGTGTTGCCGCCCGGCCGACCCACAGACCGATCTCGAACGGCCAGTCTCCCAGCTTGTCGGCGTGTTGTTGACGCTCTATCTCCAGGGCACAGATCAGAGTCGAGGCGCGGCTGAGCTGGTCGAGTGTCAGCAGGCGCAGGGTATAACGCATGAGTACGCTGACGCCGGATGAGGCGATGCCGGGATTGCGCAGGCGCCGGAGAACTAGCGTGAAAGCGGCCAGACCGAGGTAGGCTTCTGTCTTGCCGCCGCCGGTCGGGAAGAACAGCAGGTCCACGACCTCGCGGTCCGCGTCCGTCGCTTCAATAATGCCAGGGAGGTTCATCAGCAGAAAAGCCAGCTGGAACGGTCGCCATGAGGGAGGATCGATCAAAGAGGGATCCTTTCCCTGCAGCGCCCCAGATCGCCGGCGGGCGGCGACGGCCATCACCTTGTTGGCGATGCGGAA
>Ga0070739_10005841_pt1 | contig 13815 bp, 5 predicted proteins | sample Coa_R1_7_FD_66445 | JGI IMG/M metagenome (GOLD analysis project Ga0070739, IMG submission 66445) | Surface soil microbial communities from Centralia Pennsylvania, which are recovering from an underground coalmine fire - Coalmine... | ecosystem: Environmental > Terrestrial > Soil > Unclassified ... | reverse complement strand
AGCTCGACGATGTAGTTGGCGATGGGGTTGGCGTTCCAGGCTTCGAAGACCTGGTTGTGGATGTCGAGGTAGGTGGAGGGGACGACGTCTTTCTGGTACCAGTTGTCGGAGAGGCGTCGCCAGAAGTAGTCTTCCTCGGACCCGGAGGATCCTCGGCGTCCCCAGTACCAGTCCTCGGTGGTGGGCTGGGAGGCGGAGGCGGGCGAGGTATCCTCGCGCAGCTTGGCCTCGAGCAGCTGGTTGAGCTGCTCTACGCTGAGGTCCTCCGATTCGACAGTCGGGTGGAAGTGGAATGGAAAACGCAGGGTTGTTCCTCGTTTCTTGTTTCTCGTTGGGGAAGGGGTGCGGGTCGGCAGCCGGCTCCAGCCATGCTTCGGCCGCCATTTCGCGCCGGCGAGCATTGCTGACTTCAAGAGATTGTCGTGTGGCCGGCGCTATTGTCAAGGGGCGCCGGCCGCCTCGTCGATCAGACAAGAAGTGCTCCCTTTGTCGTTCCAGCCGCTCGGTAGCGGAGCGCGCTCGCCACCGTCAAGCCACACCCCACCTTCGAGATGGTGTACGCTAACCGCAGTGAGTTTGGCTTAGCCCAGGCTCCGATCGACTGCCGAATCACGAGCGAAAGGGTAGGGAAACGCATGCATCAGCGATCCATGGAAACGAAGGCGACGCCGGACCGAGTATGGTCAATCTGGTCGGATACATCCACCTGGCCGCAGTGGAATCCTGACGTCAAGGCGGTGTCCCTTGACGGACCGTTCCAAGATGGGACCAAGGGCACGATGACGACCACCCGGGGGACGCACAAGATCACGTTGCAAAACATCGAAAACGGCAAGTCCTTCGACATCATGACGTGGCCCCTTCCGGCGACCAGATTCCGCTTCCACTGTGAGGTCGAGCCGTCTCCAGAGGGCAGCCGGATCAGTCAGGGAGTGGCAATGTTCGGCTGGCTCGGACCGATGATGTCGATTCTGACCGGCCGCAGCACCGCCAACGGATTCGTTCCCGTCCTGGCGGGACTGGCGAAGGCGGCTGAGAGTTCTCCGGCCGGCTGAGGCCAGGGGGGAGTTTTCGGGGTTCGGGTGTTGAGGTTCGCGTTGCGTCGCGGCCGGCTTTTGCCGTAGCGTCAGGGCCTTCCATTCCGATTGGAGCGTGCTCTCCTGCAGGCGCCGGCATCCTGCAGGGGTGCGGGAGCTGACGAGTGCGCCCGCGGACGGCAGCAGGCCCTTTATTCGGGCTGCTGGACACACGCGGGCGCCCCCTCCTGCCCCGGCTGCCCCACCAACTAAAGGGATTCCAGCGTCGGGTTTCAGGTCGGCGGGGGTAGGCTCCAACGTTCGGCGTTTGGCGGATCATTAGGGGTTTCAGGATTCCAGTTGCCGGTTGGAAGCCATCCCATTTGCGTCGGCGGACAGCCACCGCGGTATCCGGTTGGTACCCGAGTTGAGGAGTACGCGCGGGAGGACCCGCCCCATCCGGTGAGGTCCGCCAGATGCAGGGGCCGCTTTCTGCACCGGCGGACCGTATCAGGTGAGCAGTCTTGAGTTTCGAGCTGCGAACTGCAGTTTTCTTGCCTGCAGCCTGGATTACACTCTGGCCGGCTTCCGCTGCCGCAATAGACGCCGGTTATAGGTGCGAGATGGCACCGTTGCCGGCTTGGTCTGGGGCTCGTATGACCACTCGCCCGACTCGAGCAGACGGGTGCGGTCTAGGCGCGGCAGGTCCGGGGCGCCGAGCCGCCGCAGCTTGTGCCACTGGGGATGGTCATCCTCGGTGATGAAGGTGAGTGCCCGCCCCGTTTCGCCGTTTCGGGCGGTCCGGCCGACACGGTGGGTCAGCCACTGTGGAGTCTCCGGCAGCTCGTAGTTCACGACCAGTCCGACGCCCTCTATGTCGAGCCCCCGGGCGGCGACATTGGTGGCCACCAAGACCCAGGTCTCACGCTTCCGAAAGGAGGTGATCACCCGGTCGCGGGCATTCTGCGAGAGATTGCCCTGCAGCTCACCGGCGAAGTGACCGCGCTTGTCGAGATCGCGGGCCAGCTTCTTGGCGCCGTGTTTGGTGCGATGGAAGACGATGGTCTGTCCCCGCTCCTGTCTAAGAAGGCGATGAAGCGTGTCGATCTTCGCGTCCCGGGGCACGGGCAGCAGACCGTGCTCGAGTGCCGGCTCCAGATTCTTGCGCACCACAATTCGATCGGGGGTTTGCAGGTGCTTGCGGATCATGGTCTGCACCCAGTCGGGCATGGTGGCCGAAGCCAGAACCGTCTGCCGCCCTTGAGCCGGCGTGAGCGCGATGATGCGTTCCACGTCGCGGGCGAAACCCTGATCGAACATTTCGTCGGCCTCGTCCAGGACGAGATACTCGACCGAATCAAAGCGAAGCTGGCGCTGCTGCGCAAGGTCCAGGATGCGTCCGGGGCAGCCAACCACCACATCCGGTGAGTTCCGGAGGGAAGCGAGCTGTTTGCCGTACGGGACCCCGCCGAAGAGCAGCCCGGTTCTGAGAGCCGGATCAAGCCCGGCCAATACGCCGGCGATCTGCGTCGCCAGCTCACGGGTCGGCCCCACGATTAGTGCCCGAATGCCTCCGCCGCGATGGCCGGCCAGTCTCTCGACCAAGGGTATGAGAAACGCAAGCGTCTTGCCGGAGCCCGTGGGCGCCTCGATTACGGCGTCACAGCCCTTCAGCAGCGATGGGATGGCTTCGAGTTGGACGGCGTTCGGGTCGCTGATGCCTGAACGCACGAGGGATTGAGACGTGCACTCGCGCACGCCGAGTTCTACGAATGACAAGTTGGTATTCCTTCCGGGACTTAGGTCCCAACGCGTCCTCTCACCTGATAGGGAGCCGATTCTTGAGGACGTTCGCCGTTCACACGGCGCGGAGAGGAACCACCAAGAGGCACGCCCTCCAGTCGAAGGCGTTGAATGAGTTTAACATAACGCTCTTCAGCCACCGAACCGGCCGTCGCGTTCACGATTCCGACTGACAGACCTCGAAACTTTCCGCCCTGCCAAGCACAGGTGCGAGCCCTCATCCTCCGGCGTCCGTATGCGCTTCGGCCCCTGCCGAGGCAGTCGTCGTATTGACGAGATGGACAACTTGTCAACGAGAGGGATGTTTTACCACGTCCGGCTACCCACCCGCTTTCACTCTCACTCAGGCCGCGCAAGCCTTGCCTTCGAGTCCCACGGAGGTGACGTACAGCCCGCCCCCCCGGGACCGGCGAGCTTCCAGGCCGTGTTTTTCGAGCTCCAGTGAAGGACGGAAGGGCGGTACGACCGCCCCTCCGACTCGCGCCCGGTTGGATCCTGACGGCGCTTGAGCAATTCGTGTTCACCATTTGTGTTCATCGCTCATGGACAAAACGCTCCAGCAGGTGGATACTAGTGGCGAGCGACCGAGGGTTCGCAAGGGCTGGGATTGACCCGAGCCGTGCCTCTTCGCATCGCTCAAATTGGACAACTTCGAGGAGCGACATGTCAGGGGCGTTTGGCCGGGCCGGATGGTCGATGTGGATGCTCAGGCCGGTGTTGAGACACCGCGAGTGGCCTGAGATCAAGTGGATTCTCGTGGTGGTGATGGTCGCCGCCGGCTCACTGGTGCCGAATCTGGCTCAGGGACGGCCTGCGCGAGCCGGATCACCGCCGCCGGTTGAGTATTCATATGACGCCGCCGGCCGTCTTACCGGCGTGGCCGACACCAAGGCCAATCAGGCTGCGACATATCACTACGACGCAGCCGGGAACATCACTTCGATCACACGGGGCACGGCCGTCACCCTGCCTGCCGGCCGCCCAGACGGTCTCGCCCGTGGGCAAGCCTCACCACGGATCGTCAACGTGACGAGCGCCGGCAACCCGATTACGAATGCCACCGCCGGCACGACCGTCACCATCAACGGGTCCGGCTTCGACCCCGTCGTCGGACACAACGTGGTGCGCTTCGGAGGTACGGTGGCCCAGGTGGAGTCCGCTACAAGTACTGAGCTGACGGTCTTCGTGCCGCCGATGGCAGGCGCCGGGCACGTCAGCGTGGTCACGGCGGGAGGAGCTGCCGTGTCCAGCTGGGACTTCTTCATTCCCCCGTCGCCATACACCTCGGCTCAGGTGGGCAGCACGGCTGTTCTTTCTCCTGGGCAGGCCCACAGCATCGGCGTGCCGACGTCCGGGAAGATTGCGCTGCTGGCATTACCGATCCAGGCCAATCCGCGAGCCGGCCTTGCCAACCCCGAGAGACTTAGCCTCAACTTTACGGCCTCAACTCTCGGTTCCTACTCGGTTTACCTGTATGATCCCCATAACCAACTGCTGGCAGGCCCCCGCGGCTTTGGGGGCAGTACCGGCGGCTTCGCCGTCAACGTGCAGCAATCGGGCACCTACACCGTTCTCGTGGATCCCGGCAACAGCACGGGGAACCTTCAGCTGACAGCCACGCCGTTTCAGGATGTGCAGGCGTCCATCAAGACCAGTAACTCAGCCTCAGCCATCCCGCTCAAGGTGACGACGACCGTGCCGGGGCAAGGCGCGTACTTTGCCTTTACGGGGACGGCGGGACAGCACGTCAGCGCTGTGATCACCAATGCGACCCTCCAGGGCGCCGGCTGGGGCATCGAAAGCGCCGACGGAGACCAGCTGCTCAGTACCAATGGCATCGGAGGCACCGCCTTCAGCGGCCGGGCTACTCTGCCCGTGTCCGGGCAGTACTACGTGTATGTAAACAGCCAGTTTCCGAGTATCGGGACGTTTGATCTGAACGTCTACGAATTCTCCGACGTCACGGGCTCCGTGGCTGAGAGCACCAGCCCTGCCGCCCCACCAACCAACGCGTCCATGGCCCTCCCAGGCCAGAACGGATCTCTGAGCTTTCAGGGGGTGGCCGGGCAGAGTGTCGACGTCTTGCTCTCCGGATCGACCGTGGGCAACTACCAGGCGAGTCTGATCGCTCCTGACCACACCGTGCTCGAGTCGACGACCTGTGGCGCGGGTGCGTGCTTCCTCGACCGTCTCACACTGGCGGAATCCGGGCGCTACACGATCACACTCGCTCCCAACTCTGGCGAGACCGGGCAGATCGGCGTCGCGGTGTACCGAGTCGCCGACGTGAAGGTCGCTCTGACGCCTGCCTCTAGGGCGCCCGGCACAGCCACCACCGTCACCACCCAGCTACCCGGCCAGGACGCCTACGTCACCTTTCATGCGGCCCAGGGCATGCACCTGTCCGTCTCTCTGGCGAACGGCACCATACAGGGTTACACGGCCACATTGCTGGCGCCCAACGGCGATCAGCTCGCCGGCAACGGATTCGGTCCCGGCAGCGGCTACCTCGACCGGGTCGACGTGCAGCAGACAGGCACCTACACCCTGTACCTCCAGCATCACTCCTCCTTCACCGGCAGTGTTAGCGTGACGGTCTACGATGGCAGCGATTTCTCTGAATCCATCACCCCCAGCACCACGCTCGCCGGCTCGTCCAAGAGCTTCACCATATCCTTCCCTGGCCAGAACGGTGTTCTATCGTTCTCCGGCCGTGCCGGCGAGGCGGTGAGCGCGGACTTTGCCGACGCAACCATGGGTTATGACGCTGCGTTTGAAACAGCCTCCGGCCGAGTGCTCGAGAGCAACGGATTCGGGGGTGGTTCGGGTTTCCTGGACCGGACTCAATTGCCCTCCACCGGTTCGTACCGGCTGGCCATCAGCCACTCGAACAGCGCTGTCGGCACGGCCTCGGTCACGCTCTACAAATTGACCGACGTCCGCGGATCCATCACTCCAAACGGAGCCTCCGTCCCCGTGAATCTCGCGCTTCCGGGCGACAACGCCGCCTTCACCTTCAACGGCGTCATTAACCACGCCGTGACGTTGAACGTCAACAGCACGACCCTGCCGGGTTACTTCGCGGCCATTTACTCGCCGGACGGATCGCAACTGGCCGCCGGCGGTTTCGGAGTCGGTCAGGGCTCACTGGTCAACGTGGCGCTGCCCGAGAACGGGACCTACACCATCGCGGTAACCCACCAGGGTCCGAACGTCGGTTCGGCCCAGCTTTCATTGACCGAGATCGCCGTAGAGCAGGCTCAACCACGACGCCCGCATTTAGTGAGTGCGAACCGCTCGGAGAAGAGACTGTTCCACACGGGAGCATCGACGGTCAGCCATGTGGCTCCGGCCCGCTCCCCACGTGCGCAGGTTGCCAAGTCTCAGGCGCGAGGACTCTTGATTGGCGCTGTCAGAGACGACAACGGCACGCCGCTGGCAGGAGTGGCTGTGACCATCGGCTCTCATCGGACGGTCACGTCGCGCTGGGGCGACTTCACCCTCCCCGCCGTATCCGCCGGCGCCCACGTCCTACTGGTGGACGGGCACGGCGCCGATCGTCGCGGCATCAGCTATGGCCTCTTTCAGATCGCGGTCGATGTTCGGCCCAAACACGTAAACTCTCTTCCGTATGTGATCTGGATGCCGCGGCTGGATACCAAACACGAGGTCACCATCCCTTCGCCCACGCATGGCCCGGTCACGCTGACCACTCAGCGCATCCCGGGTCTCCGGGTGATCCTGCCGGCCGGGGCGGTTGTGCGGGACCTTCACGGCCATGTGGTGCATCGGCTGGGCATCACCCCGATTCCCACGGCTCGACCGCCTTTCCCCTTCCCGGCAGGTCATCCGTTCCCGGTTTACTTCACCGTGCAGCCGGGCGGCGCCGTGGTGACGCCGGCGCGAGTGGAGGTGATCTACCCCAACGTGGACCACATGCCGCCGGGCTCGCGCATCCCATTCTGGAGCTATGACGCCAACCATGGTGGTTGGTGGAAGTACGGGTATGGAACGGTCAGTGCCGACGGCAAGTCCATCGTTCCGGATTTCGGCACCTACTTCTCCAGTTTCTCAGGAGCCGGAGCACCCAGCGACAAGGGGCCGCCTCCGCACGGACCTCACTGTGGTACCTGCCCATGTCCGGCCGGCGGCGGCGGAGGGGGAGGAAGCGGTGACGGGCCAGGGCCCGGCGGACCTGGCTACCCTGGGATCGGCAGCTGCGGTGACCCCATCGACATGCAAACGGGGTTGGACGTCGTGAGTCAGACCGACCTTTCGATTCCGGACGTCATGCCGCTGAACATCACGCGTACCTACCGCACGGACGATCCCAACAACCGTTGGTTCGGACAGGGAGAAAGTTTCACCTATGGGATATACCTCTATTCCGTCACCCGATGGCAACAGGTAAGCCTGGTCCTGCCCGGCGGTGGCCAGATCCTGTTCAACCGCGTCTCCCCCGGCAACGACCAATATAGCGCTGTCTACGCGAGCACCGACAGTCCGGGGCTGTTCTTCGGCGCGAAGCTTCGATGGGGCGCTTTCGGAGGATGGAGCCTCTATCTCGCCAACGGCGACATCTACCAATTCACCGACTTTGGCTGGTCCGGCAACAATGCCGTTCTCACAGCGATCGTCGATCGCAACGGCAACGAGACCTCTCTGAGCTGGGATCCAAGCGCCCACACGATCACCGGAATCCGATCGCCCAACGGCTACTGGGTGCAGCTCTCGTATGCCGGCGAGCGTGTCAGCCAAATTCAGGACGATGCCGGCCGGACCGTCACCTACAGCTATACGAGTGGTCAGCTTGCTTCCGTCACTGAGCCGGACGGAGCCACCACGACGTACTCCTATACGCCTCACGGCAATTTGACAACCATCACCGACGCCCGGGGCAACACCTTCGAGACCAACAGCTACGACTCCAACGGACGCGTGACGCAGCAGACCCAGGCCGACGGTGGCGTCTATAGGATTTCGTATCAGACCGATGCCGGTGACAACGTGACGGGCACTACCGTAACCTATCCCAACGGCAGTATCCGCAAGACCACCTTCGACGCCGCCGGCTACCCGACCGCTGATTCGCTTGCCAGCGGCACGTCGCTGCAGCAAAGTTACACCTTCGTCCGCCAGCCGGGTACTGATCAGATTCTCAGCGAAACCGACGCCCTGAGACGTAAGACGGCCTTCACCTACGATGCGCAAGGAAACGTCACGTCGGTCATGCGCCTTGCGGGTACGCCGGGAGCGCAGACGTACCGGTACACCTACAACCAGTTTTCTGAGCCGACCAGCGTCACCGACCCACTTGGTCACGCTACAACCGATACCTACGATGCCAGAGGCAATCTAATCTCGGCAACGGATCCGTTGGGCCGGCGGTCGACCTTCACGTACGATGCGGAGGGCGAGGTGACCTCCGCGACGGACCCGCTGGGCCACACCATACGACTTGGTTATACGTTCGGGGTGCTGAGCTCCGGCACCGACGCCCTCGGTCAGACATCCACTCAGCTCACGGATTCTGCCGGTCACGTGGTCACCTCCACTGATCCACTCGGCGACACCATCACTCGAACCTATGACGCCAACGGCAACCTCACGTCGGTCACGGACCCGTTGGGTCATCGCACGTCTCAGGCGTACGACGGCGATAACAAGGTGGTCAGCATTACTGATCCCCGACGGGGCACAACCTACAACACGTACGACTCGATGGACCGGCTCTGTGCTACCAGCGATCCTCTCGCCGGCCTCGCCGCACCCCTCAAGAGCTGTCCTACGGCGGCAACCGCACATACCACCGTATACATGCATGACAGTAGCGGAAACGTGGTCAGGATGATCGATCGCAGGGGCCAGGCGACGACCTACAGCTATGACCTTCTCGACCGTCTGACCCAGACCAAGTATGCCGACGGGTCGACGGTGGCTGATACTTACGACGACGGCAACCGCTTGCTTAAGCTGATCGACTCCAAGACCGGCACCATCACCAATGCGTACGATGGACTCGACCGGCTGACCTCGCAAACGGATCCTGTCGGTCTGCACAATGTGAGCTGCAACGGTCACAGCGTGACCGTGTGCTACAGCTACGACGGCGCTGGTAACCGGACCGGTATGGTCGTGACCGGTCAGCAGCCGATCTCTTATGCCTACGACGCCGCCGATGCGCTGATCGGCGAGACCCAGGGAAGCGGGAGCGTCACCTGCGGGAGCGGGAAGGTCAGCGTGTGCCTCACGTACAACGGCGACGGGCTGCGAGCATCCGTGACGTTGCCGGACGGCGTGAGCCAGCAATACGGGTACGACGCAGCCAACCAGCTCATGGATATCTCCTACGGGAGGGGCTCCGGGACCAAGAGCTGCGGCTCATTCGCGGTAGGTTCCTGCCTCGGCTTTCTCACATATGGGTACGACAACGCCGGTCGCAGGATCTCCGTCTCGGGACCCTGGGCAAGAACCAGCCTTCCTACGGCGGTCGCGTCGCCCACCTACAACGCCGGCAACGAGCTCACCAAATGGGGAGGCTCGTCACTCAGCTACGACACCGACGGCAACCTGGTCAAGCAGGGCTCGACCAGCTACACATGGAACGCGCGTGACCAGCTGGCCGGCATCGCAGGCGGATCTCCGGGAGCCTTCGGTTACGACGCCCTAGGTCGCCGGATCTCGGCCACGCTCAGTGGACAGACTAGTCAGTACGTCTACGATGGCCTGAACCCCGTACAGCGGCTCCGGTCCGGAAACCCGGTCGCCGACATGCTCGATGGGCCCAGCCTCAACCAGACCTTCGCCGTCACGAGTGGGGGCACGACAAGCTCCGTCCTCACCGATGCCATCGGCTCGACGGTAGCCCTGGCTGAAGGCACGGGCGGAGTCTCCACGAGCTACACGTATGGCCCGTTCGGCGCCACCACGACGACCGGCGCGGCCAACGGGAACACGGCCGGGTTCGCGGGCATGCAGAACGACGGCTCGACGGCGCTGTACTTCGACAATGCCCGCTACTACAGTCCGGTCCAGTCGCGCTTCGTCAGCCAGGATCCCATAGGCTTCGGCGGTGGGACGGCTGATCTCTACCAGTACGCGAATGACATGCCCACGATGAGAACGGACCCCAGCGGCCTAGGCCCGGGAGGCGGCGGATATGGCGGCGCTGAGCCCACGCCGGGGCTCATCATCATAGTCGCCATCATCGGCGTCATCATCTACGCCGTCTGGCAGATAACCCACCCCGACTCCGGCTGCCCATCTTCGGGCCCACCGACCGGTCCGATGGCCTGAAGGTCTGATGGTGGACGAGAGCGGCAGCGGAGGCCGACCTACCCGGCGCGCCTTCCTGACGATGAGCGGAATGACGGTGTTGGGAGCGGCTTTGGCGACCGATCCAACGGCCCGGGCGGCGGCATCCAGCGGCTTGGACGCGTCGATTCCGTTCTACGGCGACCATCAGGCCGGTATCGCCACCGAGGCGCAGAACTATCTTTGCTTTGCCGCCTTCGATCTCGCAGCGCAGACCGCCTTAGATATCGCCCATCTCCTGCGCATGTGGAGTCAGGCGGCCGCGCTTATGTCCGCGGGTCAGCAGGTCAGAGGCACGAACACCGTCCAAGCGGATGCGCCCGAGGACACGGGGGAGGCATTTGGCCTGCCGGCGGCCAACCTGACCGTCACCTTCGGCTTCGGCCCAAGCATGTTCCAGATCGACGGTCAGGACCGCTTCGGTCTCATGAGCCGGCAACCTGAGGCCCTGAGGGCACTTCCGGCATTCCCGGGTGATGCCCTCGACCCTTCCATCTCCGACGGCGATGTGTGCATCCAGGCCTGCGCCGATGATCCTCAGATTGCGTTTCATGCCGTCCACAATCTCTGGCGCCTGGCCTTGGGTGCGGTGTCAATGCGTTGGATGCAGATGGGGTTCGGGCGGACGGCCACGACCAGCAGCCGCCAGGCCTCGGCCCGGAATCTTATGGGCTTCAAGGACGGGACCGACAACATCAGAGGCGATGACGCCGCCGCTATGAAGCGCTTCGTCTGGAGCGGGTCGGAGGCGCCGGCATGGATGCAGGGAGGCACTTACGTCGTGTGCCGTCGCATCCTCATATTTCTCGAGCCATGGGACCTGTCCTCACTGCATGATCAGGAGGCGACCTTCGGGCGTCGGAAAGCGAGTGGTGCGCCCCTCAGCGGGCGCAAGGAGTACGACCCGCCCGATCTGAAGGCGATTGGAGCGGACGGCAAGCCCGTTATTCCAACCGATGCCCATATCCGCCTCGCCAGCCCTTCCTATAACCGCGGGGAGCGGATTCTCCGCCGGGGCTACTCGTTCAACGATGTGTCGGGATCGGGAACCCGAGCTCCCAACAGCGGCCTGTTCTTCATCTGCTTTCAGCGCGATCCACGGGCGCAGTTCGCGCGCATTCAGTCAAGGCTGGCGCTGAGCGATCACCTCAGCCAGTTCGTGGAGCACACCGGTAGTGCGCTGTTTGCCGTCCCACCGGGAGCGGCCGTGGGCAGCTTCGTTGGGGCGTCACTCCTCTCCTGAGCAGGCGAAGCTAGGGCTCCGCAAGGTAATTGCCGCCTCCCAGACAGAGTTAGCGGCCAGGGACTGGACTCCCTTCTGCCATCTTGTTGGGCAGGTCATCCGTGGCTGTGCAGGATTCGCTTCTGCTCACTTCGGGTCGATCATCCGCGTGAGCATGCGCTACTGTTGGCGTGTCGCCCCGACTCCGCCATTCTGGTTCAGTGCGCAGTGGCCTTGCTGTGATGGGGGACCGGCCGCCGACCGAGTGCAGCCGGGGTGACGCGTAGCGTAACGCATTAGCCGAGCCGGGCACAAGGGCTTGACAGCGTCCCGCCGAACGTCTACCATCGAATCGTGTGCCGTGCGGATCCCGGCCGAGGTTGGACCTGACCGGCGAGACGTGGCGAATGACGCACTGCCCGAAAAATATACAACTTTGACAAGGAGCGCCGAGCTGTGCCCATCCCTTCCACCCGACCGTTGTGCCAGGCTCATCCCATCTCTCTGAAGCGAATGCTGGTAGGCGGGGTGTGCGGCCTGCTGGCAGTGGTCTCGTTGCCGCTCGCTCCCACTCACGCGGGAGCTATGCCTAGCCCCCTTCACGGTGTTGTCTCCCTGAGCCGCGTGCTTCGCGCGAATGGCCTGCTGCACCACGTCAACGGTTCGTTCGACGCCTCGGGCTATCGGATGCTCCTGGGACGCGGCGGCGCTCCCCGATTTGTGAGAGCCGGTACTTCCGGGAACCGAGGCGAATCTGCGCATGCCGCGAGCGCGGCCGATGCCGGGTGGAGTGATCGCTTCGGAAACGTAGGTGTGCCCAACGCGGGCGACATCCAAGCGGTAGCTGTCGCCGGGCCCGACGTGTACATCGGCGGTTCCTTCTCCAGCCTGAGCGCGGATGCCAACATTCCAGTGAACAACGTAGCGATGTGGAACGGACACGGCTGGTACTCGTTAGGGACAGGCACGAACGGTGAGGTGGACGCTCTGGCGGTATCTGGGAACAACGTGTTCGCCGGAGGCAACTTTACCAACGCCGGCGGGGTGCCGGCAAACGCAATCGCTCGGTGGAATGGTGCCCGGTGGTTCGGCCTCGCCAAGGGAATGACCAATACGAGCTACGGTGTCCCCGACGTGAGAGCACTGGCAGTGAAGGGTTCCACCCTTTACGCCGCCGGTAGCTTCGACAACGCCGGAGGAGTGGCGGCACATAGCATCGCGGCATGGAACGGTCAGACGTGGAAACCACTCGGAAGCGGGATGCTGAGCTGCGACTACTTTGACAAACCGAACCACTGCGGTTCCACTGCGAATAACGGGAGCGTGGCCGCTCTTGCGGTCGTCGGCTCGAAGCTGTACGTCGGTGGCCAGTTCAACTACGTGGGATCGGCGGAGCGTTGGGGACTGGCTGCGTGGACGGGCTCCGCATGGGCCGGTGTCGCAGGCGGCGGTGTGGAGGCCAATACCTCGGCCGGCTCCGTCGACGCCATCGTCAGCCAGGGCGGTGCCTTGTACGTCGCCGGTTACTTCGATCATGTCGGAGGCTCGTTCGCTTCCGACGGCAGTTTGCACGGAGCGATTCCTGCGTCCAGCGTGGCGCGCCTAACTCTGCCCGGGTCGACCTGGCATGCGCTCGGGTCAGGAGCCAACAATTGCCAGGGTTGCGGCGATGTCAACGTCGGCGCACTGACCTCCTGGGCCGGGCGCCTCTTCATGTCGGGAGGATTCTACGGAGCCGGCGGGGACTCGACGCGAAACATCGCCCAATGGACGGGAACGGCGTGGAAGCCAGTGGCCGGTGGTCTTGACAGTCCGGCGAATGTGTTGGCGACGATTCCACAGATGGGCGTCGTCGCGGCTGGTTACTTTACCAGCAGCAACGGCGGCGCCGTGATCTTGAACCACATCGGTTTCTGGAACGGCTTCCGGTGGACCGGCTACGGGCAAGGACTCTCGCTGAACACAAATGCCGGGTTCGTCAACACGGTCGCGGCTGCGGGACACACGGTCTATGCGGGCGGTTTGTTCAGCGCCGCCGGCTGGAATCCCATCAATAACCTGGCACGCTTCGATGGAACGCAGTGGCATTCTATGGGCGGCGGCGTCAGCGGCGGCAGTGGCCAGCCGCTGGCCATCGCCACCTACGGCTCTCTCGTGTTTGTGGGCGGAGATTTCACTCAGGCCGGTCCAGTGGCAGCGTCGAACATCGCCATGTGGGACGGCAGGCACTGGCACGCCCTTCAGAGCGGCGTCGACGGCATCGTTCGCGCCCTGCTCGTCTACAACGGCAAGCTGTACGTGGGCGGCGATTTTACCCATGCGGGCACCAACCCGGCCAGCCACTTGGCCAGCTGGAATCTCACTACTCACCGCTGGTCGGCCGTGGGGGGGGATCCGAACTACGACTCCGGGGACGTCCAGGCCTTGAGCGCTATCACCGTGGCGCCGAACAACCACTTT
>Ga0070739_10005840_pt1 | contig 13817 bp, 13 predicted proteins | sample Coa_R1_7_FD_66445 | JGI IMG/M metagenome (GOLD analysis project Ga0070739, IMG submission 66445) | Surface soil microbial communities from Centralia Pennsylvania, which are recovering from an underground coalmine fire - Coalmine... | ecosystem: Environmental > Terrestrial > Soil > Unclassified ... | reverse complement strand
AGAAGATTTCTGCCACGATGTCCGCATAAGCGTTGGCGAAGAGGGGGAGGGCGAACGTAGGAAGGCAAAACAATCATTATAGCGAAGCTCCGCACAACAGAGGACTTTTAGATGATCCTGGCTGATATGTCCCCTCACTCTGTTTGCCCGGTTATGTGGTAAAATGGCTGTATTCCGCGTTGTAGAGACGACCCTTGAGGTCGTCCTATCGCCTCCCTGGCGCGTGTCAGAAGATGGGGGCACGCCCCATCTCTACATATTAGCTAGAAAAGAGAACGAGACTTCATGGCAAATCAAGGCTTACCTCCTCAATCACAGCCCGATCAGACCGAGAATCCCCGGACGAATCAGCCGGCATCTGGCATCGATGCCACTCTGCTGAATGCGCTGGAATGGCGTCTGGTTGGCCCTCATCGCGGAGGCCGTGTTGTGGCGGTGGCAGGTGATCCAACGGATGCCCAGGTCTTTTATTTTGGTGCGACGGGCGGCGGTGTCTGGAAGACGAGCGATGGCGGCCTGAGCTGGGAAAACATCTCCGATGGCTTCTTTAAGCGCGCCTCTGTCGGCGCAATTGCCGTTGCCGAGTCCGATCCGAACGTGATCTACGTGGGCATGGGGGAGGCGACGATCCGTGGTAACGTCTCGCATGGCGATGGCGTCTACAAATCAACCGACAGGGGCCGGACCTGGATGCACATGGGCCTGGCGGAGACGCGTCATATCGCGAAGGTCCGCGTCCATCCGCACGATCCCGATCTTGTCTATGTCGCGGCGCCGGGGCACGCGCACGGCCCCAACCGTGAGCGCGGGGTATATCGTTCGCGCGATGGCGGCAAGAACTGGGAGCAGGTGCTATTTCGCAGCGAGGACGCGGGCGCGATTGACCTTAGCATCGATCCGCACAACCCGCGCATTCTCTATGCGGCGTTCTGGGAGGCGCGGCGTTTGCCGCATACGTTTATCAGCGGCGGCGAGGGCAGCGGGATCTTCAAATCAACCGATGGCGGCGACACCTGGAGCGAGATTTCGCGCAACCCCGGCCTGCCCACCGGGCTGCTCGGCAAGATCGGCATCGTTGCCTCGCCAGCCCGGGCTGGCCGCGTCTGGGCGATTGTCGAGGCCGAGGATGGCGCCCTCTTCCGCTCCGACGACGGCGGGGAGCACTGGCAGCGGCTGAGCGAGGAACGCGGCCTGCGCTATCGTGCGTGGTACTACCAGCATATCTACGCTCACCCGCAGGACGCTGATACACTCTGGGTGCTGAACGTGCAGGCATGGCAATCGATAGATGGCGGGCGCACCTTCTTTACCATACCGACGCCGCATGCCGACAATCACGACCTCTGGATCGATCCGCGCAATCCGCAGCGCATGATCGAGGGGAACGACGGAGGCGCCTGCGTCACCTTCACTGGCGGCCAGATGTGGTCCACGCAGTATAACCAGCCCACGGCGGAATTTTACCATGTCACGACAGATACCCAGGTCCCCTATCGCATCTACGGCTCGCAGCAGGATAACACCTCGATCTGCATATCCAGCCGTTCGCACCTGGCCGGCATCACGCAGGTAGATTATAACGCCGTTGGCGGTGGCGAGAGCGGCTATATTGCGGTGCGGCCCGACGATCCCAATATCGTCTTCGCCGGCAATTATCAGGGCTATCTGACGCGCTACGATCACCGCACGCACCAGGCGCGCAATATTAACCCCTGGCCCGAACTCGCCTCCGGCTGGGGCGCGAAGGACCAGAAATACCGCTTCCAGTGGACCTACCCGATCATGCTCTCGCCCCATGATCCCAACGTGCTCTATATTACCGGCAACTACGTCCTCCGCTCAACCGACGAGGGGAATAGCTGGCAGGTCATCAGTCCCGACCTCACGCGCAATGACGTGAGCAAGATGGAGCCGTCCGGCGGGCCGATCACGAAGGATAACACCGGAGCCGAGTATTACGGAACCATCTTCGCCTTCGCCGAGTCGCCAGTTACAAAAGGACTGTTCTGGGCCGGATCGGATGATGGTCTGATCCACATCTCGCGCGATAACGGCGAGACCTGGCAGGATGTGACGCCAGAAGACCTGCCCCAATGGGCGCTCATCAGTATCATCGAGCCGTCTCCGCACGACGCGGCCACGGCCTATGTAGCCGCCACATGCTATAAGCTCGACGATTTCCAGCCCTATCTCTTCAAGACGAACGACTACGGCGCGACCTGGACAAAGATTACCGACGGGATTAGAGCGGACGATTTCACGCGCGTGATCCGTGAAGATCCAGGACGGCGCGGCCTGCTCTTCGCGGGCACGGAGACGGGCCTTTGCGTCTCGTTCGACGACGGCACGCACTGGCAGGATCTACGCTTGAATTTGCCGGTAGTGCCGATCCATGACCTGTGCATCAAAGATAGCGACCTCATCGCGGCCACGCATGGGCGCTCGTTCTGGGTGCTGGATGATATCACGCCGCTGCGGCAGATGAGCGAGGAGGTGCAGAACAGCCCGGTGCATCTGTTCGAGCCGCGCCCGGTCATTCGCTTCATGACCGTGGGCGGCTTCTCGCAGGCGCCGGCCTCCGGCCTGTACTATCGCAAGACCGACGCGTTCACCATCACTACAATTCGCAAACAGAAGCCGAATGGTGAAACCGTTGACTGGAACCTGGATGCCGGCCAGAACCCGCCCGACGGCGTGATCGTTGTCTATTACTTGCGCGAGAAGCCGGAGCAGGAGGTGAAGCTGAGCTTTTTCGATGCGCAGGGCAACGAGATCAGGTCTTTTTCGAGCGAGGAGAAGCAGGACGAGCAGAAGGTGCCGGGGGCTAACGATAAGGAGAAGAAGGAGAAGCGCGTCCCCGGGGAGGCGGGGACGAATCGCTTTGTCTGGGATTTGCGCTACCCCGGTGCGAAGAAGGTAGACGGCTTCGCGGGAGGCGATAATGTCTATCTGGGGCCGGTAGTTGCCCCCGGCAGGTACCAGGTACGGCTGAGCGTTGGCGACGAGGTGCGGAGCGCGTTCTTCGAGGTACGCAAGGATCCGCGCGTGGTGGCGAGCCAGGAGGACCTGGAAGCGCAATGTGCGCTCCTGCTGCGGGTGCGTGATAAGCTCTCGGAGACGCACGACGCCATCACTATGCTCAGGGACGCCAGGCAGCAGGTGGAGGATTGGGTGCGGCGCACGCACGGGCAGAACAACCACGAGGCCATCGAAGAGGCCGGCACATCCCTCAAGGAGAAGCTGACCGCTATCGAAGAGGAACTTATCCAGGTCAAGGCCGCGGCGAGGCAGGATACGCTGAACTATCCGGCCAGACTTAATGCCAAGCTGGGTGGCCTGATCGGTGTGATTTCCAGTGCCGATGCCGCGCCAACGCAGCAGGCGTATGCGGTTTTTGATGACCTTTCGGCCCGCGTGAACGAGCAGTTGCAGCGTTTACAGAATCTCATCGAGACGGATCTGCAAGCCTTCAATAACCTGCTCCGCGAGTCGGGCGCCCCGGCTGTCATTCCGCGGCGGCCCGATTGAGAAAGGAGACGAGAAGAGACCTGGGACCGGCCCGTGAGCCGGTCCCAGGTCTCTTCTCGTCTGTATTTCTTTTATGGTCGCGGTACGTTATAAAGTTGAAGGATGTGGCTACGGGGAGAGGAAATGGAATCACTCCTCAAATTTTCGTAACGGTATTATCGACCTTAACGATCAAGATAGGCAATCCTTCTCGCGCGGCTACGCACAGAGGAACAAACCCGTTTTCTGGTTGTTAGCACTCATAATACCGCGAGAGGAAAGAAAAGGGATGAGGCGATGAGAGCGAGATCAACCCCCGGAGTTGTAGCTGGACTGGCCCTGCTATTGTTGCTCATATGGCCGGCGCTGAGCGGCTGCCAGTTCGCGCAGTCATCATTTGCCAGTACAGCCAGTAGCGCCGGATCTGCGTTTTCCGCCGCTGCTACGACACTCACCTTTTTGCACCAGGGCAGGCTGAGCAGGCGCTACGCGGCCTCCAGTTTCGTCAACTTCAAGGCGGAACTGGCGGGCCTGGACCGGCAATTACCCACGCTCAATGGAGCGCCCGGCAAGGCCACACTTCGTCATCTTCTCGTCCTTTACCGGCCCGCGATGCAGGCCGTTAATGCACCCTGTCTGGATATGGCGTGCGACTGGCAGGCCCAGATCGACGCGCTCAACCGCGCCAGTAAAGCCTTTCTGGGGGCGGGTGGATCATGAAAAAATGGTTCTCCATCGCGCTTGGCATTGTGACGGCCACCGGCGGCTTCCTCGACGCGGGCACCATCGCGACGGCGGGTGAGTCCGGGGCGAAGTTCGGCCTGGGGCTGATCTGGGCCGTCATCATTGCGACAGCAGCGATCATCCTGCTGGTTGAGATGGTCGGGCGCTTCACCGCCGTATCAAAGAAGCCCTACGCAGCGGCTATTCGCGAGAACTTCGGGTTCAGATTCTTCCTGGCTCCGCTGATCTGCGAGATCATCGCCGAAAGTTTGATGCTGGCGGCGGAACTGGGCGGTGTTGCTATTGCGCTCTCTTTGCTGACCGGCATCTCCTGGCATTACCTCTTTCCGGTAGCGGCCCTGCTCGTCTTTGCTATGGCCTGGCGCGCGCCCTTTGACTGGATTGAGAATGGGCCTGCGATCCTGGGCCTTGTCACGCTCTCCTTTATTGCGGGCATCATCGCGCTGGGCGGTCTGCCGCATGATACGCTGCCGACGCTGTGGCGACCCCCGGTCAAAAGCGGCGACCTTGCTGATTACCTCTATCTGGTCGCGGCCACGCTGGGTTCGACAATCAGCCCCTACCTGCTGTACTTTTATTCCTCTGGAGCGCACGAGGAAGGCTGGTCGGGCAGTTCTCTGCTGCTCAACAGAGTCACGGCCTTCCTGGGTATGGGCTTCGGCAGTATGGGTTCGATTGCCATTATCGTGCTTGGAGCTATCGTCCTGCGTCCCCTGAATATAAGCGGCAGCACGCTCGGCGAGGTTGGCCTGCCGATGGCAAAGGCGTTTGGCGTCATCGGGACGACGCTCTTTGCCGTTGCGCTCTTTGCTACCTGCTTCGGAGCCGCTCTGGAGGTCGTGCTTGGCGTCTCCTATCTCATTGCTCAGGGGTTCGGCTGGGAATGGAGCGAGAACAAAAAGCCGGTCGAGGCGGCGCGCTTTAACCTGACGCTGATCCTCTTTCTGCTGGTCGCTGTACTCATCGGGCTGCGCGGCACCGATCCGTTGCAGCTTGCGCTCCTCGCCTCAACCGTCATCGCCCTGGAGCTGCCCGTCGCGCTCTTTCCATTCCTGGTCCTGATGAACGATCCGCAGTATCTCGGAGATAAGATCAACGGGCGCTGGACGAATATTGCCATCATTGTTATTTTATTGCTGGCCTGTATTGTGGCATTGATCTCGCTCCCACTGGAAATTCTGAGCGGGGGAGGCTAAGTTATTATGCCAGAAATCCGTGAAGAAGTGCTCAAAGATGATATCTTCTCGATCCGTGATATCATCGACTCGCAGTTAGAGACAAGCGATGGGGTTAGAATCGGGCGCGTGGCCGATATCGAGATCGAGCGGCACGCGGATGGTACATTGCATCTCAGCGCGCTGCTGGTCGGCCCGCAGGCGCTTGCCGCGCGGCTCTCGCCAGAGTTGCGCACGCTGGCTCACTGGCTGTTTCGTGATCGCTTCGACCATCGTATTACGCTTGATGATGTGGAGAGCTTCGGCCCGACACTGCGCCTGCGCCGGCGGGCCGAAGATTATCCCATAGGGCAGTCCGAGCGCTGGATTGCGAAATATCTGCTGCGCTGGCTGCCGGGAAGTGGTTACTGATGCAGAAGCAGCAGCAAAAGACCGGTCATCTGTCGGTGAGCGTGTTACTGAACAAGAAAGTCATCACGGCTGAGGGCAAGGTGCTGGGGCATGTTGCCGATGTTCAACTTACGCCCGGCCCGGAATACCGCATCATCGCCCTGTTCGTCGGCCCCTATGCCATGCTCTATCGCCTGCATATGCTCAACCCCTTTGCCTCATCTCCAACACAACCGCCTCGCCCCGATAGCGTTCCCTGGGAAGCCGTCGATTGCATCGAGCGTACTACAATCCGGCTCAAACCCGGCTATAAGCATGAAAAAGTTCATTAATTAACTATGCTATAATTGGGGCAAATCAAATACAGAAAGGCGGGAACCATCCCTCATGAGCGATCACCCGCACATTATCAAACATGGTTCGGCAACCGTTGCTATCATCAATGTTGGCGATATCCAGTTTCGCCTCTCCGACGAGATTATGGTGCCAGAGGACGAGCGAGCTGCCGCCCCGGCCTCCTTCACGCAGTTGCGGCCCTTCCCCACGCAGTGTTTTCATATCGCCCTGGCCGGGGCTTCGGTACTGGTTGATGCCTGCAATTATCATCTCTCATTCCCACCGGATTCGCCGTATTTCTGGCCCGGCTACCAGGCGCCGCCGGGGCTGCTCGCGCAATTAGCAGAAATCGGCCTCCGGCCCGAAGACGTGACTCATCTCGTCATCACGCACGCCCACTTCGATCATTTTTCAGGTATTACAATGGAACGAGGTGGAAAAATGACTCCGTGTTTCCCCAACGCGCGCTGCTTTCTTGGAAATGCCGACTGGGAGGATCCCGAAATACAGCAGGAACTGCGTGATCCCAACTCGCATGTGTCCCGTACCCTGGGGGTGGTGCGGCAGGCTGGTATGCTGGAACTGGTGGAGGGCGAGCGCGAACTGCTCCCCGGCATTGGCATCGTTCCGGCTCCGGGCGAGTCGCCGGGCCATCAGGTTGTACGCGTCCATTCGCAGGGGCAGACGCTCTACTGCCTGGGCGATCTCTACCACGATCCGATTGAGGTCGAGCATCCGACCTGGATGGCTTCATGGGCCGCGAAAGAGGCCACGCTCAGGAGCCGCGCGAAGCTGGCTGAGGCCGCTCTGCGCGAGCAAGCCCTGCTCACCGCCGCGCATATCTCCGGCGTTGGACAATTAGAGCGGACCGCCAGCGGCGTCACATGGTGCGTGGTATAAGAGAAAGAGGCGCAGCGTTCCTACACATAGTGAATAGTAACGATCAAGATTGGCAATCCGTTGTGTGCGTAGCCGTGCGATGATGAAGATTAACGAACAAGATCGGCATCATCGCGTCTCGATGTGCTTTACAGGCCGAACGAGGCGCGATGAAGCGCGCAGCTATGCATCAAGGAGCAACCCGTTTTTGATTGTTACATTTTGTCGTCAGTCTTAACCCTGCCTTTCAGGCGGCCTGATGCAGCGCGGGCCAGAGGTTCACGAGCAGGCATGCAGCGAGCGCCAGGCCGACAGGCCCGGATAGCCCGAAGGCGAAAGTTATGAGCGCCTGTTCTGCTGGACCGGGTGCGAGGAAAAGCGGAGGGAGCAGCAGTGTCGCAACGCGCAAAAACGCCGCGATGTTGCCGAGCCAGAGGGTGGCATGCACGAGTTTCGCCGAGACGATCTTGCCGCCGGAAAAGCCGGGCAGCATGCGCGGGGCGATGCCGCAGATCAGCAGGGCAATAAAGCCAAGTGCCAGGCAGTGGCGTATGGCATCTATGCTGATAATCGGGCTGCCATGCAGCAGCAGTCCGATCCCATTCACCATGAGCAGCGCGCCGCCGAGCGCTGCCCAGAGATAGGCGCTGCCTACCAGCGTCACAAACGGGCCATACGTGCGGCTCTCGTGCGAGACCTGGCGCCTGTACGACTGCGCCAGCGTCTGAGGATGGGGAGCGAGCTGGCCCACGCGCTGTGGCAGGCGCCCGCGCGTCCGCATCAACAGCAGGAAAGCGCAGATAAAGAGCAGCAGTGTCCCTCCGGCCAGGCACATGCCCGCTCCTTCCAGCCAGGCGGCCCACGCCAGCGGCAGAGTTCCCAGGCAAAGCAGCGTCACCCCCAGCAGGTACAGCGTGGAGAGCGGACGGATGATGCGCCCCGGGAAGGCTTCCAGGCCGGCGTACATCGGAAGGGAGCGCACCGACATCGCCAGCGCCATAGATACGAGAAAGCCGAACAGCCCGATAGTGACGTTGAGATCATCCCCCGCCTGGTTGACCAGCCCGGAGGACGCCGCCGCCTGCACCGTGTTGACCAGATTGCTTATACCGGCCAGGGCCAGCGCGCAGCACGCGCCAGCCATCAATAGCAGTGTGCTCTTGAAGGCGGGGCGCGTCGCGAGTGCCGGGCCGTGCAGGAAGGTCAGGCCGAGCAGGACAATGGCCCCGATAAGTGCTGCGGCCTCCAGTATGCCGCTGCCAATGAGCAGCACGCGCCAGGGCAGCGCTCCTGTGATGACGAGTGCCGGCTGGCTCAGCGCACGCAGGCACAGGCTGACAACCTGTGCGCCCAGCAGCCAGGGAACCAGGGCCGGGGCTGCCAGCGGCGTTCCGCGCAGTCTGGGTAGAAAATGGAGCGCTACCCCCAGCACGAACAGTCCAGCCCAACCATACAATTGAAGATGGCCGTGAGCCTGGGCCAGCGCCGCCCACCAGGTTCCGAGCGGGAGCGCCAGCGCGTAGCTCAGCGTCAGGATCGTAGCCAGCGTAAAGCCTCCACACACGCCCAGCAGTAGCGCCGCCCTGAGCACCGGGGCCACGCGTGCAAACGGCTCCTGCCGGGCTGTGCTTTTCGATCCTTGTGAAGAACGTGAGGTTGCGTTCTCCTCTGTGCCTGCTTTCATTGTTGCTCCTCAATGCGCTTCTACTGTCCTGCCCTTTGCAACTGAGCGCCTTCAGTGGAAGGTCGCCGGCGAATTATTCCTCGCTGGCGACTTTGCGAATACGGATTATCCACTCCTCTGGCCCCTGCTGCTCCGGTTCCCACTGGAACATATCGGGACGCTCGGCGAGCAACTGGTATTTGAGCGGTTTGGGATCGTGATCGTTAATCAGGCGCAGCGTGTCGCCGACGTTAAGGGCATCCAGGCGCGCGAAGATGAGCGGGTGACGCTCGCGGGGCACGATGGTTCGTACATCGAGATCTTGAACAACTGATTTGCTCAAAGTTCTATCAACTCCTTTGTAGATCTGTTCTCATATGTCCATTGCCGTCACCGGAAACGATCTCCGGTGATGATAGAGATACTCTACCAGGAGCGCGGTGCCTTGCGCTGCGACTTTTGTTACAGACTGTCCTACCGCGTGCGGGCTACACTATCTGGTAACATCTTCACCTGAGAAGGTCTCATTTTCAGCGTCCTCACTCTCCTCGCGCGGCTCTGCGTCGCAAAGGATGAAGTAAGCGGCGCAGGCGCGAGCACACGAGTGTATCTGAAAAGGCATCTGTGTTTCGAAGAAAGGCAGAAACTATGGATAAAACGGAGACAGCGAGCATCAAGGAGCAGGTCTATGAAGCGCTGCACGATGTTTACGATCCCGAACTGGGGGTGAATATCGTCGATCTGGGCCTGATCTATGACCTGGATGTCAGCGCCGATGGTTTCCTGACGATTGTAATGACGCTGACGACGCCGGGCTGTCCGCTGCACGAATCGATCAGCGAAGGAGTCGGGGTGGCGCTCCAGGATGTACCGGGACTGACTGCCGGTGAGATCCGGCTGGTCTGGGATCCGCCCTGGAGTCCTGAGCGCATGACAGCAGAGGGGCGCCGCCAGCTCGGCCTGTGAAGGAGGAGGTGCACAAGGGCATGCATCAAGGCAAGGGCATGCCCTTGCCTTGATGCATGCCCTTTCAACCTGAATGATTGAGGTGGCGTACAATGCTTACAATGTTGATGGCGGCCAGCAGAAGCCCGGCACCGAGCAGGCTGCTGCCGATCTGAAAGGGGATGACAAGGCCGAGAAGCGCGGCGAAGATGCTCACGGGCAGGCCAAAATTGATGCAGCCCAGGCTCACCCAGGCCACGCGCTCAGAGAGCATATCACGCATCAGCGGTACCTTCTGGCGTCCAACCAGCGGGCCGTAGCGCTCGTTCCATACCAGGAAAGGCACAATTTTGTACAGGTAGCCGATGGCGCTCTGTCCGATCCAGCCCACCAGCGCGGCCAGCCCGAGGGCGACGAAGACGGCGGGCTGCCCAACTTCCAGCAGGACCGCAGCCAGCCCCGCTGGCATGACGAGCGCGAGATAGACGACGGCTGCGATGCCATGATAGTGTGTGACATCGAGGCGCTTGCGCCGCCGCAGGCGCAGCATGCGAGCGTAGTCGAGGGCAAAGAGCCAGCAAGCTCCGACCAGCACCACGCCGCCTGCGAGGACCAGCGGATACCATGAGCAGAGGAATCCTGATGCCAGTGCCAGGATACCGGCCTGCAAGAGCAGGAAGATACGCTTGCCGGGTCTCTCATCATGACCATGCACCAGGGCGAACAGGCGCACCAGGGTGTAGGAGACGCCGATCACCAGGTTGGTAAGCCAGCCAACGATGCCCAGCGTGAGGTGGATCAGCAGCAGGCGGTCTAGCCCGGCATCAAGAAAGCCGAAGCGGAAATCGAGCGCCGCCGTTAGGCCCAGGCTGATAACGAGGCATAGAAAACAGAGGGAGGCGACGAGAAAACGAACGGTCAGCGGCTGCGCCGTTGCGTGTTTCAGCGTCATGCCGAGCGTAACCACATACTGTACGACAGCCAGCGCGATCAGCGTACCACCGGCGATCAACAGCGTTGTCTGCATCCACCAGAAGCCGCTCAGGAGTATGAGCACGCCGCCAGCGAATAATGGGTAATGCCAGCCTGTAAAACGCGTCGTGCGCAGGGTGGTCACAGCGATCACCGGGACCAGTTGCAGCGATGCTCCCATAATCGTCATCGTCAGCCAGCCGAGCGTCACCAGGTGGACCAGCGCCAGCACATGCGGAAAGCCTGGCGCCTGGAGTGCCTCCGGGCCGATCCAGGGCAGCAGCAGGCCGAACAGGGCCGCCGCGCACACCCCGGTCAGCAAGAACGGCAGCGGCAGCCTCAGCGGCACGTTGCGGCGCCCGGCCAGCGCGCCGGATGGGCCCCCGCTCATAGTGATGGTCGGGCCTGGCTCTTTAAAGGAGCTGGAAAGATGCGTGGGTCTCGCCTGGCTCATAGCGTTAGTGCTCCTTTCGGTGTAACCGGCAACATAAAGGTCAGGCATGGGGAAGGCGGGTAAAGCGGATTACCCACTCATCGGGCGACACGCAGTGACTCTCATGTGAGAAACCTCTTTCGCCAGGCGCCGCGTAGAGCGGCACCGGCTCGAAAGGAGCGGTAAGTACCAGCGTCGCGCCCGGCTGAATGGTTGCCGCCGTCTCCATGATACGCGTAAAAGGCTCGTCTCCTCGTTCCAGGTCGGGCCGTACATCGAGTGTCGCGGCAGCCTGCTCCCGCCATTCGTCAACCAGACTGGTCATAGCTTCCTCTCCTTATAATAGATAATGATCGAGATACATTGTCGCTTTGCTTTGCACACAGTATACTAATAGGAGGCGCCTGGTGACTGCGACCAAAGTCGCAGCCATTATGGGGATTTAAGAGAATATCCGATTCTCAGCGCCCTCTCACCGGCGGTTCGCGCAGCTTCGCTGCACAACGGGGGATAGAATCTGGTGCGACAGGCGCGCTGCGCGCCTGTCGCACCAGATTCTAGCTCAGGCAAGCGCCGCAGGGGCGAGCCAGCGCAGGTGTAGGGGAGAAGTTTGAGGAGAATGCAATGCCTGTGGCTATCGCGGAAGTGCATCGTATTCCGCTGTTTCGTACATTGAATGAAGAGGATCTGTCCCATGTGGCAGCGCTCGCCCTGGAGCGTCACTATGGGCGTGGCGATCTCATTCTGCTGGAGGGGGGGAGCGGAGGAGCATTACAGTATGTCCAGAGCGGGCTGGTGAAGATCTTTAAAACCTCGCCGGAGGGCAAGGAGCAGGTGCTGCGATTGATTCCTTCCGGCCATACCTTCAACGATGTCCCGGCATTGGATGGCGGGCCGAATCCGGCCAGCGCGGCAGCGGTGGAACCCAGTGTCGTATATAGTATCGGGCATAGCGCACTTCAGAAGCTGATTCAGGAGCGCCCGACGGTGGCCGCCGCTGTGGTGCAGACGCTGGCGAGCGCGCTGCGCCATATGGTCGCGCTGGTGGAAGATCTCTCGTTCCGGCACGTCACCGCACGCGTCGCGCGAATTCTGCTGGAGCAGGAGGAGGCGCTTGCGCAGGGAGGACGCACACACCGCCTGACGCAGCAGGAGATGGCGGCCCTGGCCGGCACAGCACGCGAAGTTGTCGGACGGTCCCTCAAAGAACTGGAGGGGGTGGGCGCTATTGTCATGCAGCAGGGCCACGCGATCATCGTCAACCGCGAACGCCTGCTGATGCTTTCACGGGGCTAATAATGAAGGTTAACGACCAGAACTGATCGTTGCTATTGACGATCAGAGGCGGCGACTGGCCTACGCGGTAGTCGAGGGATCAAAGCGGACCAGCTATCACCATGCCTCCATGCAGGTCTGTGCCGACGATACGGGGAGCAGTCGGTCTGTCTGGATCACCGACTTTCTGCCGCATGAGCAGGCGGCGAGTATTGCAGCAATCGTCGAGCGGGGAGCAGAGGTAATGAAGCAGGCCCTGGAGTCCTCGCAGCCTCATATCTGAGGCGATGCTCAGGGTGACATGGCCGATCTTGATAGTTAACATTCGTTGATGGGAACGAGCCAGAAATGGGGGTTGAAGACCACCGGCACAATATGATATATTCTTCAGAACAGATAGTTATTCGCTGATTATTCCTGGCGTATGGTGGGGCAGGGCGGGTGCCATCAGGACTGTATGAGAAGAGTAGTAATGAACGGAGTTGTTGATGAGCGTCGTCCTGCTCACCATCTTCACGATATCCCTCATCGTCATCCTTGCTGGATTCTGGCTTTCTTCCAGATCTCATGGCTCTAGCATCGGCGCTTTGCCTTATAGCGGCGGCTATAATGTCAGAGAGCGACGGGCGAGTGCCTACAGGCGTCTGAGAACGCGAGAGCTTCCGCGCGAGGCAGCCCGGCGGACGCAGGCGGAGAGAGCGACGGCGTTATATTGGCGCGGCTTTTTTGCTGATCGTGCAATCAGCCGGGCGCTGGGCGCGTTTGTGATCCTGGTGGTACTCTTCTGCATGGGCATCCTCCTGCTGAGGAGTCTGTTACCCGGCAACCAGACATCTCTCCAGTATGTATGGCCGGATGCTGCTGCCTCCCAACCCGCCCCGGCTCATGCCAGAACCTCGACTATCTCCTCACCTGTGTTCGCAAGCCTGGCGGGCGCGTCAAAGGCGCTGGTGCGCATCAATCAGCTCGATCCCGCGCAGTACAGTTCGGCGCAGGAATACGATACGTGGGCATACTCCACCTGCTCAGCCGCCGCCATGACCGAAGTGATTAACGCGTATGGGCATCATTACCGCGTCAGCGACATTCTCAAGGTAGAGGCGGGCCTGCACGAGATCACGCCTGAACTGGGCTTGCTGGAGCCTGTCGGCATTGATCGCACGGTAGCGCACTTCAATTTCCAGGCGCTCTGGCTGCACAATCCCTCGCTCGATGATATCATCACGGTTGCCAATCATGGACACCCCGTCATTGTCGATTTCCCCCCGGCCAGGTGGTCCGGCGGCCATATCCTGGTCGTGCGCGGAGGAGATAGCAACAATGTCTATACCGCCGATTCGTCCAGCCTCAATATACAGACGTTCACGCGCCAGAACTTCATGAAGTACTGGGGTGGTTTCGCAGTCGTAGTCGTGCCAAAATGAGCGGAGGGTTGCAGGGAGGCTGCCATCATGTCATCCTGAGCGGCAGCGAAGGATCTGCTGCGCCAGGCACCGGG
>Ga0070739_10005837_pt1 | contig 13824 bp, 11 predicted proteins | sample Coa_R1_7_FD_66445 | JGI IMG/M metagenome (GOLD analysis project Ga0070739, IMG submission 66445) | Surface soil microbial communities from Centralia Pennsylvania, which are recovering from an underground coalmine fire - Coalmine... | ecosystem: Environmental > Terrestrial > Soil > Unclassified ... | reverse complement strand
CGGACCTCGCGCAGCTTCGTCTGCGCCAACGCGCGGCGCAGCCGGGCCTTGTCCTCGGCGTAGAACATGAGGAAGGCGCCGCCGCCAACGAGCTTTCCACCCAACGCTCCGTTTGCGAGCGCGAGTTGATACCAGCGCTCGATTTCCTTGTTGGTCTTGCCGCCGTTGCATTTCTTTTTGTGTTCCCAATGCACGTTCATCAATTTGGCAAACCGAACTAAATCCCCTTCTTCAAGCGCTTCTTTGGTTTGATAACCCAGTTCCTTTATAAAGTGCAATTTATCGATTATGCCCTGGTCGCATTGTTTTTTGCTTTCGCGCTTTTTCTTGAGAGTGGTAAATGCCGAGCGGCTAGGAAGTGTGAAAAACAACAATAAATTGTCTTCGAGATTATACAAGGTTTCGGAATTGATCCGCAATGGCCAAGCTTCAACACGCCCATCCGGATGAAACTGAAAGCAGGTTAAACCACCGTAAGCCGAAATGTATTGATCCTGCTTACCAATCATTCCTTGGAGACACTCGATTTCAATGTGACAGGCTTGTTCCGCCAATTCTTGAGGATGGATGAGGTTCTTTTTGTATGTATGCAGTGCTTTAAGCAGTGCCGTGGTGAAGCTACCTGAAGAACCCAGACCGGCACGAGTTGGGATGTCAGCCATGCTGATGATCTCTAAGCCGGAAATATCCACACTTACCAGACGCAGCGATTCTCGAATGATGGGATGATGAATTTCCTCGATATTGGTAACGCGTTGCAACTTCGAATGCTTGATGATAAGCTCGGGAATAAACGTGTGATGCAGAGTAATACAAACATACTTGTCGATGGCAGCGGCGATTAGAAAGCCGGTGTGCTTCTCGTAGTACGAAGGTATGTCCGTGCCGCCGCCGCCAAGCGAAAGCCGCAGCGGACTGCGCGTAATAATCATAGCTCCTTCCTTCAATTCCAGAGAGCACGCCGCTGACAATAGAACACGCCAGCGTTGCATTTCGGAGGCTTGCTATAGCATCGCCGCGGATTCAGATCTAGTGGAAAACGGATGGGTGAGAGGGGAAGAGAAGCGCTGCTGTCCTTGTGCGCGTAGCGCCGTCCAGGACTCGATGAGGGAATCGGCCGCATCACAGTTGGCCAGGCAGCGGATGGCGAAGCCGCACCACGGTCCATCATTCTGCTCCTGACGGAGGATGGCCCGGTCGATCCAGGCGGCGAGTTTAGCGGCCAGGCGGCGGGGATCCTTCGTGGGCCAATCGTGCCGTAAGACCAAGCCGGGAAACCACCGGGATAGCTGTTCCATCTCCTCGCACATCGGCGGCAGACCGGATTGATAGACGAACATGTCGTAGGGCAAAGCAGCGTGGCGCGCTGGGACTTCTTGGGCGGTAAGGATGAGATGACGGCTGCGCGATAGCGTCTTTGGCACGTTCAGCGAGACGGAGGCGATAATTAATTCGATGTCGAAGTGCTTCGCCAAGAGAGACAGCAATTCCACAGTGTAGTCGGCCAGGCGGCACATGCTTCTTGTTAGCGGCATCACCCAGGCCAATCGCCGGCGCTGCTCCGGATGGACGCGTCTCGTTCGAATGCGTTCCATGACGCCGCAAGCGCGTTCGGCTGATTTTTCCCAGCTAAACATTCGAGCGAACAGTTGGCGGTTGTGACAACGCGCCTCGCGCGGCTCCGTGAGCGCCTCCTGAAGCACTTGCGCCATCGCTTGCGGCGACGTCGGATCGCACAGCCACGAATGTGGCCCGGCGTACTCCGGCAGAGACGAACAATCCGATGTGACCACCGGCGCTCCGCAGTGCAGCGCCTCCAACACCGGCAAGCCCAATCCCTCGTACAGAGAAGGGAAAAAAAAGAGCCGGCAGGTTAGGTACAGTGCCCGCAAGTCTTCGTCGTCCGCCGAGCAGATCAGACGCACTTGGGAAGCGACGCCGGCCTGACGCGTCCATTCCTGGACCATCTCTCGTTCAGCCGGATTCATGCGGCAGACCACGGCCAGATCAAGATTGGCTCGACATCTAGCCGGCAGAGCAGCGAAAGCGTGAATGGCCCCTTGCAAATTTTTGCGATAATCCGGAGCGCCTACATAGAGAATGAACTCCCGCTGCAAACCGTAGCGCTCGCGGACGGCACGGACATGATCGACAAGCTCGTTTTCAGACAGCGGGGCGAAGCAAGGATCGACCGCGCCGCCAATGTTGATAACCGGCGGCGCCGCACTGCCGCCCAATGTGCGAACGTCCTGCGCCGTGGCCTTGGAGTTGGACAGCAAGGCGTCGCACTGCAGCAGTTGGTGAAAGCGCTGAGCGTACCAGCGCGAAGCATTGAGATCCGAAAGGTAATGTTCGGGATAGAGCAAGGGGATGAGATCGTGGACGACGGCGAACAGGCGCGGCCGCCGCCCGCAGAAGCGGGGCATGACCGCCTCCCACCCCTCGCAATAACTGGGCATCAGCACACTGTCCCCATCCTGGGCCGTCAACCAATCGGCATAGTAGCGTTCGTTGATCTCCTGGAAATCGATGGCAGGCGGCAGCGGCGGTTGAAACGAGAGGACGGGCAAGCCGTGCAGATTGTCCACAGCAATCGGCGGCAGAGCGCGATTCTGCACGACCTCGATTCGCCAGTCCGGCCGGACGGTCGCCACGCCGCGGAGCAGATTGCAGGCGTAGCGGCCGATGCCGCGTTGCCGCGACGACGACGTTTGCAGCGCCTGGCCGTCGATGAGCAAGTGCATCTTACGGCTTCTCCCGCAACACTTTTTCCCGATTATCCATCCGCTGGCGCAAAGCGCGTTCCGAATCTTCCAAGACACGGATGCGCTGTTCGAGATGCTCGATGACGCTGACGGCGGCGAAATTATAGTTTGTCTGGACGCGCAGCCAGGGAGTGATGACCGCCCTCACCAACTTTCGCGTCCAGCGGATGGCACGATACAGGAGCTTGATGCGGCATGGTTGTTGATAATGGAGGGAATCTGCATAAGGCGTCAGAAAAGCGCGAATATTGCCATCCACTGGGAAGGGACCAGGCCCGTTCGCCGAGGGAGAAGAAATCGGCCAACGAAACTCCAAACCGGAGCGCAAGGCCCTGGCCAACTGTTCCGCTTCCGTACGCATCGTTGTTCTCCTCCTGCGTTTCCTCATCGGCGGGGCGTATAGCATTTGGTGCGCGCGAGGGTCAAGAGCAGGCGGTGCAACTCTGGAAGGGGCAACTCGATGAACCTTACGACTTCGTAATCAAGCGATAATCAGATCTCTTCGGGTGTCATTCCAAGCCCTTTCTGTCGAAAGACTTGAGAAAAAATGGAAAAGGCAAGAAAATGATGTCCTCTTTTGCCCGAGATTTTCGATTAGTTAGGTAGGAGCGTGGACTCCATAGGCCACTCGGATTTCCGCAATATGGCCAGGCGTTCAGGTTCTCTCCTCACTCCGCCCCGCTTTCCCCACGACAGAGCTTAACATTCGCCCAACGCGACGAGCAACGTCCGCTTGGAGGAACCACCATGGAATCAAGAAGGTCGAAAGAACCTCGCCCTAAATCGATATCCGATACGCATGACCGGCACGAAGCGAGCGAATTGCAGTCTTTCCTCGCTCGCCTGAGGATGCCCTGGGAACAGTTTCATCGCGCGCAGACGGAACGTTTGTCCCGTATCGCGGTTGAAATAGGAGTGCCGCCGGACCAGATAGCGGATGTCCTTCAGGAGGTCTGGTTAGCCCTCTTCACAAATCATGAGAGATTCCAAGGAGAAGACGTTGAGCAGCAGTTATCTTCCTGGCCAGCTGCAGTTACTCGTAACAAATCGCGGGATGCGCTTCGCCGCCCGAGGCGGCGACGAGAGGAATCACTGGACGACCTGCCCGCGGAACCGATGGATCGGAAGACAAAAGAACCAGCGGAGTTGATGGTAGCGAAGGAGCGAGACGAGAGCTTGGCAGCGCAGTTGGAGGAGTTGCGGAAGAAAAATCCATTGAACTACCGTTTGCTGGTCGCGCACGCTTTGGAAGGTCAATCGCTGCAGGACTTGGCTGCCGAAACCGGCTTGGGTGAGAACGCGATCTCTTGTCGCATTAGCCGGATTCTGAAGAAGTTGCGTTATCGACTGCAGGGATGACGTTCTGCTGCCCATGTCCCAGAGCGAGCAATTTTAATGGTTCGCAGACGAAAAAAATGGAAAAACTGCGACAGATTTTGCGGTTTCGAGCGATTAGTAGAGTAGGAGCAGAGATACAAGTTGGAGTTAGTGGGATTCGCTTGAGGCTCTCAACTCGTAGCTCAATTGGAGGGATCACGTATGAGGCGCATCTTGAAAGAGGCAATGACTCACCGACTCGTGGCTCTGGTGATTTTGGCGACCGTGTCATCCTTATCCTTGCCCAACTCCGTCGCCGCCCAAACAAATTCTGTTTCGTGGGACAATGGGCAGCCAAGCTCCCCAATGCCAGGTCAGATTACGGGATCGGGAACTTATACGCTTGCTCCCGGATGGTCGCCATCATCTGTCGTCTTGATAGCAGTCCCAACGCAAGGCGGACAGCCTATTACCCAGCCCGGTAACCAGCCCGCTGGCGGTAAATGGGGGCCAATCACCATGAGGGGCGTCGCCAAAGGGCAGTACACGGTCTATGCCAGCATCACTTTTCGTGGAGGTGGGAACCCGCAAAACGTCGCCACTCCGACAGCGATCCTGAATGTAAATTAGAAGAAGGAGTTCCTACCCTCGTTCTCTTTCATCGCCCTAAGAAGTATAGTAAGAAGCGGCGCGCTTGTGCGCCGCTTCGTCAAGTTGTTCTCTGGGTCTGGAGAATCACGGAGGAAAAGATGAACCGTCGAGCCGGAATGACGCTGTTAGAATTGTTGGTCGTGATCGCGATTCTCGCCGTGTTTCTCGCTCTGTTGCTGCCGGCAGTCATGAAAGCCCGCGAGGCAGCTGCGCGTGTGATGAGCATGAACAACCTCAAGCAGATTTCACTGGCCACGCATAATTTCGCGGATGCGCATGATTCCAAGCTCCCAACGATCGATGGAAACCTTGATGGGCCCAATGCCGGATGGCCGATGTTTTTCGCCCTCCTCCCGTACATAGAACAGGGCAGTGCGTATAATTATTTCCTCGGCCATAACGAATTACCTCCCTTCATACGCACCTACATTAGCCCGGCTGATCCCACCATTCCTACACCCATCCCCCCGTTATCCAGCTATGCAGCGAACGCACAGGTGTTCTCCGGCAATCCCCGCCTATCCGCTACGATCCCGGATGGGACTTCGAGCACGCTTGCCTTCGCGGAGCATTATGCCTACAAGTGCTCCGGCGCAAGTTTTATCTACATGGGAGCTGAACCGGCTCCAGGGTGGCCATTGTTGCATCGTCCAACGTTCGCCGACGGCGGCACTCTGTTGAATTATCAAAACATGGGCGATGTTTATCCCGTGACGGGGGGAACGCCTCCGGTCAGCGTTGCGAGCTACCCGCCGCTAACATTTCAAGTTGCTCCTCCCGTAGACAAATGTGATCCCGGCATCGCACAAACTCCGCATTCCGGAGGGATGTTGGCAGGCGTGGCAGATGGGAGCGTCCGTATTCTGTCAGGTGGGATGTCGCAGACAACCTATTGGGGCGCCGTGACCCCAGCCAGTGGCGAAATTCTCGGTAACGACTGGTAAAGTAACGATTGACTCAGATTCTGGGCGCTTATGCGACGCTGATCGCCCTCGTTGATGCTGCGCGCTGATGAGAAAGCAGCGGTTGCAAAACATGGAGGAAGTCGTATTCCAAGCGTTGATTGGTGAAACATCCCTGATAGCGACGCCATCCCCGCTCCGTCAGCTGCCGGCGCACGGCTGCATCCCCGGTGATGGAGGCGATGGACTGCGCCATCAAAATCGGATCACGTTCATCCCAGACAAGACCAGCATCGCCGACGGTATCCGGCACAGCGGTGGCGCCGTAGGCGACGATGGGAACACGCAGGGCCATCGCTTCCACCAGCGGTACACAGAATCCTTCATACTCGCTGGCCAAGACAAACACCGAGGCGCACTGGTAAAAGGCTTTCAATTCTGCCTCTGATGCGCTGTCCACGAAGATGACATGCCCATGCAGGCCGAGTCGCCATATCTGCTCACGGAGCGATTGGGTGTACTTTTCTTGCCTCGGCTCGCCGCGACCGATCAGCACGAGCCGGCTGTTGGCATCGTGACCATAGTGGTAAGCGGCGAAGGCGTCGAGAAGAAAGCGGTGTCCCTTGTTGGGAGCGCGGCGGCCGACGAAGAGCAGATTGGTGCGGCCGTCGCCATAATCGCGCAGGATCTCCGGGTCCGGTTCGATGTTCAGAAGATTTTCCAGATCGTTAAACGGAGGTACAACGGCGCAGCGGCGCGGGTCGGCTCCCAGTTCCGTGAGAGTCCGCAGATTGAACGGGGAATCGGCGAGATAGAGATCGCAGTCGTGAGCGATAATCTCACGCAGTTGTTCGGGACCGCTGCGGCAAAGCTCGGCGTACTCCGAATCGAGTCCGTCATAGAAATGGGCGGGAGTGACGTTGTGATATTTGATGACGCGATGGCATTTAGCTGCGGCGATCAGCGGCACGGCATGAGGCCAGCCGATGGAGTGATGCAGGATCAGCAGCGCGGACGGATCATTGCCGAGATAATCGCGGACGTGAACATCATGGTCGTTGCGCGGTTGGGGCTTGCCCCAGGTGGTGGAGAATAGTTCGACCTCGTGGCCCTGCTCGCGAAGGATGCGGCCCATGTGTAGGACATCTCGGCCGATGGCGTCACCCGGCAGGATAGCCGGGCTGACGATAGCGATGCGTGGCATGGAATCTCCGCGATCTATCCGAGGCTGAAGCGTAAGCGAAGAACTACTCTTCGCTTACGCTTCAGGCTCGGTACGTAGCGCTACGCCGCCAGCGGGCGAAGGGCGTGAAGGAAGTCGCGCTCGATCCGTTGATTGGTGAACAACTGCTGATAGCGCCGCCGACCGCGTTCGGTCAAACTTCGCCGCACTGCTGCATCACGGACCACGGTATCGATGGATTGCGCTAGCAGGAACGGGTCCGGTTCCTCCCAAACCAATCCGGCATCGCCGACGGTGTGCGGCACGGCCGTGGTACCGTAAGCGACGATGGGCACTTGCAAGGCCATCGCTTCCACCAGCGGCACGCAAAAACCCTCATGTTCGCTGGCCAAAACGAACACCGACGCCCGCTGATAATAGGCTTTCAGCTCCGCTTCCGTCACACCGTCGATGAAGAGAACATTATCAATCACGCCCAGGCGCGAGGCTTGCTCGCGTAGGCGGTTCGAGTAGCAGGAGAGTTTGTGTTCCTCTCTGCCGACCAACACCAGCCGGCTGTTGCGGTCGTAGTGCTCGTGGTAGGCGGCGAAGGCGTCGATGAGGAAGCGATGCCCTTTGTGCGGAGCGCGGCGGCCGACGAAAAGCAGATTGGTGAAGCCGTCGTCGAGGCGGCGGAGAACGTCGGCGTCGGCCTGCACCTGGTTGAGGCGGTCGATGTGATGAAACGGCGGCACCACAGCACAGCGCTCGACCGGAGCGCCGGCGTCGATCAATTCGCCCTGATTATACTGCGAAGCGGACAGATACAGGTCGCAGTCGGCCTTGGCCAAGTCGCGCAGTTGTTCGCGGCCCAGCTGGCAGATCCGCACTTTGTCGCCGGGAAAGCCGGCGAAAAAGCGGCCGGGCGTGACGTTGTGGTATTTGACGACACGGCGACACACTGCTCGACGCAGCTGATCCAGGCCGGCCGTCCAGCCGACGAGATGATGATAGATGAGGATCGCTTCGGGATCGTCGGCGAGGAAGTCGTCCAATTCCGCCAGGTCGCGGCTATGCTCGCCCTTCTTGACCCAGTGAGAGCTGAACCAAGCAACGGTGTGGCCGCGCGCCGACAAGATGCGTCCCATTTCCAGGGCATCGTTGCCCACGGCGTCGCCGTGCGAGATCGTCAGGCTGACAATGGCGATTCGGGTCATGGTACCTTCTCAGGACGCTTTGCGCTCCAGCTCGCCGCGGCGGGGTGTGCCGATGCTGGCGACACGCAATTGCAGCTGACTGATGGTCGCTTCCAAAAGGCGAATCTGTTCCTGCTGCTGCACTACGCGCGTTTCCACTGCATGAAGCGCCTCGCCTATTCCGCGTAGCGCGTCAAGGGCGCAGACGTTGAAATCACTTTGTCGAGTGGTAAGAAAGCGGGTCACATACAGGACCACGCGCGAAGCGGCCAGCGCTAGCTGGCGCTTGACTCCGTGGAAGCGCGGCAACAGCGGCAGAACGCCCAACTGGGCCAGTCCAGCGGCGATTTTGAGGCGTGATTTCACTTCCAGCCAATTGAACGACCAGACCGACGAGCCATCCGGCGGCAACGGTGTGGCCGCGGCGGCGCGTTCGCGCATGGCCGAGGCCTGCTCGCGGATGCGGGCCTTCAACTCATCGATATCCAGGTCGGATTGATTCATGCCGCTCATGAGCGAAATTTCTCCCCTCATCCGAACGAGCCGGAAGCGTAAGCGACGGATGCTCTCTGCCGTCGCTTACGCTTCCGGCTCGTTAATGTTTAGGCGGCCCGCGCGAGTGGCTGCTTGGCGGCCGGACGCAGGGCGGCGATGTCGGCGTCCACCATCGCATAGACCATCTGCTCGAAAGACATTTGCGGCTGCCAGCCCAGCTTGTGCCGCGCTTTGGACGAATCGGCCAACAACACGTCCACCTCGGCCGGACGATAGTAACGCGGATCGATGACGACGTATCGCCGCCAATCCAGGCCGGCGCGATCGAAGGCCAAACGCACGAACTCTTCGACGCTGTGCGTTTGCCCGGTGCCGACGACGTAATCATCCGGCTCGTCCTGCTGCAACATCAGCCACATGGCCCGTACGTAATCGCCGGCGAATCCCCAATCGCGCTTGGCTTCCAGATTGCCCAGGCGCAGCTCCTCGTCTAGGCCGTGTTTGATGCGCGCGACGCCGTGGGTGATTTTGCGGCTGACGAACTCCAGTCCCCGGCGTGGCGATTCGTGGTTGAACAGAATGCCGGAGCAGGCGAACATGCCGTAGCTTTCCCGGTAATTCACCGTGATGTAGTGGCCATAAACTTTGGAGACGCCGTACGGCGAACGCGGATGAAAGGGCGTCCTTTCGGTCTGCGGCGACTCGCGGACTTTGCCGAACATCTCGCTGGAGCTGGCCTGGTAGAACCGTGCCTGCGGGCAGACTTTTCGTATGGCTTCGAGCATCCGTGTCACACCCACTGCAGTGAACTCGGCGGTGAGAACAGGTTCCTGCCACGACGTTGGCACGAAGGACTGAGCGGCCAAGTTGTAGACTTCGGTGGGCTGCGCGACTTCCAGAGCGGCGATCAGCGACGTTTGATCGAGGAGATCGGCTTGCAAGAGCGTCAAGCAGGGAAGCAAGTGTTCCAGGCGTTGCGAATTCTCACTGCTGGCGCGGCGGATGATGCCGTAAACCTTGTATCCTTGAGAGAGAAGCAGCTCCGCGAGATAGCTGCCGTCTTGGCCCGTGATCCCGGTGATGAGCGCTGTCTTCTCCATGCGCGGTCCTTCACGTCAAAAGTCCGCTCCGCCATCCAGGCAGAGATCCGTGCGGCGATTTGTAGCATCTCCGGCGCGCCAGGGTCAAGCCGGAAAGCAAGAGCAGTAGCGAGCCGGTTCTCTTTAGTCCTTGCTTTTTCTGAACGCTTTTACAGTAGAGCTTGCGAAGCCTCTCCACCCAAACTTGAGAAAAAAATCGAAAAATCAAAAAAATCTTGTCCACTTTTGACCGCGAATTTCGATTAGTTAATTGAGCGAACCACATCGCTTCTTCGCCGCACTCCTCCGCGACTGCTTTTCTCTTTCCAGCCAGGCCCGTTCCAGCAAGCCGAGGAGGGAAATACGCCGTTGAGATCATCGCCCGAAAGGAACCAAGCATGAGCCAGGGAAATCGACCACGCGCCCAGGAGAAGCACCATGCCGCACATGCGACCAAGGCATCCATCCGGCCAGAGCAAAAGTATACAGATGAACATGAGGGGGGGGGGCGAAGAGACGATTTTCCGTTGATCTGAAGGCCTTGCCGGAGGAGATCTGCCGTGTCCTAACTGTTCACCTGTCCCGTATGGCACAGAAGCTGGGAGTTCCCAGGGATCTGTGCGAAGATGTGGTTCAAGAGACGTGGTTACGCGCGTTCAAACAGAGGAAGCAATTCTGCGGAGATCATTGGCTGGATGAGCTGCATTCGTGGCTGTGCGCGATAGCTCATAACCTCGCAGTGGATACGCGTCGAGATCTAGCGCGGCATTCGGTCCAATCGTTGGATAACTCCGTGAGCGAAGCGATGGACGAAAAGGAATTTACTCGTTCCGACGCAGCGGAGTGGAGCGAATGCTTGTGCATTTGGCTTGCGCGCTTACAACAGGAAGAACCGGAGAACTACCGGCTGGTTTGCGAACACTATTTGGAGGGGCGAACGATTCGGGAGCTTGCGGCGGAGAGGGGCTGGACGGCGCATCAGGTGAGCTGCCGCATCTATCGAGCGAAGCGGAGGATACGTTCATGGGCGTCTGGACTTGATCCCGGTAGCGAACACGAATCCTGATCCGCGGAGGTGACCGCCGGGGAAAAAATGCAAATTTTTCACAATCGGCGAGATATTTGGCCGTCTCAGACGTTTATTATAGTAGAGGCGAGAACAAGGGAAGAATGCCGAGACTGGGGCAAAGTCAAGATCTTGCGCATCTTCGGCTAGGTGTGATGGAGCCTCATTAAACGCTAGGAATCGTTAGCACGAAAGTGCAGCGCTTCCGAGAAGCATTTCGCGTTTCCTTCCTGCTGCGCGGCCCAAAGGCAAGAGCACGAAGGAAGTCGCCCAGGAACTTGGCTTGCCGGAAGGAATCAAAGCCTATCGGATGTCAAAGGCTCGCATACTTTTTGTGAGGAGCCACAGATGCGCACGCAAATGATCATGGGTAATCGTCAGCGATGGCGGCATCTGTACTTCGGTTTGCTTGCCTGTCTATTCGTTTCTTCTTTTTGCAGTTGCGCTTCCAAGGAACCCGCTAACGCGGCTCAGGAAAGGCAATCTTCAGCAAGGACCATCGTGCGCACTTTCCGAATTCCTCCTTTTTTTATTGAGGACCACCCCAACCTTCGCTACGACGTGCCGGTAAAAAATGACACCGGGGAGACGGTGCGCTTTAGTCATGTCCGGCGATCCTGCACCTGCGTGGGTGCGGTCGAACTGGAATCCAAAGAACTCGCACCTGGCCAGGAAACTGTCCTTCATTTCGACATTGACGTGAGCCGTCGCAGAGGGGCGCAGCGGTTTATTAGCTACCTGGTTGAAGAGAGCGGCAGCGAATGGACATATGAACTGGAAACCACGCTCTACGAGCATGCCCGTTTCTCGGAAGACGGATCACTCCACTTCGGCATGGTGAATCCCAAGGCCGAGGAAGTGCGCCAGATGGAATTCCGCCTTTATGCCGAGAGCGCTGCAAGCCTTCCACGCGAGGTAACATTCCGTAGCAACTCGGATTACCTACGGATCGAGGCCGAGCCGAGCAGCGACGAGCACCTTCCGGACGGGATCATTTTTCGCAAAATCCCTCTCAAAATCCACTTAAAAGCGCCGGCTATGCCAGGATTACAGAATGTATCCTTACACGCCCAGTACGTCTGGGGAATAGAGAAACGCGAGGTTCCAACTGGCGTCGATTGGAACGTCCGAACTCTCGTCTCGATCACACCATCGCAAGCCTATTTCGGGACCATCGACTCGTCTTCGCCGGAACGTATCGAGCGGCGCGTGACATTGCAAAGCCCCGACGGAAGCGCCATGAGAATCACGAAGGTGATAACTTCCCAACCGGAACAAGTGGATTGCCGCATCGATGGACCGCATGAGGGAGCGACGATTCAGCTGCTTTTCGCTCTCAATACGAAATCGCTGAGAAAGCCGTTATGGGATGAGGTTATTGTTCAGATGGATAACCCCCTGCAGCCTTCCGTGAAAATTCCCATCGCCGCCCTGCCGAAGCAGGTACGGTGAGTTCCTTGTTTTTCCGCGTACGAAGGGAGAATGGATCATGCGCAAGGCACGCAATTACTGGCAAGAAACCTGTGCCGTCCTTGCCATTGTCGCTGGGTTGGTAATCACCGGCTGCTGCTGGGCTGATACTTTTCAGTGGCCGCCGAACACAATCCCCACACCGACGGATTTCCAATGCAACGCAGGAACCGGCAATTGTAAGGGTTGGTCAACACAGTGTCAGGTAAAGGGAACTTCAACCATAGATAAAAGTTATTTTTCTTGTGGAAGCACGATTTGGAATTCTCTTCAAGTGGTGAATTTCAAGGCCTATGGTTATTGTGACAGTGGTAGTGGTTCATGTACAAAATGGGGTACGTATTGGTGTCTTAATTTTGATGTGTTCGGGGATAATGCTTGCTCCCCGTCGATGTACAAATGCTCTATCACCCTCGCGTTAGCGAATCTCTGCGATCCGAACAATCCAACCGGACAGTAGCGGAATGCTGGAATCTTATCCCGGAGCGCCTGTGACCGTTGCGGGCACTCCGGGACAGTAAAATGGAAAGGGACAGATCCTGGTAAATACCCAATTTTTCTGAATGGAGTCTCAGGTTTCCGAGGTTTTATCAGGGTCTATAACAGGCCCGGACAAAACCCTGATAAAAGTTGGTTTTTGTTCAGTAAGTACCGAGAAAACCTGTAGTCTTGTTCGGAATCCAGGGTTTGCCCGGGCCTGTAAACGTACGATTCAACGAGAGGAGGGGGGCATGCGATTGAAAGTTTGTAACGTCAGCTTCCTGAGCATCTCTTCGCTCGTGATGCTAGGGTTGGCATCGTCTTCTGCACGAGGGCAGACCACTGTGGAAAACGAAGCTCTCGGTAAGGCGGCCATTGCGGCCTACACGGCGAACATTGAATCCTTCCCCTTTTACAAATGCCGCTATCGCTATACCAAGGCACAGGCCCGTTCCATCGAAGCTGCTATCCGAGGTGATTATCTCAATGCCGGATACTACGACAATCGGTTGATTGTCGAAGGCGATCGAGATCTGTACGAAGGGTTTGCTCCGCGCCCCAATCCCAAGCAGGCTAAACCTATACCGGGAGAAAAAGGTACTTTCATAGTCTCCTCTCCAGGTGTCTCGGACCAATTTCTCGCGGACGGAAAGAGGCAAATGAGATATTCGCCTTTCCTCCAAGCGGTCAACTTATATTCTGTAGAGAGCAGTTTTCGCGGCATTCATATTACGCCTTTGGGAATGAATTTCGTAGGACATCGCAATCGCAATGGCCCTAATTGGCGACTGAACCAGCCGGAGCGTTTTGAGTTTTCCGTGGACCGGTTTCAGGAAATCGATGGCCGTCCCGTCCTCACGGTTCGGTTCAAGGACAAAGAAATCTTTCGCCCTGGATCAGAACCGTCCATCGAATTCTCTTATACTTACTCATTTGACGGCAGCCGAGGATACCTTCCCATTCACATGGAGATGCTATGGAACGGCAAACCCAAAACACAGGTCTTTATAACACAAATACGCGAGTGCAGTAACCAGCGCTGGTTTCCCGAGCGGTCGGTAGCGGTTGATACGCCGGACAAGGCTGGCGCGCTCTACGACGTTTCGGAAATCAAGCTGCTGGAGTTGGACGCGGATCACCGTCCCGATGCGAGCGAATTTTTCTTTAATATCCCAGCCGGAACCCAAATCCTTGAGTTCGATAAAATGGATGGACGGCACTTCTTCAAACTCAAGCAGGAC